>CXWL01001569.1_pt1 | contig 39121 bp, 40 predicted proteins | sample 590931 | NCBI WGS metagenome assembly CXWL01 (sample SAMEA3498368, study PRJEB10139) | groundwater metagenome | biome: water well; material: biofilm material | place: Germany | collected 2015-04-27 | reverse complement strand
TGGTTCCTCTTTTCGTTGCTCCGCCTGCCCAACCTCGACCACAAGACGGTCGTCACCTGGCTGGCCTCGCCGCTCTCGGCGGTGCTCATGTCGCTGCTCGTGATCAATGTCTGCTGGCATTTCCGGTTGGGGCTGCAGGTCGTGATCGAGGATTATGTCCATGGCGGGATGCGCGTCGTGACGCTCGGTCTGCTCCATCTCTGGACGTTCGGCGCGGGCGCCTTTGCGCTCTTCGCCATTCTTAAAATCGCCTTTGCAGGGACACCGGCCTGATGACGACGGACAGCTACAAGATCATCGACCACACCTATGATACAGTGGTTGTAGGCGCTGGCGGCGCTGGCCTGCGCGCGACGATGGGCAGCGCGGAAGCAGGCCTGCGCACGGCCTGCATCACCAAGGTCTTCCCGACCCGCTCGCACACCGTTGCAGCGCAGGGCGGGATCGCCGCGAGCCTCGGCAATATGGGGCCCGATCACTGGTCGTGGCACATGTTCGATACGGTCAAGGGCTCCGACTGGCTCGGGGATCAGGACGCGATCGAATATATGGTGCGTGAGGCGCCTGCTGCCGTCTACGAACTCGAACATGCAGGCCTGCCGTTCAGCCGCACGGCAGAGGGCACGATCTACCAGCGCCCGTTTGGCGGGATGATGCAGAATATGGGCGAAGGCCCGCCTGCGCAGCGCACGTGTGCGGCGGCGGATCGCACCGGCCATGCCATGCTCCACGCGCTCTACCAGCAGAGCCTGAAATACGACGCCGATTTTTTCGTCGAGTATTTCGCGATCGACCTGATCATGGAAGATGGCGCCAACGGACGCGAATGTCGCGGCGTGATCGCGCTGTGCATGGACGATGGCACACTCCACCGCTTCCGCAGCCACGCCGTGGTGCTGGCAACCGGCGGCTATGGTCGCACCTATTTCTCCGCGACCTCGGCGCACACCTGCACCGGCGATGGCGGGGGGATGGTGCTGCGCGCGGGGCTTCCCCTGCAGGACATGGAGTTCGTCCAGTTTCACCCGTCCGGGATTTACGGCGCGGGCGTCCTGATTACCGAAGGTGCGCGCGGCGAAGGCGGTTACTTGACCAACTCCGAAGGCGAGCGCTTCATGGAGCGTTACGCGCCTTCGGCCAAGGATCTGGCGTCGCGTGACGTCGTTTCGCGCTCGATGGCCATCGAAATTCGCGAAGGTCGCGGATGCGGCCCGCGCAAGGACTATATCCACCTCCACCTTGATCATATCGATCCCAAGGTGCTCGCCGAAAGGCTCCCGGGCATCACCGAATCGGGCAAGATCTTTGCCGGTGTCGATCTCACGCGCCAGCCGCTGCCGGTTGTGCCGACCGCGCACTACAACATGGGCGGCATTCCGACCAATTATCATGGCGAAGTTGTGACGATCAGGGACGGCGATCCCGATGCGACGGTACCCGGCCTGTTCGCGGTCGGGGAAGCGGCGTGCGTCTCGGTGCATGGCGCCAACCGGCTCGGCTCCAACTCGCTCATCGATCTGGTCGTGTTCGGCCGCGCTGCGGGCAAGCGGCTGGCCGAAATCATCACGCCCGGGACTGCGCACAAGCCGCTCCCCAAGGACGGATCTGATCTGGCGCTCAAGCGCCTCGACCATTTCCGCAATGCCAAGGGCGGATCGCCGACCGCGCAAATCCGGCTCGAAATGCAACACACGATGCAGGCGCATTGCGCCGTGTTCCGCACCGACGAGCTGCTGAAGGAAGGCGTGGCCAAGCTCACCAAGACCTATAAGCGGATGGCAGATATTGGCGTCACCGACCGCAGCCTGATCTGGAACACCGACCTCATCGAGACGCTCGAACTCGACAATCTCATCGCCCAGGCAATGGTGACTATCTCCGGTGCCGCCAACCGCAAGGAAAGCCGCGGTGCGCATGCGCATGAGGATTATCCCAAGCGCGACGACAAGAACTGGATGAAGCACACCGCGCTCTGGCTCGACGGCTGGGGCGGCAAGGGCGGCAAGGTCAAAATCGACTACCGCCCGGTCCATGACTACACGCTGACCGACGAGATCGAATATGTGAAGCCCAAGGCGCGGGTTTATTGAACTACCTTCGCGGCTTCGCGCGAGATAAGTTTTTCAGCTTCAATCCGGCGCTTTCTTGACTTCCTTGCCGACCGATTCGACGTCCTGGCCGATGCCGCGGACGGTGTTGCAGGCGTTGAGGGTGAGGGCGCCTGCCACAAGGGCGATCAGGGCAATTTTGCGAACCATATCAAAGTCTCCGTCAACCATTATCCAGCCAGCCTGGCATCCCAGGACTGTCTCCAGGCTGAATAGCGCATGCGCGGTGGCGATGCCAGTCAGCCGCCCGCCAGCCTGACCACCGATCCGGCAAAGCTCTCCCACAAGGGGCTGGTCAGCGCAAAGCCGCGCAGGATCATCGCCAGGGCAAGGAGGCCCGCCCCATATAGCGTTGCCCAGTGGAAGCGGCCCATCATGCGCCAATCCCAGACGAAGAGCGCGAGGAAAGGCAGCCATGAAATGAACGCTCCGATATGCATGCCAAGCTCGGTCGGCGGGACGATCGGCAGGCGGCCAATGGCGGGATCCATCATCATCAGCGCGGCGCCAAGCATCAGCCTTTTGTGCGCCTGTGCGTCGCGTCTGTGAGACCAGCCTCCCCATACCAGGGCAATGAACACGGGAACGACAAAGGCCGGAATTGCCATCCATCCAAGCGGTGTGAAATTGGGCGGCTGGTTGGCCCGCGCGACCTGGCCAATGGTCGTTGCGATCATCAGTGGCACCATCGCAATGGCAAGGATCATGCCCCAGCGGCCGAGTTGCATGTGCACGTCCCTCCGGTTCGCCGCGACAAGCCTTGCCTGAACCAGAAACAGGATCATCCAGGCCGAGAACACGATCCCGTGGAGCAGCACCAGCGGATTGAGCGTCGGGTTGGGGCGCGGATAGGAAACAAGCCCGCGAAAATAGAAGCTCGGGGCAAAGCCCGCCAGCACCATCACGATCATGAAGATCGCCATGCCGCCATAGAAGCGCCGTTCCGAATTCGCGCGCACATTTGCGATACTGGCCATAGCTCCCCCGATAGGTCGATAAAGAAATCATATCCAAACCGGCCGCTTGCGCAAGCGATGCTTGCTCCACCCCGGCAGACTCTGCCACAGAGATACCCGCTCGCACTGCCAAAAGGATGCACAGGGTTTGACGATAAATACTCCGCCGACCACGCGGCTCTATCCGCGGCCCACTGCCTTTATCGACGCCCCCTTCGGTTATGACGGGCAGTTCGCACGGCTGGCTGGGGGCATGCAGTTCTTCTCGGCCTGGGAAGTGATCGCCGTGGATGGCGGACAACGGGTCGGGCAGTGGCTCGTGCCAGTGGACGCCATCGAGGCGGCGCTTTCCACCCTGTCTGTCGGACAGGTCCAAGGCCTGCGTGGTTTGATGAATCTCGCTACCAGTGCCCGCGCGCCGCTCACACTTGGCGAACGCACCATCCGGCTCGACCAGCCGCAGGTCATGGCCATTCTCAACATGACGCCCGATAGCTTCTCCGGCGGCTCCGGCCATCTCGACGATCCGGCGGCCGCCGCAAATCTCGGCGTCGAAATGGCGGCGGCCGGGGCGGCTATCATCGACATCGGCGGCGAATCCACCCGCCCCGGTGCGACGACCGTGTGGGAAGAAGATGAGAAGGCGCGCGTCTTGCCCGTCATCACCCGTCTGGCCGCAAGTGGCACGGCCATTTCGCTCGATACCCGCAAGGCGGCCGTGATGGAGGCGGGGCTCGCGGCGGGTGCGCACATGATCAACGATGTTTCGGCGCTGCTCTTCGACGACCGGGCGCTGCAAATCGTCTCAGGCTCGACCGCGCCCGTGGTGTTGATGCATGCGCCGGGCAAGCCCCACGATCCGCATGGCGGAGCGAATTATTCCGATCCTTTGATCGAGGTATTCGACTGGCTCGAAGACCGGATTGCAGCGGTCGTCGCTGCCGGAATTCCCCGTGAGCGGATCATCGCCGATCCCGGGATTGGCTTCGGCAAGGGCGTTGCCGAAAACCTGGCCATCCTCAACGGTCTTTCACTTTTTCACTGCCTTGGCGTGCCGATCCTGCTCGGGGCGAGCCGCAAGCGTCTGATCGGGGCGCTCTCGAACGAATCGCCGGTCGAGAAACGGCTGGGCGGCTCGGTCGCGCTCGCGCTCAAGGGGGCGGAGCAGGGCGCGCAGATTTTGCGCATCCATGACGTCGCCGAAACCGTACAAGCATTGCATGTCTGGCGCGGGATGCGCGATGCTGCGCTTAGTCCGCGTTAGGAGTTGCCATGGAAAAGCTGATTCTCCACGAAGACCCGATTTCGGGCAATTGCTACAAGATCAAGCTGACAGCGGCCTTGCTCGGGCTGCGCATGGAATGCCGCGCCTATAGCGTCCTCAAGGGCGAAACGCGGACGCCCCAATTCCTCAATTTCATCAATCCCAACGGTCGCATCCCGGTGTTGCAGGTGGGAGACCGCTTCCTGCCCGAAAGCAGCGCGGCCTGCTTCTACCTTGCCGATGGCTCGCGGCTGATCCCCGAAGACCGGTTCGACCGCGCGGACATGCTGCGCTGGATGTTCTTCGAGCAGTATAATCACGAACCCAATGTCGCGACCTTGCGCTTCTGGCTGGCCTTTATGGGGGCGGACAGCTTGTCCGAAATCCAGAAATCCTTGGTGCCGGGCAAGAAGATCGCGGGTGATGCGGCGCTCAAGCTGATGGACGATCACCTCGCTACGCGAAACTGGTTCGTGGGCGAAAGCATCACCCTCGCGGACATCGCGCTCTATGCCTATACCCATGTCGCGGAAGAAGGCGGCGGGTTCGACCTGTCTTTCTATCCGGCTATCGGTGCTTGGCTGAAGCGCGTTGCCGGTGAGCCGGGTTATGTAAAAATGTAGGAGGACGTGATGGGCCGTTATGCAATTGCCTATCTGGCAACCGGGATTGCGTTTGCATTGATCGATTCGGTCTGGCTGAAAACAATGTCCGGCCGGCTTTACCGGGTCGAGATCGGCGAATTGCTGGCCGACAAGTTCCGGCCCGGCCCGGCAGTTGCTTTTTATCTGCTCTACATCCTTGGCATGATGGTCTTTGCGGTCGGGCCTGCGCTCCGGAACGGCAGCTGGAAGACGGCGCTCTGCTATGGCGCGGCGTTTGGCTTCTTTGCCTATATGACTTACGACCTGACCAACCATGCGACGCTCCGGGTCTGGAGCCTCAAGGTCACGATCCTGGACATTATATGGGGCACGGTGCTCACGGGTCTTGCCGCAGCAGCAGGTGCCGCGGTCGCCAACCGGTTCATGCCCGCATGATGAATTTCGACAACTGGCGCGCGCGTTCGCCCTTTTATGACGAGACGCACGAGGCGTTGGCGCAATCGGTCCGCCGCTTTGTCGCGCGCGAGATTGCGCCCAACATCGACCGCTGGGAAACCGAAGGCGAACTGCCGCGCGAACTGCACAAAAAGGCGGCTGAGGCGGGCATCATCGGGCTGCGCTATCCTGAAGAATATGGCGGTCATTCCGAAGGCTTCGACATTTTTCACGGGCTGACGCAGACCGAGGAACTGGCCGCCGTTGGCGCGGGCGGTTTGAGCGCTTCGCTGATGACGCACGGCATCGGCCTGCCGCCGGTCCTCGCGATGGGATCGGAGGAAATGAAGCGCCGCGTTGCAGTGCCGGTGCTGGCGGGTGAAAAGATCATCGCGCTGGGAATCACTGAACCCTCGGGCGGGTCGGACGTCGCCAATCTCAGGACCAGGGCCGAACGCGTCGGCGATCATTATGTCGTCAATGGCTCGAAGATGTTCATCACCTCGGGGATGCGCGCGGATTTCCTGACCTGCGCCGTCCGCACCGGCGGGCCGGGGGCGGGCGGCGTCTCGTTGCTCCTGATCGAGATGGAGGCGCCGGGCGTTTCATGCACGCGGCTCGACAAGATGGGCTGGCGCTGTTCGGATACCGCGGCGATCCATTTCGAGGATGTGAAGGTTCCGGCCGAAAACCTGATCGGCCCCGAAAATGGCGGGTTTATTGGCATCATGCGCAATTTCAATGCGGAGCGGCTGGGCATGGCGATGGGCTGCTGCGGCTATGCCCGGGTGTGCCTGAAAGAGGCCGCCCTATGGGCGCAGCAGCGCGAGACCTTCGGCAAGCCGCTCGTCAAGCACCAGTCGATCCGCATCAAGCTGGCGGACATGGCGCGCCAGATCGGCGCGACCCAGGCCTGGGTCGATCTCTGCGCTTGGGCCGTGAAGGAGGGCCGCGATCAGCCCGCCGATTTCGCGATGCTCAAGGTGCAGGCGACGCGGATGCTCGAGGCGGTCGCGCGCGATGCGGCGCAGGTTCTGGGCGGGGCGAGCTATATCACCGGCTCGAAGGTCGAACGCATCTACCGCGAAGTGCGGGTCAATGCGATCGGCGGCGGTTCGGAGGAAATCATGCTCGATCTGGCGGGGCGGCAATTGTTTGGAGGACGATCATGAACGAGATGACCAGCAATTGGACCCGCGATGCCGAGGCGATCCTCCCCGACCTCGTGGCGCTCCGCCGCGATATTCATACCGAGCCCGAACTCGGCCTCCACAACCCCAAGACGCTCGCCAGGATCAAGGCGGCGCTCGCAGGTCTGCCACTGGAATTTCGCGAAGGGCCATCGACGACAGGGTTGATCGCGATCCTGCGCGGGTCGGACAATGGCCGCACCGTGCTGCTGCGCGGCGATACGGACGCACTGCCGCTCGATGAAGAGACCGGGCTCGACTATGCCTCGACAACCCAGGGCGCGATGCATGCCTGTGGCCATGACACGCATGTCGCGATGCTGGTCGGCGCCGCGCGGATGCTGTCGGCGAAGCGCGACAGCCTTGCGGGCACGATCATGTTCATGTTCCAGCCGGGCGAGGAAGGCCATCACGGCGCGCGCTTCATGCTCGAGGACGGGCTGATCGATCCGCTCCCCGATGCGGCGTTCGCGCTTCACATCATGCCCAACGCGCCGCACGGCATCTTCACCGGCCGCGCCGGGCCGCTGCTGGCCTCGGCCGACAAACTCCACATGACGATAAGGGGCAAGGGCGGGCATGCCTCGATGCCGCACGATGCGCTCGATCCGGTGCCGATAGCCTGCGAGATCGTGACCGCGATCCAGGCGATGGTTACCCGCAAGGTCTCGGTCTTCGATCCGGCGGTGGTCACGATCGGGCGGATCCTTGCCGGGACGACCGACAATATCATCCCCGAAACCGCATCATTGCTCGGCACGATCCGCACGCTTTCGCCACGCCAGCGCGAAAATGTGGCGACCGAACTCAAGCGGCTCGGCGCCGGCATCGCCGCCGCGCACGGCGCCACGGCCGAAGTGCGGATCGAGCAGGGTTTTCCCGTCACGATCTGCGACGGCCGCGCGGTCGCCTTCGGCCAGTCGGTGGTCGAAGGCCTGTTCGGCGAAGCGGCGTGGCGGACACTCGAAACGCCGATCATGGGCGCGGAGGATTTTGCCTATGTCCTCGAAAAAGTGCCCGGCGCAATGTTCTTCCTCGGCGCCAGCCACGAGGGCAGCGACTGGCGCCAATGCTGTGGGCTCCATTCGAACCGGATGGTGCTGGACGACAGCGTCATGGCGCGCGGGGCGGCGGTGCATGCGGCGATTGCCGAGCGGTTTCTGGCGGAGGGATTTGGAGGATAGGGGTGCCTTGCCCGTTTGCGCGCGCCCCATTGCAGTTGCTCGGATTGTCGTTACGCTGCGGTTCATGACACGCGTTGTTCGCCCCTTCGCTCAACTTGTGTCGGTCACCGTCCTTGCAGGGCTGGCCTTGTTGGTGAGCGATTTTGCCAATTTCCGCTCGAGCTGGAATCTATCGTGGATGCTTGCGATTCCGTTCGGCGTTGCGCGCGCGTTCGACAAAGACGAAGGCACTTGGCCGCTTATTGGTCTCTATCTTCTGATTGCTGAATTTGTAGCGATAGCGCTGATTGCAGCGGCATTTGGGGTGGGCGCTTGAATGTCCGCTACCCACGCCATTGCAGACGCCGCGTGAAGCGCGAAGGAGGTTGAACCATGTATGTTGCAGGCCTTGTGATCCCGGTGCCCGGAGAAAAGATGGAGGCCTATCGCCAATGGGCGGAGAACGGGGCCCGGATCTTCCGGAAATACGGGTGCCTCGAGATTGTGGAATCCTGGGAGGACCATGTTCTCGACGGCAAGCAAACCGACTTTCGTCGTGCGGTCGATGCACAGCCGGGGGAGAAGATCGTCTTCACCTGGCAGATCTGGCCCGACAAGGCGAGCCTCGATGCCGCCGAAGCCAGAATGCACGAGGACGGCGCGCTCAATGTGTCCGGGGAAGTCCCGTTTGATGCAAGACGCTTGATCGTCGGCTGCTTTGCACCGATCTGCACGATGGGCCGTGATTGAATGATGGCCTGTTTCGTCCCACAACCGGCCTTCACCCAAACCGCCCCACACGTCTTCCCGCCCGCGAGGGGCTGAGGCAAATTCTATTCACGGTTCAAAGAACCCGGATCGGCGACTCGGGCATTGAGAACTTTAAGTGAACATTTCCTACAACACAAGATAAAAGTGCCGAATAGGAGATAAAATAGGAAATTTGCAGCCTTGATTGACCGACTTCCGGGCCGCACAGGAGATGACATGACAACCCATATCCTCCTCACCGGCGCGACCCGCGGGATTGGTGCCGGGATCGCCGAAAGGCTGGCTACCGAAGACGTCAGGCTGGTCGGCACGGGTAGCGCCGATGGCGATCTGGCTGACCCCGCCATGCCCGCGCGGCTCTGGGCTTCGGCGCTCGAGCGGCTCGACGGACGGATCGATGTGCTCATCAACAATGCGGGAATCTTCGAAGCCAATCCACTTGGCGATGACGACTGGCTGGCGGGCTGGAACCGGACGATGCAAATCAACCTTACCGCCTCTGCCGAACTGTGCCGCGCGGCCGTGCTCCACTGGCAGGCCCGCAAGGGCAGCGGGCGGATCGTCAATATCGCCAGCCGCGCGGCGCATCGTGGGGACAGCCCGGCGCATTGGCACTATGCTGCCTCCAAGGGCGGGATGGTCGCGATGACCAAGACGATTGCGCGCGCCTATGCCGCTGAGGCGATTTACGCCTTTTCGATCTGCCCGGGCTTCACGATGACGGGAATGGCAGAGGATTATCTCGCCAGCCGGGGCGGCGACAGGCTGCTCGCCGATATTCCGCTCGGCCGCGTCGCCACGCCCGAGGAAGTCGCGGAAATCGCTGCCTTCTGCGCGCTTCGGGCCCCGCCCTCGATGACTGGCGCCGTCCTCGATGTGAACGGCGCGAGTTACGTCCGCTAGCGCTGGAACAGTACAATCGAAAGGACAACGCCGATCACGACAATCGTGACGCGAAGCAGCCGCTCGTTGAGCCTTGCCAGCACCAGATTGCCGATAGCACCCCCCAGCATCGCGCCGGCACCAAGCACCACCGCCTTGATCCAGACCACTTCGGGCGAAAAGGCGAAAAGCAGGAGCGCGGCAACATTGATGATCGCCGCCAGCACGTTCTTCGTTGCGCTCGCCGAACGGATGGCAAGCCCGGCTGCGGTCAACACGGTCACGAGGATGATCCCGTTTCCCCCACCGAAATAGCCGCCATAGATCGCGCTCAGGAACAGCCCGGCGCCAGACATTATTGGCGCCAGTGGCGCACGCGGCTCCCTCGGCCTGGGGCCGAAACTGCCCCAGGCAAAGAGCGCAGTCGCCGCCAGGATCAGCCAGGGCACCATATCGGCAAAGACCCTGGTCGGCGTGAGCAGGATCAGCTGCGCGCCCGCAAGTCCGCCGGCAATGGCAATGGCAAGCATCACCCAAACCGGCATGCCTGGAACCCCGCGGACGGCTTCACGCCCGCCCCAGCCGGTCGTGACCTGCCCGACGGAAAGCGCCACAGTCGATGTAATGTTGGCGACGCGTGCATCGAGCCCGCTGAAAATCAGCGCAGGCAGGGTGATGAACGAGCCACCGCCCGCTACGGCATTCTGGATGCCCGCCCATAATCCCGCCAAGAACAGCATGACCCAGATCATTTCGAGGCGCCTATGGCATTCCCTCCAGCGCAACAAGGCCGTATTGCCTCACCCGATGGCAAACAGCTGGAAACTCACCCTGCCGTGCACACGCGCCGAGGCCGAAGCGATCGATGCCGATATTACGCCGCTCGCGCTGATGGAGCCGCCGCCCTCGCTGGTTGTGCGCGAGCCGGATGAGGACAATCCGAACGTCTGGGAACTCGCCGCCTATTTCGAGAGCAGGCCCGACAAGGCGAGCATCGCGCTGATCCAGTCGCTGATCCCGAGTGCGGCAAGGGCCAGGCCGGTGCTCGAACAATTGCCCGATGAGGATTGGCTGAGGATCAGTCAGGCGGGGCTCCAGCCCGTTCGCGCCGGGCGTTTCTACATCCACACATCGACCAGCATTGAAGCCCCGCCACCGGGGGCAAAAGCCTTTCTGATCGAGGCCAGTCAGGCGTTCGGCACGGGCGGCCACGAAACCACGCATGGCTGCCTTGAAATGCTCGATCGGATGAAGCGGCGTGGCAACCGCTTCGATCATGTTGCCGACATTGGCACGGGTACCGGGCTGCTCGCCTTCGCCGCGCTCCACCTCTGGCGGTACGCCTATGTCACGGCGTCGGACATTGATCCGGTCAGCGTCGATGTGACGGCCGGCAATGCCGGCGCGAATGCGGTGCCGCTCGGCCAGCATCAGGGCAGCGTCGCGTTGTGTGTGGCCCCTGGCACGGACCACGAGATGATCTTGCGCCGCGCGCCCTACGATCTCGTCATCGCCAACATCCTTGCCGGCCCCCTGATCGAACTGGCACCGGCGCTCGCGGCGATCCTGCGCGACGGCGGCACGCTGATTCTTGCCGGATTGCTTGGCAGGCAGGCAAAGGCGGTTGCCTCGGCCTATCGCGCACAGGGCCTGCGGCTCGCCGAGCGCCGGGATCGCGGCGAATGGCCATGCCTGCGCTTTATCAAACGCAGCCGCTTCGGCTGGCAGCGCCCGATCCGCAGCACCGGCCGAACCAGCCAGCCCCCGGGCGATTTCGGGAGCTGGTAGGCGAATCAGGCCGCCTTGCGCCTTGCATAGTCCTGCGTCCCGCGCGTGATGACGCGGTCTTCGGGCAGGATGTCTGCGATCGCAATATCGGGCAGCGTTTCAAGCTGTCCGTAAAGCGGGCCGAAATCGGTTTCGACCGTGACCTTCAGCAAATGATCGAGGCTTGGAATCACAAAATAATTCTGCTGGAAATCGTCGATCCGGTAATCGGTGCGCATCATCCGGACGAGGTCGAAGCCAATGCGGTTGGGGCTCGGATCGTCCAATGCGAACACGCTTTCGCCATAGCTGGAGACAATCCCGGCACCATAGATGCGCAAGGCCCCCGCTTCCTCGATCAGCCCGAATTCGACCGTGTACCAGTAAAGCCGCGCCAACTTGTGAAGCGCACCGAAGCCCAAAGACCGCAGCCCGCCCTTGCCATAGGCCACCATATAGTCTGCAAAGACGGGATCGGCGAGCATGGGGACATGCCCGAACACGTCGTGGAAAACGTCGGGCTCTTTCAGATAGTCGATCTGGTCCGGGCGGCGGATGAAATTGCCTGCAGGAAAACGGCGATTGGCAAGATGGTCAAAGAAGACATCGTCGGGAACAAGGCCGGGCACTGCGACGACCTGCCAGCCAGTCGCTGCCACAAGACGGGCATTAAGCTCGCGATAGTCCGGAATCCCCGGCTGGGTGAGCTTGAGTACATCGACCCCGCGCAGGAATGCAGCCGCCGCACGTCCGGGCAGCATGTCGCACTGGCGGGCGAAGAGCCGATCCCACATGGCATGTTCGTCAGCCGAAAAGGCTTCCCAGTCCTGCGGGATCGTCCAGTCGGGCGCGGCTCCCGGAGGTGGCACGTCATGGACATGTTCAAACATGGTCCGGGATTACCAGTCTCAGCACATTTCGTCCATCCGCTGCATCATAGCCGATGACGGTTGCCCAGCTGAGAACCAGCGCGATTCCAGCTCCGCCGCCACGTTCTGGCGGGATTTCGACCGGCGTGGCTGCGTCACGAATGTCGAAAAACGTCCCGGCATCGCTAAGCGTCAGCCCGATATCGGCGCCAATCGCCGCAAGTTCGATCGCGATTTCCGATTCGGGCGGCGGCGAGCCATGCTCGATAATATTCGTGACCAGTTCCTCGACAATGATCGCAAGACGTGCCTCGGCATCAGCGCCGCAATTGGCACGGGCAACAAATTCTCGCACCAATTCCAACGCCTTGGCAGTCGCCAGCGTGTTGGCTGAAAATCGGGCCGACGCCATTAATGCTGGGTTATTGTAATCCATCCTATGCCCCGATACTCTCAGTAGCGTAAAAATGGAGGGCCTAATGCGCCTGTGTACCTTTATTTCGGCCGTTGTATTGGCCGGACTGGCGACACCAGCCCTGGCTGATATTGGCCGGGTCAAACTTGTGAGCGGCGTTGCGACGATCGAGCGCGGCACACAGAAAATCCCGGCGACATCGGGCATGGTCCTGCAAAAGGGCGATACGATCGTGACCGGCAAGACCGGCCGGATCGGTGTCACCTTCAACGACAATACCCGTTTCGCCGCTGGCCCCAACAGCCGCGTCAATGTGGCGGATTACGCCTTCAACGATACCACGCACCAGGGCCAGTTCCTGACGCGTATCGATCGTGGCTCGCTGGCCATTGTCTCCGGCCAGATTGCGAAATCAAACCGCGATGCCATGAGGGTCAAGACGCCAACGGCGCTGCTGGGTGTTCGTGGAACCCGCTTCGTCGTCCAGGTGAACTGAACGGCTTATGCGTCTGCACTCCCTTCTTGCCATTGCACTGCTTGCTTTGACGGGGTGCGCTGCCACCGGCGTTTCTCTCTTTCCGGGAGAAATCGATCCGGTCACCGGCAAACAGAATCCGACGGGCGGGGTGGCCGTGCTTGACCCGGAAGGTGGTAGCGATGTTGCGGTGATCGATCAGGCCAACAGCCAGACGGGGGTGCGCAACCGGCGCGTCTCGGTAAGGGCGATGTCGGCCGAGAAGCTCGATGCCCGCTATGGTGCCTTGCTTGCGACATTACCGCAACCGCCGCGGCTCTTCATTCTCTATTTCAAGGAAGGCACCACCGAGCTTGTCGACGAATCGAATGCATTGCTGCCGCACCTTTTTGCCGAGGTGAGGGCGCGACCTGGCGTGGACATCCAGATTGTCGGTCATACCGATACGGTCGGCCAGGAAGCCGACAATGATGGCCTGTCGCTCAATCGCGCCGGAGAAGTGAAAGTGCTTCTTGCCAGGCTCGGCCTTGATGGCGACATCATTCGCGCGACCGGGCGCGGCGAGCGCGCCTTGCGTGACCGGACCCCCGACGAGACGGCGTCTGCGCTGAACCGTCGCGTTGAAGTTTACGTCAAGTAGCGAAAGACGAGCACAGTCACGTCGTCGGTAGCCTCCGCGCCGTCTTCGAATGCGCGCACTTCGTGCAACAGCGCGTTGCTTGCCGCGCCAACCGGTTCTTGTCCGGCCCAGCCCTTTAGCACTTCAGCGATCCGGTCCGACCCGAAAAACCCACCCTCCGGGCTTTGGGCCTCGGTGATGCCGTCGCTCACAATCACCAGCGCATCCTGCTTCGCCATCGCAATCCGTTCACATTCATAGACATAGCCCGGCGCCACTGCGAGCGGCGGGCCGCCTTCCGGTCTTAGCTGCCGGACTTCGCCACCGCCTGTCACGAGCCAGGGATTTTCATGCCCCGCATTGCACAGTTCAAGCGCGCCTGTCCGGGCATCAAGCAGTCCGAACAACAGGGTGACGAACATGTCCTCACGATTGTCACGCGCGATTTCGTCGTTGAGACGCGTAACCGCGGCGCCAAGGTCACGCCCGTCACGAAGGAGGATAGATTTGGTCAGGGCCTTGGACAGCGCCATAAACAGGGCCGCCGGCACGCCCTTGCCCGTGACGTCACCGACCAGAAAACACACCCGGTCTTCATCAAGCCGGATGGCATCATAAAAATCACCACCAATCGAGCGCGCTGGCTCGATCCGCGCGTCGAGCTCGATTCTCGGGTCAAAGCCGGACAAGCTCTCGCGCGGCGGAAGCATGCCCAGCTGGATGTCGCGCGCGGCTGACAGCTCGCCTGAAGCGCGTGCAGCGAGTATCCGCTGTTCCTGCAGGCTTGCGGTCAAGACGGTGCGATCGTGCCGGGCCCTGGCAAAAAGCAGCGCCGCCATCGTTGCACCCGTTGCCGCTGCTGTCAGCAGCGGACCGACCGGATCGAGGAGAAGGCCTTGCCGAAAGGCCAGTCCGCTTCCTGCAAAAACAAGAACAGCGACGCCACCGGCACCCATTGCCGGTCCTGCACCCTTAAGGCGGGGAAGGAGACGAATGGCAATGGCGACAAGCAGCACCGTCAGAAGCCCTTCGAACAGCCACGCCCATGCTGGCCGCGACAGGGTCTTGCCGCCCAGAATCGCTTCCACTGCATCGGCATGGACAATGGCGCCATAGGTTTTTGCGGCAAGCGGCGTTGAAATGACGTCCGCAGTCCCGGCACCCGAAAGACCGACAATGACGATCTTTCCCTTCACGCGCGCCGAAGGCGGCAGATCAAACAGGATGTCGAGCGCACTGACCGGCGCGTCTCGGCGCGTCGCGCGGTATGGAACACGCATCCGGCCATCGGCCAGCGTCGGCAACCATGTCTGGCCGAGACGGATCCCGGCCAATCCGTTGCCGCTGGCAACAGGAACCAACACTTCGGCAGCCGATGCGATCCGGGCGAGTTCAAGCGCAAATCCCGGCGTCGCCTGCCCCGCCACATTGGTCACGAGCGGAACATGGCGCACGATGCCGTCCGAATCCGGATCGCCGTTCAGCAGTCCGTGACCCAGCCCCACATCGTCAAGCGCCGCAATATTGGCGATGGCCTGCCCCCAGCTTTTCGCCCCCTTGGGCAGCGGTTTCGAAAATTGGGCCTCGACCGCCAGTATCGGCGGATCCTTGACCGGACCAACATCAAGTCCAGCGCGGCCCAGGACAACAGGCCCCTGGCCGATCACCCGTCCAAACAGCTCGTCCATGTCGGGCAGGCCCCGAATTTCAGCGGCCGCCGAGGGAGAGAGTTCTGGATAAAGCCGGACGAACGCCTCCGGGCTGTTGCGATCAGCCTCTGGAAACAGCATGTCGAGCCCAATCAGCCGGGACTGGTCCTCGCCAAGTTTGGCAACCAGCCTGGCCATTACATAGCGCGGCCAGGGCCATGGACCGATGGTGCGGATGCTGGCTTCGTCAATCCAGACGATTTCCACCTGCGCGGGTTCGGCCGGACGGGGAGCGAGCCGCTGCCACAGGTCGAACACCGGACGACTGACTGTCGTGCTGCCAGCCAGCTGAAGCAGACCTGCCATGACCAATGCCGCAACCAGCCCGAAGACGCGGATGCGGCCCGGCGAGAGCTGGTCAGGCGTCAAGCTCGAGCCCGTCATAGGCGCAGACAATTTCGATCGGCGGCCCATCCTCGCGCATCAATTCTTCATAGCGGATCGTTTCCTGGTGCATCCGCTGTATGTCTTCATCGCTATAGGTCGGTTCATGATGGAACAGCACCAATCGCCTTGCGCCGGCGACGCGGCACAAATCGACCGCGACAAGGTTCGACGAATGCCCCCAATCCTCCTTCATCGTCACGCTGTCGGCAAGCGAGTACATCGTGTCGCAGATCACTGTATCGACATCCGCGAAGAAGCGCTCGAACCGTGCCTCGCGCTCCATATCGTCAAGCCGGTGTTCGCTGTCGGTCGAATAGGCGACGCTGTGCTCGCCGTCGTCGAAGCGAAAACCATAACTGTCATGCGCGTGATATTGCGGGATGGCTTCGACTTTCAGTCCTCCGATTTCATAGGCTCGCCCGACCTCAAGCGTGACGAAGCTGATTTCGGCGCGGAGCCAGTCGAACGGAACGGGAAAGGAAATTTCCTCTTGCTGCCGCCTGAGCGCGGTCTCCGCATCGGCATGGCCGCTATGGATGATGATCCTCGCCTGCGGATCAAAGGCCGCGACGAAGAAAGGAAAGCCCATGATATGGTCCCAATGGAGGTGCGACAGAAAGAAGTTGTAGGTTCGCTCATGTCCGGCCGCACAGCGCGCGGCTGCCGACAAGCCGAATTCCCGCAGGCCGGAACCCATGTCGCAGATGATGAAGCTGCCGTCTCCGCCTTCAATTTCAACGCAACTCGTGGCCCCACCAAATGTATGGCCGGACGCAAAATCGAGATTGGTGTCGATAAAGGCAAATGCCTTGGCTTCATCGTCAAACTTGCGCCCGCCCGCAGCGAGCAATGCCCGCGCCACCTTGCGTCGCACATCACTTGCCCGCGGTGCAACGGGCAGCGAGCCGCGAGTGCCCCAGAAGCGGACGCGCATCGCTTCTATCCTTCCAGTTCGGCAGTCACGGCGAAGATCCGGTCATAGCGGCTGATCGCCAGGATCTCGCGCATCCGCGCATTGGGACGGGCAAGCGTCAATCCGACTCCTGCCTCCTCCGCCGCGCGCTTTGCCAGCGTCAGCACGCGCAGCCCACGCGACGACATATAGTCGATGCCATAAAGGTCGATCACGAGCGGCAGGCCAAGATCAGCGGCCTGGCCAATCGCCGCTCCGATTTCCGCGTGGAACGATTCCCAGCTGGCCTCGTCAACCCGGCCGCGACCCGCACCGACAAGCGCGTTGACAGTCCTGCGATTTGACCATTCCATACAAGACTCTCCCACGCAGCTTTGCTAAATGGATGGTAGCAAAGAACGCATTGTGATGGAAAGCACAGCCAGACACCGTAACCGGATTAGTCTGGGCAGAGGAGACAGTGATGCGATTGATCTGCCATATTGCCCTTTCGGCTGCACTGTGCGGGCTCGGCTTTGCATCGGTAGCCGAGGCCAAGCCGAAGCCAGCCAAAGCTGAGTCCCCTGCNNGGAAAGCCCGCATGGCTGCGCCTCACAACGGTTGACTATGTCGGCGATTTGCCGGCTCCACCGTGTGACAAGGTCGCGGTGCAGCTGGCACTCAACGAAGAAGACGGAGTCGAAAGGTCGCTCGGGCTTGGGTGTTTCAAACCCAAGGCCAAATAATCCGGATCCAGACAGGCGCGCGCGAGCGCCTGACATGACCGTTTTCGGAGAACCAGGATGACCGCAGCAAGTCGTATCTTTTCGTCAGCCCTGCTCGCGGGCGCGACTTTCATGATCTCGCCACCGAGCCACGCGCAGGCGATTACCTGCCGCGCCCCGGCTGCGGGCACGCTGCCCAAAACGGCGAAGGTTCCAAAAAAGGATCGCGGAAAATTCTCGATCGAAACCGCGCCTCGCATAGCGACCCTGATCCCGCAGACCATCTGCGACAACGAAGCGAAGATCGCTGCCGGAGGGATTCCTGCCACGCAGGGGACCGCGCTTGGCCTTTCGAGCCAGGTTCTCAACACGGCCTCGGGACGGCTCGAACTCATGCTGCTGCCAGGAGTCGAGGCTGAACTGCAAAAGGCTTTGACCGGCTTTGCACGGGCATGGCCCTATGCGGCGCTTCCGCGCCAGCCACGCATCCTTTTCCGCGTCAGCGACGCCTATGATGCCTATGCCTTGCCCGACAATACGATTGTCCTGTCCACCGGCATCCTCCAGGCTGCGGAATCGGATTCCGAAATCCTGTTCGTCCTCGCGCATGAATATTCGCACCTGCTCCTTGGCCATCACCTGACTTCCGAAGTCAGCAATGCAGGGAACAAGGGCTTGCTTGGGGCCGTTTCCACGATTTACGTCGCCGGATCGTTCGTGTCGCAGTTGCGGTCCAGTCGCGGATCGCTGTCCGCCGTCGATCTCGGCAAGGTCGAAGCCGCAACCAAAAAGGCCGCATCCCTCACAGAGGCGCTCCGCTTTGCCCTTGATGACATCTTTACGCCGAACTGGAGCCATGCACAGGAAGATGAGGCGGATGCGCTCGCACTGGACCTGCTGATCCGTTCGAACAGCAGTATCGACAGCTACGCCAATGTCTTTGCGCGGCTTCAGAAGATGATGGACCAGCAATCGTCATCCCGCACCAAGGGGCGCGCGGCGGCCGAAGGGATGCAGAAGGCACTGGAGGCGACGATGAAGCAGCTCACTTCTCCCCAATTCCTCGGAACGATCAGTTCGGGCAATACCGGCGGACTCGCCAAGATGGGCGGCAAGCTTGCCCTCGGCCTGGGCGCCTCGGCGATCGCGAACTCCGGCGGCGCCGTCCAGAAGGATACGCACTTGCCGCCCGAGGAGCGTCGCAAGGGTCTCGCAGCCTATTTCCAGGCCGGCTATCCAACGGCCGATCCGCCGATCGATGCCGGGGCAATGGTGGCGCGGTACAAGTCGATGCCGGACTATAAGAGGGCCATCCCCATGAAGGATGCCTATCTGAAGGCGCGACAGGCCTATTTCGCCCAGGACTTTGAGGGCGCGCTGAAAGGCCTCGGGGGGATCGGTGCCGGAACCAAGGCCGCACCCACTTTTGTCAATTTCATGGCCGCGCTGGCCGCGCGTGATCTGGGCAACAGTGCGCAGGCCCGGATATTCTATGAAGCGGGCCGCACCGGCACCGGGATACCCAGCGTCCAGCTTTTCGAGAGCTATGCCGAGGCGCGGATAGCCGATCGCGATTTTGCCGGGTCGCAGGTCGTGCTCAATGATGCGGCAACCCGCTTTCGTGATGCCGATCATTTCCGCAGCATCGGCATCTTGCGCTACGTCACGGAAGGCAATGACAGTCTGGCAGCAAGCAATTATGCTGCCTGCCAGCAGATCAAGGGGCGCGACTATATCCCGGCGCGGTGCAAGGCCGCCTATCCGCAGGGCGCCGCCGCTGCTGAAGCGAGCAAGCCCAAGTTCAAGATACCTGGCCTGCCATTCTAGAATCTGATCGCCTGGACCATGATTGACAGTCGGGCATGCGCACCCGACTGTTGATGCCATGAACCGCTGTGTTGCGAGGCTCCTCCTGCCATGGCTTGCCACTGTCGCGAGCCCCTTGGTTGCGCAGGCGCCGTCGCCCCCGACCACACTTGAGGCATTGACCGGTGAAATCGAAGCGGCAACCGCTGGACGGCGTTGGGCCGAAGCGATCCTGCTCGGGCAGAAGGCGCTGGCGATCGAGGAAGCGGCCAAAGGCGCGAACGATCCCGAAATTGCCGGGACGCTGATGTTGATCGCTGGCTGGATGCGTGAGCTTGACCGCCATGCCGAAGCGGAGCCGTTGCTCCGCCGCGCGCTCCTCATCTTCGAGCAGAGCTATGGCGATGGCCATGAATTCACGATCTCGGCTGCCAACAACCTTGCGGCAACGCTCGAAGCGCTTGGACGTTTGGACGACGCCAACAGGATCTACACCTTGACGCTCGACAATATGGCGAAGCGCTATGGCCCGTCGCACCGGTTGACGGCGATGAGCACCAGCAACCTCGCCTTCAACCTTGCACGGCAGGGGCGCTACCAGGAAGCGCAGCCACTTTACGACAAGGCCCTGAAAATTGGACGGGCGACGATGGACGAGGACGATCCCGAACGCGCGCGGATCGAGAATAATGTTGCCAGCAACCTCACGGCGCGCGGCCGATACCTTCAGGCCGAACCACTTTACAACCACGCATTAAGGGTGCGTCTGGCGCTGCTCGGGCCCGACAATCCCGATGTTGCGACAAGCTATAACGGCTTGGCATTCAACCTTTCGGCGCAAGGGCGGCATGAGGATGCTGCCCCGCTTTTCGCACGGGCGCTGGCAATCCGCGAAAAGGCCGATCGCGAAGACCGCCGCGTAGCCACCAGCTACAACAACGTCGCACACAACCTCAATGCCCGCGGACGGCTTGCCGAAGCTGCCCCGCTTTATGCGCGGGCCCTTGCGATATGGCAGAAACTCTATGGCGATCAAAACGCCCTGACCGCAATCGGCCTCAGCAACGTCGCAACCAACCTTGAGGCGCAGGGAAAGGTCGCGGAGGCCCAGCAGCTGTTCGATCGCGCGCTCAGGGTCAGGCGGGCAGTCCTCAATCCGAACCATCCCGACCTTGCCGGAAGCTATTTCAAGGTTGCCCGCAATTTCCGGCTACAGGGCAAATACGACGAGTCAGAACCAAACTACCAGCGCGCCGTGGCAATCCGCCGCGTCGCGCTCGGGCCGCTCCACCCCGAGCTCGCATTGGGATTGGCGGACTATGCGGAACTGGCGATGGCAATCGGACCGGGGCGCAGCGCAGACGCGCTCAAACTGGCTGGAGAAGCCGCCAGTATTGCCCGGAAGCGCCGCAACCAGAATCTCACCGGGGAAGCAGCGGGTGACAGTGGCGCCGAACAACAGGCCCTGGCGCGCGCGCAAGGCGCCGATGCCAGCCGGATTGATCCGCTCGCGCGAAGTTTCGGCACATTGCTCAAGGCGGACTGGCTGCGTGCCAAAGCCGCAGCCAATGAGGCCGAAATCCTGAAGGCCGAAGGGTTCGAGGCGGCCCAGGACATGGAGACATCGGTTGCCGCGCTCACCATGGCGCAGACTGCAGCCCGCACGGCCGCCGGCACCGGCCCGTTGACCGAGCTGGTGCGTCGGCAGCAGGATCTTTCCGCAAAGGGACGCGAACTCGATCGCCGGCTGCTTGCGGCACTTGCGAACGGCAACCAACCCGAAGCCGAAAGGCTGCGGAGTGAGATCACGCAAACAGGCGAAGCGCTTTCCACCGCTGACACGGCACTTCGCCGCCAGTTCCCCGACTATGCAGAACTCGTGCAGCCCCGCGCTTTGTCCGTCGCCGATACGCGCAGCAGGCTTTCCGAAGACGAAGCGCTGCTCCTGATCGTTCCCGTTGGGGATGACATTTTCAGCTTTGGCCTGTCGAAGGAAAAGCTCGTCTGGAATCGCCTTGCAGGCAAGGCAGCAAGCGCCATCAAGTCAATCGGGCTGCTCCACTGCCAGATCGATCCCGGACCATGCGCCGCATTGCTCAACGACGCCGAGCTGACGGCCGGTGCGCCGCCCGACTCGCCATTCCTGGCGGACCAGCTGGCCGCCTATGACAGGGCTCGCGCCTATACGCTCTATCAGGACCTTGTGGCACCGGTGGAATCCGCCTTCGCCGACAAGACTAAACTGTTCGTGACGGTGACAGGCGCATTGAGCGGCCTGCCGCTGGGCGTCCTCATAACCGAACCGCCCAAAGCCGGCGAAGATGGCGCGGACCCTGCAATTCTCGCAAATTCGGCTTGGCTGGCGGATCGCTATGCAATGGTCGCACTCCCCTCTGTCTCGGTCCTGCGCGCCTTGAAACGCAGGCCTGTCGAGGCTCGCGGTGGAGGGAGCTTCGTCGGCTATGGCGCACCTGTTCTCGGCGGGAAACCCGTCGGCAAGGAACAGCCGCCCGGCAACCGCCTCTTCCAGTCTGTCGACAGCGACGGTGCAACCTTGGCCGATCCCGACATACTGCGGATGCTGGCACCGTTGCCGGGAACCGCCCGAGAACTTACGGCAATGGCGGCGGCATTGAAGGCGCCTGCCAGCGATGTCCTCCTTGGCGCCGCTGCAACCGAAGCTGCCGTGCGCCGTGACACAAATCTCGCGGGCGCGCGCATCGTTGCATTTGCAACGCACGGTATCCTTCCGCGCGAAGTATCAGGAATAGAGGAACCGGGGCTGGTGTTCACGCCGCCTGTGACGGCGAGCACGGGCGACGATGGCCTGCTTGCGGCTTCGGAAGTGGCGCACCTCACTTTGAGCGCCGACTGGGTTCTCTTGTCAGCATGCAATACCGCTGCTTCGGACGGCACCCCCGGCGCTGACAGCCTTTCGAGCCTTGCGCGATCCTTCCTGTACGCCGGCGCGTCGGCGCTGCTGGCCAGCAACTGGCGCGTTTCCGACGAGGCGACGGCGGCGCTGACGGTCGAGACGCTTTCGGGGCGATCCGACCAGGGGCTGAGCCGGGCGGAAGCGCTCAGACGCGCGATGCGGGCGGTGCGCACCGGCAAGCGGGCGGACGGATCGGGTATCGCCGGCTGGGATCAAAGCTGGGCCCACCCGGCAGCATGGGGGGCGTTCACCGTCATTTCCAATGAGGATCAGTAGCGCTTCAAACAATCATGCCCATGATGATGACGAAGCACGAAACGAAGCTGAGGCCGAAAAAGGCAAGATCGGTCAATGGTTCGCGCATCGGCACGGGTTCAACCTTGAACGCGGGAAGACGTTGCCGGAAAGGGTGCCTTGCGGCTTCGTTGGTCAGGACAAGTGCTCTTCTCATGAGCCGAAGTGTTAAGGGTTTGTTGACCATCAAGACCAGCGGAAAAGCTGGTTAATTCGCCTCGGTGCCATAGTGGGACGTTAACCAGCCAAAATAATCCGGCGCCATCAGCCCTCTTGCGCGCCGTCCAGGAAGCGCCGCCCAAGCCCGCGCCTGGCAACGCCCGGCATCCAGCGAGTCAGGAATTTCAGGCGTTTGGCCGTCTTGCCAACCACGACATGCGTCTGGTTGCCTCGAACCGCTTCCCATGCCGCTTGCGCCACGGCTCCAACAGGCGTGATTTCCAGCCCGGCCTCCAGCACGCCATCGCGGACACTGCGATTGGTTCCAGACGTATTGGCCTCCAGCAACGGCGTATCGATAAAGCTGGGCATCAGCGAAGCGACCTTGATCCCGTGCGGCTGCCATTCAATCTCGAGCGCCTCTGTCAGCGCACGAACTCCGAACTTTGTGACCGCGTAGACCGCGAGGCCTGGTCCCGCGATGAGACCGGCCGCAGAACAGGTATTGAGCAGGCACGAGTCCGGTGTTTCCTTCAGGTACCGAAACCCGGCCTCTGCGCCATTGATGACGCCCTTGATGTTGACGTCGATGAGAAGGTCATGATCCTCATGGCTGACATCGGAGAACGCCCCTCCACGCGCCACTCCCGCATTGTTGAACAATACGTCCAATCGTCCGCCGGAAGCGGCAAAAAAGCCCCCCAGCTCGACATCCCATTGCCGGCGGTCACGTACATCCATGACGTGTGTGGAGGATTGGCCTTCGGGGAGAAGCGCCGCCGTTTCCGCAAGCCCGGCCTTGTTCACGTCCGCGAGCCCGACAAACCAGCCACGCGATGCAAAGAGTTGCGCGGTTGCGCGACCGATGCCGGAAGCTCCACCAGTGATGAAAATCGCCTTGCGCATGTTCATTATTTTGACCTTCTTGCAACTCTCCGAATCTCTGGCCATTGAGACGCGATGATGGCCCGATTCAAGACCCTGATTGCAATATTTCTTTGCGGCCTTGGCCTGCTCCCCTTGCCGGCCTCCGCCCAGATCACCGTCGCATTCTATTCGCACGAGCTGGGTAGCAGCTTTCCCCATGCCTTCATCGTGCTGCAGGGCACTCCCGAAGCAGGCGGCCCGCCGGTCGATGCCAATTTCGGCTTTACCGCAAAAGCAGTGTCTCCGGCGCTTCTGATGGGGCCGGTGCGCGGCGTGATCGAAACCGCAAAGCCGGCCTATGTCCGCAATAGCGACCGCAAATTCGCGATGACGATTACCGATCAGCAACATGCCGCGCTGATCGCACTGATCGAAAAATGGAAGACCCTTCCCGGCAAGAGCTACGACCTCAACCGGCGCAACTGCATCCATTTCGTTGGCGAAGCCGCCCAGATCCTTGGCCTGAAGGTTGCCTTTGAACGCAAGTTGCTGAAGCGACCCCGCAGCTTTCTCGAAAATGTGCTGCGGCTCAATCCGGTACTCGCGAACCACTGATTTGTGCTTTGTTCAATCTTTGACAATAGGGTGCCTTGGATGAACGAGAAATTCCCGATCCTTGTGACCGGTGGCGCGGGCTATATCGGCAGCCATGCCGTCCTTGCCTTGCGCGATGCTGGCTGGCCGGTCGTTGTGATCGACAATCTGGTGACAGGCTTTCGTTGGGCTGTACCCGACGGCGTTTCGTTCGTCGAAGCCGATATCGGCGATGCCGCAGCAGTCTCGGCCGCGATTGCCCGGTATGGAATCGGTGCGATCATGCATTTCGCCGGATCCGTTGTGGTCCCAGAATCGGTCGAAGATCCGCTCAAATACTATCGCAACAACACCGCGAACAGCCGCACNNGACAGCCCGAAACGCCCGATCAATCCCTATGGCATGTCCAAGCTGATGACCGAGTTCATGCTGGCGGACGTCGCTGCCGCGCATCCGATCAACTATTGCGCACTGCGCTATTTCAATGTGGCGGGCGCCGATCCGCAGGGGCGCACCGGCCAGTCCACCGCCGGGGCGACGCATCTGATCAAGGTCGCCGTCGAAGCCGCAACCGGCAAGCGCGGGCACGTCTCGGTCTATGGCACCGATCTGGACACGCCGGACGGAACGGGTGTGCGCGACTATATCCANNTGTCACATCATGAATTGCGGTTATGGCCGGGGCTTTTCCGTCAATGAAGTGCTCGATGCCGTTGACCGGGCGACCAACCTCAAGATCGAGCGCAGGCTGGAGGGCCGACGCGCAGGCGATCCGGACGCCCTGATTGCCGACAATAGCCGGATCATGGCGACCCTGCCCTGGAAGCCCCAGCGCGACAATCTCGACCTCATCGTGCAGGATGCGCTGGCCTGGGAACGCGCGCTGGGCGAACGCGACAAATAGGCCTTTCCAAGGCCACCGGCCCTCGGGCATGACGGCGCGGATGAACCCAGAGCTTTCCTTTATCGCGCAGCTTCGTGAAATAGCGACACATCCTGCGGCGCGAGGGCTCCTCGACGATGCAGCAGTTCTGGAGATTGGCGGCACCAAGATCGTCCTGACGCACGACATGCTCGTCGAAGGCGTCCATTTCCTTGCCGGCGATCCACCCGAAACCGTGGCGTGGAAACTGGTGGCCGTGAATCTCTCGGACCTTGCGGCCAAGGGCGCGACCCCGATCGCAGCGCTCACATCCCATACGCTGACGGGTGATGTTGGATGGGACAGCGCCTTCGTCAAAGGCCTTGGCAAGGCCCTGGACCATTTCGCCGTCGCGCTGGTTGGCGGCGATACGGTTTCGGCGCGCGAACGGTCGGTCGGGCTCACGATGATCGGGGAAGCCAAAGGCCATGTTCCTGCCCGAAGCGGCGCGCGGGAGGGCGATGCCCTGTTCGTGACCGGGACCATTGGCGATGCGGGGCTGGGCCTGGCCATTGCGAGAGGCGACCTGGCCGGTGCGGATGCGCTGCTGGACGCCTATCGCACTCCGGTTCCGCAGCTTGCCGCCGGAAAGGCACTGGCCCCCACGGTCAGCGCGATGATGGACGTCTCCGACGGGCTGCTGATTGACGCGCTGAGACTCGCTGATGCCAGCGGCGTTGCGGCGATGATTGACCTCGACATGCTTCCCCTTTCCCGCGAATTCCGGGCCTGCCGCAAGGACGATCGCGCCGCCCGCCTCGTGGCGGCAACGGCCGGGGACGATTACCAGCTGCTGTTCACCTCGGCACTGCCGCTGCCTTCGCTCCCCTGCCCGGTGAGCCGGATCGGGCAGATGGTGCGTGGCTCGGGCATCCATCTCCATGACCGTGAGGGCGCGGTGCCGATGCCGCAAGATCTGGGTTGGCTGCATCAATAGGCCCGGCGTGAACGCCCCAAGGCTTGCCTTTGCGCGCAAAGCCCCTCTATAGCCCCGCCCGAATCCCGAAAACACGGGGCCGGCAGGCCTTTGGGATCGTTCAATTTGCTGGGGGAAAGGGACCACCCTTATGTCAATCGTTACCATCGCAATCCTGTGCGGATTGCTTGCCGTCGTTTACGGCATCGTTACCAGCCGCCAGGTGCTTGGCGCTTCGGCCGGCACCGAAAAAATGCAGGAAATCGCAGCCGCGATCCAGGAAGGCGCTGGCGCCTATCTGGGCCGGCAATATCGCACGATCGCCATTGTCGGCGTGGTTGTTCTGCTGCTTGTTTGGGCCTTTTTGGATCGCTTTGGCGCACCGATTTCTGCTGGCGGCTTCTTCCTTGGCTCATTCCTTTCGGGCGCGACCGGCTTTATCGGGATGAACATCTCGGTGCGCGCCAACGTCCGTACGGCTGCTGCGGCGCAGGTCGGCTTGCAGGAAGGCCTGACCATGGCATTCCGCGCCGGCGCGATCACCGGAATGCTGGTGGCGGGTCTCGCGCTCCTCGCGATTGCAGGCTTTTTCTGGCACCTGACCAGCAACGGCGCACTTGGTCATGGCCTTGCCCCCAATGACCGCGTGGTTGTCGATGCTCTCGTTGCGCTGGCCTTCGGCGCGTCGCTCATTTCGATCTTCGCGCGTCTTGGCGGCGGTATCTTCACCAAGGCCGCAGACGTCGGCGCCGATCTGGTCGGCAAGGTCGAGGCGGGAATCCCCGAGGACGATCCCCGCAACCCTGCCGTGATTGCCGATAACGTCGGTGACAATGTCGGCGATTGCGCCGGCATGGCCGCCGACCTTTTCGAAACCTATGTCGTGACCATCGGCGCGACGATGGTGCTGCTGGCGCTGCTCGTGAAGGGCTCGGATAACATCCTTGGCCTGATGAGCCTGCCGCTGCTGATCGGCGGCGTCTGCGTCATTACCTCGATCATCGGCACCTATTTCGTCCGCCTCGGCGGCGGCAAGAACATCATGGGCGCGATGTACAAGGGCTTCCTCGTGACTGCCGTCCTTTCGGTTCCGGCGATCTGGTTTGCGACCGACTATGCCCTGGGCGGCATGGAAACGCTGATCGGCGCCAATCTTGATGGCACCGGCGGCTTTACCGGCCGGACGTTGTTCTATTGCATGTTCCTCGGCCTCGTCATCACCGGCCTGCTGATCTGGATCACCGAATATTACACCGGCACCAACTACCGCCCGGTGCGGTCGATCGCCAAGGCATCGGAAACCGGCCACGGCACCAACGTGATCCAGGGGCTGGCGATCAGCCTTGAATCGACCGCGCTGCCGACGCTCGTCATCTGCGCAGGCATCATCATTGCCTTCCAGCTTGCCGGCGTGATCGGGATCGCTTTTGCGGCAACCTCGATGCTGGCGCTGGCCGGCATGGTCGTGGCGCTCGACGCCTATGGCCCGGTGACGGACAATGCCGGCGGCATCGCCGAAATGGCAGGCATGGACGATAGCGTCCGTGAAAAGACCGACGCGCTGGACGCGGTGGGCAACACCACAAAGGCCGTGACCAAGGGTTATGCCATCGGTTCGGCCGGCCTCGCGGCGCTCGTGCTGTTCTCGGCCTACACGACCGACCTCAAGGAGTTCTTCCCTGATCTGACGGTCGATTTCAGCCTCCAGAACCCCTACGTCATCGTTGGGCTCTTGCTGGGCGCCTTGCTCCCCTACCTTTTCGGGGCGATGGGCATGACGGCCGTGGGCCGTGCGGCCGGTGAAGTGGTGAAGGATGTCCGGGATCAGTTCGCCAAGAACCCCGGCATCATGACCTACGAAACCAAACCCAACTATGCCCGCACGGTCGATCTCGTGACCAAGGCCGCGATCAAGGAAATGATCGTCCCGTCGCTGCTGCCGGTGCTCGCGCCGATCGCAGTGTATTTCGTGATCAACTGGGTTGCGGGGCAAGCTGAAGCCTTTGCGGCATTGGGCGCGCTCCTGCTCGGTGTCATCGTCGGCGGGCTGTTCGTCGCCATCTCGATGACTTCGGGCGGCGGCGCATGGGACAATGCCAAGAAGTTCATCGAAGACGGCAATCACGGCGGCAAGGGCTCCGAAGCCCATAAGGCTGCCGTGACCGGCGACACGGTCGGCGATCCTTACAAGGATACGGCTGGCCCCGCCGTCAACCCGATGATCAAGATCACCAACATCGTAGCGCTGCTGCTGCTGGCGGCACTGGCGCACGCGGCGGTGTAGGCCGATCCTGACATCCAGGCTTGAAAGCCCCGTCCGGAGCGATCCGGGCGGGGTTTTTCTTTGCCCGGGAGCGCTTGCACTTTTTTGCGCGGCTGTTTAACTTTCCGGCACAGTATCGCGTGGAGGGGGGAAACGGTGCTACGTCACTATTGTCTTTTATTACTCGCGCTATTCTTTCCCGCTTTGGCAATGGCCCAGACAGCTGCTCCGGCGCCCGCTGCCTCAGCGTCCCCAAAACCGGTAGCGCCCCTTTCAATTGCCAGTTTTGCCGCGCCTCCCTTTATCGAGGGCCCCGAACTGTCACCCAATGGCACATGGTTTGCCAGCAAGATGGTGGTCAACGGACGTCAGCTGCTCACAATGGTGCCTTTGTCGAGAGCCAGCGAAAAGCCCGTATTCGTGACGCTCGACCCGGAGAAATCGGACGTCGATTGGTGGCGCTGGATCAATGATGATTGGCTGTTGGTGGGATTCAGCGCGACAATTCCGGTGGAAGGGGACAAGTGGCGAGTTTATCGCGTGGCATCGGTGGGCCGCATTGACGGCAAGATCATTCCGCTCGCAGCCGAAAGCGGGGGACAGAATGCTGCAAATGTGGTCTGGAGCGCGACTGACGGCACTCCGCATATCCTGCTTGGCGTGCAGAACGACATCTATACGAATTCGCGCGAATTCTGGCCCGAAATCAGGGACTATGACGTTTCGACCGGCAAGTCGCGGACGGTCATCGTTTCGCGGCCCGACGTCATGGATTACTATGCGGACGCCAGCGGATCCGTCCGGATGGGCTATGGCTACAACAGGGAGAGCCGGACGGCAAAGCTGGTCTATCGCTCCTCCGGCAAGGGCAATTTCTCCCAGCTCGAAACCGCCAACTACCGGAAGGATGAAGAATTGTCTTTTCCGGCATTGTTTCTTCCCGGTCCCGACCAGGCCCTGACCGTTGCAGACCCGGACGGTTTTGATGCACTTTACGAGCTCGATCTTCAAACACTGAAGCGCGGAAAGAAGCTTTTTGGCGTTGCGGGCTATGATATTGGCGGGCTGATAGAGAGCCCGGGCGGCGGGAGCGTCATTGGCGTCTATGCCAAGGAGGACAGGGCAAGAATTCACTGGCTTGACCCGGACCTTGCGCAGACCCAGGCCGAAATCGACAAGGCTGTCGGCGCGGGCAACGCCCTTATCACCAGCTGGGACCGGAAGATGGAGCGCTTGCTGGTCAGGATCGGTGGGCCCGATCAGGCTGGCGCTTATTATGTCTATAACCGCGCCATTGGCGGCAGCATGGCGCGGCTGGCCTATGTCGATGAAAGTTTCAAATCCCAGAAATTTGCCCCGGTTTCGACGATTCGCTTCAAGGCCCGCGACGGGCTGGAAATGTCGGCCGTCCTGACGCTTCCCAAAAACAGGGAAGCGAAAAGTCTCCCTCTCATTCTGCTTCCCCATGGTGGCCCGCAAAGCCGCGACTCCGAACGATGGGACTGGTGGGTGCAGTTCCTCGCCTGGCGCGGCTATGCCGTGGTCCAGCCCAATTATCGCGGATCAACCGGCTTTGGCAGCCAGTTGGTCGAAAAAGGCTATGGCGAATGGGGCCTGAAGATGCAGGACGATCTCAATGATGCGGTCACGCATCTCGCCAATGCCGGAGTCATTGATCCGAAACGCGTCTGTATCGCTGGGGGAAGCTATGGCGGCTATGCGGCCATGCGCGCCGCCCAGCGCGATGGCAGCCTGTTTCGCTGCGCCATATCCTATGCCGGCGTTTCCGACCTCGGCGCTCTCGCAAGATATGACGCTCAATCGCTGCTTGGGGCGGAATATCGGGCCAGCCTGAAGGAAAAGGCCCCCGATTTTGACGCTGTATCGCCGCTTCGCCATCCCGAGGAATTCAGTGCACCGATCCTGATCATGCATGGCAAACTCGATCTGCGTGTGCCGGTAAAGCAATCGCGCGACATGGCGGCAAAGCTGAAATCGGCAGGAAAGACCTATCGTTATGTCGAACAGCCGCTGGGAGATCATCATTTCAGCCGCACCGAAGATCGGCAGCAGTTCCTCGAGGAAATGGACACCTTCCTTCGCCAATATAATCCCGCCTGATCACCCCATCTTCCCTTTTCCAGCATCGCACGTTAAGGACGCCCCGTTTTTTGAGGAAATTGCGTTCCACGAGGATTGATGGCCAAGGAAGAACTTCTCGAAATGCGCGGTACCGTGGTTGAGCTTTTGCCCAACGCCATGTTCCGCGTGAAACTTGAAAACGATCATGAAATCCTTGGCCATACCGCTGGCAAGATGCGCAAGAACCGCATTCGTGTGCTGACCGGAGACGATGTGCTGGTTGAACTGACGCCCTATGATCTGACCAAGGGCCGGATCACCTATCGCTTCAAATAACCGCGCGGACGGGGGGAGCCCGATGCCGCTGATCCTTGCCTCTGCCAGCCCGCGCCGGGTGGAGCTGCTTGCGCGGCTCGGCGTCGTGGCCGATGCAATCGATCCGGCCGAAATCGACGAAGCGCCCCTGAAGGCCGAGCTTCCCCATCGCTATGCGGCGCGGATGGCCGCGCAAAAAGCGTTGACCGTTGCCGTGCGTCATCCGGGCAGCATCGTCCTTGCCGCCGATACGGTCGTGGCCGCCGGCCGCCGCATCCTGCCAAAGGCCGAGACTGAAGGCGAAGCGCAGGCCTGCCTCGAACTGCTGTCCGGCCGCCGCCACCGGGTGTTGAGCGCGGTGACGCTGATCGACCGGCATGGCCTGGCGCATCACCGGCTTTCGACCAGCATCCTGGCCTTCAAGCGGCTGGGACGCGATGAGATCGCATCCTATATCGAAAGCGGCGAATGGCACGGCAAGGCGGGCGGCTATGCCATACAGGGCCGCGCCGAAGCCTTTGTCCGCCACCTTTCCGGTTCGCACAGCGCGGTGATGGGGTTGCCGCTTTACGAGACGCGAGCGCTGCTGGCGGCAGCGGGCGTGCCGCTTGTCTGAGTGGCTCTACGAAACCGGGATCGGCGAGGCGCGCGCCGCACTCGTCACCGGCGGGCAGATTGTCGAGGCGGCAATCGAGGTCGAATATGGCGGCCCGCGCGCCGGCACCGTTGCGCAGGCGAAGCTCGTCGAAACGATTGTCCCCCGCCTCAGCGGCCGGGTAACGCTGGACACGGGCGGCGATGCACTGCTTGACGGCATTCCGCCCGGCCTGAGCGAAGGCCGCCCCATGCTGGTCCGCATTGTCCGCGAAGCCATTTACGAGCCGGGTCGCAACAAGCTTCCAAAAGCGATTGCCGTATCCGATGGGAGCTTGCCACAATCGGGTCCGGACCTGCTCGCACGGATCACGGCGAGCGGGCTCGCTGTCCGGCAGTGCCAGTCGTACGAGCCGGACCTCCTCGAGGCCGCAGGCTGGACGGAAATACTCGATGAGGCCGAAAGTGGGGAAATCGCCTTTCCGGGCGGCGCGCTGCGCCTTTCGGTCACGCCTGCGATGACATTGTTCGATGTCGATGGCAGCCTGCCAGCNNGGCGATGCGCTGGATGCTGCATTGCCCCTGCCTTTCGAACGCACCGCGATCAACGGCTTTGGCTTCATGCAGATCGTCCGCCGCCGGCTGCGCGCCTCGCTTCCGGAAATCCAGCGCGCGGATCCGGTGGGAGCGGCGTTACGCGCCGCGCTCCGCCGCATCGAGCGCGAAGTCTCCCCGGGCCCACAACGCCTCTCGCTTGCCCCTGCACTTCGCACGAGGCTTGCCGCGCAACCCGATTGGCTGGCGGAGCTTGAACGGCGAACGGGCCGGACGATCGCGGCGGATCTGATCTCCCGGGCTGGAAGCGGCTGAATTCAAGGGGGCTGGATTCGGCGCGGCAGCCCCGCTACCCTCGAGACAGAGGAGATTGCATCTGCCCATCATTGGCTGACGCTGCCGCAATCACGGCGGCCAAAGACTGAAACTTTGCACCGGCGCCCTTGATGCGCCGTGCGCTTTTCTTTGCGTTAGGACCAATGAAATGACCGATGACTTTGACGTGCCAGCAAACTGGTACGAGGATTTTTTCCATGAACCCGCCAACCGTTTCTGGGAACGCGTCGTGCCGCCCGAAGCGGCGGAGGACGATGCCCGCTACTTGCATGATGCCCTTCGCTTGGCGCCGCCTGCAGCCATCCTCGATCTAGCATGCGGGGCAGGCCGTCATGCCCGTGCGCTTGCACGTCGTGGCTTTGCCGTCACGGGTATCGACATATCCGAGGATGCCATTGCACGAGCGCGGATTGCCAGCGCGGGACTGCCGACCAGCTTTGTCCAGGCAAACCTGCTGGCCTTGCCGGAAATCGGCTTGTTTGATGGCGCCTGCTGGATGGGGAATGGCTTTGCCTATTTTGGACGGGATGAGACAATTGCCCTCCTGCAAGCCGTTCGGCGCCGCATGAATGACGGTGCGAGACTCGTGATCGACAGCTACTCGAGCGCTGAATCGGTCTTTGCCGATTGGCAGGAGGATCAGGTCCACCCCTTTCCGGGCGGCACCTATGAAACGCGATCCAGCTATGATCCGCGAACGGCAAAGCTCAATAGTGTTGCCAGGCTGACGATCGATGGCGAGCATCACACGCTGCGCTATGCGCATGTCATTCGTACCAGCGGGGAGACCGTCAGGCTGTTCGAGGAGGCTGGCTGGACCGTGGAATCGCTGCACTCTGGCTTGGGGGGCGAGCCGTTCACAATTGGGAGCCCGAGACTGCTTTTGGCGGCGGTCGCCACGTAAGTGACCTTGGCAGGGCAGTGCGCGCCGGAATGTCGGGTGGCACTGCCCCCTTGCCGTTAGCAACCTGCTAGGGCCGGGTCTGGAGCCCGCGCTCCCGCGCTTCTTCGCGCCAGCCAATGTCGCGGCGGCAAAAACCCGTCAGGAAATCGATCGCATCGACGGCCGCATAGGCGCGCGCGCGAGCTTCGGTGACGGTTGGCGCCGTTGCCGTCACGTTCAATACGCGGCCGCCATTGGCGACCAGTTCGCCATTTCTGATCGCGGTGCCGGCATGAAAGACCTTCACGGTGCCCGTCTCGCGGATGACGATCCTGCCGCCCTTTTCCGATGTGCCGGGATAGCCTTTGGCGGCCATCACGACGGTCAGCGCGATTTCGTCCGAAAAAACGGGGGCATCCGCACAGGCCAGCCGCCCCTGCGCAATCGCCAGCAACAGCGCCGCGAGGTCGCCCGTGTACCGCATCATCAGCACCTGGCATTCGGGATCGCCAAAGCGGCAATTATACTCGATCAGCTTGGGCCCCTCGTCCGTCAGCATCAGCCCGGCATAAAGCACGCCGTTATAGGGCGTGCCGACCGCCGCCATTGCTGCAACGGTCGGTTCGATGATCTCGGCCATCACGCGCGCTTCAAGCTCGGCCGTCAGCACGCGCGCCGGGCTATAGGCGCCCATTCCGCCCGTGTTGGGCCCGACATCGCCATCGCCAACCCGCTTGTGATCCTGCGCCGATCCGAACGCGACGATGTTGGCGCCGTCGGTCAGCGCAAAGAAACTTGCCTCTTCCCCCGTCATGAATTCCTCGATCACGACTTCGGCACCCGCATCGCCGAAGCCACCACCGAACATATCCTCAATTGCCATCTGCGCCTCATCCGCGGTCTCGGCAATGATCACGCCCTTGCCCGCGGCAAGGCCATCGGCCTTGATCACGACGGGCAGGCCGAAGCCTGGAAGATCGGCCAGTGCAGCGGCCTTGTCATCGTGCCGGGCATAGGCGGCGGTCGGGATATTGGCGCGCGTGCACAGATCCTTTGTGAAGCCCTTGGACCCCTCCAGTTGCGCGGCGGCAGCACTCGGCCCGAATACAGGCACGCCTGCTGTACGCAAGGAATCGGCAAGGCCATCGACGAGCGGTCCTTCCGGCCCGACCACCACAAACCCGATAGTGTGCCCGGCGCAAAAGCTGGCGACGGCCGCATGATCGGCAATGTTCAGGTCAACCAGTTCGGCCTCTTCGCCGATCCCGGGGTTGCCGGGTGCGGCATAGAGTGTATCGCACAAAGGCGATTGCGCGAGCTTCCACGCCAGCGCATGTTCGCGCCCGCCGCTGCCGATCAAAAGGATATTCATGGAAGAAGACACGCCCCCGCTGGATGAGATGCGCCTCCTAGCCGAGGAACGGCAGGGCGACAATTCGGGCGTGCTTTCGGTCAGCGAAATTTCTGCCGCCCTCAAGCGGCATGTCGAGCAGGGTTTCAGCCATGTCCGCATCCGGGGGGAGATTTCGGGTTTCAAGCGCGCGGCCTCGGGGCACCTTTACCTTTCGCTCAAGGATGAAAATGCCCGGATCGATGGCGTCATGTGGAAGGGCAATGCCGGACGGCTGGCCTTTGTCCCTCAGGACGGCGTGGAAGTCATCGCGAGCGGCAAGCTCACGACCTATCCGGGGCGGTCCAACTACCAGATCGTCATCGACACGATGGAAGTGGCCGGCGAAGGCGCGCTGCTGGCCCTGTTGGAAAAGCTGAAGGCAAAGCTCGCCGCCGAAGGACTGTTCGATCCGGCAAGAAAGCGCGCGCTCCCGTTCCTGCCGCGCACGATCGGTGTCGTAACGTCACCAACCGGCGCGGTCATCCGCGACATTCTCCACCGCCTGGCGGATCGCTGCCCCACGCGCGTGATCGTCTGGCCGGTGCTCGTGCAGGGCCAGGGCTCGGCCGAACAGGTTGCCGCCGCCGTCTCGAGCTTTTCCGCGATGCAGGGCGCCGACCGTCCGGACCTTGTCATCGTTGCCCGCGGTGGCGGATCGATCGAGGATCTCTGGGGATTCAACGAGGAAATCGTCGTCCGCGCGGTCGCGGCCTCGACGATCCCGATCATTTCGGCCGTCGGGCATGAGACCGATACGACCTTGTGCGACTTCGCGGCCGACATCCGTGCGCCGACGCCGACGGCCGCCGCCGAGCTGGCGGTTCCGGTGCGCGCCGAACTGCTCGCCGGGCTCCAGTCAGCACAGGCGCGCGCCCTGCGCGCAGTCCGCCGCTATGCCGAGCGCGCCGATGAGCGGCTTGTCGAGACCGCAAGGCGACTGCCGTCGCTCGATACGCTCCTTGGTCCGCAGCGGCAGAAGGTCGATGATTTCGGGGACCGGCTGCGGCGCGGCCTTTCGCACCGCCTGTCCGATGCGCGGGGAGAGCTGGCACGGGTCAGTGGGGCCCTTCGACCTGTCATGCTGACACAGAAGCTGGCAAATGCCGAACAGCGCCTTACCCAGACCTGGCGGCTTGCAGAGTCGCTTCATCCCCTCCGCCCGCTTGAACGCGGCTACGTGCTGGTGAAAGACCGGCAGGGCGGAGTCGTTAGCGATGCCGCCAGGGCAAACCGTGCGAAGCTGTTGATCCTGACCTTCTCGGATGGCGAAGTGCCAGTGCGGGTTGAGCCGGAGGCCCGTCCGGCCTATAACGCGCAAAAGCCCGAGCAGCCGAGCCTGCTCTAGCGGCAAGAGAAGGTTTCATGGCGATGTTGATGTCCCAAGGACGGGTGGCCAAGCTCCACTATATGGCGAACGGCTTTCGCGTTCTTGCGCAGGGAGAGCATGTAATCTGCGCCAAATCAGGTGCACCCATTCCGCTTGATCTGTTGCGCTATTGGAGTGTTGCGCGGCAAGAGGCCTACGCCACCGCCGATATTGCAACCAAGGCGATACTCGAAGAGTGATTGCCTTGCGCACCGCCTGGGTGCTCGCCAGCCTGACAATCCTGCCGGGAAGCTATTCCGCAGCATCAACAGAACCGGCTTTACTGGCGACAGAGCGGCCTGCCCCGCGTATCGGCCAATTCCAGCTCGACCGCTTTCCCCAACAAGGCGCACTCGCCCGGGGAGTGGCACCGCCCGGAACCGTGCGGCTGGTGATCGACGGGCACGACATCCGTTTTGCCGCAGACAGGCGCTTCATTGTCGGCTTTGGTCGCGATCACGCGGGCAGTGCAACGATCACGGCCTTCCTGGCCGATGGTCGCAGCCTTACCGAAAGACTGGCGGTCGGTCCGACCGCGTGGATTGTCGAAAACCTCTCATCGCTGCCGCATCATGGCCAGCCCGATGCCGAATTCCAGGCCCGCCGTCCGGTCGAACTCGCCCAGATCGCCGCAGCGCGGCGCTTGGTGACGAATGCCCAAGGATGGCGACAGGATTTCACCTGGCCAGTTCCCGGCCGCATCACCGGGCATTTCGGCGCCCAGCGCATCTATGCCGGAGAGCCAGGAGCGGCACATGCGGGCGTCGATCTGGCAGGGCGCATCGGAACCCCGGTCCTCGCCCCTGCGGACGGGGTCGTCATCCTTGCCGCCTCACGCCCCTTCACGCTGGAAGGCAATCTGCTGATGATCGATCACGGAATGGGGCTCAACAGCGCCTTTCTCCACCTGTCACGGATCGATGTAAAAGTCGGCGACACAGTCCGGCAAGGCCAGTCTTTGGGCGCTGTGGGGAGGACCGGGCGCGCCACCGGGCCGCACCTGCATTGGGGAACGAAATGGCAGGATGAGCGGATCGACCCGGCCATGCTCGTGCCGCAGAGACGGTAGCGCTCGTCAAGTCCGGGCCCGGCGTCGGCGAAAAGGCCAGCGCATGAACAGCAGGATCGTTCCGAAAATACCAAGCAACAGACCGCCAAGCGCAAATCCGAGAAGCCACGGCGTGTTGAAATTTTCGTGGTTCTTCCAGTCCATGATGTGGAGCCCCCAGAAAAAATCATAAAGCCGCCACGTGCCCGTCCGTACCGCTGCGATGCGCCCATTGCCCGCCGCGACATAAACGACCGTATTGTCGGGATCGGCAAAGGCGACACGCCAAGCGGGCAGGTCGCCCCGATATTCGGCACTCTCCCCGGTAACGCGTGTTACGGTCGCCAGCGGTTTGGTGGCAGCCCGCCAGGCTTTCATGGCGAGTGTCTTGGCCTGTTCGGCATCAATTGCTGGCAGGGCCTCGCCGGTCACGGCATCAAACAGCTGCGCTCCTTCTGCCGTCTCCAATTCGGCGACAGGCCGGTCGCCAAGCATGTGCCAGTTGATCGCTTCGACTGGCGTTCCGGCCAAACCTACCAGCATTGCGGGGTCCGCAAATGTCAGACCTTGAGGAAGGGACTGTGATTGCTCGCGATCGACCAGATGCTCGCCACGAACCTTTTCGATCGGCAGGAAGCTCATCAAAGTGCCGCTGGCGAACCAGATCAACAACTGGGCGCCAATGAACAGCGCCAGCCATTTGTGCATCCGGCTGGCAAGCAAATGCAGGCGGTGGCGGCGCGACCTCAGAACCACGTCCTTATGCCAAGGACGAGGCTTGTCGACCGCGCTTTGTCCCCCGCCGCCCTGGCGAAACGGGCCGCGTCGCCGACCATGCCGTCCCATGACACGCCGATATAGGGTGCGAACTCGCGCCTGATCTCATAGCGCAGGCGCAGGCCAAGCTCCGCCTCATACAGTCCCGAGCCGATCCCGTTTGCCGGCACATCCTGCGCGGCAAAGTTGATTTCGGCACGTGGCTGCAAGATCAGTTTCTGGGTAATGCGCTCATCATAATAGCCCTCCAGCCGTCCAAGCAAGTCACCCTTGTCGGAAAGGAACAGCGCGCCTTCGACCTTGAACCAATAAGGCGCGATCCCCTCGAACCCGACGGTCGCATAGGTGCGCGAAGGGCCGGGCTCGAAATCGTAACGGACGCCCGCCTGAAGGTTGAAATAGGGATCGATTGCTCGCGAATAGAGCGCTTGCACCTCGCCTGCCTCGACGCCGTCGCCGACGACTCCATCGCCTTCGGTTTTGATGACGAAGCGGCCGATGTCGCCGCCCAGCCACCCTTCGCCTTCCCATCGATAGCCATCCCGGCCGTTCCGCACCTGAAATTCGGCAAGGTTGAAGATCACGCTATAGCTGGTCATCGTGCCGATCTCATGATGCAGCACTGCCCGGGCCTGGCCCATGGTTTCTTCACCGAAGATCGCATCGGCAGCGCGGTCGGCAGGTGGAGCGGGGGCCGGCGTGTTGCCGACCTCGCCTTCTTCAGCTTCCTCCATGCTTGCCATGTTGTGGCCGGCATGTGGATCGGGCGGTGTATCTGGCACCGGTTGCGCGAGGGCGGGCGATACCGAAAGAGCGGCAAGCATTAGGGCAAAATGGCGCATCATGCCAGATCGTTATCCGGCCGGACGGTCACAATGCGAAACATGCCCGCCATCATGTGCAACATCATGTGGCAATGAAAGGCCCAATCGCCCAGCGCATCGGCCGTCACGTCGAGCGACACCTTCCCGCCCGGCAATACGTTCACGGTGTGCTTGACCGGATGATGCCCCGCATTGCCCGTGACGACTTCGAAGAAATGCCCGTGCAAGTGGATGGGATGCGGCATCATCGTGTCGTTGATCAGGTTCAGCCGCACCCGTTCATTGTGGCGGAAGGGGATGGGATCGGTTTGATCGCTGAACTTCTCTCCATCGAACGACCACATATAGCGTTCCATATTGGCGGTCAGGTGCAGGTCGATCTCGCGCGATGGGCTGCGCGTGTCGGCGTTCGGCGCGAGCGACTTGAGATCGCGATAGGTGAGCACCCGATGCTCGGCATTCTCAAGGCCCGTGGGACGCTCTCGGGTGCGATCCGCGGGCATCGGTGAAAGCATCTGGACGCCCGGCCCCATCTTCACCTGCGGCGCAACCGACGGATCACGCATCTTCATCGAGCTCATGTCGTGCCCCATGGCAGCATGGTCCATCCCGGCCATGACAGTGCCCGGCACATGGTCCATGCCCATGTCCTTCATCGTGAGGATCGGGCGTTCACGCAGCGCAGGCGGGGGTGCGACCATCCCCATGCGCGGGGCAAGCGTGGCGCGGCATAGGCCGGAGCGGTCAATCGATTCGGCAATCAGGCCATAGGCGCGGTCGTCTCCGGGCTGGATGATCACGTCATATGTCTCGGCAATTCCGATCTGGAATTCATCGGTTTCGACCGGTGCGACATTCTGCCCGTCGGCTGAAACCACCATCATCGGCAATCCCGGAATACGCAGGTTGAAATTCGTCATCGACGATGCGTTGATGATGCGCAGGCGCACCCGTTCTCC
>CXWL01010677.1_pt1 | contig 39202 bp, 35 predicted proteins | sample 590931 | NCBI WGS metagenome assembly CXWL01 (sample SAMEA3498368, study PRJEB10139) | groundwater metagenome | biome: water well; material: biofilm material | place: Germany | collected 2015-04-27 | reverse complement strand
GCCATGTGCATGACCGAAGCTGGCGCTGGTTCAGATACCTCCGCCATCCGCACGCGCGCTGTGTTGGATGAAGCCACAAAAGAATGGGTCATCAACGGCGAGAAGATCTTCGTCACAGGCGGCGATAAATCATTTACCGAATACGAAAAACTTGGCAAGGGATTTATCGTTGTCTGGGCAAGCATCGACCCGACCGCGGGGCGTTCAGGGATGAGAGCTTTTGTGGTTGAGTCTGGCACGCAGGGTGTCAGTATTGTCAAACTGGAACACAAACTTGGAATCCGCGCCAGCGATACGGCTGTGATCTCACTGGTGGACGCGCGTGTGCCTTATGAAAATGTGCTGGGCAGCCCGACGGTTGAAAAGACCACGACGGGCTTCAAGGGCGCGATGGCTACCTTCGATGCGACAAGGCCGCTCGTAGCGGCATCCGGCCTCGGTGTGGCAAGAGCGGCTCTTGAATTCCTCAAGGAAAAACTCAAAGAGAACGGTGTCCAAATCCGTTATGGGCTTCCGCGCAATAAATTGACATCCATCGAACGCGATGTGATTGACATGGAGATCATGTTGAAGTCTGCCTGGCTGATGGTGTTGAAGGCGGTTTGGATGGCGGATAATAAAAAGCCGAATGCGCTCGAGTCTTCGATGAGCAAGGTGAGGGCGGGCGATGTGACCACGAAGGTCACGCAGAAGGCGGTTGAGATTTTGGGTCCGATTGGTTACAGCCGCGAATTCCTGCTTGAAAAATGGTTCCGCGATGCGAAGATCACTGACATCTATGAAGGCACTGGTCAGATCAATCGCCTTGTTGTGGCGCGGCAGATATTGGGTTATACGGGCGCGGAGTTGCGGTAAATAGAGACTGGAGATTAGAGACTAATCTCCAGTCTCTAATCCCTAATCACCTACAAGGAGAACACATGAAATATCACATCCACAAAGCGGTTGTCATTGGTTCTGGCACAATGGGCGCAGCAATCGCGGCGCATCTTGCAAATATCGGCGTGCCTGTAACCTTGCTCGACATCCCCGCAAAAGACTCGCCAGATAAAAACAAGATCGTTAAAGAAGGCTGGGATCGCTGTATTAAAGCGAAGCCTGCCAATTTGATGTCTGCTGATTTGAAAACCCTGGTCACGCTCGGAAATCTTGAAGATGATTTTGGCGCGATTGCAGAAGCCGATTGGGTCTGCGAGGCCATCGTTGAAAACCTCAAGATCAAGCAGGACTTGATGACGCGCATTGACGAAGTCCGCAAGCCGAATGCGATTGTTTCCACGAACACTTCGGGCATTCCCGTCAAGGCAATTGCTGAAGGCCGCTCGAAGGGATTCAAGCAGCATTTCCTCGGCACGCACTTTTTCAACCCGCCGCGCTATTTGAAATTGCTTGAAATCATCCAGACTGCGGACACATCCAAAGATGTCGTCGAGTTCATGGCTCATTTCGGCGAATTCGATTTGGGCAAAGGCGTTGTGCTTTGCAAAGATACGCCGAACTTCATCGGGAATCGCGTCGCGTTTGGAACGGGCGCATTTGCAATGGACTTCATCCTTAGCAACGAATACACCGTTGACGAAGTGGACGCTCTTACTGGGCCCTTAATGGGTCGGCCCAAAACGGCAACTTTCAGGCTGATGGATTTGGTCGGCATTGACGTGTGGGATCATGTAGGCAGAAATCTCGCACCCCTGATTCCGCATGACACACTTGGGCAGAAATATCTTGCCGCCGAGAAGCCGCGCAAGTTGATGGATACGTTGCTCGAGCGCAAGTGGCTCGGCAACAAAACCAAAGTCGGCTTCTATAAGGAAGTCCGTGACGCTGAAGGCAAGAAGCAGTTCTATTCGTTGGATTTGAACACGATGGAGCACGCGCCTGCTGGCAAGCCGCGCTTTGACTCTGTCAAGGCGGCGAAAGATGTCGAGGGTTTGGGTGACAGGCTCAAGGTCATGCTTGAGGCGGACGACAAAGCGGCGAAACTAGTCAAGGCATTGACCTATCAAAGTTTTCAGTACGTTTCCACCATCATCCCCGAAGTTGCGGATACCGCCAAGCCGATTGATGACGCAGTCCGCTGGGGTTTCATGCACGACGCTGGCCCGTTTGAGATTTGGGACATGCTCGGCGTGAAAGAGACCGTAAAACGCATGAAGGCTGAGGGCTACGCGCCCGCGAAGTGGGTGGATGAAATGTTGAAGAGCGGCGTTGAGACCTTCTATGAGTATAAGGGCGATAATAAAGTTGGCGCGTACGATGTATCCAAAAAGAAGTACGTGAAATTCAAGGCGAGCGAAGAATTTGTGTTCTTGAAGGATTTGCGTGGCACGAAGAAAGAGATCAGCAAGAATGCGGGCGCGTCGCTTTATGATATTGGCGATGGCGTGGCGTTGGTTGAATTCCACACCAAGATGAATGCGCTTGATGAGGATATCTTTACGGTTGCTTCCGAAGCGTTGGATAGACTCGAAAACGATTTCGATGGCCTGGTCATCGGCAGTGAAGCGGATAACTTTAGCGCGGGCGCGAATTTGTTCATGGTTGTGGTTGCCGCTCAGCAGGGGATGTGGGATCAACTCGATGGTTCAATTCGCAAATTGCAAAACCTGAACATGCGCATGCGTTATTCACCGAAGCCTGTGGTCGTTGCTCCTGCTGGGCTTGCGCTCGGCGGCGGATGTGAAATCACCATGCACGCTTCAAGAGTTGTCGCGGCGGCTGAAACGTATATCGGTTTGGTGGAGCTTGGCGCAGGAGTCATCCCTGCGGGCGCGGGCACGAAAGAATATATGCGTCGTATTATTAATCCTGCGGTGAAAGTTGAAAACGCCGAGCCGTTCCCGTTCATTCAAAAGGCGTTCCTGCAAATTGGGCAGGCCAAAGTTGCAGTGTCTGCCGAAGAAGCCCGTGGAATGGGAATCTTGAATCCGCAGGATCGGGTTGTGATCAATCGAGACCATTTGCTCACCGAAGCGAAGAAAGAAGCGCTGCACATGGTCGCGTCTGGATATCGTCCACCCGCGCCAGAGTTGATTTACGCCGCAGGGCGCGATATGTTCGGCGCGATGAAGATTGGCGCATGGGCATTCAAAGAAGGCAATTACATCACCGAGTACGATTCGCAGATTGCCACCAAACTCGCGCACGTCATGGCTGGCGGCGAACTGTCCAAGCCAACATGGGTGAGCGAGCAATACATTCTTGACCTTGAGCGCGAAGCATTTTTATCTCTTTGCGGCGAAGAGAAAACACAGGCGAGAATGTGGAGCATTTTGCAGACGGGTAAGCCGCTAAGAAACTAAAGATACGAGATACGAGATACAAGATACGAGATACGAGATACATGTTGAGGAGTTGCGATGGGCGAGACGTTTATTAAGTTTGAAGACTGGGAGAAGACAGTTCCAGATTATGTAAAGAAAGACTCGCTGTGGGAGTCTTTGTACTATCGCGTCTCTCTGTATTTGTATGATTTAGTTTGGGATGATTGCGATATTCTGGCAAAGGATTTTCGCGCCAAACACAATGTTGGGCAGATTATCCGCAGTTCGGGCAGCGTTAGCGCCAATATGGAAGAAGCGGCTGGTCGCGGAATTGGCACGCCCGATTATGTTCGCATCTTGAAAATAAGCCTCGGTGAAATCCGCGAAACGCGCGGCTGGTATTATCGCTCCCGCCATGCCTTGCCGCCTGATTTGCTCGAACATCGTTATAAAGTTGTTGACCATTTGAAAGCCCTTGTCGTCAAAGTCCTGAATTCTCACAAAAGCAACCTCAGCAAGAAAAAGTAACGTGTAACTCGTATCCCGTAACTTGTAACCTGTATCACGTACCCAAAAGAAGGAGATACACACATGATATCAAAAGAAGCAGTTATCGTTAGCGCAGTACGAACCCCAATTGGTAAAGCAAAACGCGGCGGACTTGCAACGGTTCGTCCTGACGAAATGGGTTCAGCGGTCATCAAGGAATTGTTGAAGCGCACACCGAATCTCGACCCCGCTCAAATTGAGGATGTGGTCTTTGGCTGTGCCTTCCCTGAAGGCGAGCAGGGCATGAACGTGGCGCGCACAATTTCAATCCGTGCGGGTTTGCCCCATACAGTTCCCGCAGAAACCATCAACCGCTATTGCTCATCGGGCGTGCAGTCCATTGCGCATGTGGCGAATGCAATTCAAGCGGGACAGATCGAGATCGGCATTGGCGCGGGCGTGGAGTCCATGTCGATGGTGCCGATGATGGGCTACAAGTTTTCGCCCAACCCGCAGTTCGCGCAGGACTTGCCGCAGTATTACACCAACATGGGTCTCACCGCTGAGAATGTCTCGGTCAAGTACGGCATCACCCGCGAACAGCAGGATGAGTTCGCGCTCAAGAGCAACCAGAAAGCCGCCAGAGCAGTTGACTCTGGACTCTTCGACCCTGAGTTGATTCCAATTGATGTTGAAGTCGTGGAATATGTGGATGGCAAGGCCGTGAAGCGTTCCTTCACTGTGAAACGGGATGAAGGTCCGCGCGGCGATTCGACGCTCGACGGTCTTTCCAAGCTGCGGCCTGCTTTCAAAGAAGGAGGCATGGTCACCGCTGGAAACGCTTCCCAAATGTCTGATGGCGCTTCGGCTGTGATGGTCATGTCTGCCGAAAAAGCCGCAGAGTTGGGACTCCGTCCGCTAGCCCGATTTGTCTCCTTTGCCGTGGGAGGCGTCCCGCCAGAATTGATGGGAATCGGCCCGATTGCCGCCATCCCGAAAGCGATCAAAGTCGCTGGCCTTTCATTGAATGATATTGACCTCTTTGAATTGAACGAAGCCTTCGCCGCACAGGGACTCGCCGTGATGCAAACCCTTGAAATTGACCCCGAAAAAGTCAATGTCAACGGCGGCGCAATCGCGCTTGGGCATCCACTTGGCTGCACGGGTTCCAAACTCACCACCCAGTTGATCTACGAAATGGGTCGCCGCAAATCCAAGTATGGCATGGTAACGATGTGCATCGGCGGCGGGATGGGTGCGGCGGCAATCTTTGAGAATTTACAATAAAAGTTACTGGTTGCAGGTTGAATGTTCAAAGTTCAAAGTTCTAACCTGTACCCTTCAACCTTCAACCTTCAACCTTCAACCTTCTAACTAGGAGAAACAATGGCGCTAACAATCTCAGACCTCATGACCAAAATGCCTGGCGCATTCATCCCCGAAAAAGCCACAGGCTTGGATGCCACAATTCAATTCAAATTCACGGGTGTAGAACCTGGTGAATGGTACGCCACGATCAAAGACGGAAAAGTGGAAGTGGCACAGGGAACCCATGCTTCTCCCAAAATGACCCTCACCGCCGACTCCGCTGATTACGTCAAGATATTCACGGGCGAAATTGACGGGATGCAGGCTTTTATGCAAGGCAAGCTAAAACTCGCAGGCGATTTGAACCTCGCGATGAAACTCACCCAGATGTTCAAGATCAAGTAGAAACGGAAAACTCGGAGGGCAAAATCCTCCGAGTTTTTATATACTCAAATTTTCAAATTGCCATTAAAATCAGGCAATCTTTTTTTCAGGAGTATTATAGTGGCTTCACATTTTGATTGGATTACACAACCCGAAGGGTGGATCGCCCTCCTTACACTCGTGGCGCTGGAGTTGGTGTTGGGTGTGGATAATATTATCTTCATCTCTATTCTTGCAGGAAAATTACCATCGCAAGATCAGCAAAGAGCGCGAACCCTGGGTATTCTGGCGGCAGTTTTATCCCGTGTTGCGCTGCTTTTTTCATTAAACTGGGTAATAAACCTAAAGAATGATCTCTTTACCCTGCCCGTTTTTAACGTTGGAATATCGGGAAAGGACTTAATATTAATTGCAGGCGGTATCTTCCTGCTTTGGAAGAGCACCCATGAAATTCATGAAAAATTGGAAGGTAAGGAAGGCCATGCGTCTGCAAAAATTGTAGCGAACTTCTGGAGTGTTATTCTCCAAATCATGATTTTGGATATTGTTTTTTCGCTTGACTCGGTCATTACAGCTGTTGGAATGGCTGAAGAGATTGCAATCATGGTGATTGCTGTAGTGCTTGCAGCTTTGGTCATGATCTTCACTTCCGGGCCCATTGGTGAATTTGTAGAAAAGCATCCAACAATCAAGATTCTGGCCTTGAGCTTCCTTCTTATGATAGGTTTTACCCTTGTCGTCGAGGGTTTCGGCCAGCATATTCCTAAGGGATATGTGTACTTCGCAATGGGCTTCTCGGTCTTTGTGGAAGTGCTCAACTTGCGCGTGCGAGACAGCCATGTTAAACCCGTCAACTTGCGTGATGCCTATAAGGAAGAAAAAAAGCTGGAAGCGCAGCTGGTTGTGATTAAGGCCGAAGTCAAACAAAAACAAAAAGCAATCACAAAATTAAAAGCTAAAAAGAAGTAATCAACAAAAAACCTTGCGATGTAAATCTCGTAAGGTTTTTTGTTTACTCTATATTGTATACGCCCCTTTGCTGCTTGGCTTGGTAACGATCTCTCTTGTCTCTATCCCGCGTTCTTCAAACACAGCCGCTATTTCTTTTTTTGCTTTCTCTGCATTTTCGGGTGGAACAAAAGCGATGATGGATGGTCCCGCACCCGAAAGCGCCGCCGCGCCGAATCGTTTTGCAGTTTTATAAGCGGATAAGCCTCCAGAAATATGCTTCAACCGATAAGGCTGGTGAATACGGTCATCCATTATTTTTTGCAAAAGTTCAAGGTCGCCATTGCGAAGCGCATCCACAACAAGCACAGCACGTCCGACGTTGTAGACCGCATCTACACGCGAAACGGATTTTGGCAGAACGGCGCGGGCAACCCGGGTAGGCCAATCCACAATGGGTTTGACGATCACCAAAGTCAACTCAGGGATTTCGTAACGCCTTGTGATGATCTCCTGACGCGCCATCACTGAAACCACCAGCCCGCCAAGCAGGGCAGGCGCCACATTGTCAGGGTGGCCTTCTATTTCGGTCGCGAGTTTCAAAAGACCATTTTCACTCAGCGGCCTGCCCAGCATTTCATTTGCGCCGAACAACCCCGCCACAATGGCCGCCGCGCTCGAGCCAAGCCCGCTGCTCATCAAAATTTCATTGTGGGTACAAATTTGTACACCACCCATTTTTTCCCCGCAGACTTCATACAAAAGCGCGTAGGCCTTTGTCAACAAATTTCTCGTCCCTTTATTCAATTTCTCTGCGCCTTCGCCAGCGACACGATATGTCAGTTTGTGGGCAGCCTCGAACGTGATTTCATTCCAAACATTCAAGGCAAGACCCAGACAATCGAATCCTGGGCCTAAATTTGCAGATGTGGCGGGGACTCGGATTTTTAGCATGTGGACATTATATAATACCTGCGGTTACAAATTGCGCTTTTAATGCAATTTGTAACCGCAGGTATAATCGCCTCATTCTTAACGTTGGAGTTGATATGACCTACCAGGGCTTGATCCATCGCTATGGGCAGTATCTTGACTTACCCGCCCACACGAAAAACATTTCCCTGCTCGAGGGAAACACCCCGCTGATTCCCATGCCGCGCCTCAGCGCGGAACTCGGCTGTGAATTATTCATCAAATTTGAGGGCTTGAACCCCACTGGGTCTTTCAAAGATCGAGGCATGACTGCCGCCATCAGCGAAGCCGTTGGGCGCGGCGCGCAGACTGTCATTTGCGCTTCCACAGGCAACACAGCCGCCTCTGCCGCCGCGTATGCTGCTCGTGCAGGCCTGCGTTCTATTGTGTTGATTCCTGAAGGCAAGGTTGCAGCGGGGAAGCTGGCAGGCGCGATTGCCTATGGGGCGGAGGTGATCCAGGTTCAGGGTTCGTTTGATGATGCACTGACACTCGTTGTGGAGATCACACAAAAGACGCCGATTGCACTGGTCAATTCAATCAATCCATTCCGCATCAAGGGACAAAAAACCGCTGCCTTTGAAATTTGCGACGATCTTGGTTCCGCGCCGGACTGGCTGTGCCTGCCCGTTGGCAATGCAGGGAATATCACTTCGTACTGGGCAGGCTTCAAGCAATATCAAAAAGGATTGCCGCAGGTGCTTGGTGTGCAGGCGGCTGGGGCGGCTCCGCTGGTGTTGGGGCATCCCGTAGAAAAGCCAGAGACAATCGCCACTGCCATTCGTATAGGTAAGCCCGCGCGCGGCGAGCAGGCTTTGGATGCGGCACAGGAATCCAACGGCAGGATCATTGCTGTGTCGGATGAGCAGATTTTGTCTGCGCAGAGAATTTTGGCCGCGGAAGGGGTTTGGGTGGAGCCGGCGTCTGCTGCGGGGTTGAGCGGCTTGCTGGCAGAATCAACTGTCGGGAAATTTGAAGCGAGGGGTAAACGAATCGTTGTGGTATGCACGGGTCATGGGATGAAGGATCCATCCATCATCACTGAATCGTTCCAATCGCCAAAGGTGATTCCTGCAAATTACGATGCGCTGATTGACTTGATCGAAGAGTAGTGGAAAAGCTGGAAAAGGGGCGAATGGTAAGCCTGTTAAGAGAGTTGCAAAGCAGGCTGCAAAGGGGAAGAACTAATACAATACACTTGAAATCCATTTATTTTCACCCAGGTGCCCATGTATACAATGCCCAGCGAAAAAAGCATATCCAGCCTTGATCTTTTGAGAAAATCCACTTTCTTTGCTTCGTTTTCCGGCGAACAATTGACCGCGATTTCGAATGCCGCCTCGCATGTTTTTGTGCAGGCTGATAAGGTTGTTTTTCGCCAGGGGGAACATTCGGCTACGATGTATTTGATTCTCCGGGGCGGGGTGCGGATAGAACACGGGGATGCGGGCAGGGGAAGGTTCGTTGTGGCTGAATTATCTGAGTCTGAGGTTTTTGGCGAGATTGCCATCTTGAGCAGGGAGCCGCGCCATGCGACGGTGGTCACTTCGAAAGATTCGGAGTTCCTGGCGATTGACCGTGATTTGATGCTGGATGTTATTCGCATGGCTGGCCCGGATGAGATCATCGGGATATTTTCGACAGTGAGCGAGCAGCTGCGGGCGGCGAATGAACGTGAATTCAAGCAGTTGCTTTCAAGGCGGACTCTGGCATCCCAAATGGAGGCGGAAAAACAGCGGGCGTTGACTGAGATGGTGGCAGGCGTGGCACATGAGATCAACACGCCTTTAGGGGTGATTAACACGGCGGTGAGCGTGATGGCTCGTGAGTTGGCCGTTCCCAAAGATATTACAGTTCAGCGGGCGGCGGATATTGCTGAGTCGCTGGAGTTGATCCGCCGCAGTGTGGAGCGTGCCCATCGGCTGGTGTTGGATTTCAAGAAGGTCTCCGTCAGCCAGTTGAAGGATGAAAAGGAATTATTCGATATTTCTGAAGCGGCGGAGGAGACGGTTAATCTGATGCTGGTCAGTTTGAAGCGCGGCCAGGTTGCGGTCAACTTTACCAGCAGGCTGGCTTTCGAGCAGAAACAGTGGATGGGATATCGCGGTGTGCTCTCTCAAATCCTCATTAATTTATTAACCAACACGGAACGGCACGCCTACCCAAACGGGATCGGCGGCGATGTGGATGTGACGATTGAGATGACAGACGATAAACAGTACCGCCTGACTGTGCGGGATTACGGCAAGGGGATTTCCAGGGAAAACCTGCCGCGCATCTTCGAGCCGTTCTTTACCACGGGACGTTCCAATGGCGGGACTGGGTTGGGTCTGGCAATTGTCCACAACCTGGTGACGAATGTGTTGAAAGGGGATATCCGTTTAAGACCCGATTTGCAGAAGGGCTGCGCTTTTGAAGTAATTTTCCCAAGGGTTTTGCCTGATTAATTGAAATGAGGTTGCATATTTACTGGTTGTAAGATGTATAATTGGAGCGTAAGTAAATTCCGACCAAAAGAGGAGAATACACAATGGACAACAAAGTTTTGCAAGTGATCGCCGCCCTTTTCATCCCGCCGCTGGCAGTTTATATGAAGAAGGGAAAGATTGATGGTACTTTTTGGCTTAATATTGTGCTGACGTTGATGTTTGACGTCCCAGGCATACTACATGCTTTGTATGTAGTTTTGATGTAATTGTCGGATTTCAAAAAGTCACTCCGCTCGCGGGGTGACTTTTTGATTCAAGGTTGCTTGAATGTCCTGCAAGAAATAAAACCGCCGTTCAAAAAACGGCGATTATTCATATCGTGCCAGTTCACTTCCCTGGCAAACCTACAAAAATAACCCCGTCCCTTACCTGCACAGGGTAGGCAGGGATGTCGACCACGGCGGGCATTTGCACCGCCTGCCCGCTGCGGACATCAAACTCACCGCCATGTCGTGGACAGACTACATGATCTCCCTCGAGCACACCATCGCCCAGCGGACCGTCATCATGGGTGCAGACATCGCCAATGGCATAATATTGCCCTGCAATATTGAAAATAACAATCGGTTTATCCCCAAGATCAACAAACAAACGTTCGCCGTTTGGTAATTCAGTGGCGGAAACGATCTCTACAAAATCAACTTTTGATTCATCAAAGGAGGTGTAATTGAACATAGAAATTCCTGACCGTGGACGATAGACCGTCGTCCATCGTCGAATTATTCCACCAGCGAGTCACTGGCCTCTCCCAGCCCATAGACGCCAGCCTTCAAAACTTTCAATGAAAGCAAGGCGCATTTCAACCGCACGGGACCAAGCTCAATGCCGAGCAATTCGAGGACTGAATCCTTGTTTAATTTCTTCACTTCTTCAAGCGGCTTGCCGATGATGGATTCCATCAATAAATCTGCAGAGGCCTGCGAAATGGCGCAGCCGTGACCGTCAAACAGCGCATCGGTCACAACCCCGCTGCCATCCACGCGCAAGTCGATTTGGATGTGGTCGCCGCATAGGGGGTTATTATCTGCAAAGGAAATATCGTGCGGGTCGAGCTTGCCGCGATAGGATGGGTTTTTATAGTGTTCGATGATGACTTCGCGATATAGATCGTCCATGGTAGTCCTTAGTCTGGTAGTCCTTAGCCTGGCAGTCTTTAGTCGAATTGTCAAGGACTGATCGACTGGCAACTAACCGACTATTTGACTAACTAAACATTTCCTTCACTTTGTAGATTCCGTTCACCAGCAAGTCCACTTCCTCTTTTGTGTTGTACAAATAAAAGGAAGCGCGGCTCGTGGCTGGGATTCCAAATTTTTCATGCAAAGGCTGGGCGCAATGATGACCAGCCCGAACGGCAATTCCATCCCGATCCAATATCTGCGCCACATCATGCGGATGCACACCCTCGAGAGTGAAAGCCGCTACGCCGCCTTTTTTATCAGCCGGGGGACCGAATAGCTTCACCCCGGGAATTTCTTCCAGGCGATCCAATGCATATTCAGTGATCTCATGCTCGTGCGCCGCGATCTTGTCCATGCCGATGGCGGAGAGGTAATCTACAGCCGCGCCAAAGCCGACAGCCTCCGCGATGGCAGGCGTGCCTGCTTCAAATTTATGCGGCAATGTGTTGGCGCGGAAGGAACGCAATTTCACTTCCTTGATCATGTCTCCGCCGCCCAAAAATGGGGGCATGGCCTCGAGCAGGGGCGATTTTCCGTATAGCGCGCCGATGCCAGTTGGTCCACACATTTTGTGGGCGGAGAAGGCATAGAAATCGGCATCCAATGCCTGCACATCCACTGTCAAATGCGGGACGGATTGTGCCCCATCCACCAAAACGATTGCGCCCGCTTCATGCGCCAAACGAATGATCTCGGCGGCGGGGTTGACCGTGCCCAGGACGTTGGACATGTGCGTAAACGAGACCAGCTTCGGGCGGCGGTCAAGAAGCGTTTTGTACGTTTCCAAATCCAGCAGGCCGTTTTCTGTCACAGGGATGAAATCCAGCTCGATGCCCCGTTCCGTTTGCAGCATGTGCCAGGGGACGAGGTTGCTGTGATGTTCCATTTCCGTCAAAATGACGAGATCGCCCGCCTTCAAATTTGCGCGCGCCCATGAATAAGCGACAAGATTAATCGATTCGGTTGTATTGCGCGTGTAAATGATTTCGCGCGCAGACGACGCATTAATGAACTTTGCGATCTTTTCGCGCGCGCCCTCATACATGGAAGTGGCTTCCTCGGCCAGCGTATGCACGCCGCGATGGATGTTCGCATTCGAGCGGCGATAATAATCATTCATCGCCTCGATCACTTGCGTGGGCTTTTGCGAAGTTGCCGTTGAATCCAAATACGTTACGCGCACGCCCGGTTGGGTTTCGCGTTCGAGAATGGGAAAGTCTTTTCGGATTTGTTTTACATTAAGAGTCATAGGAAAAGTAAACAAGTAGACAAGCGGACAAGTGGACGAGTAAACAAGTTTACTTGTTCACTCACTTACTCACTCACCTTACGCAGTAATGGTATGTCGTCCCCGAATGGGGAACGACATCACTTTTGCTCAAAATCGCGTAAGGTGAGTTAATAATCAGGAATGAAATCTTTTTTCACTGCCGCCTTCTTGCCCGGCAGCGCGTGAATATGCTCGGAAGTCAACGGGTACCAAAGAATGCGGTCAGGCACCATCCAGCCGTCGGTGAGATACACATTCGAGCGAAACTGCACCGCAACCATTTTGTTATCCACCTGCACCACAATGCCCCTGACCCATCCGCGAATGCGCTCGCGGCTTTTTTCGTGGTCGCAAAAAACTTCCACGGTATCCCCCACATCAAATGCGTGATCGAGGCCAGGCGCCTTCATGAAGGCAAACTGATTCACACGCAACGAACGCTTGGCCGGCTTGTGGCGATCAACCATTGGAGTCAATGTCCGCTTTACCACGGGGGGCACGGGTTTTACCGAGGCCATTGCCATCGCAGAGGCGGCCGCGCTGACTTGCGGCTTTGTTTTTAATTCACTGCCAGAACTGGATTTTACAACGGGCTTTATAATCTTTTTTTTCAAAATCTTTGCCTTCACTTTTGGCTTGGAGGTTGATTTTCCGGAAGGCTTTGCCTTTACCGCCATCTTGGATTTTAGTGTTACCTTTGCCCTTACTTTCGCTTTTGACTTTGGTTTGGGTTTCGCTTTTGATTTTACGATCATGACACACATCCTGTCTTGAATTTAGAGACGCCCTCCGCCTCATCACTTAACGGTTGGTTGCTCCTGCCCAACAAGCCTCATCCTGCGCTGAAAATTTTGGCTTATGTGTAGACTCTGTGCAAGAAAGCAAACCCTTTAACGCGAATTTACCCTACGGGCACGATGTCGCAAATTGGGCGAATAACGCGAATTTTTTTTGCGTTATTCGCTGCCCATGCAAAACCGCAGACTAAAGTTTGCATTCCGTTTAAGCCGATAACTTAGCCTGAATGGCCTGCTGAAATCTCGCGCGCACGCCTTCAAATGGGATGCGCTGCATGATCGGGTCGAAAAAGCCTTCCACGACCAATTGCTCTGCTTCGCGCTGCGGAATGCCGCGTGACTTCAAATAGAAGAGCGGTTCAGCCTCCAGTTTACCAACCGTTGCGCCGTGTGTACAGCGCACATCGTCCGCGAGAATTTCCAAACCCGGAATTGAGTCTGCGCGAGCCTGTTCATCGAGTACGAGGTTGCGGTTGGCCTGATAGCCGTCCGTTTTTTGCGCGCCGGGGGCAACGTAGATCATGCCCTGCCAGACGGAGCGACTCTTGCCTTTTAATGCGCCTTTGAAAAGCAGGTCACTCGTGGTGTGCGGAGCGAGGTGATTTTGCTGGGTGTCGTGGTCGAGGTGCTGGGTTCCGTCTGTAAAATAGAAACCAGACATGCGTCCCACTGCGCCTTCGCCAGCGAGGTCGAGATCGGAGAAGTTTTTGGTGAGGCGTGAACCGACAGCGCCGAAGATCCAGTCCAGGTTGCCGCCGCGCTCGACGTGGGCGCGCTCGTGCGAGAAGTTCCAGACGTGACGTCCCCAGGATTGCAATTCGACAAAGCGCAGATTTGCATCTTTGCCAACATAAATTTCGACAACGCCTGCGTGCATGGCATGGCCTACTTCATTGGGCGAAGCGGCTTCGTGAACGTAGGTCACAGACGCGCCGTCTTCCACATAAACAACCAGATGGGAGAAATGGGCGAGGTCAGCGCCGGGTCCCCACAACACGGAATGAAGCGGGGTTTTCACAACAAGATTTTTTGGAACGTAGAGCAAAATGCCATTTTGTGCCAAAGCCGAAGCGAGAGCGGCAAACTTGCCATCTTCGGGCTTCACGATCTTACCGATCAACTTTGCGAGCAGGTCGGCGTGATTTTTTTCAGCGCTGCGGAAGTCGGTGAAAACCACGCCTTTCTTTGCGAGGGTTTCATCTAGTTGGATTTGGGAGCCGCCGGGCAACAGGGTGATCTGTCCGCCGTGCTGTTCGCCCGTGAGGGGCTTGAGCAATTCTTCGGGGACAACGGGCAGGTCTTCAAATGCGCCAACTTTGGGAAGTTTGAAATCAGATGCGGGCAGAAGGCGCAAGTCTGTGCGGCGCCAGGCTTCGTCTGTGGTGACGGGGAGGGAATGCTTCTTGAAAGCGTCCCAGGCTGAGGCGCGGAAAGAGGCGAGACCGTTGCTCGATGCGGGCACATCTGCCTGGGTGAAGGTAAATTCCTTTGCGGCAGATTCACGTCTGGTTCGATTTACTGATACTTTTGGTTTCTCTTGCATGTTTTTATCCGTTGAAGGTTGAAGGTTCAAAGTTGAAGGTAAACTTTCAACCTTCAACTTATAACTTTCTAACCGATGCTGCCTTCCATCTGTAATTGGATCAGGCGGTTCATTTCAACTGCGTATTCCATCGGCAGTTCTTTGACGAGGGGTTCGATGAAGCCTGAGACCACCATGGTGGTGGCTTGCTCTTCGCTGAGGCCGCGAGACATTAAGTAGAAGAGCTGCTCTTCGCCCACTTTGCTGACGGAGGCTTCGTGGCCGATGGTCACATCGTCTTCGTCGATCTCGATGGTGGGGTAGGTATCGGAGCGGGATTTGGGGTCGAGCAGAAGCGCGTCACAAACCACGTTGGACTTGACGCCCTTTGCGCCTTTATAAACTTTGACCATGCCCCGATAAGAAGCGCGACCACCGCCCTTGCTGATGGACTTGGAAACGATTTTGCTGGTGGTGTTGGGCGCGAAGTGCATCATCTTCGAGCCTGCGTCCTGAGTTTGGCCGGGGCCTGCAAATGCCATCGAAAGCATTTCGCCGTGCGCGCCCGGTTCCATTAAGTAGCAGGATGGGTATTTCATGGTGAGTTTGGAACCGAGGTTCGCATCCACCCATTCATGCGAAGCGTTCGCAAAGACTTTGGCGCGCTGGGTGACGAGGTTGAAGACATTGGTTGACCAGTTTTGAATGGTGGAATAACGGGAGCGCGCGCCCTTTTTGACGATGATCTCGATGACGCCAGAGTGAAAGGAGTTGGTTGTATATTGCGGAGCGGTGCAGCCCTCGACATAGTGTATAGATGCGCCTTCATCCACGATGATGAGGGTGCGCTCGAACTGGCCGACGTTGGCGGTGTTCAAACGGAAATAAGCCTGGAGGGGCAAATCAACCGTTACGCCTTTTGGCACGTACACGAATGATCCACCAGACCAAACGGCTGAGTTCAATGCGGCGAATTTGTTGTCTTCAATCGGGATGACTGTGCCGAAATATTCTTTGAAGAGATCAGGGTATTGCTTGAGACCATCTTCAATGGAGAGGAAGATGACGCCCTGCTTTTCAAGGTGCTCTAAAATGGAGTGATAGACCATCTCGGAATTGTGAACGATCAATCCTTCGGCGACAAAGTTATGAGGGCCGTCCACCTCGATATCGAAAACTTCCTCTTCACCGGCAGGCGCAATAGATTCCACGCGGGCGTAGCCAAAGAACTCATTGACATGGTTTCGGAAACTTGTTCCCTCCGCCATCGAATAATCGTGATGGAATTTGCGTTTCCCCATGCGCGCAAGTCGCTGCTCGGAACGGCAACCCAGTTTATCGAAGTCGCCGCTAAACATCATGCGATAGCCAATCATCGTTCTATCTATATCGTGCGGGTGTTTGCCTTCAAAACGATGGATGTTTGAAGTATGAACGCCGCACAACTCAGCCAGGCCGCGAACATCCTGCAATAATTCAGGATTCGCGCTGGTGAGCATTACATCTTTATTCTTCGCATGGTCACGAACATAACCGTCCGCGTCCACATAACCGCCGATAAAGGCTAGTATCTGCTCTTGAGGAAGAGAGGCGACCCATGCGGGAACGCGTTTTTCCAGCGCACCGCCAGAGAAGCCGTTTGCTTCCAAATAACGAGCGACAATTGAAGAACCAACAGTTAAGCGGTATGGATCGCCATTTTTTGCGGCAATCTCAAATAAACGCGAAGTTACCTCCGTAAATTCACCCCTGAGAGGATCGTCGGTCTTGGGGATGGCAAACTCAACGCGGGCCTTCTCACCGTCATGATGAATAAAACCGTCGCCAATATACAAACCAAACCACCACATCAAGTCAACAGATGTTTGCTTCGGCAGATCAACATGGTTGTGCCTCCAGTTGGTTTCAACGTGAGGTTGTTCAAGGTCGAAAACCTGCCCTGTATCAGGCAGCGACTTGGCGACCGCGATCAAATCTCCAACCTTTATATCTTTTAGATATTTCCATGAACGCGCATATCGTCCGCGTTGTTTGCCTTCAGCGCGATGGTTTTCCAGTACAAGGAAAGGATGATTTTCCGTCGCTTTGATCGTGCGCGTGCCAACTTTTACTTCAAAAACGGAACGCCTGCCTTTTGGCATGAAATTCTTTACAGGCGCAGGAATGATCTCGTTTGTTTCCTCATTCAAGGAAAATACAGTATCGCCGGCAACCACATCACGTATCGGCACAACGCCGCGAGATGTAAAGACACCCGTATCGCCACTGAGGCATTCATATTGCGCTCCAACTCCGGCTAAAAATTTTTGCTCAGCTTCGGGGATGCCTAATTTATTGAAGGTATTTTTGATGTCGTCGGGGACGTTGTCCCAGTTTTTTTCGCTTTTCTCGGTGGGTTTGACGTAATAAAAAATATTGTCGAAGTCGATTTCATCAAGGGTGGGCCCCCAGTTTGGCATGGGGCGGTTGATGTAATGCTCATAGGCCTTGAGGCGGAAGTCGAGCATCCATTGCGGTTCGTTCTTCATGCGTGAAATATTTTCAACGACCTCGCGGCTCAATCCGCGTTCGGATTTGAACACGTAGTTGTCGTCGCGGTCGTGAAAACCGTATTTGTAATCGCCGATCTCTTCGAGGAGTTGGGTGTCGTCGGGTTTGGTTTCTTCGGTCATGTGAATCTCCATATTTTTAAACACGAAGGACACGAAGGTCACAAAGGTTTAATGTCAAAGGTTTAAAGTTGAAGGTTAAGCAGTCTCTTGCTCTTCGCCAACCGCATCATATTTCTCGCGCACCCAGTCGTAGCCCTGGTCTTCGAGGTGCAGGGCCAGGTCGGCTCCGCCGGATTCAACGATGCGACCATCCAGCATGATGTGGACGAAGTTGGGTTTGATGTAATTCAACAGGCGTTGATAATGTGTGATGACCAGCACCCCAAGCTCGGGACCGGAAAGAGCGTTGACGCCTTCCGCGACGATACGCAGCGCATCGATATCCAGGCCGGAATCTGTTTCATCCAAAATGGCGATCTCTGGCTTGAGGGCGGCCATTTGCAAAATCTCGGCGCGTTTCTTTTCGCCGCCGGAGAAGCCGTCGTTGAGATAGCGCCCCGCGAAGGTGTGATCCATTTTGAGGGTGTCCATCTTTTCCTTTAACATCTTGCGGAACTCAGGGATGGGCATGCCCTTGTCTTCAGGGTTTTCGGCGCGGCGGCGGGAGTTGATGGCCGTGCGCAGGAAGTTGGCAACGGTGACGCCGGGGATGGCGACCGGGTATTGAAAGGCAAGAAAAATCCCCGCGCGGGAGCGTTCGTCCGGCTCCAGCTCGAGCACGTTCTTTTCTTTAAAGATAATCTCGCCCTCGGTGACGATGTAATTGGGGTGACCCATCAGTGTGTATGCCAGTGTGGATTTGCCCGTGCCGTTCGGCCCCATAATTGCGTGGATTTCGCCCTGATTGATCGTAAGTGAAAGTCCTTTTAGTATTTCCTTATCTTCGATACTAACGTGCAGATTCTTGATTTCAAGTTGCGACATAACGAGGTTGACTCCTGGATTTTACCGCTCAGGCGGTACTTTGCAAGCCACGAAGTGGCGTTTTTACTGATTTCGTGGCATTATAGCAGGGCTGGGGGGATTTGTCAATATTTATGATATTTTTCTAGTATATTACATTTGCAGTGTCTTGCACAAGAATAGAATTTATCTTAAGTTTTCGCAAGGAAATATGATACAGATTGGGAATAAAAATCACATTGACTGTGAGTATTAAATCCTTATAATAGTGGGAGAATCGATAACCATCGCATACGGGCCAATTTCTCGTTTGCAGGAGGACAAAATGAATAATAATTCGTTCCGAATTGAGATTTCCAGAATCTAAATGTTTTCATTAATTATCGGTTTCGCAGTGAGCTTGTTTTTGCCACCCACACAGGAGAACCACAATGATCGCTCGATCTAAATTCTCTTTCCATATTTTTATTCTTCGTGCATTGCTCTTTTCTATCATTAGCAGTGCGGTGATTATTACACCCGCCGGAGCCACCACATGGGTACTAACCGGCTCACTGACCACCGAACGCATCCGTCACACAGCCACCCTGCTCCCAAATGGTAAAGTGCTGGCTGTTGGAGGAGGCAACATCGGCAATACGCTTGCCAGCGCAGAGTTGTACGAACCCGGCACCGGCTTGTGGACAACCACTGGCTCCATGACAACCGCACGTGGGTACTACACAGCCACCCTGCTTGCCAATGGTAAAGTGTTGGCTGTAGGAGGGTGGGATCCAGACACTTCTCTCGCGACAAAATTAGCAGAGCTATATGACCCTGGTACCAGCGTATGGACCACCACAGGTTCCATGTCAACCACTCGCCTACGGCACACAGCCACCCTGCTCCCCAATGGTAAGATACTGGTTGTTGGAGGATATAGCGATACTAACGATGCCTTTCTTACCAGCGCAGAGCTATACAACCCCGCCACCGGTGTATGGGCTGCCACAGGTTCCATGGCGACCAGGCGCTCTCAGCACACAGCTACCCTGCTCCCCAATGGTAAAGTGTTGGTTGCTGGAGGGTTTAATGGCGGCTATCCTCCTGGTTCAGTGCTGTACGATCCCGCCACCGGTTTGTGGACTGCTAGCGGCGCAATGGCAACGGCCCGCTTTAATCACACAGCCACCTTACTCTCCAATGGTAAAGTATTGGTTGCTGGGGGAGAGAACGGCAGCGGTCTTCTTGATAGCGCAGAACTGTACGATCCCGCTACGGGCGTGTGGACTAGCACTGACTCCATGACAGCCACCCGCAATTATCATACAGCGAGCTTGCTACCTAATGGTCAAGTGCTGGTCTCTGGTGGTGATAACGACAGCGGCGTTCTTGCCAGCGCAGAGCTCTATGATCCGGCCACTGGTTTATGGACAGCCACCGGCTCCATGACTGTTGATCGCTATGAACACACAGCCACTCTGCTCCCCAATGGTAAGGTTCTGGCTGTCGGAGGGCATGATAACAACAACACTCCTCATGCCAGTGCAGAGTTGTATAGTGCGCCTGCCGATATTATCGCTCCCTCCGTTTCGTTTAGCGTTCACGCCAACCCCGTTTCAGCCAGCAGTGTGGATTTTGCTGTTACATTCAATGAATTCGTAACCGGCGTGGATGCAACCGACTTCTCTCTGACAACAACGGGCGTAACAGGCGCTTCCATCAGCGGCGTGAGCGGCTCGGGGAGTCTCTACAAAGTCACTGTTTCCACGGGTAGCGGAGCAGGGACGATCCGCCTCAATGTGCTGGATGACAATACCATCATAGATACGGCATCAAATCCGCTCAACGGTGCTTTCACAACGGGTGAAGTCTACACCATTGATATCACCGCCCCCACCGTGAGTTCAAGCGTACGCACCAATCCCAGCCCCACCTCCGCCGCCAGTGTGGATTTCACGGTGACTTTCTCAGAATCGGTAATGGGCGTAGATACTAGTGATTTCTCCCTGACTACAACCGGTGTAACGGGCGCAACTATTAACAGAGTCAACATTTCGGAAAGTGTCTACACTGTCACTGTCGCCACGGGGAGCGGCAGCGGCACGATCCGCCTCGATGTGCTCGACGACAACAGCATTTTAGACAGTGCCTCAAATCCACTCAGTGGCACTTTTACTAGCGGAGAAACATACACCGTCAACAAAACTCTTTCCTTCAATTCGACTGCATCGCAAGATGGCTGGATTCTCGAATCCACTGAAACCAGCGGACTGGGCGGGACAATGAATAGCGCAGCCACCCTGCTTTATCTCGGCGACAACACGCAGAAAAAACAATATCGTTCCGTCCTGTCCTTTAACACCTCCTCCCTGCCTGATAATGCTGTCATCACCAAGGTCACGCTCAAACTCAAGCGGCAGGGCGTGGCTGGAGGTGGCAATCCTGTTACTGCCTTCCAGGGATTCATGGTGGATATCAAGAAAGGCACCTTGGGAACTCCTGCGCTTGCCCTGGGAGATTTCAAGGTTAATGCGAGCAAGACATATGGTCCCTTCAATACGGCCCTCACGAGCGGATGGTACAACATCAATCTCACAAACGGTAAGACTTACATCAACAAATTGGCGACTAACTCCGGGTTGACACAAATCCGCCTACGCTTCAAGCTGGATGACAACAACAATGCCATTGCCAACATCCTCAAGATCTATAGCGGCAATGCGGGCGCGGTGAACCGTCCGCAGTTGGTGATTGAGTACTACGTGCCATAGGGTTAGCCATTGGCGACATAGCAAAATTAGTTCGATTAGATACAAACGCCCGACGTTTAATTTATAACGACGGGCGTTTTCCATATCAAGGATAAATATTTATGTTATTTTCTGGTATATTCACTTCTTAGAAATCCGGCCAGAAAAGGGGATTCATCTCTTCATGTCAACTTCGTTCCACAGTTCGTTTGATAGAAAATCAAGGCCGAATTTTTTTTCAAACATATTAATGGAGCAACTCATGAAACCCTTCAAATCTCCCCTGCAATTTTTCCTTATAGCGCTGATCGCTCTGTTTACCCCCATCGAATCTCCTCCAGCACATGCGCAAAGCGAAAAAATCACTTTTGCGGTAATCGGCGATTATGGCCTCACGGGTCAAAACGAGGCCAACGTTGCAAATTTGGTCAAAAGCTGGAACACAGACTTTATCGTCACCGTAGGCGACAACAACTATATTTCCGGGTCAGCCAACAACCCGACTCCACCAATTCCTGTTGGAAGTGCCATAGCAGAATGACCAATTGCATTTCCTGCTTCACCCCATTGAATCTTCGCACCATCACCACCACATCCAGTGCCGCCTTGATATGTTAACTTTCCCGTTGAGTCGGGTCTCATCCAAACGACATCTGAGGTCTGATTATAAAATTTCGTTAGATTATAATTTGAGTCATAAAGTCTTTCACTCGACATCACGCCTGCCCCACCAGCATCCCATATGATATCGTTTCCTAGAATGCCAAAAGCGCTATCGTTTTCGTTTCTTGTAAATTTGAGAACAATTCTCTCGCCGTAAGGTTTTCCTAAAAAGAGTTTGGTCCCGTCAATAACATCTCCATAAGTAGCGCCCTCAGGCCCAATGACCTTCCACCATTCATCGTCGTCTTTCCATTGGGCGAGTATCTTGGCCCTTTCATCAGCATCATCAATACCAATAGACTTTAAGTAACGATCAATTTCGTCTTCCGAAAAATGACCAGTAGGATCATTATATCGGATGGGATTATTTCGCACATAGGAATAGCGGTCGTAGTCTTGCGAATTATACGGGTCTGGTACAATGCTGTCTGGCTGGGTAAAGTGGTTAAGATAAGGGTCATAGAATCTTGCGTTATAAAAGAGCAGACCAAAATCCGACTCGTAAGAGTCTTGACCCGTAAAGCCGTATCTCGTTTGCCTTGTTCCCGAGGAACACCGCACCTCTCCCCAGGCTTTGTATCTCGTCTCAGAGACAAGGGTACCAGAGGCATTTGTGGTCAAATTCGTCGAGCCGAGACATGGTCGGAGAGCAGGTAGGTGAGGGTGGAACCAGTTTTCATCGCGATCCGTTGACTTCCAGCAAAGTAGTGCTTGGCGGCAGTTCCATTGGTCACTACGTAATGAGCGCCGACGCGATGTCCTGAGCTTGTCGAAGGGAAGAGGGTCGTTTCACCCCCCGATGATAAAAAGTTTTATACAAGCTTCTCCATGATAAAATCCCATTCATGAATCGAACCATTCTTCTTACCGTATTTCTTGTTGGTATCTCACTTGCCTGTGCTCTCACTCCGCCCACAGCAACGACTCCCTCTGCGCCTTCCGGCAGCGTACTATATCAGGATGATTTTTCGCGCAACAGTTCAGGCTGGGACCGGATGCTGGCCAATGAAGGAGTTATGGATTATGACGCAGGCGGCTTCCGCATCCTTGTCAATTCACTGCAAACCAATTTCTGGGCGACTCCGCGCCAGAGTTTTACGGATGTGCGCATTGAGGTGGATAATGGCAAGCTCGCTGGTCCTGACGAGAATCGTATTGGTCTGGTCTGTCGATTCAATGGCAGTGATTATTATTTCTTCATCATCTCCAGTGACGGCTTTTATGGCCTGGGTATATTTTCAGGCGGGAAAGCCGCCTTGTTTGGACAAAGCGAAATGCAATCTTCAGAACATATCAACAAAGGGCTTGCGGTCAATCACCTGCGCGCCGACTGTGTAGGGAACACCCTTACTTTTTATGTGAATGGCTTTCAAGTAGCGCAGGCGCAGGATTCCATACTCGCCTCAGGTGATATCGGCGTTCTGGCTGGCACATTCGCCACCCCCGGCGTGGATATTATCTTCGATAATTTTGTGGTGTTACAGCCATAACAGACGATAGACGAAGGACAACAGACCATGGTCTATCGTCCACCGTCCACGGTCAAAGAATGAAAATCTTTCTCGAGACCATTGGTTGCAGGCTTAATCAGGCGGAGATCGAAAGCATGGCGCGTCAGTTCCGCGCGGCGGGGCATGAGATCGTCGCCACTGCCGAACATGCAGAGCTGGCTGTGGTCAATACCTGCGCCGTCACCACGCAAGCCGCTTCCGATTCGCGCAGCAAGATCCGCAATATTGCGCGCGCGGGCGTAGATCAAATCATCGCCACAGGCTGTTGGACGACTCTTCAACCGAAGGAAGCCGCCGCGCTTCCGAATATTTTGCGTGTGGTCACCAACGATCAAAAAGATTCCCTCGTCGCCACAACTTTAAACCTTGCACCTTCAACCCTTCGACCAGGCTCAGGGCAAGCCTTCGACCTCGAACCCATAGACCGCACTCCCATCCCCGGCTTGCATCGCCGCACGCGCGCCTTCATCAAAGTGCAGGATGGCTGTGATAATCATTGCACGTTTTGCATCACCACCGTTGCGCGCGGCGAGGGACGTTCGCGTCCGCTGGCGGATGTGATTTCAGATATCAACTCTGCGCTTGCGGGAGATTCAAAAGAAATCGTTTTAACGGGCGTGCATCTCGGCTCGTGGGGACAAGACATTTCGACTGGGCTTCATCTTCGAGATTTGGTCAACGCTATTTTGCGCGAAACGGATGTGAGGCGATTAAGACTCTCTTCCCTCGAACCCTGGGATTTGGACGCCGATTTCTTCTCGCTTTGGAATGACAAACGCCTCATGCCCCACCTGCACCTGCCTCTGCAATCTGGAAGTGAATCCACGCTGCGGCGGATGGCTCGCAAGACCACGCCCGCATCCTTTCGCGAGTTGGTGAAAGCCGCAAGAAACGTAATGCCCCACGTTGCCATTACCACCGACATCATCGCAGGCTTCCCCGGTGAGACAGAAGAAGAATTTGCAGAGACGCTTGAATTCGTCCAAGAGATTCAATTCGCTGGCGGGCATGTCTTTTCGTATTCGCCGCGTCCCGGCACAGGGGCGGCAATGATGAAGGGGCAGATCAGGCTTGAGTTAAGAAAGAAGCGCAACCACATCTTGCAGGAAGCGCTCGAAGAGTCCGCAAAATCCTATCGCGAAAAATTCATCGGGCAGAAAATGTCCGTGCTGTGGGAATCTACAACGGAGCACGGCGAATATGGCTGGCGCATGGAAGGCTGGACGGGGAACTATCTGCGCGTATCAGCGAACGCGCCCTCGCCGCGCTGGAATGAAGTGGATGAAGTGGAACTGCGTGAAGTAGACGGCGATAAGATAAAAGGCGTCATTCGTAATACATAAAACGGAACACGCAATACGCATTACGAATGTCACTTTTTGAAAGCGGGGATGAACTGTATAATTTTTGTGCATCATAAAATAAAAGGAGCAAAACAATGACGGCTCAATTGATTGACGGAACTGCCATCGCGCAAAAGGTGCGTGATGGAGTGAAGGAAAAAGTTGCCAAACGAATCGCGGAGGGCAAGTCTCAGCCGGGGCTGGCGACTGTTTTGGTGGGCGAGAGAATTGACTCTGCCACCTACGTCAGCATGAAGCAAAAGGCTTGCGCTGAATTGGGGATGACATCTTTTCATCACCCCGTCGCGGCGGATATTACGCAGGAAGACCTCGAAAAACTCATCACGCAATTGAATGCCGACCCAAAGGTACATGGCATTCTTGTGCAATTGCCCCTGCCTGGTCATTTGGATGAAGAACGCATCCTGCAACTCATCAGCATCGAGAAGGATGTGGACGGATTCTCGCCGATCAACCTTGGGCGTTTGGCTCAAAAGGGACGCGAGCCGTTGTTTGTTCCATGCACGCCGTATGGATGTATCTATCTGCTCAAGGAAGCTGGTGTGAAGATCGCGGGCGCAAATGCCGTAGTGTTGGGACGCTCGAATATTGTGGGTATGCCCGCCGCTTTGCTGCTCATCAAAGAAAACGCCACCGTGACCGTCGTCCACTCAAAGACGAAAGATATTCCCGCAGTCATGCGCGATGCGGATATTATCATCGCCGCGATTGGGCGCGCTGAAATGGTGCGCGGTGACTGGATCAAACCCGGTGCAGCGGTTATTGACGTGGGCATCAACGGCATTCCAAAGCTTAACCCCGATGGCACGCAGATGATCAGCCAGAAGACTGGCAAGCCGATGCAGCGGCTGGTGGGCGACGTTAACTTCGAGGAAGCGAAAGAAGTGGCTGGGTTTATTACCCCCGTCCCTGGCGGTGTTGGCCCCATGACGATTGCGATGCTGATGGCGAATACGCTCAGGGCGGCGGAGATTCAAGAGCCGTGAGCAGAGGTCAGTTGTCAGTGATCAGTCCCGCCAAAAGACGGGACTGATTTTTTTAGAAACTTATTTTTGATTACGGCCTGATAAATAAGCCGAGGTGATTTGCCACCGCGCGTTCTCTGCCGGGTTTAGCCATATCAATCGGGGAGTTCAGAACACGAGCTTTGCCATCGAATCCCTTGATCGCCATTGTGGACGATCCGCCGCCATCCATGTTGACGCCGGTGTGGACGCCGAAGGAGATGAGAATCTCTGCCAGTTCCGGGAAGGTGACGCCTTCGCTGTAAGCGGGCTGGCGGCCATCTACAACCATCAAGGTCAACCAGCGGGCGTTCTTGCTCAACCCAACCGCCGTGCGTGGATTGGGCGCGTTGTCGGCAAGGTTTTTCACCAGCACGCCGCCATCCACTACCACACGGTCGCCTGCGATTGCATTGAATATCCTGCCCTGTTCCTTGTTCACCGTCACTTGATTGCGCTGCCCAATGTAAATGATCGGCTGCGCCGTCTTTTGCGGGGAGTATATTTTTCCGCGCGAGGCGGCATAGTCGCTCACGCGGACGGGCAGCCCGCCGTTTGGGCAATAACTGGCTGGGTCAACGGAGGCATCCACATAACTGTAATAGCCGCCATTGATGGCAACATGCAATTTGAACTCCTCGAGGAATGTGGATGTGACTCGCGAACACAAGATGTTGCTGGCGTTCGGCGAAGGCGTAACCAAAAATTCCAGTTTGGCGGTTTGCAGGTCAATTGCCATCACATGCACAACATTTGGCCGCGGTGTAGTCAAATCTTTTCGCAGATAGGTGATACCCGCAAACAGGCTCTGACGGATCGAGGTGGGGCGTCCCATACCGAGTGAAACCAAATAGCTCTTTGAACACCAACCGACCAATCCATCGAGCCGCTCGATCTTCGCCCAGCCCGGGTCGCTTGTATCATCCAGTGCGGGGATGGTATCGTTCTTCAAAACCGTCCCCAAAATTTTGGCGGACGTGCCCGGAGTCTCGCGTATGTTAAGAGTAACTGTATTGACTCGATACCAGTTTTTGTCGCCATGTTCTGGAACCGGCGTGGTGGCTGGAGGTTCTTCAGGGATGGGCGCGTGAACGCTGATCAGGTATTCGCTTGAACTCCAGCCAATTAAATTGCCGGACGTATTGCGAATATTCAACCAGGCGCCATCTGTTGTGGCCGCAATTTTCTCGACCAGTTCGCCAAAATAGACAAGCCCCAGCGAATCGAAAGTAAGGCCTGGTCCCTGGCGCACTTTGAGCGATGAAGCAGTGACGCGATACCAGTTTGTATCCTCTTCTTCTGGCGGGGGTTCTGGTGTGGGGGTAGGCGTGGGCGTTGGTGTTGGTGTGGGCGTCGGAGCGGGGCCGCTGACCTTTTGAAGATACGCGCTGAAACTCCAGCCCGTCAGGCTGTCATCCAATTTGCGGATTTTCAACCAGGTGCGGTTTGCATCTGCATCGATTTCTTCAACCACCTCATTGAGAAGAATGTTGCCGATCTGTTTTTCAGTCAACCCNNGGCGGCTCCGGAATCGGCGTTGTGCTCAGCCCAAACCGTTGCAGGAATGCGGCGTTGTCGCCATTGAAATAGTTCAGGTCTATGTTGCCGCTTTCCACGCCGTAGTTGCCGCCGTTGCCGTTGTCTGTGAATTGCCACAAAGTCCATTCGTCCGCGGTCCACGGTTTTGGAACAAGCGGGGAATTCGTCCCGTAATTTGCGATCCACAAAGGATATTGCTTGAAGTAATCCACGCTGGCTTTTGGCGTGCCCGCCATATTTTCGAGCCAGTAATAGTATGCCGTGTAAACGCCGATTTCCACATTGGAGGTAAGAGCCTTCACACGCTCGATAAAGTTGTACCAATTCTTCCAACCTTTGAAAGAACCCCCGTAATTATCTTCAAAATCGCACCAAAGGGGGAGTTCTCCAAAATCCCCATCGAACAAGGAAACCCATAGCTCGGCTTGTTTTTTCGGGTCTGCGCGGCTGTCGTAAAACCAATAGGAGCCGCGCGGCATACCCGCCAGCTTTGATTCACGCCAATTGGCTTTGAAGTCCCGGTCACTCCACAGGTTTTGGCCTGCGCGAATGATGATGAAGCCTGCGCCTGCCTGGCGCATTTTTATAAAGTCTACGCCTTGCGGGGTTTGCGGATCGTCCTGGTAAAACGAAATATCGGGCCCGATAACGTTTGCCATGCTATTCTCCTTGTTGCCCCGCACATNNGAGATGTGCGGGGGTGTTAATTGACTTATAAAATTATACAACGACTATAGCGCGTTCTCAAAGTGAGTGATGACTGGTTCTGTTCCCTGTCTTCCTTCAATCGCAATCACGTCGATCTGCCAATGGTCAATTTCATGTTCGGCGGCGTAATGCTGGGCGGAGTGGAGCATGTGTTCGCGTTTGCGCGCGGTGATGTTGTGTTCGGGATAAAAATTTTTACTGGATGTGAGAGTCTTGACTTCAATAAATATGATGACGTCACCGAGCTTGGCGATGATATCGATTTCACCATAGGGTGTGCGCACATTGCGGGCGACGATTTGAACCCCGCGCTTCGCCATATAACGGACGGCTGATTCTTCACCCCAGGCTCCTACTCGCTGATTGTGTTTGGTCATGCGTTGAATTGCTCCACGAATCCGCGCAGGCGGGTGCGCCAACTGCTCTTGCGCGGCCTTGAATCCGCAACCAGTTTTTCGTAATGCTTGAGCATGATCTTGGTGGTGTGTTCGATGGCGTAGGCGGAGGATGCCTTTCGCGCCGAGTCGCTCATTTGCGCGCGCAGGTTCAGGTCAAGACAGAGGCGGGTGAGTTTGGCGGTAAATGCGGGCTGGTCGTGAGTCGCCAAAAAGCCCGTCACTCCATCTTCAACGGTATCTCCCACTCCAACCGATTCGATGCCCATGATGGGAAGCCCCGCGCCCATGGCTTCGATGACGGAAAGCGGGTGGACTTCGGTGACAGATGCGGTGACGAAGATGTTGCACATGGCGAGGTAGGCGGGGAGCTGGTCGTAGGAAATGAGGCCTGTGAAGCGGACGCGCTGGTCGAGCTGTAATTCGCTGACGAGGGCACGGATTTCTTCGTCGTATTGCTGCACGCCGCTGCCGATCAATAACAGGTGAACATTTGGGAGCGCTTGTGAAATTCCCTTGAAGGATTCAAGCAGAAATGGAAGATTCTTTTCAAGCGCAATGCGGCCTGCGTAAACGAGCAGAATGTCATCATCCTTGTAGCCGAACTGTGCGCGTGAAAGCGGGGCGGCGGAATGAAAGTCTTTCAGGTCTACGCCGTTTGGCACTACTTCAATCGGAACTTCCACATTGAGTTGGTGCAGGATTTTTTCCATGCCTGGGGAGGGCGTGATAACAAGATCAACCGCTTTGCAGAAGGTGGGCATGTAGGCCTGTAACAGCCCCTGGCTCACTTCATCGGGCATCATGGGCAGGTAGGCTTGCGCGTACAGATCATAGCGGGTATGGTTTGTGTAAATCACTGGAATTTGCAACGGACGGCAATACCTTAAGGCGAGACGCCCGCTCAAGAAGGGATGATGCACGTGAACAACATCCATGGTTTGCAGTAATTTTTTTGCAGTGCGGGAATAACGCATGGAAAGATAAAACCCCGAATCTGCCAGGGGCACGCCGCGGCTGCGGATGACGCGCGGTTCGTCATCCTTGAAATCCACATCTCCAAAGGTGAAAACGAACACCTCATGCCCGGCCTGTTCGAGATACCGTTTGTTGATCTCGACATAATTTGTGACGCCGCTGATGTAGGGCTTGTAGCTGTCGACCATCATTCCTATTCGCATGGGAGTATGCTAAGACATGCGCGGGTGAATGTCAAGTATCAGCCTTCATGAAAAGCTTTGGAGTCGGGCAGCTTGCTGCCCGAAATTCCCATCAGCATCCACAGTATGGTTGTTGCAAAGTCGCTTGACGTGGTTCTGAATTCATGGCGTTGTTTTAACGCGAACGCCGCGAAAAAAGCGAAAGAGCGCGAATTTTTCCTTTTTCGCGTCCATTCGCCAATTTCGCGTATTTCGCGCTAAGATTTTCCTGACTTTGCTACAGCCATGGCATCCACAGGACGGTGAGCTGATGGAGTCCAGAATCGTGATCTACTGTGTATGAAATTTGAGCGTGGTAGAATAAAAAAATTCTGTAGGAGAAACATGTCTGCGAAATTGGTTTTACGTGATAAAGAATATGAAGTTAAGGCAGGGATGACCCTGCTGGATGCCTTGAAGAAAAGCAATATCGTGCCTGAGTCTGTGATCGCGACCCGCGACGGGGAAATGATTACCGATGATGAGGTGCTGCGAAACGGGGATGTGATCAAGTTGATCGCTGTGATTTCTGGCGGCTCAAAATGAAATGCCGTAAATGTGAAAACAAAGCCTCCGTCCACATGCGCCAGCATAAACTGGCCCTGTGCAAAGAGCATTATCTGGAATGGGTTCCCGAGCAAACTGAAAAGTTCATCAAAAAATATCAGATGTTCACGCGTGAGGAGAAAATTCTCGTGGCGGTTTCGGGCGGCAAGGATTCACTCTCGCTGTGGGATATTCTCGTGCGGCTTGGCTATCAGGCGGATGGGCTGTACCTCGGCCTCGGCATTGACACTTCGACTTCGCTCAGTGCAGGCTCGGGCATCGATTATTCGCACGAGTCCCAGCGCCTGAGCGAGAAGTTTGCAAACGAGCATAATCTCAAACTGCATGTGGTGGATATTGAAAAGGAGTACGGTCAGTCCATTCCCATGCTGGCGCAATCCAGCCATCGTGGATATGGCAAACCCTGCGCCGTGTGCGGACTTGCCAAACGCCATGAAATGAACCGCGTTGCCCGCGACCTGGGTTATGATGTGCTCGCGACAGGCCATAACCTCGACGATGAAGCGGCTGTGCTCTTCGGCAACACCCTAAGCTGGGCCAGCGAATATTTATTGCGGCAGGGGCCTGTGCTCCCCGAGGCCGATGGACTGGCGCGCAAGGTCAAGCCGTTGTGCCGATTCTACGAACGCGAGATGACCGCCTATGCAATGCTGAGCGGAATCGAATATATTTATGAAGAATGCCCGTTTGCGGAAGGGTCAAAATCCATTTTTTACAAAGAGACACTCAACCAACTGGAGACGACCCGCCCAGGAGCAAAGCTGATTTTTTATTTGAGATTTTTGGAAGCGAGAAAAAGCGGGGAATTGTTTATCGAGAAAAATGTCAAATTGGGATTATTGCACGCCTGCCCAAAATGCGGACAACCCACGTCTACGCCCGATTTTTGTTCGTTTTGCCGAATGGTCGAAAAGGCAAATGTAAAGACAGAGTGAATCGCGGCTTCATAAACCATCTAACGCAAAGGCGCGAAGCCGCAGAGCGAATCAAAACTTTGCGACTTGGCGTTAAAATTTTTGGAAGGGATTTCATCTGTGCTTAAGGCGGGTTCTAAAAAACGTGACGCTGTCTGCCAGGGCAGGCATGTGAACTCTGTGGTAAATCTATCTCAACAACGTCGTAATTAACCCAATCAGGAACAATCCAATCGCGGTGTAGCCTGCAATCTGTTCTGGCGTGAAGATCGTAATGTGCGGCGCATCAAAACTTGAACGATCCAGGCCTGGCTTGGTGGGCGTTTCTGTTTTTCCGAGCAGGGCGTCACGAAAATCAAGCACATGGACCGGGCGATTGTCCGGGTGCAGCGACATGGCCCACAGGATGGCTTTTTCCACGTGACTGCTAAGGTGAGGATTGATCTCTCGCGGCGGAATCAGGCTGCGGGTATCCAGGAAGCGTTTGCGCGCCTCGGTGGGCGGTTCATTGGTCAGCAGGTGATAGAGAGTCGCGCCGAAGGAAAAAATATCCGCTCGTGGGTCGGTGTGGGTGTCATCCCCGCCATATTGTTCGAGGGGAGTGTAATGCGCGGTGCCCTGTCCCTGAATAATGGTGATGGTCACCTCATCAGGAGCCATGATCTTCACGAGGCCAAAATCCACGAGTTTGATCAATCCGCTGGGTGTGATTTTGAGGTTGCTTGGTTTGATGTCACGGTGGATGATGGGCGGGGCTTGATGATGAAGATAGCTCAACGCGTCGGCAATTTGTGCCGCCCAGTGCAACACTTCCTTTTCTGAAAGAAAGGTTTTATTGCGGCGCGCCTCCTGCATTCGTTCGCGCAAGTCCTTGCCGGGCACATAATCCATCACGAGATAATCGCGCGGGCCTTCTGGAAAATAATCCGAAACCTTTGGCAGGTTGGGGTGATCGAGGCGCGCAAGCACAGAAGCCTCGCGAAAGAATTGCTCGCGAGCCTGCTTGAATACTTCTGTTGGGAGCGCCTGGTTGTGCTCAACTTCTTTAAGCGCACATAGCCTACCCTGCAAACGAGTGTCTTCTGCAAGGTATATACTGCCCGTGCCGCCCTGCCCGATCTGTTCACGGATCATGTAGCGGTCACGCAGGATCTCCCCGCTCATTAACGATTGGGGCAAATCTTCTCCTTTTGGTGGCTTCTGCTTTGTCAGTGATATTTTCGGCGTGTATCACTGTTCATGTTGCAAAGTACCGCGTGCTGTAACAAAAGCGGTGGGAACATGAAAGTTACAATATAATCATGCACAGAAATCCACTTTTCTGCTATATTATAAACGTCTTTATTGTTATCTTGTATTGTACGCCCATGTCAATTTAATCCGAATGGGATTTGGGTCTTAATTCATGGCTTTTCCAAAGTCCGTTTTATGTCACCCTGAGGGAGCGATTTCCAGCGACCGAAGGGTCTCTTATGCCATCGTAGAGATGCTTCGCTCCGCTCAGCATGACATGATTCGATTTTGTCAAGCGACCCTGGAAAAACCATGGGTCTTAATTCTAATATCAAATTTTTCAATCATAAAACCCGTATTTGAGGAAATTATGGAACACGAAGATGATTATCCAATTCTGGTTGCCCAGGATGGCCCGCTGAAGGGGCAGCGCTGGGCGTTGAGCCGTACCTTGATGGTGGGACGCGACCCTACCTGCGATATCAATGTTCAGGATCGGCAGGTCTCACGCTTTCACGCGCGCGTCACTCCCACGCCGGAAGGGGTGACCATGGAAGACCTCGGCAGTAAAAATGGTACAAATCACAACGGCACGGAGATTACCGCCCCCGTCATGTTGCAGGATGGCGACCTGCTTGGCATTGCCCTTGCCCAGCAATTTATCTTCCTCACTTCCGATGCCACCATGCCATTGGCGGAAGGCGGGTTGCGTCAGGGACGTTTGGTGATGGATCAGAAATCGCGGCAGGTCTGGGTGCATCAACAGCAGGTGGTGCCGCCGTTATCTGCCCAGCAATTTAAATTGTTGTGGATGCTCTACGAAAAACAGGGGCAGGTCATCAGCCGCAGTGATCTGGTTGCCGTGGTGTGGGGCGAAGATCAAATGGCAGGCGTATCCGACCAGGCCCTGGACGCCCTCATCCGCCGCCTGCGCGACAGGCTGGCCGTGCTCGACCCAAGCCACCAATACATAGACACCGTGCGCGGGCACGGCCTGCGTTTGGATAATCCCCCGAACGGCGAGTAAACTAATATGGACTCACAATCGGAAAAACTTTTAGCGCACATCATTCGCAATACGCGCCTCGCATCTCTCGCCACCCTGCGCGATGAAGCGCCGCAAGTTTCCATGGTCGCTTACGTCACTGTGGATGATTTTTCCGCTTTCTATATTCACGTCAGCAGGCTTGCCCAGCATACGATGGATATGCAAAAAAACAAACGGGTAAGTTTGCTGATTGCCGAAACCGATGACGGCCGAGCCGACCCGCAGACGCTGGTGCGCGTGTCCATTCGCGGCTCTGCTGAAATTATTCAAAACGGGGAGCCTGGCTATACTCCGATCAAAGACATGTATCTTGCGCGCTTCCCCGAAGCCGAACAATTATTCAAGCTGGCAGATTTCAGTTTCTGGCGCATCAAGGCCAAAGGCGGACGATTCGTGGCGGGTTTTTCAAAAGCATATAACATTACACCGGAAGCGCTCAAAAAAGTTTCAACACGATAATCAAGTGACAGTCACTTTAGGAGAGGGCATGGCCTCATTAAAACTTCTCGTCGTATTTGCGCATCCAGATGACGAATCAATGGGGATGGGCGGCACGCTGGCGAAGTATTCCGCTGAAAGGGTTGATACACACCTGATCTGCGCTTCACGCGGCGAGAGAGGCTGGTTCGGTTCCGAAGAGCAGAATCCAGGCCCAGACAGACTCGGCCAACTCCGCACAAAGGAATTAGAAAACGCTGTCAAAGAACTTGGCATGAAAAGCCTCTCCTTCCTCGGCTACATAGATGGCGACGTGGACAAAGCCGATCATGCCGAAGCAATTGAAAGAATCGTCACGCACATCCGCAAAATAAAACCTCAAGTGGTTGTCACCTTTCCTCCCGATGGAAATTACGGCCACCCCGATCACATCGCCATTGGACAATTCACTTCTGCCGCCATCGTCTGCGCCGCGGACTCAACTTACAAAGACCCTGAAAATCTCCCCGCGTATCGAATCTCGAAACTATACTACATGGTGGATGGCGAAAATTTCATCCATCTCATTACTCCGTTTATGGATGATATGACCTTCCCCGTAGATGACCAACTGCGCGGCGAAGTGGCGTGGAAAGAATGGATGATCACCACACGCATCGACATGGCCGCGCATTGCCACACCGCCTGGCGCGCCATTCAATGCCACCAAAGTCAATTACCCACGTTGGGAGCGCTCGCCGAAATGCACGCAGACGCCGCCGTCTCTATACTTGCAATGCAGGGAACGTTCTATCGCGCATTTAGTTTGGTCAATGGGGGAAGGAAAGTGGAGGCGGATTTGTTCGAGGGGTTGAGGTAAATTGGGCGCGGTCATTAGTTGCGGTTTTTCTTTTTAACGCCAAGCCGCAAAGATTCAAAGGTTTCCCTTTGCGACTTGGCGTTAAGAATTTCACTCGGCAAAAGTGCAATTTGTTCCCGCGGTCAGTATAAATACGGACCTTCGCTCAATCATGCTATTCCGTCACCTTTTGCGTGCGCACTGAACGCAACGAATGGGTTAACCCTGGGTTAAGGAAGCTATAATTTAGGATTCAGGATTTCGCTTGTCATTCTCCCGAAGGACATCGGGACGATGTGAGCGAAGCGAAGAATCTCTACGATTGTCTTAGAGACCCTTCGCTTTCGCTCAGGGTGACAAAGAAAAGCAGTGTTTGAGCGAAAGTTCTGGGATTAAATAATCCAAGCAGGGTTTTGCAGTCTATCGGTATGAATTTCGTGTTCGCGTAATGCGGTACGAATATCCCCAAAAATAGTGACAAATTGTAGAGTATTTGGTAAATTACCTTTGTTTGTGTTGCGGGTGGTTTCCGCTCACTTCGATTTTGGGCTAAAAAGGAGAGAGAATATGATACATATTGTGGTGGTGGGAATTTTGGTCATTGTTATAGCTGTTCTCACGTACGTTGGCGTCAACTCGGTTGATTTGATGCCTGTGCAGGCCAGCGCTCAGGCAGTACCGATTGACTGGATGTGGAACTGGCAGGTTATAGCCATATCCTTCCTGTTCGCACTGATCATGGTGCCGATATTCTATAGCATGATCGTCTTTCGGCGAAAGAAAGGGGATACGAGTGACGCCGAGCATATCGAAGGCAATACTCCCCTTGAAATTGCATGGACAGTAGTTCCACTGATTATCGTGGTTGCCTTTGCTTATATGGGCGCCTATTCCCTGGGCGAAAGCCGCCGCATTACAGATACGAATGCGATGGTGGTGAAGGTAAAGGCCCAGCAATTTTCGTGGACGTATGAATATCCTCAAGGATTCGCCTCTTCAGAATTACATCTCCCTGTCTGGAAGCAGGTAATTCTCAAAATGGAGGCGGTTGATGTGATCCACTCTTTCTGGGTGCCTGAATTCCGCGTCAAACAGGATGTTGTGCCTGGTCGTGTGACCGAATACAGAATCACCCCGATACTGGAGGGAGCCTACAAGGTTCGTTGCGCAGAGTTGTGCGGTTCGAACCATGCATTTATGGAGGGGCCAGTTATTGTCAGTTCCCAGGCAGATTATGACACATGGGTGGCGGAACAAATTGAAATCGCTTCTGCGGCAACCCCGGAAGGGCGCGGCAGAAAGCTGGCAACCGAAAATGGATGTCTTGGCTGTCATTCTGTAACGCCTCAACCCGGGCCTTCTGCTCCATCTTGGTTTGGTTTGTTTGGTTCCCAGGTCACCCTGGCGGATGGTTCAACCGCCACGGCGGATGAGACGTTCATTATCGAATCCATTCAGGATCCGGCGGCCAGAGAAGTGGAAGGCTATTCGCCGACAGTCATGAAGCCGTTCACATTCACTACCGAGGAACTAGCCGATATTATCGCGTACATCAAGTCACTTAAATAACTGGTGGAGGAACTGAAAATGAAAAAGATATATTCCATTCCGCTAATTCGCGGGATAGTATGGCAGGTGGTTGGCCTGCTTGTGGGAATCGGAATCGTAGTTGGCATCCGCGCTGCGATGGGATTGCCAGCCACGGGTCCTTTCCTTGTAACTGAACACGCCTGGGTCTTTGGCGGGTTCCTTGGCACCTTCACATTCCTGGTGGGTCATGGCGTGATGGGCGACTGGTTCAAGTGGTGGCGGGGTGAAATCACATCCGATCATCACGAAGACAAACCCGGCTGGGAAAAGTATTTTGGCCCCTCGCTGGATCACAAGGTAATTGGAATCCAATATACGGTAACAGCCTTAATCGTAATGATCCTGGGCGGAACGTTTGCGTTGATCTTCCGCACTGAATTGGCATTCGAGGGAATGCAATTTCTCAAGCCCGCCCAATACAATACATTGATGTCCATGCACGGCATTGTTATGATCGTGGTGATCCTGCTGGGTATTGGCGGCATGATGAATTACCTTGTGCCCCTGCTCGTTGGCGCACACGACATGGCGTTTCCCCGTTTGAACTCTTTTGCTTTTTGGATCGTTGTCCCAGCCGCGGTTTGGCTTCTCAGCAGCATGGCCCTGGGCGGGATTGAGACCGGTTGGACGGGGTATCCGCCCCTTTCGGCGAACATGAACCTGGTTGGGCAGCAAACCTTCTTCCTGGCTGTGTTCATTGTGGGTTGGTCTTCCGTTCTCGGCGGGTTGAATCTGATTGCCACCGTTGTTCGTATGCGCGCAAAAGGCATGACTGCTTTCCGAATGCCTATCTTCGTCTGGGCTTCCATTGCCACATCCCTGATTTCATTGACCGCAACGCAGTTGATCGGACTCTCTTTCCAAATGGTTATGTTCCAGCGCCTGTTCGGCATGGGATTCTTCGACCCGGGCAAAGGTGGGAATCCGGTTCTCTTCCAGCACCTTTTCTGGTTCTACTCCCACCCTGCGGTGTACGTATTTATTCTGCCAGGTTTGGGCATCGTTTCTGAATTGTTGCCCGTTTTTACCCGCAAGCCGTTATTTGGATACAAGTGGATTGCCATGTCTTCTCTTGGCATCGCCCTGGTCGGCTTCCTGGTTTGGGCGCATCACATGTTTACTTCTGGCATGAATGAATACCTGCGCGTACCGTTCATGTACAGCACCCTGTTGGTGGCTGTGCCAACCGGTGTAAAGTTCTTCTCGTGGGCTGCCACGATTTGGAAGGGAAAGATCGACAACCCAGTTCCAACGCCAATGCTCTTTACAGTTGGGGCGGTGTTTGTCTTCCTGCTTGGCGGTTTGACCGGCCCCCCGAATGCGACCGTGTCCACAGACCTGCACTTGCATGACACCTACTGGATCGTGGGACACTTCCACGATACGATGTTCGGCGGATTCATGTTCCCATTCTTTGCGGCGCTCTACTACTGGTTTCCGAAAGCGACCGGCCGCCGCATGAACGAGACCCTGGGCAGAATCCACTTCTGGTTGATGACACCCTCGTTCTTTGTCATGACTCTCGGTATGATGTATATCGGTTTGAATGGGATGCGCCGCCGCATTGCAGACTATGACCCCGCCCTGGGTTTCCAGCCTACGCATTTTGTCCTTACGATTGCAGGCTTTCTCATTGCCCTTTCAGTGCTGGTCTTCTTCATCAATTTGATTATCTCACTGCGCAATGGTGAAGTTGCAAAGGGCAACGTTTGGAACTCCCGCTCGCCCGAATGGCAGGTGGAATCGCCCATGCCCGCTCATAACTACGAGCTCCCCTTCGAAGTGGTTGGCGAACCGTACGATTACGGTTTGGCCGGTTCGAAGTACGTTGAATTCGCAAAACATAAATAAAGGGGAGGGATTCATATGTCTCACACACAAGATAAAGCTTCTGCTCTCAAACAGGGCATTTTGATCGGCGTGTATTTGGCGGTATTGACAGCGCTCGAATACTTCATTGCCATATCCTTCATGTCGGTGGCGGTATTGACCCTCGTGGCCGTGGTAAAAGCCGCTTTGGTGGCTTATTACTTTATGCACATTTACAAACTGAACGAGGAACATGAAGGCGGCCACGATTCTTATGAATACAAGACCGGCACAAACCGCCTCGGACTCTGGTTGTTTCTGCTTTCAGACTCGTTTGTGTTCGGCGGCCTGCTTGTCAGCCGCTTCAACCTGCTTGGGTTGGAACGACCCCATCTCAACCAGTTGCTTGGACTGGCCGTAACCGCTGTTTTGCTCCTTTCATCCTTCTTCATGAATCGAGCGGAAACCTCGATGGCGCATGGCGATACAAAAGGCTTCCTAAACGGAATACTCATCACTATTCTGCTGGGAACGGGATTCCTCCTCGGCGTGGTCGGCGTGGAATGGCGACTGGCCGCCGCAGAAGGATTGACCGCCAGTAAGAACGTGGTCGGCGGCATCTTTTATATGATGACAGGTATGCACGCCTTCCACGTACTAACAGGCGTCATCTTCCTCGGCCTTGTGTATAGAAATGGCCGTAACGGCTACTTCACCAAGGAACAGCATTGGGGCGTGGAAGCCGCCGCCGTCTACTGGCACTTCGTCGACCTGGTGTGGATTTTCTTCTACCCCGCGCTGTATTTGATCGGGACTATATCCTAACCTTTTGCTTCAACTCAGCGCCGGGCGGTTTCTGGCATTGCACGCCGCTTTCTGGTATAAAGAGAATATCGAAAAACAAATCGGGGCGGCCAATCGGTCGCCCCGATTTGAAATGTTAACGAAGTTTGTTCGAATGTACGATCTTTTTCGGGAGCAGGTATGGATAAGAAGACTCTCTGGGTAGGCGTGGGCGTTTTGCTCATCCTGGCCAGCGCCTCGGCATTGACTTTTATATTTGCAAAGCCCCCCAGTTTTCGTGGAACAAGTTATGCCGAGCCGTATCCGCCTGCCGGAGATTTTGAACTTACCCAGGCAAATGGAGAGATTTTTCGGTTGAGTAACCAGAGCGGAAAAATAGTTCTGCTCTTTTTTGGCTACACATCCTGCCCGGATGTCTGCCCAACCACAATGGCGGAAATGAAACAGGCGCTTGACAGTTTGGGCGAGGATGCCAAATTCGTGCAAGTCGTTTTTGTAACAGTAGACCCCGCCCGCGATACTCCCGAAAAAATACAGGAATACGCCAATCATTTTCATAAATCATTCATCGGCCTGACAGGCTCCGAGGAACAACTTCAGCCCATTTGGAATGACTATGGCGTGGCGCGCCAGGTCAACTCATCGAACTCCGCGTTTGGCTATATCGTTGACCATACCGCGCGATTGTATTTGATCGACACCCGCGGC
>CXWL01099589.1_pt1 | contig 39230 bp, 33 predicted proteins | sample 590931 | NCBI WGS metagenome assembly CXWL01 (sample SAMEA3498368, study PRJEB10139) | groundwater metagenome | biome: water well; material: biofilm material | place: Germany | collected 2015-04-27 | reverse complement strand
TCGTCTGAATCATGCAAGCGATTACCATAAGTAGATTCAACCACTAGATAATCAGCCTGCCTGACGCGCACAGGGGCTTTCATCAAAATGTCATTGGATCGTCCAATGTCTCCCGAAAACAGAATGGACGTTTGCCGGTTGTGAATTCGCACAAAAGCAGATCCCAGAATATGTCCGTTGGGCGAAAATCTCAGGGTCAGACCATCGCCCAAATCAACATCCTGCTCAAAATCAACGGGAGTCAGCAGCTCCAGTGCGCGATCAGCATCTTCTTTTGTGTACAGTGGCAAGGCAGGAGTGTGCTTTGAAAACCCGCGCTTGTTGGCATACTTTGCCTCTTCTTCTTGCAGGTGTGCAGAGTCTGGTAACAGGATTTCGCATAAATCGCGGGTTGCCTCGCTACAATAAACCTTGCCAGAGAACCCATTTTTAACAAAAAGCGGCAGGTAGCCAGTGTGATCGATATGTGCATGTGTCAGCACCACCGCATCAACATCAGCTGGGTTGATTGGCAACTTCGCCCAATTTCTAAGCCGCAATTGCTTAAGCCCCTGAAATAATCCGCAATCAACCAATATGCGTTTTGAACCATGTTTTGAGCTACAGGTAAGCAAATATTTAGAGCCCGTTACAGTTCCCGTTGCACCAAGAAACGTTAATTTCACCTCAGATTCTCCTTAATTATTGGTTTTATTACCTATGGAACTAGTTCAAATTACTCCATTGCAATTTTGGTTTTTGCAAGCGCAGGATTAGTCGCAAAATACTTTTTGATACCCGCTAAAATAGACATCACCAACTTGTCCTGGTAAGCCTCATCAGTCAGTTTACGCTCTTCTTCAGGGTTGCTGATAAAAGCTGTTTCAACCAAAATTGATGGGATATCAGGTGATTTCAACACCGCAAAACCAGCTTGTTCAACATGGTTTTTGTGAAGCGTATTGATGCTGCCAATCTGCCCTAGTACAGCCTTACCCAACTTTAAGCTATCGTTAATTGTCGCAGTTTGCGATAGATCAAGTAATGTTCTTGCCAATACCGGATCTTTACCATTCAGACTTACGCCACCGATCAAATCGGATTCGTTCTCTTTCTTAGCCAAATAACGTGCGCTGGCACTGGTCGCGCCTTTTTCAGAGAGCGCAAATACAGATGAGCCACGCGCAGCGGGATTAGTAAAAGCATCCGCATGTATAGACACGAATAAATCTGCTTGCATATTGCGCGCCTTAACCACGCGTCCATGTAGCGGAATAAAGAAGTCACTATCACGCGTTAACACCCCGCGCATATTGGGCTCATTATCAATTTTTACTTTAAGTTTTTTAGCAATTATTAACGTAATGTCTTTTTCATAGCTACCATTTGCGCCGCGCGCACCTGGGTCCTCACCACCATGTCCAGCATCTAATGCAATGGTAATTTGCCTTGAATCTTTGTTTATATCTGAATTATTAAAACTATTTTTCTTACCCTTGCCTTGACTGGAGTCCTGAGTAGTTTCTTGATTATTAGCTTCAGGTTTTTCGCCACTCATTTCAGCAGACTTAACTACTTCAATTGGCTTGGTATTTTTTATTGTCTGGGCATCTTCGATTGCAGTAGCAGGTTCACCTGTCTCTATTTGCTGCGGTGGTAGCGGCTCGACAATAGCACGTGGCTGAGATGAATTATTAGCAACGGGTTCGCGTATGTCGCTAGATTGACCGCGTGATTCCTGCTGCGTAGCACTATCAGCGTTATTGGTCGCATTTGACGCAGCGTCTCGTTCAGCCAGCATTGCCATGAGTGGGTCTTTTAGCGGATAAACATCTAGTACCAGCCTATGTTTGTAATCACCAGTAGGAACCAATGTAAATGCATTAGGTTTGACCTCAGTTTTCAAATCTACAACTAAACGCACAACACCCAACTGAAATTTAGCGACCCTAATTTGTTTAATATAAGGATCGCTCGCCAAAATTTTATCAGTTAAAGATTTTACAATTTGATTAAGTTCAATATTTTCAATATCAATCACAACGCGATCAGGATTTTGAATTATCGACATTTTATAAACAAACGGCTGGCTCGATTCAAGTGTAATACGCGTGTAATCTTGCGCAGGCCGAACTCGTGCTGCGGTCACAATATTCGCCGCTTGTACAGTTCCGGCAAAGCTCATTGTTAAGCATAAGACCATATTTAAAGATAATAAAAAAGCACTGATTTTTTTAAATATAGGCTTTCTGTGTGCTACTTTTTTAAATGTCGTTTTTATCATACTGCTTCTGCTGTAATTGCTTGTAAACATTGTTGTCCTAGCGCCGAATGTGCTGATAAACTAATGCTACGACCTGAGTCTTTAATAGTAAAAATGATATTAATATCTGGCGTTGGCAAACTATTCTGCGCTTTTTCAGGCCACTCAATCAAGCACACACTCTCCGCATTGAAGTAATCTCGAAAACCGGCAGCTTCCCATTCTTCATCATCATTAAAACGATATAAGTCAAAATGATACAGGTTTAATTTAGAAATAACATTAGATTTAATTTCGTAAGATTCTACCAAGGTATAGGTTGGACTTTTCACCTTGCCCACATAGCCTAGTGCATGCAACAAACCGCGGACTAAGGTAGTTTTACCTGCGCCTAAATCACCATGCAAATAAATGGTTAGATTAGGTTGAATGACTGCTGCTAAAACAGCGCCAAAATGTAGCGTAGCTGCTTCATCAGCTAAATCACGTGTAAAATTATTATTCATGAGTAACCCTACTAACGATTCTACCTATAACGAATTCTCCAGGCTCAGCGCTGACATCAAACGCTGGGGCTTGGCACTTGGCTTTAATGAGATTGGCATCACCGACACCAACTTGCAGGCTGCAGAGGCAGAACATCAAGCGTGGATTGCTAAGGGTTTTCATGGTGACATGGATTATATGGCAAAACACGGGGTGAAGCGCACCCGGCCAGCGGAATTAGTGCCCGACACCATACGCGTAATTTCTGCGCGTTTAGATTATTTACCACCTAATGCTACGGATAGTAAAGCCGTGGTGCTAGATAGTTCAAAAGCTTTTATCTCGCGCTATGCATTGGGGCGAGATTATCACAAGGTAATGCGAAATAAGCTGCAAAAACTGTGTGCAAAAATTCATTCTGAAATCAATCAATTCCAAAGTTCTCAATCAAAAGCAAGTGATTTTAAGTACAGGGTATTCACCGATAGTGCACCAGTGCTAGAGGTAGCCTTGGCAGAAAAAGCCAGCTTAGGCTGGCGTGGCAAACACACCTTACTCATTGATAAAAATCGTGGCTCATGGTTTTTTTTAGGTGAAATTTACACCAACTTACCACTTACTATAGACGAACCATCGCCTAACCATTGCGGCACATGCACCAGTTGCATTGAAATATGCCCTACTCGTGCGATTGTAGCGCCTTATGAGGTAGACGCACGGCGTTGCATTTCGTATTTAACTATTGAACTTAAAGGTAGCATACCACTTGAATTCAGGCCACTTATTGGAAACCGCGTTTATGGTTGTGATGACTGCCAATTAGTTTGTCCGTGGAATAAATTTGCTGAAATCACTAAAGAGCCAGATTTTGCAGTCAAAAACGGGCTGGATAACATCAGCTTAGTAGATTGCTTTTATTGGACAGAAGATATATTCAAAACCAACATGGCTGGTAGTGCGATTTACCGTATTGGTTATACACAGTGGCTGCGAAATATCGCCGTAGGATTAGGCAATGCAGTCACAACGCCCGAAGTAATTACGGCACTACAAACCCGCATGAATGATGATTCTACAATGCTACGCGAACATATAGATTGGGCGCTTGCACAACATCAAAATTAAACCAGCATCCAATAATACGCGGTTATTTTAGATTGTAACCAATACCCATAATCGGCCTACTCTAGTGGAATAGGATGTTCAATTAAATCAAAACATTTTGTTGTGCCAGCATTGCCGCACCGATAATACCTGCTTGATCACCCATGTTAGAAATACTCACATTGACTTTTCCGCGAAGGGCTGGAATCAAATTTTCATCTAATTGTTGCTGAAACGACGGCTTCATTAGTGGCCAACCCACACTCATGCCACCACCAATCACCACATCTGCTACATCTATCACTTTTAAGATATGCGCCAAAGCTTGCGCAAGTGTCGCGCCCGCTAAGATATACGCGGCAATCGCATTTTGGTCACCTTGATAGGCACGACTTGCAATTTCTTCTGCATTGCATTGCTGACCCGTGGCCTCAAAGTAGCTAATAGCAACACCGCTGGCTGAAGCGTATTGTTCCATGCAGCCACGATTACCGCATCCACACAATCGGCCATTTGGTTGAACGGTAATATGCCCTACTTCCATCGCCACGCCATGCTGCCCTTGGAAAGGCTGACCATTCAGAATCAAACCGCCACCCACGCCTGTACCTAGGCCTAAATAAATTAAGTTTTTTGTGGGGTTGCTTAGCGTTTGGATCGCGCGTGTTGCATATTCGCCATAAGCCGCAGCAAGCGCATCATTTTCTGTGACAACAGGAATTAAAATAATTTGGCTTAAATCTGTACTTAAATCTACATTACTTAAACCTGGCAAATTAGGTGATTGTGAAATCTTTTGAGTATTGGGATCAATAAACCCAGGGAAACCAATCCCCACAGCGGACACTTCAGGATACCTAACACGCACGCTCTCAATTGCGGTAGCGATTGTGCATAAAATTGTTTGCCAGGCTTGCTCTGGCGAATTTTGGTGTAATTTACAAAGAGTAGAAAAATTCGCTTGAAAGCGTATTTCCTCCATTAACCGAGGTTGGTTATCAATACACTCCACCACACCTAGTCGCAGATTAGTGCCGCCTACATCAATCCCGATCAGCATACTAGCGCCGCCCTGTACGCGCGATCGCTTCTGTAATGTTATTTTTCTGCGCTGCAGATAGCTGCTGCCAATTAAAGCGCCAATGCCAATTGCCAGATGAGGTGCCTGGTGTATTCATACGATGGTTAGCATCAAGTGCCAATAAATCTTGCATAGGTATAATCGCCAATTGCGCATTAGATTCAAGTGCCATATTAATCAAATCGCCTGGCATATCGGGTTGAATTAGATGATTTTGATGCTGCTCATCTTGACCATCAACAGAGCGTAATGACCGTAAATAAGCATGCACATGCTCGCGTTGTTGTTCATCCAAAGCTTCATACCAGCCTACAGTCGTATCGTTATCGTGCGTACCTGTATATACCACGCTGTTCGCTTCAATATGATGTGGCAAATACGGATTATCATCAGTTCCACTAAACGCAAATTGCAATATTTTCATGCCGGGTAAATTATATTTATTTCTTAAAGCATCGACTTCATCGGTAATAATCCCTAAGTCTTCTGCAACTAAACAAATGTTAGGTAAAGCACTTTTAATGGCTGCCAGCAAATCGTCACCTGGCGCTAAAACCCACTGACCATTGATAGCCGTCTCTTCGCTTGCTGGAATCTCCCATGCGGCTTCCAAGCCTCTAAAATGATCAATGCGCACAATATCAAACAGTTCATTTTGCGTTGCCATGCGTGATATCCACCATGCATAGCCATCGACAGCCATCGCATCCCAGTCATAATGTGGATTACCCCAGCGCTGCCCTGTTTCTGAGAAATAATCTGGCGGCACGCCGGCCACCACTTCCATGTTTTTATCGGCATCAAGCTTGAACAAATGCGGCTGCGCCCATACGTCTGCGCTATCGTAAGCCACGAAAATTGGAATATCACCAAATAAATACACGTTTTTAGTAGCTGCATAGGCTTTAAGGCTTAACCACTGCGTAAAAAATACAAACTGCGTGAACTGAATCACAGCAATTTCTTGCGTCAGTTCTTTACGTGCCTGCTTTAACGTTTTAGCATCACGATTTTTATAAGCTTCCGGCCAACTCTGCCAACCTGACTGACTGAACTTGGTACGTAATGCTAAAAACAATGCGAAATCGTTGAGCCAATGTGCCTGTTTTTTACAAAAACTCGCGAAACTTTTTTGGGATTTATGTTTAGTTTTCTTGGACTCTAGTTGCTGATCAGTTACTTGTTGATCAAGTACTTGTTGGCGAAAAGCCAGATAAGCTTTCGAAATTAAATACAATTTATCAGTAATCAGGCTACTTAAATCATCTTTTGTTAATAAACCTTGTGCATGTAAAGCTTCTAAGCTAATGAAGTCCGGATTGCCAGCATACGCAGATAAACACTGATAAGGTGAGTTGTCGGCATGCGGCATGTTAATGGGCAATGTTTGCCAAACACTTGCACCAATTTCATTTAAAAAATCTACAAAACGATAAGCCTCAGCACCTAAATCTCCCACATAATTTGTGCTTGGTAGCGAGCTGATATGTAGTAAAACACCTGCGCGGCGCTGACTCAAGAGTGATAAATTAGAGTGCTGTGTCATCAATGCCTAAAAAATTATGATTATTAATAATATTGTTCAACACTACATTATTTATGTCTACTTGGATTAGGCCTGCCCTCGCCGCATAGTACCAGCATTGTCTGCATTGCCGCCACCTGCGCTAATAGTAACATGCAACACTGCAGGCACTGGTTGTTGTAATAAGGTATATAAATTGATGAGATTGCGACGATAAAGCTGATCAAAACTCGCAACGCTGTCCGATGAATTGTAATCACCAAACCACCAAAACCAATCTGAGCCTTCGCAAATTGCCAGTTGACGCTCACAAGCTGCAAGCTGCTGAGCATTCAAATCACCTTTGGACAATACTTTATCATAAGTTTTTTTAGCGACGCATAGTAAATCCCATGCCAGATTTTTATCTTTACTGCCTATCCAAGTACTAAAGGTGCCATATACCCAGCTACCTGCCGCCACCTGCGGCAAGACTTGAGCGGATAATCCTTTAATTTTGTATTCTTTGGATTGATACAAATCAACAATATCCCTAAAAGTTGTCATTTCTATGTCAGGGTGATTTGTCAGCGCCTCATATAGCTCGCTTAAGAAGTAATAGCCATTGTATGGATAATATTCCCAAGCATTTTCGCCATCTAAAATAACGCTGACTACCTTGGCTTTATTGCTGGTGTCGTCAAGCGTACTGGCTTGCTGAATATGTTCAAGTGTTTGAATAAAATCCTTCACCGCATCGGGGGTATGCATTTTTGCATACTCAAAACCAATTTTATCTGAGAGTTGATCGTCTCTAAAAAAACATAGAATATCATGCTCACCATTCGTTACACGATAAGGCTGATAGAGATACTCATTCTTATCAGCCACACTTAAATGCGACTTCAGCAAGCTGTTTACTAGCACGCCCTGTCCCGTGGCTGCCCATTCCACGCCGTGTTCAGCCAGCAACGACAGTGCTGCATCAGACACACCACCCTCTGCTGGCCACATACCACGTGGCACTTCACCAAAAAGGTTTGCATGGAATTTCTTTGCTGAGACCACGTGCGCAACAGCACGGCTTTGTCCGCCCGCATATTTAGCATATTTGGGTAAAGGAGCGTATGGCATTGCGTCTAGTGTAGACTTAAAGTCCAAAAGTAAGGGTAAAATCGGATGATAGTAGGGCGTTGTGGAAACTTCAATTTGCTTACGCTGCATGAGCGCTTTGTAGCGTGGAATCAAGCCTGAAATCGTCTCACCAATCAGGTTGAATAATTGCTGTCTGTCCTCATGCGTGAATAACACACCTTTAGTCATCAGCGCCTGTACCACCTTGTTCTTGCGACGCAGGCTCTCACCACACCAGGCCAAGTGATACCACACTAATAAATCCGCTTTATATTGTGCAGATAGGTAATGAAACTCATCATTAGACGCCATCTTTTCAACAAGCTGATAAATCTGTAATAGGCGCTGATAATGCGGAAAAGGACTCAGCATTTTTTCGTGATGACTTTTGAAACAACTTTTCACAATTAAATGGCATTGCTCATGGCTCATATCAGCCAAGTTCTTTTCTACCAACAATGCCAATAGCGGGTCACGAATAGCATTCTGTTTGAACTGATTGCTGTAGTCTTCAAGCTGCTCTAACAAGATTGGTACAAAATTAAATGTAACGCGCGCTTTAGGATTGGCTTCAAGATGAAACGCCATATCACTATAATCTTTTATCGCATGCAGGTATGTCCACGGCAATACATACCCATTGCTGACGGTGTCGCGATAATCTGGCTGATGCATGTGCCAGTAGAGATTGAGATATAGCTTAGGGCGTTTAGACTTCACTTAAATATACAACCTTAACGGTAAATATTAACAAAAAAATTATAAGATCATGATTTAGCTACGCAATTAAAATCAAATAACTCTATATAAATCCTGACCTAACATGTCAGGTGTCACAAGCGTGATACCTTTTTCAGACACATAAAAACGCTTAGCGTCTAAAGCCAGATCCACCCCAATTTGCATACCTTCCGGGATAACACAGCCACGATCTATCACCACATTTTTAAGTACAGCATGACGATTGACAGTTACTTTTGGCAAGATTACTGCACCTTCTATACAACAATAGCTATGTACTCGCACATCTGAAAATAACACAGAATCATCTACAGAAGACCCACTAATCAAACAACCACCAGAAACCAGCGAATCGGTTGCACTACCAGTTCTGCCCTCATCATTAAACACAAATTTTGCAGGTGGCAACTGCTCTTGAGATGTCCAAATTGGCCACTCTCTATCATATAAATTAAGCTCTGGAATCACTTTTGTGAGCTCCATATTAGCTTCCCAATAAGCATCAATAGTACCCACATCGCGCCAGTAGTAATTACCATTGGTAGCGCCTACGCAACTATCAGTAAATCGATGTGCTTGTATTTTATATTTTTTAATAATGTATGGAATGATGTCTCCGCCAAAGTCGTGGGTTGATTTTGGGTCACCCGCATCGCGAATCAATTGCTCGTACAGAAACTTGGCGTTGAATACGTAAATACCCATACTTGCAAAAGCCTTGGTCGTGTCACCTGGCATGTGTTTAGGGGCATCTGGCTTTTCTGCAAATTCAATTACACGGTCTGTATCGTCTACCGCTAGCACACCAAAGCCTTTTGCATCCTCTAAAGGCACATTGATACAAGCTACCGTCATATCAGCATTGCTTCTTACATGTGTCGCCAACATTCGGCCATAATCCATTTTGTAAATATGGTCGCCCGCCAATATCAAAATGTATTCACCACCGCCCTCACGCAGTAAATCGATATTTTGAAAAACCGCATCTGCGGTGCCTTTGTACCAGTCTTCTGAAATACGCTGTTGTGCTGGAATGATATTCACATATTCATTAAATTCACCACGTAAAAACCCCCAGCCACGCTGAAGATGCTGAATCATGCTTTGTGCTTTATATTGGGTAGCAACATTAATTCGGCGAATGCCCGAGTTGATACAATTTGACAGGGGAAAATCAATGATTCGAAATTTTCCACCAAATTGCACGGCGGGCTTAGCACGCCAATCAGTCAAGTTTTTCAAGCGGCTACCACGACCACCTGCAAGAATAATAGCTGCGGTATTTTTAGTTAATGTACTAATGAAACGATCTGAATGCTGGTCCTGCGACATGATGCCCTCCTGAGGTTTAATTAATTATTTACTTAAACTAGCTGGGCTAACTAGCTTTAATTTGCATTTAACTGTATCTGATATACATTATAATCAGCTTAAAGCACTATAATCTAGCCAATAAAGCTAATAAAGCTAAAAATATTTCTTAGAAAAACTTAGGGGAAATGTATCTTGGTAAAATCTAAAGCAACTCCAGCAAAAAAAAGTGTAGAAACAGCCGTAAAACCTAGCGCGCAATTGAGTACTCCATCAAACGCATCGCCTGATTCATTACGGCTTATTTTAGGGGCTCGTCACCACGACCCATTTAGCTTTTTGGGGTTACATAAAGTCGGTGACAGTTATGTTTACCGTACATTTCTGCCAAACGCATCTGAAGTATGGGTAAAAAATGCCAGGTCATGGACTAAGCTCGAGAAAACGCATCCTGATGGCCTGTTTGGATGGCATGGTAAAACTGCGCTTAAAACACCCTGCTTACTCAAAATAGAGTCTGACGATAATACATACGAAACCTATGATCCCTACACCTTTGCCTCTAGCATCACCCAAGATGAGCTTTATTTATTTGGTGAAGGCCGCCTAAAACAAGCCTATAAAACATTAGGTGCTCAATGTATCACACAAGACAATATTGCAGGTGTTCGTTTCGCGGTTTGGGCACCGAATGCAGAACGTGTAAGTGTGACTGGCAGTTTTAATGGCTGGGATGGCCGGATTCACTCTATGCGCGCACATGGCGCAAGTGGCGTATGGGATATTTTCATTCCTAATCTAACAACGCATGACACCTATAAATTTGAAATTCGCAATCGCCATACTGGCAATGTTTTAATTAAAACTGATCCTTATGGCTTTGAATTTGAACAACGCCCTGGCACCGCCGCAAAAATCAGCACAAGCCATCATCAATGGGAAGATAAAAAATGGTTAGAAACGCGCAAACAGCGTGACTGGCTGCATGCACCCTTCAATTGCTACGAAGTACACTTAGGTTCATGGCAACGCAATGATCGAGGTCATTTTTTAAATTATCGCGAGTTGGCAAAAACGCTTGTGCCTTATGTTGCCGAGATGGGCTATACCCACGTTGAACTGATGCCGATTTCAGAACATCCACTGACTGAATCCTGGGGTTACCAAACCACAGGTTATTTTGGTGTCACCAACCGTTTTGGTTCACCAGATGATTTACGCTTTTTGATTGATGCGTTTCATCAAGCAAATATAGGTGTGATTTTAGATTGGGTACCAGGGCACTTTCCAAAAGATGATTGGGCACTAGCGCACTTTGACGGCACCGCATTGTATGAACATGAAGACCCACGTTTAGGCGAACATCAGGACTGGGGTACCCTTATTTTTAATTATGGCCGTAATGAAGTGCGTAACTTTTTAATCGCAAACGCCTGCTTTTGGTTGCAAGAGTTTCATATCGACGGATTGCGTGTAGATGCCGTAGCTTCTATGATCTACCTTGATTATTCACGTAAAGCGGGCGAATGGCTGCCTAACAAATTTGGCGGACGAGAAAACCTGGATGTTATTGATTTCTTAAAACAACTTAATGTCATGGTGGGTGAAGACTTTGCAGGTGTACTGACGATTGCCGAAGAATCTACCGCATGGCCCATGGTGTCGCGCCCTGTTTATTTAGGCGGTTTGGGCTTTAGCATGAAATGGAACATGGGTTGGATGAACGACACCCTTACTTACATTGAACACGACCCTGTACACAGACGTTATTATCACGACATGCTTACTTTTGGCCAGCTTTATGCCTACTCTGAAAACTTTGTATTGCCATTTTCTCATGATGAAGTGGTGCATGGTAAACATTCCTTACTGGACAAAATGCCGGGCGACGCTTGGCAAAAGTTTGCAAACCTACGTTTATTGATAACGTATCAGATGACAGCACCAGGCAAAAAACTCAACTTCATGGGCAATGAGTTTGGACAAGGACGCGAGTGGAATGTCAACAGCAGCCTTGATTGGCACCTACTTGGCAACGAGTATGAAGGCCATCAATGGCATCAGGGCATTAAACAAGCAAGTGCCGACTTAAATAAGTTGTATAAAGAACTGGGTGCACTACATACGCTTGATTTTGATCACCAAGGGTTTGAATGGATTGACTGCCATGACTCCGATCAATCCATTATCAGCTTTATAAGACGCGGGTTGGACAATAGTTTTGTTATAATAGTGTTGAATTTTACGCCTGTGTTGCGCGATGAATATCGCATTGGTGTGCCGCAAGCGGGCAGTTATCATGAGGTTTTTAACAGCGACGCAGCTTGCTATGGCGGCAGTAATAGTGGTAACGGCGCTGGGTTACACACAGAAAATGTTGCATGGATGAATCATAACCAATCGCTTGTAATAACATTGCCACCTTTGGCGGGTATCGTTTTACAATTAAAATAACTTAATAAAGTACTATTATCAAAATGGCTACGCTCACACATTACCCAGTATGGCAAAAACTTTGCCAACATCAACAAGCAATTGCATCAACGCATATGCGCGATTTATTCAAAAACGACGCAAACCGTTTTGATAAATTCAGCCTTAAATTCGCTGATCTGTTGTTTGATTATTCCAAACATCGCATTAGCGACGAAACGCTACCTTTGCTCATGCAATTGGCGCGAGAAGCTAACATTGAAGGTTGGCGAGACCGTATGTTTGCAGGTGAAAAAATTAACATCACTGAAGATCGCGCAGTGTTGCATACCGCACTACGTAACCGCGCTAATACGCCAGTGATGTTGGATGGTCACGATGTGATGCCTGACGTCAATGCTGTGTTAACACAAATGCGCCAATTTTCAGACAAAGTACGAAACGGTAGCTGGGTAGGTTATTCAGGTAAACGTATCACTGATATTGTGAATATCGGTATTGGCGGTTCTGATTTAGGCCCTGTGATGGTGTGCGACGCCTTAAAACCATACGCCAGCCCGGATTTACAAGTACATTTTGTCTCGAATATTGATGGCGCTCATTTAATGCGAGCGCTCAATGAATGTGATCCTGAAACCACGCTGTTTATCGTGGCTTCAAAAACTTTTACCACACAAGAAACCATGACTAACGCCATGTCTGCGCGCACTTGGTTTTTAGCGACTGCAATAGATGAAGCACACGTTGCTAAACATTTTGTCGCCCTTTCTACCAACGCAAAAGCTGTACAAGACTTTGGTATAGATACCGCCAATATGTTTGCATTTTGGGACTGGGTAGGCGGACGCTATTCACTCTGGTCAGCTATTGGTTTATCTATTGCAATATATGTAGGCATGGATAACTTTGAAGCATTGCTCACTGGCGGCCATGAAATGGATATCCACTTCAAAACTGCGCCGCTTGAACAAAACATGCCTGTGATTTTGGCACTGATAGGCCTTTGGTATAACAACTTCTTTCACGTAGACTCGCAAGTCATATTACCTTATGACCAAGGTATGTCGCGCTTTCCAGCTTATTTACAACAAGCCGATATGGAAAGTAACGGTAAATTTATTTGCCGTGATGGTAGCCGCGTACAATATAAAACAGGCCCTGTAATTTGGGGTGAAGCTGGCACCAATGGTCAGCATGCTTTTTATCAACTCATTCATCAAGGCACACAAATTGTGCCAGCGGACTTTTTGATGCCTGTGCATAGTCACTATGCTATTGGTAAACATGGCTATGCGCATCACAAGATTTTGTTAGCTAATTTCTTGGCACAGACACAATCATTGATGCTTGGAAAAACCAAAGAAGAAGCCCGCGCTGAACTTGAAAAACAAGGTATGAGTGGCGATGCGCTCGAAAACCTGCTTCCGCACAAAGTGTTTGAAGGCAACCGCCCTACCACCTCAATTATGTTTGATAAGCTCACGCCAAACACACTAGGTAAGCTCATTGCGCTTTATGAACATAAAATATTTGTGCAAGGTATTATTTGGGACATTAACAGCTACGACCAATGGGGCGTGGAATATGGCAAGCAAATCGCGCAACAAATTCTGCCGCTGTTAACCAACGATGAAGTGATTAGCAACTTCGACAGCTCGACTAATGGTTTAATTAACTACACAAAACGGCTTAATCAACCATCCAAGAACACATAAATAAGCCAACAACAGTTTTAAATGCTCATGACAAAAAGCCCAACTATATTAATCAGTTGGGCTTTTTTGTACTTAAAATAATTACGTTTGATTCCTGATATAACAAACCAATATACAACAAATCAATTAAATGTGATGTAGGATAGCTTTTTAATTAAACTATTTGGGGTGAGCAACAACAATGACAAGCCTTGATAAATACCGCGTTAATCCTAAAAAATTCTCACTCAAGGATTACAACTCTAAAGATAAAAGTGAACGTACTGGTAGCAAAGAACAAAATGCACTTGATTTAACAGAACTTGCTACTGAAATCAATACATTGCAGGATATTTTGCATGCCGGGGGTAAGCGCAAAGTGTTGCTAGTACTGCAAGGCATGGATGCCAGCGGTAAAGACGGTACAGTGCACCACGTATTTAGTGAATGCGATCCGCTAGGTATTCGTTTAGCAAGTTTTAAGACGCCCAGTAGCGATGAGCTCGCGCATGACTATTTATGGCGCGTTCATCAACAAGTACCTCAAGCAGGTGAATTGGTGATTTTTAACCGTAGCCATTATGAAGATGTATTGATTGTAAAAGTTCACAATTGGATTGATAACGCTGAATGCAAACGTCGATACGCGCAAATCAATGATTTTGAGCGCTTACTCACAGAAACTGGTACGACGATTATCAAGTGCTTTTTACATATCTCAAAAGAAGAGCAAAAAAAACGTATGCAAAAGCGGCTGGACGATGCGACCAAAACCTGGAAGTTTAATCCAAATGATTTAAAGGAACGTGCCCTCTGGCCAGAATACATGCAAGCGTATGAACAAGCAATGAGAGCTACTTCAACAGAGCTTGCACCCTGGTACATCGTGCCTGCGGATTCTAAAACCAATCGTAATCTACTGATTTCCAAACTTTTACTTAACGCACTTAAAAGTCTGGAATTAAAATATCCGCCTGTACCTGCAGATTACAAATCTATCACCATCGCCGATTAGCTAGTGTAACTTTACCCCACCTGAGTTAATCAATTGCTTAGCTAAAATATCACCTATAGACGCACTAGCGCCTGCGCCAATACGTTTAGCAATGCGACTGGCAAAATCATCTTGATGCGTAAAGTCTACAATTTCTTCTTGCTTAATGACTTCACGCGCCACGTAATCTGCACTGCCAATAGCATCTGCAAGCCCGACTTTAATACTTTGCTCACCGCTCCAAAATAGGCCACTAAAAGTTTCTGGCGTTTCCTTTAAGCGTGCGCCTCTGCCCTGCCTCACCACGGTTTTGAATTGCTCATGGATTTCATTGAGCATATTTTGCGCTAAGACTTGATGTTTAGGATTGAGTGGTGAAAATGGATCTAACATGGCTTTGTTTTCACCAGCCGTCATTAATCGGCGCTCCACACCTACTTTTTTCATAGCTTCAGTAAAGCCATAACCATCCATCAATACGCCAATTGAACCGACAATGCTGGCCTTATCTACATAAATTTTATCGGTCGCGGCAGCAATGTAATAACCGCCAGATGCACAAATATCCTCAACTACTGCATATACCGGGATAGCTGGGTGTAATTTCTTTTGACGCCTGATTTCATCATTGATAATGCCCGCTTGGACTGGGCTGCCGCCTGGGCTGTTGATGCGCAGAATAATGCCTTTGGTACCCTTGTTGTCGTATGCGTCGTGCAGGCTACTCGTCACAGCGTCTGCATTCACTTCCCCACCAGCTTCAATCACACCCGCGATCTCAATCAGTGCAGTATGCGAACCTGAAATTTTTTTACCTTCACCCAACCAACCTAGCGCATAAAACAATATTATGAATAAGTATGCAAACATTAGTACCTTAAAAAAGGTACTCCAGAGACGTGATTTTTTCTGCTCACTTAATGCGGAAGTGGCCAGCTTTTCTATAGTATCGCGTTGCCATTTTGTATCTTCTGGCTGTGAATTTTCAGGTTGCACACTTTGTGTTGCGAGTTGTGATTGACTGTCTTCTGACATGGCTTAGGCTTTCTATATATCGTTTTTAGAAATAGATGATAGGTTGATAACAATTTGTTGGTTTTGCTCAGTCACTTCTATCGACTTCAGGCTTTTTCCTTTACATGGGCCCATCACGCAAAAGCCTGTATCAGGTCGATAATGTGCACCATGCGTGGCACAGATTAAATGATCTTTTTGTGAGGTAAAAAACTCACCCTCATTCCAATCCAATTCTACGGACACATGCGCACACTGGTTAATATAAGCGTAAGGCTTGCCATGAAATCGCACCACAAAACCTGTCGCAAATTCGCCTAATGCTGGCAAAGCAAAACGCAAACCTTTAGCTTCATTTTGCAGGTCTTCACTATTTAAAATAATAGTATCTTTAGGAAAAACAGTGGTATTTTTAGTCTGAGTCATATAATTAAAGCTACGCGTGTTCAAGCAACCATTTACCCAAGCTGGCAAAATCATCAAATTGCTGAATCGGATTAAGATGTTGCCATTGATCCGATGACTGCGCGCCAAACGTCACACCTACAGCACTAACACCTGCATTTTGCGCCATATGCAAATCATAACTCGTATCCCCAATCATCAATGTGCGCTCTGGCAATACCACTAAATAATCCATCAGTTCGTCAAGCATTTGTGGATGCGGCTTAGAAAAGCACTCATCTACGGTACGTGTAGAATGAAAAAAGTTACCCAAACCACAATGTTCTAATGCTAAGTTGAGCCCACGCCGACCCTTACCGGTGGCTACCGCCAACTTAAAACCCCGTTTATTCAGCGTCATAATCGTATCAGCCGCACCTGAAAATAAAGGGATTTCACTCTCGCCTGCATAATAGTTAGCAGTATATTGGGTAGCGAGTGCTTGTGCTTTTTCAACAGGAATATCACCATATAAAACATGAACGGCCTCGCGCAGGCCAAGTCCGATTATATTGCTAGCAGCTTGTGCTGTAACCGCTGGCAAACCGACTTGTTCAGCGGCTTTAAGCACCGCGTTAGTAATCATGCTTGTGGAATCGGCTAATGTACCATCCCAATCCCACACGATTAAATCAAACTGCTTTGGCATTCTTTCTTACTCTTTCTCTAGCTTTTAAGATTCTAATTTAAGCAAAAATTTACTTAATTCTGGTGGCATAGGTGCCACTAATGCGAGTTTATCATTCGTTAATGGATGAGAAATTTTTGTTGTCGATGAATGTAAAAACATGCGTTTTAAGCCATGCTTTACCAACACCTTGTTGACTGCAAAGTCGCCGTATTTATCATCACCCACAATAGCAAAGCCCAAATGCGCCAACTGTACACGCAACTGATGCGTACGACCTGTGACTAACTGCGCCTCAAGTAAACTAAATTTACCCAAAGTTTTGCTATTAAAATTCTTAATTAACCGAAATAGTGTTTCAGATGTTTGGCGCTCATCGTATTTGTCTTTTGAGGCATCAGTCACCACATTCACGCGCCGTTCACCATTAGGCAATACGTATTTTTGTAAATCCAGCACAACGCGCTTCTTTTGCTCTAACCACTCACCTTGTACTAACATCAAATAGCGTTTGTCTGTTTGATTATTACGGATAGCCTCATGCAGTGCGACAAGTGCACTTCTTTTTTTTGCCAGCATGAGCACACCTGAAGTTTCTCGATCTAAACGATGTACCAACTCTAAAAACTTAGCTTTAGGGCGCTCTAAACGCAACTGTTCAATCACACCACGGCTAATGCCACTGCCGCCATGCACTGCGAAACCTGCAGGCTTATCAATCACTAACATGGCTTCATCTTCAAAGATAATCGCCTGTTCAAATTTTGAAATTGCCGGTACGGCATGTTCTGGTTTATCAGCATTTGTCGCGCGAGTGGGTGGAATTCTCACAACATCGCCCAGACTTAAACGAAAATCGGCATCAATACGTTTTTTATTGACGCGTACTTCGCCGCTACGCAAAATACGATAAACATGGCTCTTAGGCACGCCTTTTAGGGTTTTTGTCAAAAAATTATCGATACGTTGCCCTTCACTTGCTTCATCTACAGTCAAAAAAGCTGCTGCCAGTTCACTGACTGTTGATAGTCTATTACTTTGATCTTGTGTTGTTAAATTGTTCATGCTTTGCTTAAATGATTGATGTAGCTTATACTTTGCCTATTCTTGTGAATTTGATAATTAAATTCTTGATAAGAATACACTTAATACCAATAAATACATTGTATATAAATGCATTTGTTCATAACTTGGTATGTTAATTAAACTTGGTATATTAATTAAACTTGATATATTAACTAAATACAGTGATAACTAATACTTGGTTAACACCGCTCGCCATATTATAAAGTAGCGGTAAGTAAAATTAGCGCTCAAGCCGCCGCAGACAAATAAACATAAAGCGCGACTTAAAGAGACAGTCCAATTTAGTGTATTACTAAATTAGCATTTACTGAAGATAGAATTTTAACGAATTTATGCCACAACTGGCGTAAATTTAATAATTAGTTTGCTTTAACGATATAACTAACTTGTTTCAACTTGAATTTTCAGCTGAAACAATAAATTACGAAACGTGACTAACTCTGCCATTTGGCACACTTGGTTATGCTTTTAGAATAATGCGGTTATCCGCTATATTTCTTTTAATTAAAAATCGTTAAATTGCACATTTGCGCACACGATGCGCCTTCAGTATCTTGGCCAAAATTTTGGCACTCTCACTTTAAAACGCCTTCAATATCAATGCGTTAAATATAAGCATTGAGTCTGCCCGCCTTAGCCTAGCAGGAGCAAACAATGAAACGTATGTTATTTAATGCAACGCAGTCAGAAGAGCTACGCGTTGCGATAGTAGATGGTCAAAAACTTATCGATTTAGATATTGAACACGCTGGCAAAGAACAGCGTAAAAGCAATATTTATAAAGGTGTTATTACACGTATTGAACCTTCGCTGGAAGCCGCTTTTGTCGACTACGGCATGGATAGGCACGGCTTTTTGCCATTCAAAGAAGTGGCGCGTAGCTACTACAAAGAAGGCGCAGATAGCCGTGCGCGCATCCAGGATGCCTTAAAAGAAGGCCAAGAACTCATTGTACAAGTAGATAAAGATGAACGCGGCAACAAAGGCGCTGCGCTCACTACATTCATCTCTTTGGCAGGTCGTTATTTGGTGTTGATGCCCAATAACCCTCGTGGCGGTGGCGTATCACGCCGTATTGAAGGCGAAGATCGTGACGAATTACGCGATGTATTAGCCCAGCTTGAAGTACCAAAAGGTATGAGCATTATTGCGCGTACCGCAGGTATTGGCCGCAATGCTGAAGAATTGCAGTGGGACCTAAACTATCTGACTCAATTGTGGACAGCCATTGATGGCGCCTCTGCGATGCAGGCGGGTGCATACCTGATCTATCAAGAGGGCAGCTTGGTAATTCGCGCAATTCGCGATTACTTTAGCTCTGATATCGGTGAGATTTTGATTGATACGCCAGATATTCACGAACAAGCTGTGCAGTTTATGAATCATGTAATGCCAGGCAATGTGTCACGCGTTAAATTATATCAAGACGAAATCCCACTCTTTACACGCTTTCAAATTGAACATCAAATTGAATCTGCCTTTTCACGTGAAGTACGCCTGCCCTCTGGTGGTGCCATTGTGATTGACCATACTGAAGCATTAGTTTCGGTAGATGTAAACTCTGGTCGTGCAACCCGTGGTAGCGATATTGAACATACTGCATTCAACACCAACCTGGAAGCTGCCGAGGAAGTCGCACGACAATTACGTTTGCGCGATTTAGGTGGTTTGGTAGTGATTGACTTTATTGACATGGAAAGTCAGCGCAATCAACGTGAAGTTGAAAATGCCCTGCGTGATGCACTGCATTTTGACCGTGCACGCGTACAAACAGGCAAGATTTCACGTTTTGGCTTATTGGAATTATCACGCCAACGCTTACGTCCAAGCCTGGGTGAAACCAACCATATTCCTTGCCCGCGTTGCAGTGGTACCGGTCATATTCGCGGCATTGAATCTACTGCCTTACACATTTTACGCATCACGCAAGAAGATGCCATGAAAGATAATAGCGCTATTATTCAAGTGCAATTACCTGTTGAAGTCGCTACATTCCTATTGAATGAAAAACGCGCTGATATCCATGCAATTGAACAACGTATGGGCGTAGAAGTCGTGTTGATTCCAAACATTCACCTTGAAACACCTAACTACAATATTGTGCGCGTTAAGCATGACGATGTGACAGAAGAAACCAGCCGTGCGAGTTATAAATTGGTCGAAATGCCGATAGAAACAACGTATATTCCGAGCGCAGAAGACGTAGCGAAAACAGTAAAACCGGTAGCGGCAGTCAAAGGGATTACGCCTTCTGCACCTGCGCCGATTGTGAGTGAATTGCCTGGCAGCCACACTGCATTAAAATCTTCAACGCCTAAGGCATCGCTCTTTGCACGTATTAAAAGCTTTTTTGGTGCATCGCCTTCAACAATAGAAACACCAAAAACTGAAGCTGAAAAAGCTGATGAAACGCGTCGCGATAATAATCGTAATAATCGCAACCGCAACCGTAATGAGCGCAATCGTGGCGACCGCCCTAATAAAAATGCGAATCAAGACCGCCAGAATCGCAACAATGAGGTTAAAGGTCAAGAAACACGCCCTACAGATGGCAAACCGCAAGAGCCGCGTCAACAAAAACCACAACAACCCCGCAATGAGAAGCCACGTAATGAACAACCGCGCAACACTAATCAGCAAGTAAGCGTAAATCAGGCAAATACAGTTTCAGAAGCGGCCTTAAATGTGACTGGTACTGAACAGCCTGTGGAACGTAGCAGCGGTCGCCGTAATCGCAACAATCGCCGTGGTCGCCGCGACCGTGATGAGAATGTAGCGAGCGAGGCTAATCGTCCATTCATCCCTAACGATGAAATAAGTGCCAATCAAGTTACTGAACCAACTGCTATGACCACTACCAAGGTTGAAGCAGAACAATCAAAATCAACTGATCAGGCAGCGATTACGACTTCTACAAGAGTTGAAAACGTAGTTGAGACTAAATCTGGCGAAGTAGCTAAAAAGAAAACTGAAGGCAGAAAACCTAAGGCAGCTAGAGCACCTACTAATAGCCCGGACACCATGGCGGGAAGTAATGCAACACCACAAAATGCAAGCGTAGTAGTAGAAACAGTTGAGTTACCAGAAGCTAAAGCAGACAATAAACGCCCTGCTCGCCCACGTAAACCTAAATCTGAGGCTAAACCCATTGATTTAGCGGCAGTAGGCTTGCAATTGGTTGAAACTAAAGCGGATGCACCTAAAGTCACGACTCCCGCTGAATCGCCTAAACCAAATGCTCCTCGCAAGGCGGCAGCTTGGCAGAAGAAAACTAAAGAAGATGCAAGCGCAGAACCTTTAGTAATGGTGGAAACACAAAACAAGTAACTTTAATACAAGAAACTAAAACTGGGTAAGTTTTAAAAAAACCCTGAATAATGAACTGCACCCCAAAAGTTGGACATTAATGTCCAATTTATTAAGGTGCAGTTTTTTTATGTTTTTATTCTGCCATTAATTCAAGTGGCGCTCTGTCAAATAATGCTAGCACTGACAACTTGGCTGAGTTAGCTAATGAGACCCTGTCTGACCTGCTTCTGCGTGAAATTTAATGTAAAACAATGAGTTATTCTCTGCCTCCAGCAGTGCTAATAACTGATTGATGGCTTCATCGGCAGCAAAAAACTCAAGTATGATAGGTAGCTCACCCGCCAGCTCAAAAAAGTGTTGCTCATGCAAGCGTCCGTGACGGCCAAACCCGGCCAAGGCACGTACTGCTGATCCACCTGGAATTCCAATTGCCTCAGCTTGCTTCAGAATCCATTCATATAACAAATCGCCATGAAGGCGTAATTCCTCTGGTACAAATAACTTCAGATAAATTCCTTGCATCATATTAACCTCGTATTAACTGTACAGTAAGTATACCCAGGCCAGTCATGGCCAGTGAACCTAATACATGAACTAATACATGCGTTGCCGCCCAGCCATATTGCCCACGCGCAAGCAAAGTCACACTTTCAGCAGAGAAGGTAGAAAAAGTAGTTAATCCGCCGAGAAAACCTGTCACCACAAAAAGTCGAATCTCTGGTGGAAAAGTAGAAGTCAGCGTAAATAAGCCCATAGCCAAGCCCATCAGGTAGCCCCCTACCAGATTCGCCACCAGCGTGCCTAATGGTAATGCTGGCAATGTAGCATTAAGCATCAAGCCCAGACCCCAACGCATCCAGGCACCAATCGCTGCCCCAGCACCTACGGCCAAAAAACCGTTCAATCCCATGCTTATCCCTCAGAACAATATTTATAGCTACTAATTTATACAATATAATAATGCATCAACGTCATTTTGAAGAAAGTATATTTTGCGTGTTTTATTTGTCACGTCTGAAGTTTTTCCACTTATAAAAACAGGCGGGTTGGCCGATGTAAGTGGTTCGCTGCCTTCTGCTTTACAACATCTGGGGATAGATATTCGCATCTTGATGCCAGGCTACCCAGCCGTATTAAGCCAACTCACTAACCTTCAACACATAGCCTCACTCAACAACTTACCCATTATTGAAAATGCCGAGCTCATGATGGGTACGATTTTAGAGACCCAAGTTAAGGTAATGGTAATTAAATCAGCAAGTCTTTACGAACGCGACGGCGGGCCGTATACCGACGCTAATGGACAAGAGTGGCTGGATAATCCTGTGCGTTTTGGTGTTCTATCAAAAGTTGCCGCTATTTTAAGTGGCGCACAAACGCCTATTGGCGACTGGCAGCCTGACATTGTGCATTGCAATGACTGGCAAACCGGCTTAACGCCTGCTTATATGAAACTGGTAGAACATACTCAAACAAAATCCGTGATTAGCCTGCACAACATGGCATTTCAAGGTTGCTATGCGCCAAGGTGGCTAACAACCTTAACGTTACCCCACACAAACTTTGCAATTGAAGGCTTTGAGTACCATGGTCAATTATCATTCCTGAAAGCCGGTATTTTTTATGCCGATGCGATTACCACGGTAAGCTCAAGTTATGCAAAAGAAATTCAAACCGAGGCTTTTGGTTTTGGATTAGAAGGATTACTAACCAAGCGTGGTGGTGAAATTAAAGGTATTTTGAACGGGATTGAAACCGAAGAATGGAATCCTGAGACTGATCCACATCTCATCAAAAACTATAGCGCGACTAAGATAGCAGGAAAAAAACTGGTTAAAAAAACATTACAAGAAAAATTAGCGCTTAATATTGATGCAAATGCACCATTACTGGGCGTCGTAAGTCGGCTCACCCATCAAAAAGGTTTGGATATGCTACTCCCTAGCATGCAATATTTATTAGAATCAGGCTGCCAATTTGTTTTACTTGGGAGTGGAGAAAGCACATTGGAAAAAGCCTTTCTGGACTTAGCAGCGCGAAACCCTGGCCGCGCAAGCGTTACCATTGGCTACAATGAACCACTTTCTCACCAAATTATGGCGGGATGCGACATGTTTATCATGCCATCACGTTTTGAACCTTGCGGACTTAACCAGCTGTATGGCTTGGCTTATGGCACACCACCTATCGTTAACGCCACCGGAGGGCTTGCAGACTCAGTGGTGGACACCAATGCTACCAACATTAAAAACAAGACGGCTAACGGCTTTGTTATGAGTGAAGCTAGCGCAGATAGCCTTCTATCTACCATTCAGCGCGCCTTAGATGTATTTAACAAAGATGCAAAAACTTGGCGACAAATTCAAAAAAATGGCATGTCCCAAAATTTAAGTTGGGATAAAAGCGCGCTGGAATATTTAGCTGTATATCAAAAACTCACACAGTCTGTATTAGGGGAAAGTTAAATTTAGATGGGGCATGAAACTTGGCATGGTAAATGCTTAATAAACATTAAGCTTCTCCAAAGCCAGTTTCTCCTCCCTCTGGGCGTCTTTAACGGGCGCCCTCTTTTTTACCTGATGTTTACCAAATATCACTTAACTATAAAGTGTTCACGGTAATACTTCAACTCATCAATTGATTCATAGATATCCGCCAGCGCCTCATGTTTACTGGCTTTTTTGAACCCAGAATAAATCTCAGGTTTCCAGCGACGCGCTAGCTCTTTGAATACGCTAACATCCAAATTCCGGTAGTGAAAATAGCGTTCCAAATCTGGCATATAACGTGCCATAAATCGTCGGTCCTGGCAGATTGAATTGCCGCACATGGGCGATTTACCCGCTGGCACGAACTCTTTAAGAAAAGCAATCATTTGTACCGTTGCATCTGCTTCATTCAAAGTAGATGCTTTCACTTTATTAATCAAGCCTGATCGGCCATGTGTGCCTTTATTCCATGCATCCATGCCATCTAATACAATATCGCTTTGATGCACTACTAACACTGGAGATTCCCCCAATACGTTCAAATCAGCATCTGTGACCACTGCCGCCAGCTCTAAAATAAAGTCTGACTCTGGCAGCAAGCCACTCATTTCCATATCCAGCCAGATTAAATTATTTTGATTGCTACTGTTGTTACTAGTGTTGCTTGAATCCGCCATCATGATTTCCATTATAATTTAAGTTTATAAGCAACCTTGGTGAACTAACACCAATGAAATGCTTCACAATGACATATTAACTTAATTCAATTTTAACGAACCAGATAAATTATGCCTTTTGCACTCACTTCTTCTTTTATTGTATTACTCGTAGCCACTACCCTGATACGCCTGTGGCTTGGATGCCGCCATATAACTTATATACAAACGCATCGCAACCAAGTGCCAGCGGCTTTTAGTAGCAGTATTGCTTTAGATGCACACCAAAAAGCTGCTGACTATACTGCGGCAAAAACCAAACTAGTCATCATTGAGGCTATTGCACAAGCGATATTGCTCGCTGCATTAACGCTTGGCGGCGGATTACAATTAATTGACGATATTTGGCGTAATTTACTACCGACTCAAGAGATTTTTCGTGGCGCACTTGTCATTTGTAGTGTAATGCTGGTCAGCAGTTTCATTGACTTGCCCTTTGAATACTACAAAACATTTGTGGTGGATGAAAACTTCGGTTTTAACAAAATGACGCTTGCAATGTTTTTGAATGACCTCATCAAGCATAGCCTTGTAGGCCTTGCCTTAGGTGCGCCAATCCTGTTCGCGGCATTATGGTTGATGCAAGGCGCCGGTCAATTTTGGTGGCTTTACTTGTGGTTAGTTTGGAGTGTATTTAATCTCGTCATGTTAGCTGTTTATCCGACATTTATTGCGCCATTATTTAACAAGTTTTCTCCATTAAAAGATGAGAATCTAAAACAACGCATTGAAACATTACTCACAAAATGTGGCTTCAAATCACAAGGTCTTTTTGTAATGGATGGTTCTACACGTAGTAGCCACGGTAATGCCTACTTTACCGGGTTTGGTGCATCAAAACGCGTTGTATTTTTTGACACCTTACTTGACAGACTTAACGCTGATGAAATTGAAGCAGTGCTAGCGCATGAACTCGGTCATTTTAAGCATCATCATGTGATTAAGCGTATCGCACTCGTGTTTTTTGTGAGCTTTCTAGGTCTTGCATTACTAGGTTGGCTAATCAATCAACCATGGTTTTACTCGGGCTTAGGTGTCGCTCAAGCAAGCAACTATATGGCCTTAGTATTATTCTTATTAGTATCGCCCGTATTTTTATTCTTACTACGCCCCATTATGGCTAGTTATTCACGCAAAAATGAATTTGAAGCAGATAATTACGCAGCCAAACACGCCAATGCAAAAGACTTAGTTGAGGCATTGGTAAAGCTGTATCGTGATAACGCCTCTACGCTCACGCCAGACCCCTTACATTCAGCTTTTTATGACTCTCACCCGCCAGCAAGTATTAGAATATCTAAATTAGCAGCGTATACTGATTAGCAATTCACCTTTAGTCATGCATTGAGAAAGTTCGTAGATAATGAAATCACTACTTTTGTGCATCTTGTTATTTTTTAGTAGCTATGTATTTGCAGAGCCATTTAAGGGTGCTGATGCGATTGCTGGCAAAGCTCTAGTAGAAAAGAATTGCGTTAGCTGCCATGCCCATAACTTTGGTGGCGACGGCTCTACTATTTATACACGTGAAGATCGTAAAGTAAAAACATCAAAAGGCTTGGTCGCCCAAGTGCGCAATTGCAATACCAATCTAGGCTTAAAGTGGTTCGAAGATGAAGAACTAAACGTCGCTAAACATCTTAACCAAACTTACTATAAATTCGCTGAATAATTTGCTTAGGGCACCTCTAAAAATCAAGGTTTTCAAGTCAGGCAAGGCGCGAACAAAAAATTGCGATGCCGCATATGTTTTATATGTAAGGAGTAATTTTCTGTGAGTAACGCAGCATGACAACAAAAGTTGGATTTTTAGAGATACCCCTTACTCAAAATTCTGTAAAAATAAACGTTATAGCGCCCTTACAAGGCACCGTTATTGCGGCTTATGGCAAACGTTTTCAGATTGAATTAACTGATGGCAATAAACGCATCAGTTGCGTCACCCGCGGTAAAAAAACAGATCTGGCATGTGGTGATATAGTCACCATAAAACTCACAGACAAACACGAAGGCGTGGTAGAAGCCACCCTGCCACGTAAAACCTTGCTGTATCGTAGTAATGCTTTTAAGAGCAAAATGCTGGCTGCCAACGTCACGCAAATTATCATTGTATTAGCCACACAACCAAGTTTTTATGAGGCTTTACTCAACCGCTGTTTGATTGCTGCAGAAGCGGCAAATATCAAAGCACTCATCGTACTCAATAAGTGTGACTTAGCCGATAACGATAACGCAAAACAGAAGTTAGCACTGTATGCAGCACTTGGCTACCAAGTGCTGCCACTCTCAGCCAAAGAAGATATTTCAACACTTAGGCCTTATTTGCAAGGTGAGGCGAGTATTTTAGTCGGTCAGTCCGGCATGGGTAAATCCACCATTATCAACGCACTTTTACCTAATGAATCAGTACGTACACAAGAAGTAAGTCATGTGCTGGATAGCGGCAAACACACCACTACAGCAGCGCATTTATATCATCTTGATGAACATAGCCAACTGATTGATTCACCTGGTCTGCAAGAGTTTGGATTGCATCATCTCAGTACAGATGAACTTGAACATGCGTTCATTGAGTTCAGGCCTTTTTTAGGCAAATGCAGGTTTAACAACTGCAAACACCTGCAAGAACCAGATTGCGCAATCACAGAAGCGATGGTCGCTAATAAAATAACACGGGAAAGATTAGCGATTTATAAAATGCTACGGACTGAAATATCACGGTAAGCTAAAGCACTGAGTTCTGTCATTAAGCAGCATGGTCAAATAAAAACCCTTTTATTTGAATAAGCAAATATAAAGGCATCTAAAAAATTATTCCGCTGTAATATAATTACCAACTTTGATGATCGATGTAAATGTGTCAAAAATCACCTGGGGGTCATGTTAAGTGAGCGGTATTCGTCGAGAAAAAACGCAAGTTTCCCAGTTAGATATTGGCATGTTTGTGTGTGAATTAGACAGGCCGTGGTTAGGTACGCCATTCTTACTTGAAGGCTTACTCATTGAAGATAATAAGCAAATTGCTACCATTACCAATTTATGTCAATTTGTTTACGTTGATCGAACTGTCTCTGTTGGCAATTACTTTATTGCCCCACCTAAAGAGCAAGTCGCCATCAAACGTGATAGCGCGATTATTCGCATAAATGCCAACGCCAATTTGGGCAAAAACCCAGGTAATTCTGTTGTTAAATCAAATACAACTGGCGCTACCAATGAGAAATTTTCTTTTTTCAATGTCCTAAAAGAAATCCAGGCGAGTAATCAAAATACACAATCTGCAGCCATAAAAAAAGATGTCACTGATAACATTTTGCTTAATGTGCAATACATTGAAAATTACGCTGATACGACTGATTTTTTTCCTGACGAAATTGATGAAAATCCATCATTGGCAGCTCAAATCAAAACAGATTTCTCAAATTTCATCTCCGGATTAACCAGTTGGGTCGAAAAACAAAAGAAACTCAACTCAACCATTGATAAAGCTGCATTAAATGCAGATCTAGCAAAAGAACTAGAAAAAGATGATAGTGACAAGATCATCATTATTGAAGAAGCGCCTCCTGTAGAAGATGAAATTGCCAAGATATACCCTGTGTATGAAAAATCGCAAATAGCAACACGAGAAATGTTTGAAGCGCTAGCCCTTGACCAAAAAATTGATTTAAGTAACGTCAATGAAGCCTTGAATGGCATGGTAGATAGCATCGAACGCAATCCAGATGCACTGATATGGCTNNCTGATATGGCTTGCTAAACTCAAACAAACTGATGATTATGCTTACAATCACGCGCTCAATGTTTCAATCACCCTCATGGCGTTCGCGAGCTTTATGTCTTTATCTAAAAAACAGATAAAGGATTTAGGTTTAGCTGGTCTATTACAAGACATTGGCAAAGGAAAGATATCCTCAGATCTTTTACACAAACAAGAAAAAATCACTGCAGAAGAATTCGAATCTCTGAAAAAGCATGTTGACTATGCTCTAGAACTACTGGAAATCACTGACAACATTTCCACCACCGTAATCTTAACAGTATCGCAACATCACGAGCGTATTGACGGTAGCGGCTATCCATATCAACTTGCTGGCAAGCAAATCAGTTTAACTGGTCAAATGGCTGGATTGATAGATACTTACTGCGCGCTTACTACTAATAAGGTCTATGCAAAAGGGGTTTACAATCAAATTGCATTAGAACAAATTCACACTTTACGGGACATTAAATTTAATGGCGTATTAATTGATCAACTCGTACAGTTTTTAGGTATGTACCCCGTGAGTTCACTTGTTGAGCTTAACACTGGCGAAATAGGTGTGGTGATTCAGCAAAACAGTGTACGTCGCTTGTTGCCAAGAGTCATGATCCTGCTTAACCCTGACAAAACTAAAAACGAATACCCCGCTACCATCAACTTACTCCACTCCACTCCCACCCCCACTGGTGAACCCTACAGCATCACGAGAGGCGTACCAGACGATAGCTATGGATTGAACGCTAGTAACTATTATGGTTAAGCCTTCTGACCTAACTTTGATTCACGCGCATCAGTCAAACATTTCAGCGCTTTATCAAGATTTTGAAATAGAACTGCCTCCTAGCCTGCTGCTACAAATCATGAGTAGCTATGAATTAAAAGCAGCCGATGTGATAGGTGATTATGCGTTTAATTCAGAATTGTTTAATCAGCTGATAAAAACACCTCCGTTTAACGAGAAAAATAGCGGGCAGGAAGATTTACTGGATAATTCACTGGGCGTTATCCATAATTGGCCCAAACAATTAAGTTGGCCGCAATTTAATCATTACATCAACAACTTGCTACTGGCATGGCTTAATGATTATAAGTCTAACGCCAGCTTAGATGCTGCTTTTCTCTTAGCACGCTGTTTAACACTACGATCACCAAAAACTAAAGAATCGCCTGACACAAAACAGGGTTCAGCAGAAAGTTCAAAATTCCAGTTTTTGCTAATGCACCTGTTGGCACGCTCCACTAATCAATTTGATCAATATAAATTTAATTTTACCCAGAACTTTGATATAGAAACCGGCCTTCCAAATCAGCAATTAATGCTCAATATACTGAAACAACGCTTACATATTGATCATAAAAAAACGCATCAGAGCCTGATATTAATATTGGTTAATCTGAATATCAATTTTGATGAGGTGTCTCAGCTGAACGCAACCTCATCTAATTTAGTACTCGCTGCAATTCAAACTATCCAGCATCATCTAAACGATGATGCAACGCTGTTTCGTGTCGGCCCAGTTGAGCTCGCCATTTTGATTGAGCAATTAAATTTTGTAGCGCAAGTTAATCTCATTGCATCAAAACTCATGCACGCATTTGAGTCTGCATTGCCAATAGAAAATATCACATTGATACTAAAACCTTACTTTGGTTGTGTTAGCTCACTAAAAACGAGATCAAACGCCATATCATTATATGACTGCGCCAGAATGGCTTTGCATAATGCGATGATTAACAATTATCAAATTGAAATATATGACCAGCACATTACCGCTTCATTTTCAAACATGCACCAACTTGATGAGGCCATTATTGATGCGCTACAGCAAAACGAATTAGAAGTTTTTTTACAGCCAATTGTTAGCTTGCCTTATGAAACATGCACAACAGAAAAATGCATAAGCGCAGAACTTTTATTGCGTTGGCAGAGTGAAAAATGGCCATCTATATCGGCAGTAAGACTTGTGGATACTATCTACAAAAAAGGCTTCGGTAAGCTATTTATTCGCTGGCTCATCAATAATGCTTGTCGACTATGCGCCGAATTAATGTCCTCTCATCAACGTAGAGTCTCTCTCACAATCAATTTGAGTGGCACAGATTTAATAGATGAAGACCTACCAGAATTGCTCTTGCAATCAATTAAACTTTGGGAAGTCCCGGCAGAAAATTTGGTGATTGAAATTACTGAAAACGACATCCTTATGGATGAAGTTAAAGTCGCTCAAGTGATTGATAAAATTGTATTATTAGGCTTCAAACTAGCCTTGGATGATTTTGGTACTGGCTACTCATCTATGGCAAGACTGCGCAATATGCCAATTAATTTAGTTAAAATTGATCAATCTTTTGTACGAAATATTGCAACCTCAAGTCAGGACAGGGAAATTGTGCTGTCCGTATTGAAACTGGCACATAGTCTGGGCAAAGAAGTAGTGGCAGAAGGTGTTGAGGATTTAGCTTGTCTCAAGATATTAAAAGAAATGCGATGTGAAAAGATACAAGGTTACTATTATGCAAAGCCTATGCCATTTGATGAATTTGTCTCGTGGCTAAACTTATTCGAAACGCAGTTACGCTTAACCTAATAAAAAAGGTCGGACAGTCAGCGTATAATATGCCGTACATTTTTTATTTAAGTGAACCTCATGCAAATTACCACCCGCCTTGAGTTCGATGCTGGACATCGTATTCCAAGCCATAAAAGTCAATGTAAAAACTTGCATGGTCACCGCTATGCGATTGAAATTACGCTTTCTGGTGACATCATTACACGTGAAAATGCTTCAGAAAATGGCATGGTCATGGACTTTTCAGATGTAAAGGCAATTGCTAAAAACGCGGTTGTTGACGTATGGGATCATGCTTTTTTGGTATATCAGCATGATACAGAAGTATTAAATTTTCTGAACTCGCTACCGAACCACAAAACCGTAATATTCCCAACAGTACCAACTGCGGAGAACATGGCAAGTGAGGCTTTTAAGATTCTAAAAAGCAAATACCACAACACGTATGGTAACCACTTGAAGCTAGAAAAAGTACGACTATATGAAACGCCTAACAACTGGGCTGAAGCACTAACTTAATTTCCAGCTTATACTGGCAAGACAGGCTTCAGAACCAACCGCTTTCAAGCTAACTCTTCTCCACGTTCTGCGTAATGTTTTTGCACCCAATGGCGGTAGTCACCACTAGTAACATTATTGACCCAATCCTGATTTTCTAAATACCAATTCACTGTTTTTTCAATACCAGACTCAAAGGTTTCTTTTGGCTTCCAGCCTAATTCCTTGGCTATTTTAGTGGCATCGATCGCATAGCGCTGATCATGCCCCAGCCTGTCTTCAACAAAAGTAATTTGATCGGCATAAGGCTTGCCATCTGCACGTGGTTTTTTCTCATCCAGCATTCTGCAAAGCGTTTTCACTACCTCAATATTGGGTTTCTCATTCCAGCCACCCACGTTGTACACCTCACCCACTTGCCCTGCCTCCAACACGCGTCTAATCGCCGCGCAATGATCTTCTACATATAACCAATCCCGAATTTGTTGTCCTGTGCCGTAAATTGGCAATGACTTGCCTGCAAGTGCATTGTGTATCACGAGCGGTATTAGTTTTTCAGGAAAGTGATGTGGACCGTAATTATTAGAACAATTGGTAGTTAATGTTGGCAAGCCATAAGTATGATAGTAGGCGCGAACCAGGTGGTCTGAAGCGGCTTTTGAAGCAGAATATGGACTATTTGGCGCATAGGTATGCGTTTCAGTAAACGCAGCATCCGTTTTACCAAGTGATCCATACACTTCATCAGTTGAAACGTGTAAAAAACGAAAATTCTGACGATTTTCTGCGCTTAAAGCACCCCAATAAGCGCGTACCGCCTCTAGTAGATGAAACGTACCTACCACATTGGTTTGAATAAAATCTTCAGGGCCATGAATAGAACGATCTACATGACTTTCGGCGGCAAAATTCACGATTGCGCATGGTTGATGTTCGGCTAATAATTTAGCTAATAAAGCTCGATCAGCAATATCTCCATGCACGAAAATATGTTGAGGATTTTGCTGTATTTCGACCAGGTTTTCCAAATTACCCGCATAGGTAAGTTTATCAAGATTAACAACCGTACCTAAACCCTGCTTAACCCACGCCAATACAAAATTAGCGCCAATAAACCCAGCGCCGCCTGTCACAATGATTGTTTGATTCATGATTTCAGCTTTCTTGTTGTTCTCGAGTTATTTGTAATTCCAAGGTGTTCCATAAACAATCGCCTGATTTTTCCAGCGATGCTAAATATTCAAGGTGTGCATCGCCTTCAGCTTGATTGGCAAATTGCACACGCAAAGGCTGTGTGCTTTGTGGCGTAGTGATACCATTTATTTTTTGTGGCGAACCTAGCTCCATCATCAAGCTATCTTGGCCACGTGTCATCGCCATGTACACATCAGCAAGCAACTCTGCATCTAATAAAGCACCATGCAAAGTACGTCTGGAGTTATCAATACCAAAGTGCCGGCATAGTGCGTCTAAGCTATTGCGTTGCCCGGGACGCATTTCTTTTGCCATTTTAAGCGTATCAGTAATTTTTGCAGCAATAGTATCTACTGGTTTTTGCTCTATCAGACCTAACTCAGCATTCAAAAAACCCACATCAAATGGCGCGTTATGCATAATCAATTCAGCATCTGTAATAAATGCAACCAACTCTTTTGCAATATCGGCAAAGCGCGGTTTGTCTTGCAAAAATTCTAACGATATTCCGTGCACTTCTTGCGCGCCTTGATCAATTTCACGATCAGGATTCAAATAATAGTGAAAATGATGCTTAGTCAGTCGGCGATTCACCACCTCTACCGCCGCAATCTCTATCACGCGATGCCCTTGTGCATGGTACAAGCCCGTGGTTTCAGTATCTAAGAAGATTTGACGCATGATGTACTTTCCCCTTGTAAAACTTGCTCAACGCCCATATTGGCCAGCATATCAGCTCGCTCGTTACCCACATTACCTGCATGCCCTTTAACCCAAACCCATTGCACAGTATGCTGTTGCGCTAAAACATCTAAAATACGCCATAAATCATCATTTTTTACAGGTTTTTTATCTGCAGTGCGCCAATTGCGTGCCTTCCAGCCGATAATCCACTCAGTAATACCTTTTTGCACATATACAGAATCAGTAAACACCTTGGCATGACATGATCGTTTTAACGCTTCTAAAGCGCGAATCACCGCAGTTAGCTCCATGCGATTATTAGTGGTCAACAACTCGCCGCCAAACAATTCTTTTTCACGGCCTTCATAGCTGATCCATGCACCCCATCCGCCAGGCCCAGGGTTGCCTTTACAGGCGCCATCTGCATAAATCTCAACTTCGTTTTTAAGACTCATATTATTTTTATCATTTCAGAGTACAGCGTCACCACTGTAATAAGTTGTAATTATAGAACACCAAAACTCCTGGAGAGCAATAGCGTAGCGCATTACAATGCAAGAACCATATACGAAAGCTAAAAGCCAGCTTACGATCTTTCGGTGATGAACTGGTATTTTACAGCAGAGCCTGGTTGTCATGCTCACCACGTTCATACACGATGTGTGCACGGCCAACCAGGAGCGGATCCAGCGGGCCGATCGCAGCTAACTCCTTGTTGGTGTAGGGCAGCTTGTGCAGTACATAGCGCATAGCGTTAAGGCGTGCGCGCTTCTTGCAGTCCGACTTGATCACAGTCCACGGTGAGTCTGCAGTGTCGGTATGGAAGAACATCGCCTCCTTGGCCTTTGTGTAGTCATCCCACTTATTCAGTGAGGCAAGGTCAATCGGACTCAGTTTCCATTGTTTGAGCGGATGCATTTCGCGCTCTTTGAACCGGCGGAGTTGTTCTTCACGACTGACAGAGAACCAAAACTTGATGACATGAATGCCGCTTCGAGTGAGGTTGCGTTCGAATTCTGGAGCTTGGCGCATGAACTCAAGATACTCATCGTTGTCGCAGAACCCCATGACGCGCTCCACACCAGCACGGTTGTACCAAGATCGGTCAAACAGCACGATTTCACCAGCGGTGGGCAGGTGAGAAACGTAACGCTGAAAATACCACTGGCCGCGCTCCACTTCGCTGGGCTTTTCCAGCGCCACCACGCGCGCACCGCGAGGGTTGAGGTGTTTCATGAAGCGCCTGATAGTGCCTCCCTTGCCCGCCGCATCACGTCCTTCAAACAGGATGACAACACGCTGACCAGTTTCCTTAACCCATGCCTGCAGCTTCAACAACTCGACTTGAAGATGGTACTTCTGTTTTTCATAGGATTTTCTGGACAGCAGATTCTTGTAAGGGTAACCGCCATCACGCCAATCGGAGGCAAGCTCATCATCTGCATGGACGCGGATTTTTAGGCTATCGACGTTCGGCATATTGGCTATAGCCTTACTCAGCGCGGCTGCGTCATCTGGGGACGCCCCATCCAGAATCGCGCGCAGAGCTTCAGGCAACATTGCCATATTATGGCCCTCTGACATTCGATTAATAATGTCCCTTACAGCTGCAGATTTGGATTCGCGTGATGCTGAAATTTCTTCGCCCACCGAAAAATCTTCAATACCTTGTGTGCTGCTATCAGGGGAAGTGTCACCCTTAGCCACGCGACGTACTCTCGGTATCTTACCGGACGTATTGTGGATCCTGACAGGTTTTTTCTTTATTAGCATAAAAACTCTCTTGAACTGTAAATTAAAGCATCTTTATCCTTGGCAATCGACATGTCAATTGACTTGGATTATGAATCTGCCAAATTCATTGAAGCTTTGTATAACAACTTTCCAACACGTCAAAAAAATATTTCATCACTGGCGTATTTCGTAAAATTATTCTTGCTGGACTTAGTGTCTCAACTCAACCGACCTATGTTATTTAGGGGATTTTTTTCGTGGACTTAGATTGCAGAATTCTAGACTGTGAAGAATTAGATTTTGGTTGCCTGGCTATCAAGGCCGATTTCAAAGGTGTATTTTTCCAATTGAGTTTAAGTGGTGTCATACCCACCACGCGTTTTTTCGCCACAATAAAATACACGCCGCCTAACATAGCGCAGCAACGTTCACTGCCCCTATCCATAAAAGCAAAACGCTTGTGCCAACTTGCCTGCTCAAAAGGCGGTACATGGCAGCACATTTCTACGGATATAATTTCAAAACCAAGCAACGCAAGCCAATCTTTCAACCGCGCTAACCCAATAAATTGGCCATTCCACGGATATGTCTTGTTGCTAAAAAATATTTTATTTAAGCTACAGGTCGCGCCCCATGCGCTTAAGGGGTTAAACCCTGAAATCAACAGATGCCCTTCTGGCATCATAACTCTTGCCGCCTCACGCAGCGTTTGATGTGGCCGCTCGCTAAACTCTAAACGATGCGGCAACAACAAAAGATCTAGACTCATTTCTGCAAAAGGCAAAAAATCATCGCAACAGCTCAAATGACGTTCAAATGTTGTGATTGCAAAATCAGAGGATTTATAGAGATTAGGAATACGTGAGTTACGCAATAAATCCATTTGTAAACAACCCATTTGTACGGCATTAAACCCAAATAAATCAAAAACAGCTTGATCATACAAGGCTTGTTCTTTTGCCTGCAAATACTGACCTGCGGTTGAGTTCAACCAAACATGTTGTAAATTAGGTGCTATTGACATTCGAATAGGTTAAACAAATGATAGAGGGTATGCAACATACTACACAAATTATACCAATTCCTGCATTTAAGGATAATTATATCTGGCTACTACACAATGACAGCCAAGCCATGGTTGTTGACCCAGGCGATGCCGAGCCTGTGCTTGAAACCTTGCAGCGATTAAAATTAAGCCTGCACACTATTTTAATTACGCACCATCACCATGATCATATTGGCGGTGTGACCGCGCTACTTAAGACGTATCCTGGTGTAAAAGTATATGCGCCCAGATTAGAACAATATACCTTTAAGCACACACCAGTTAGCGAGCCCGAAGTAATTTACTTAAACGAGTTTGATCTTGAGTTAGCGGTGATTGATTTACCTGGCCACACATTAGGCCATATTGCCTATTATGTTGAACATGATGGCAACCACTGGCTTTTCTGTGGCGACACTTTATTTGGTGCGGGTTGCGGACGCCTATTTGAAGGCACTCCTGCGCAAATGTTTGCCTCTTTACAAAAACTGGCCACATTACCAAAAAATACTCAGGTTTATTGCACGCATGAATATACAATGCATAACATTCACTTTGCGCTAACGCTTGAACCAAAAAACCAAGCACTAATCAAACGATTGGAAGAAACTCAAAAATTACGGAATTTATTGCTTCCCAGCTTGCCATCAACTATAGATTTAGAACTTGCTACTAATCCTTTTTTACGCTGTGAAGTCGAGGCGATTCAGTCTTCAATTCAACTAAAAAATGCACCGCCTTTGTACGTTTTTAGCGCTATAAGAGAGTTAAGAAATCATTATTAATCATTGAGATAGAACATATTTATAAAGTAATTTTACTTGACTACAGCCACTTTTTTTCGTTATTATGTCAGCTCATTTTGACTATGAGCGTTTTGATGCTTCACTTATACTTTTTACGCAATTGTCACTTCACAAACAATATTCATCGCCATATTCCACAGACATTTTCTAGGTTTTTTACAAACATATTGTTAACTGGAATAGTGGTAATTTCCACATTAACGCTTACCCCGGCGTGGGCGGAGTCTAACGTTGCTGGCGAAGAANNTTTTGACGATTCACTTGACACCCAACTTCAAGATGATGCTCAAGATAATGCTTATGATCAACAAGACGTCATCAGTATTGATAGTGATGACTTATGGCAGCGTATTAAAAATGGTTATAGCATGCCAGACTCTGCTTCCAGCCTCGTTGCACATCATGAAGATTGGTACAGCTCACGCCCAGACTACATAAGACGCATGGTGGAGCGTAGCCAGAAATACTTATTTCATATTGTTGAGGAAGTCGAAAAACGCGGCATGCCAACTGAAATCGCACTACTACCCATGATAGAAAGCGCCTACAACCCGCAGGCTTATTCTAGTGGTCGCGCTTCCGGCATTTGGCAATTCATTCCATCTACAGGTAAACACTTTGGACTTAAACAAAACTGGTGGGTAGATAACAGACGTAATATCACGATTGCAACTGATGCCGCCCTAACCTATTTGCAAAAATTGCATGCTATGTTTGGTGCATGGGATTTGGCGCTGGCCGCATACAATGCTGGAGAAGGCACCGTAGGGCGTGCCATTGAGCGTAATCGCAAACTTGGCTTACCCACAGATTACAAGAGCTTGAATCTGCCACCAGAAACTAAAAATTATGTACCAAAACTTCAGGCCATTAAAAACTTAATGACTAACCCCGGTGATTACGGCCTTAAAATCCAAACAATTGCCAATACGCCCTATTTCGCCAAAGTTTCTGCACCAGCACAAATAGATGCACACCTGGCGGCAAGGCTTGCTGAAATCAGTGATGATGAGTTTCTTGCGCTCAATCCAAGTCATAATCGACCGGTGATTACAAGTAACGGTGAAAAGCACGAGTTATTACTACCAATTTTGTCGGCACAAACTTTTAGAAACAACTTGGCTACATATGATAAACCACTGGTCAGTTGGCAAACCTACTACGCTAAACGCGGCGAGCGTATGGATAACATTGCCACCAAATTTGGCATTCAAGTGGCACAACTACGCAATGTGAATAACTTGCCTACCCAGAAAAAAATCAAAAACTCTTCTACTATTTTAGTGCCCAATGGCAATCAAGCTGATTTTAATGTTGCTACAATCGAAGCTCCTAAAGATATAGTTACCCCTTCATCTGATGAACCTTCTGACAATTTATCCGCGAAGCAAGACTCAGATAATATAGATTTAACAAACACAGAAAGTAACAAAGATGAAATTGAACCTGCAAAGCAGCATGACGTCATCTATAAAGTTAAAAGAGGTGAAAATATGCAAATTATTGCAAAGCGCCATGGCGTGAGTGTTAAGCAAATTATGACTTCAAATTCGTTAAAAAATAACCGAATAAAAGCCGGACAATTGCTGACTATAACCACAACAGCCACTGGTACTAAAGCAACTAAACGTCAAACTAATGACAAAGCTACAAGCCAAAAAATGCGCAACAAGAAACTGAACTCACATTCCAAATCTAGCCATAAACAGATTAAATCTAAACCTAAGGCGGCTAGCGTAAAGCACAAACGCCATAAATGAGTGCTAAACTAATTTTTTAAATATGTTAATCAATACTCATCAATATAGATTTATAAAACTAGTGCTTATAGCTTTTACCTCTATATTGATAGCTGCCTGCGGAGAGTCCTCATCCAATAGTCAAGCTAGCAATCAAATTGATTACACTAAAAATTATCCGGCAACTAACGGTGGCACACTCATAGACGCCATGACCGGCGAACCAAGTGGTTTAATTGCCATGATTGCAGGCGAGTCTGCTGCATCTGCAATTGCCGGCAGCATATTCAACAGTTTACTAAAATACGATAAGAACCTTGATTTAACGGGTGAGTTAGCCCAATCATGGGACGTATCTAAAGATCACAAAACCATCACCTTTCATCTTAAACCTAATCTTAAATGGGCTGACAACCAACCATTAACCAGTGATGACGTGCTATTTACATGGCAAAAAGTCACTGATGAAAAAACCCGTACACCCTACGGTTCAGATTTTAAATTGGTCACAAAAGCTGAAGCGCCTGATGTTGATACTTTTCGTGTGACCTATGCGGCGCCTTATGCACCAGCACTGGATACATGGGCTGGCTTGCACATTTTGCCCAAGCATTTGCTTAAAGACCAAGACATTAACACCACTGCATTTGCACGCAACCCGGTTGGTAGTCACTACTATAAATTAGAGAGCTGGAAAAATGGTCAATACCTTAAGCTCACACGCAACGCCAACGCAACCCAAGGTCAAGCCAAGATTGACAATTTATTATCTCGCATCATCCCTGAT
>CXWL01000458.1_pt2 | contig 39341 bp, 43 predicted proteins | sample 590931 | NCBI WGS metagenome assembly CXWL01 (sample SAMEA3498368, study PRJEB10139) | groundwater metagenome | biome: water well; material: biofilm material | place: Germany | collected 2015-04-27 | reverse complement strand
TTACACAGTTTTTCTATCATCATAAGATATGAGAATAATATCATTTTAGCCTCGTTCTAAAATAAATAATCAAAATATGAGAAAGATGTTTTATGATTTATGTAAAAAAGTATTTTGAAATAAATTACACCAATAATATAAACAAGACATGTCAGAGTAAAAAATAATTTCTTGATTTAAATTTTAATTTTTGTCAGATTAATTATCAAAAATTTAGGTTGGTGTTTAGATCAATCAATCAAATGGAAGACAGTAAAACATACAAATTGCCGTAAAGTAATTCAGATAGAAAAAAATTAACGTACAAAATTCAAGGGAGAATATATTCATCAAATATTCTCAAATGAGTAAAAATCACATTAAGTTAGAAATGATTTAATTCAGACAGATCCTAACTGCGTCAGTTGTGCTCACAATCCCAGACAGACGACTAAATTAAAACTCCAACTGGTTATGTTATTTTCAATCATCTCAGACTGTCAAAACTTGATACCGTTATAATCAACAGTTATGATATTTGGAGTCATGGAATCTTTGACATGGGGGTTTTCTTGCAACTATGAGTCAAAAATCAATTCATTGGAAAAATCATAGAAATTACAAGATAAATGGCATTCAACACATCATTATCTTTTCCAGAATTTAGAAAATTTAGTCGGACCCCTAAAAATCAGGATTCCCTTGAGACCATATCCGGATTATATTTGATTGTTAAACTGGACACGCCATATCCAGTCACCGCTGAGAGCATTTAGTCTGCAATGTAATTGAAAAACAGGGACAGTTCTAATCACATACTTACCATATTGATTTTTTAATAGTTACAAAGTGGGTAACTTGAATGTCAGAGTACAAACTGGACAAATGGGACCTCTCAGAATTAGCTAAAGATCCAAAAAGCCCTGCATTTCAGGAACAAGTAAGAGAGGTCGAGAAGATGGCAAATAAATTTGAAAAGATAAAAATAAACCTAGATCCTAAAATGTCCTCAAAAAAATTTATGAGTATTATGCATGAGATCGAAGAGATTTCTGAAAAGATGAGCAAGATTGGAGGATACGCCTCATTATCATATTCTGCAGATACACAATCAGATGAAGCAACATCACTTATGACAAAGATATCAAAGCTTGGCTCAGAGATTTCTAACAAAATTCTATTTTTTGATTTGTGGTGGAAGACACAAATAGATGAAAAAAACGCAAAAAGGCTGATCAAAGAGGCAGGAGATCTCTCGGAATACCTAAATCACAAGAGGCTATTTGCAAAATATTCCCTTAGCGAGCCTGAAGAAAAAATCATCAATACGTTAGATGTTACGGGAATTTCGGCACTAGTAAAATTGTATGACAAGATGACAAGTGCATATCAATATCAGATGAAAATTGGAAATAAAACAAAAACAATGACACGAGAAGAAATAACAAATTACATTAGAAGCACCAATGAAAAAATCAGAGAAACAGCATACAAAACAATCCTATCAAAATATACAGAAAATAAGGGTGTTATAGGGGAAATTTACCAAAACATTGTTTTGAATTGGAAAGATGAGGGAATTGAAATTCGAGGCTACAAATCCCCCATCTCAATGAGGAATATTGCAAATGATGTAGATGATAAAACGATAGAATCTCTTCTCACCATATGCAAAAAAAATTCTCCAATATTTCAAAAGTTCTTTATTCAGAAAGCAAAGATGCTAAAAATGAAAAAATTACGTAGGTATGATCTATATGCACCTGCATCCATTCACATTAAAGAAAAAACTTACCAATACGATAAATCAGTCAAGCTTGTTTTTGAATCACTTGAAAGATTCAGTCCAAAGTTGGCAGAGTATGCCAAAAAAGTATTTAATGAAAAACATGTGGATTCATCCATCAGAACTGGAAAAAGAGACGGAGCATTTTGCAGTACTCTCTCTCCAAAGATCACCCCATATGTTTTGGTCAATTTTACGGGAAAATCAAGGGATGTATTTACATTGGCTCACGAATTGGGACATGCAGTACATAGTCAATCAGCTCAAGAGAGATCAATTCTTGTGCAAGATGCACCTTTGCCACTGGCCGAAACAGCATCTACTTTTTCAGAGTTGTTGTTGTTTGATAATTTATCAGATAAAATTACAGATGACGAGAAAAAAATAATGCTTTCAGAGAAAATCGACGACCTATATGCAACCATTGTACGACAGTCATTTTTTACCATGTTTGAAGTAGACATTCATGAACAGATTGGAAAAGGAACTACCATAGATGAAATTTCAAAGGCGTATCTTCAGAATTTAAAGGAACAATTTGGCAATTCAGTCACTCTTTCAGAAGACTTTGCAATAGAGTGGAGTTGTATTCCTCATTTTTATCATTCACCATTTTACTGCTATGCGTACTCGTTTGGAAACTTGCTTGCATTATCATTATTCCAAAGATACAAAAAAGAAGGCAGAGACTTTGTTCCATCATATATGAAAATACTTGCCGCTGGTGGCTCTAAAAAACCAGAAAAATTATTAGCAGAGTACGGGCAGGATATCAAATCTCCAAAGTTTTGGCAAGAAGGATTTGATTTTGTTGAGAGTCAAGTGAAGGTCCTTTCATCACTAAACTAGTGTTTTTAATTTAATAATATGGGGCTGGCAGTCCAACGCACGGACTGCCAGCTTGTTCCCCGAACGGTTTGAATTCGATGTCATTTTACCTGAAGATTTATCTGATTTAAGTGTTTGAACTAGTACCAGTCAATTCTCTGGATTTAGTTTTTCTTTTAAAACTAACCTAGATGTCAAATCATGATTCTACAAATATTGGAAACTCAAAAGTATCACTGCACAAAACAGTTCTCTCAGAAAGTACAATTCAACAGATGCTGAAAATTAGAATTATTGGAAATAACTAGAGAATTTTAACTTGGAAAAAATTATTCCACAACCGTGTAATCATAATCAGGATATTAGTTTGAGAGGAGACTAGCAAAATTGATCTATGTAGAAAAAGATGAAAAAACGGATATACAAAATAAGAGTAAATTTAATAATTTCATCACCAGGATTGCAACAATGCAGAAAATCATCATATTATTTGGATTAATTGGTTTGATTGTATTTACAGCAAATTATGCATATTCCCAAGAGATGAAGCTTGCCACATTTCAAGAAACAGCACAAGTAATAGTTGATAAAAGTCTATCCAAAAATGTTACAGCCTCAATTACCCTTCAAAGTACCAGCGTTCAAGAAATAAAGATTCCAGTAGAATTAGAACAGAAAATTCGAGAAGACGCAAGAGTCACTGCAGTAGTTTTGACAAATCAGAATCAATGTGTTTTGGGTGTATTTAATCAATCATGCATTATCATAAATGTTTCAAGAGACCCAGCAGATAAAAATTTTCCAGCAATTCAAAATAGTACAAGAAGAGTAGCAGAATTATTTATTGGTGAATTGAATAAAACATTTGACACTGATGCAAAATTTAATTCTATTTTTATTCAGACTGGAGATAAAATGGGAAGCGCTTTTGAAACATCTGGAACAATTTCAGGCATTGGGACAGTTTCTGCAGTATACACAATGCCAATGGAAGATACAAGTTCTATGTATGAGAAAATTTCAGTGGTATTGTTACCAAAAATAATTAGAGAGTCAGGAGGGTTTTACGACGTTGCAAAAAACCTGTCCAAGGAGGAGAAAGCAAAAATGACATTTTCAATTATACCTACTGAGAATAAGTCATTGCTACAATTGAAATTATCAGTCGATTACCCAAATATCGCCTCGTCGATTAATAAAATCAACCCACTAGAGTTTTTGAAAATAGATGAATTAAAAAGATCAGAGTATTTTTCAACGGGATTTTATCCACTTAATTCAATATTGCAAGTCGGAGTATTATCTTCAGAATCGATTAAGGTCTCAGATGTCAAAGGAAGTATAATTCTAACTCAAATAGTAGAGGGTGAAAAAATTCCAGAAGAAATTACAAAAAATGGCTGGATTTTTGATCCAGAGGAGGGGAAAATAATTCAAGGAAAATATATTTTTGGTGAAAAAAAATCAATCGGCAAAAATGAATTGATTTTTTCATTAAGTGGAAGTGAGTTAAAAACGCCACAAAGCCCAGTATATTTTGATGAGTCAATCATTGTTGTAATAATAATCACAGTAATAGCTATTGGCGCTGCAATATTTTATCTCAAAGGGTACAAAAAATAAAACTATACTAGCAAAACTGCAGCTGCAAACACAGTAGTCCACTTGCCATCTTTATCGCCTTTTGCAGATTGGGTAATGTTTTGTGTTTTGTATATCTGACCAGAAATTGTCCACTGCTGTCTTTTTTCATCCCAGCTTTTATCAATATCAAATGGAATACCAAGTGATGAAGCTAACATTTGTGCTGCAATATCTTCAGCATAATCACCAGATCGACGTTCATTTTGTCCATATGACTCGTATTCTGAAAGGTATCCATATCGATTCGTATCTTTTGGTCTGGCAATACCAACTGATGCAGCACACAATCTGTGTGCTTCATCGGTTTGATTCTTTGAATAGATTGTAAACAAAATCTGCCCAGGGGTAATTTGTTTGAGACCCTCATTTCTAGAAATCAATTTTGCGTTTGGCGGAAATATACTTGAAATTAAAACAAGGTTAGTTCCTGCAATTCCAGCATCTCTCAAGGCAAATTCAAAACTTGTTAATCGATCTTCATGAATGCCTTTACCTTTTGTGAGGAATAATTTTTTGGCAACTAAATCGAGCAATTCTTTTTTGTTGTAATAATGTTATTATTTATACTTTGATTGTGAAACTATCAATGGATATTTTCTAAAAAAGATGCGATCTCTTGACCATGTTTTTCTATATTAACATCTCGAAATATTTTTCGAATCACACCATTTTTGTCAATCACAAAGGTGGAGCGCTTTGGCAACCCAATGAAATTCAATCCAGCATATCTTTTGCAAGTTTCTTTTGAAGGATCACTAAGATGCAAATATGGAATGCCATATTCATTTACAAATTTTTTCTGATTGTCCACGCTATCTCCAGATATAGCAAACAATACAGAATCAACAGAAATGATTTTAGGATACGCCGAGATAACACTTGTAGCCATCTTGAATACCATTTTAGAAGGGCAGGCAAATAGATGATTTTTGGGATAAAAACATAAAAGTACGTTTTTCTTGCCACGAAATGATTCAAGGATGATTTTACTGCCATCATTTGCAGTCAATTCAAAATTTGGTGCAATTTCACTCTCATTCATACACAGTATTAAAAGTTTAATGTATTTAAAAAATCAGAGTTATCTTTAATGAGTTAGATTTTTGTACAATGGCTAAAGAGGCAAATCATGTTAGAAGATTTTTTTCGATCAGATGCTTTTGTAATAGGATATTATGTTCTAACAGTAGGGTCATCACTTCTTCTCATTAAGGAGACCAAAAAAAGAATTAGTGATCTAAAAATAGGAATTAATTCAATAAAATACACACCTTTTGCATTCGGAATTTTATTTGCATACATTATTTTAGCATATGACTTTGTAGATACAATTCCTATTCTAAATTGGAGTTGGCTTGGATACAATATTGCGTTTGGACCATTTGCAGATCAGGGCTTATGGGGGATAATTCCATTTATTCCATTACTGGTGTACATGTTTATTCATATTAATTATGTGGAAGAATTGTATTTTAGAAAATCAAAAAAGATGGTAGTAGCTTGGGCATTTGTTCATATTGCAATGGGAGTAAAAATACACATGGCAATAGTATTGCTTCCAGTTGGATTTTTGTTCAAATATATTTATGATAAAAAGGGAATCAATCATGCATATGCAATGCATTTTGCCACAAATGTACTAGTTGTCATTATGTTTTTTCTTTCTTTTATCGTCTAATTTTGGTTTCTGAGTGAGAAGCACCCATCCAAAAAATCCCCCCAAACACAAATTGATCACACCCATAAATGTAATCATCAATGTACCTTGTGGAGGCGCAACACGTAATCCAACAACAATACCAAGAATTCCTGTTCCAAAAAACATGAACATTAAAATTTTGAGGCGTAAAGGAGTAACATATTTCATGGATAAATTATTCATGGATTGGCAGTATTATAATCTGATGAATATCCACACATATCAAATAAAATGATTTTTTTAAAAGTAGAAATGCATATGTCCTAAAAATAAACCCAATTCTAAATAGAGATATACAGTAGAGGTTTAATTTCAAATTCTTTATCGGGTAACACTTTAAAGCTTGAAAATTTTTATTGGAATTTGTGCCAATGTAGCTCAGCCTGGTTAGAGCATCAGATTTGTAATCTGAGGGTCGTGGGTTCGGATCCCATCATTGGCTTAAAATTTTATAAAAATAGTTTCAAAATGGTAAGAAAAAACGACGTTAAGCATGTTTCAGCCTAATATCTTCCTTTATTTTGATCTCGTGGTTTTCTATGTTTTGGTAAACATTCTTTGCAGAAAACATCTCTACCTTCAATTGGCTGGAAAGGTACTTGTGATTCTTTTCCACAATCAGAACATGTACATGGGTACATTTTACGTTCCTCTTCTGACATTATTTTGGCTATTTTTGAAGGAATATAAGAACTATGAGAAATTATAGCAACATATTTTTCAATAGGAATAAGTGTAGCATAATCAAAACAGGCATTAATGGATTCAGATAAAATAGATTCAGATAAAACAAAAGACGGTGAAATTAATTCTAACAATACAGAACATGATAAAATGAATATAAATAAAATAGAAACAATAAAGCATGAAAATTCTGTTGGAAAAATATCTATTAAAAAATCAACATTCAGAGGTTTGATAATTTCATTGGTAGCTGTTAGTCTAATAGCTGCTTTTTTTGCAGGTTCGTACACTGTTTTAAAATCAGAAGAAACAACAAAAATAGAGTTAAATGATTCAATAAAAAAACTCGAATCAAAAATTTTAAAAAATCAACAGGGCAGTCTACCTGATACGAAACCAATCAAAGTATCCATAGATGATGATCCAATTAAAGGAAGTAATGATGCACCCATTACAGTTGTAGAATTTTCGGACTTTCAGTGTCCATTTTGTTCCAGATTTCATATTCAAACATTCCCCCTAATCCTAAAAGAATATGTAGATACAGGAAAAGTGAAATTTGTATACAGGGATTTCCCAATACAGAGTAGTCATCCTAATGCAATCCCAGCAGCCGCTGCGTCAGAATGTGCACATGAACAAAACAACTATTGGGAATACCATAATGCATTGTTTGAAAGACAGACGGTTTGGAATAATTTAGAGATTTCAGATTCCATCAATACATTCAAAAAATTTGCAATAGAATTAGGCTTGAATGAAGATCAATTCAACTCCTGTCTTGATTCAGGAAAATACATTGAAGAGATCAATAAAGATCTAAAAGATGGAACTAATTATGGAATAACTGGGACACCCGGATTTTTAATTGGAAACGAAAAAAATGGATTTGTAAAATTAACTGGAGCCCAACCTTTTGAAGCATTCAAGAGGATAATTGATTCTCAACTAAACACATAAGAAATAAGAACAAGCGTTTATTAGACCAAAAAAGAATAACCGAATATCGGAATAATGACGAGTAGGCAATGAGCTTTTTCGTCATTGCTTAAGAGAAGAAAAAATGACAAAATTTAAAGATTTAGGATTAAAAGAAGAGATACTGAAAGGAATTCACGAAATGGGATTCGATGAAGCTTTTCCCATTCAAGAAGCAGTAATTCCAGTGTTACTTACAGGTAGAGATGTTGTAGGACAAGCTCACACAGGCTCTGGCAAGACTGCCGCATTTGCATTAGCCATGCTTCAGGAGATAAAACCAAAAAAAGGTATCCAAGGTTTGGTCATGGCACCAACAAGAGAGTTGGCAATGCAAATTTCAGGTGAGATAAAGAAATTTGGCAAATACACCGGAATCAGAGTAGCGACAGTGTACGGAGGTCAAGGAATGGGATTACAGTTAGATGCACTAGACAGAGGAGTAGAGATAGTGGTCGCAACCCCTGGCAGATTAATCGATCATCTTAAACGCGGCTCAATTGAGCTTGGAGATATCACCCACATAGTATTGGATGAGGCAGATACGATGTTAGACATGGGATTTATTGAGGATATCCAGTTTATCTTAGACCTTGCTCCAGAAGAGAAAGTAATGTCATTGTTTTCAGCAACAATGCCAACTACAATCCTTAGACTCTCTGAAGAATACTTGAAAAATCCAAAACAGTTTCTTCTTGATGCAGATGATCTTAGCGGAGAAGGAATAGAGCAATCATTTCTAATTATCAAAGACAGAGACAAAATGAAATACCTTATAGATTTTATCAAACCAATTAAAGGTCAGATTATAGTTTTTTGTTCTACAAAATACAGAACACGCGATGTTGCTAAATTCCTTCATCAAGAAAAATTCAATACAGTAGCAATCGAAGGAGACATGTCGCAAAGTAGACGAGAACAATCAATGTCAAAATTTAGAAGTGGTAAGGTGGATATTCTTGTTGCAACAGATGTCGCTTCAAGAGGAATTGATGTACCAAGAGTAGAACTAGTAGTCAACTACGATGTTCCAAATCAAGAATTAGTTTATTTTCACAGAATTGGAAGAACTGCAAGAGCAGGTGCAAAAGGAAGAGCAATCACACTAGTATCATATTCATCTGTCGGGGATTGGAATTTAGTTAAGCGTCAAATTAAAGTAGATTTGAAAGATTTGAATAAAGAAATGGGAATAGAGATTTCAATCCCAGATCCATTAAAAAGACAATCTCCATCTAGAAGATATGGTGGAGCTCAATCAAGATCAGGATATTCCAGAGGTCCCCGTTACGGAAGCTCTGGCGGATATGGAAAATCAGGTGGATATGGAAGGTCAGGTGGTAGTGGGGATGCAAGAGATGATAGAGGTGGTGGGAAAAAGAGATACGGAGACCGTAGTGGTAAAAATAGCTATGGTGGACGTAGTAGATGGTAGTAAATGTAAAACTTAAAGACAAGTATTAGTACAATTATTCTAAGAAAAAATAATGAATGTTGGATTTATTTTATTAAATTGTGATCTAGGTGCAGAAGAATACATCGTAGAAGAATTAAAACAAATGTCTGATATCAAAAATGCATATCTCACTTTCGGTGCATATGATGTAATTGCAGAGATCAATTCAAAAGATGAAACAGAATTTGGAAAAACAATTGCTGCCATTAGAAAACTATCACGGGTAGTTAGCACAATGACATTAAATGTCATAAACTTCGAATAATTGTTGTAAACCAACTTGTCAGCTAATTTTTTGTACAAACTTTCATCCAATTAGTCTTAATTTTGAATAATTTAGCTTGTGTGGGTTCAAATTGGCATAGGTACGGATGCGCGTGGGTATAGATAGTGCTTTCCATTTGACTACATATGAAAGTTATAATCAAAATTATAATTATTCAGTAAAATTCTTGATCGCAACAATCTGATAGTAATACTTAAGATCATTATTGCAAAAATTCATCTGTGAACCTTTTCATTATTGCTATAATTGGAATAACTGCATTTTTGGCAATGTTTTTTGTATTGTTTCCTCCGCAAAACGACGGTTCGCTAATTCCCCAAGTGATAATAAAGCAAGAGCATTATGCTATTGAAATTACTGAACTAAAGGATACATATCTTATAGGTGAACCATATTCATTTTCTTATATTCTGTCTGGCTTTGGTGATCCTTGTGGTGGTACAATGATCACTTATCCAATAAACAAAACTGATAGTTCTGGAACTGGCTCAATTCCTTCATGCGTAAAAACAATTCAAACAGATTTTGTATCAGACATGAAAAAGACATACGGCATAACATATGGCCATATTGCACTACAAGAAGCTGGAAACTATACAGTAAAAGTTACATTTGAAAAAGGATCTAATGGACCAACTGCAGCAACAAAAAGTTTTCTTGTAGTAGATGATGTACCTACAGGCTATGACATCCTATCTGTTTTTGAAATAGTAAAAGATGATACAACATTTGATGTAGAGTATGACATCAAAGGAGGAACCGTTGAAGACATGGTTTACAGCAACAATACTAATTCTTTATTGATTACAATAGACTCTACCGATAAAGGCAATTTGATACTAAGCATACCTCGAAATCTACTGGATGCAAAAATGGATTACTGTCCTCCACGTCTAATTAATCCTCTTGATGACAGGTTTTTTGTCATACTTGATGGTGAGGAAATTTGGTATGATGAAATTTTGACTACCTCTAAAATACGAACTTTGCAAATACAATTTCTAGAGAATACTACTAAAATGGAAATCCTAGCTGCTTGCCTAATCTAATAATCCATAATTTTTTAGATAGAAAATGAAAACTAGACTATTGATAATTATTGGAACCTTTGTGGTAATAACATCTATTGTATTAACTCTATTTGTTATCATTCCATCAATCCAAAAAATGGATCCCAACTATGTTAAAAATAAAATAGCTGAACTAGAAGAAATGCCTTGCTATCTTATGAGTGAAAACCATGTTCACGAAATAGAGGATGAAGAACACTATCAAGCATATGATAAAAAATACGCAGAGTGTTTTGGATATATCCCATAACCTAACTGAGGATTGGAAAATGAAAACTAGATTTCTAATTATAATTGGAATGATTTCAATTCTTGCAGTTTTTGTGATTGTGTATGCTGGTTTTACAATAAAGTCTGACTCCAAACCGCAAGCCATTTTTTGTGGTGATAATTTTATTCAACAAGGAGATGGATGCGTTTTAGATCCCCAATCAATCAAATCCATTAAACCTAACACTGTCATGATATTTCAGGCAGCTGAAAATACTGGAAGAAGGCTTGCTATTGCTCCTAGTACACTTGTTATTGACTTTGAAGAAGATAACACAATTACTTGGATTAATCAAGGACTTTTTTCCGCCAAAGTCACCGATCGTGAAAAAGGATTATGGAGCATTGAAGAAATAAAACCATCAATGCAAAAATCAATTCAATTCAACAGTACTGGATTTTACTCATTTTTAGTAGTTGAAGGTATTGAAGGAGAGAGTGGCAGAATTGTTGTGTTAGGTGATGATGTTGATTCTCTTTCGGTTGGCAATCGAGCAAAAATGGCACAGGCAATAATAAGCGGTAATTTTAGTGAATATCCTGAACTAATCAGTGTAAGTAGTGGAGGAGCTCCTGGAACAGGGGTGTTAATTGAGATCAATGAAAAAGAATTAGAATTACATGATAATGCTACATCACACTATTATGAAAAATATAGTAAAATAATTCCTTTTGATGTGCCAATTACTATTGAATTTGGTGAACCAATAGGGATAGACTAGAAGGAAACAAAAATGAAAATTAATACGCTAAAGTAAACCCATAACGATCGGCTATTTCATAATCCTACACAAGATTAGGTACATTAATTTCAATATAGAGTTAGATTAAGTGGATCAAGACAATATTTGGTTCAAATTTGCTCTGGTACATATCGCGCGGGGTATATAGACGGAGCAAAAGAAATGTCACTAATTTTGTGCTCCCTTTCATTTTTGCGTCGTTTTTCAAGAAGTTTAAAAATTGTTTGAATTCCATTTCATGTTTTTTTGGAATTATTTTTTGTGCTTTGAAATTTTTTATTTAGAAATTAAAGGTTACTGAATAAAGAATTAAAGGTACAAAATACTCTTATCATTATGTTTGGATATCAACGAATTAAATTGCTTATAGATCCGAAAAGTGAATTTAAAATAATAAACATGCCACAAATGAATAATTTTAAAATAGTGTTAACTGGTAGTGCTCGTGATAATTCAAATGTAGATATTATATTAGAAGCAGAAGACGAATTAAAGGAAAATATTCCTAAAAAATTAGAACAACAATGTAAAAATTTAAAAGTTTATCTGAATTTATTTTCCGATGTTTCCGTGAATATTGTACCACATGATTCTATAAAAATATTTCCAGATAAATTGACTTATGAAACATTAGTTCTAGATTCTTTAGATGCATTAAAAGATCCACATCTGCATGATTATCTTAACGGTACTACTACTGCACAGCACGATCTTCTCCAAATCGCATTGAATGAACTAGGAAAAAAAGATTTTTTTAATGCATTTCCAAAATTGATAAATTGGTTGGATGATAATGATGCTAAAGGATCAAGTCGGTTTTGCTCAATCCGAGATTCTTGTGATCATGGTAAATTAGATAGAGCAATAAAAAATGTAAATGATAAATTTCCTGACGAATTTGAATTTGAGGATAATATTTTAAAAAGAGATTCATTAAAAAACATAACATCGATGGAAAAATACATCCCTGAAGTACTCGACCACATAAAACGAATTTTTAAAGCGAAATATGTTAAATAACAAAATCTATTCTTTCATAATCCTAGTATAGGTTACAAATTATGATTGATTTTAATGATTAATTTATAGTCATAATTTTGAAAAGAAAAATCATCAAGATAAGCACAGATTTTAATCAGGAATAGTTTCTTAAAGTGATGCAAGTAAAACCAATTTTTGGAGATATAATAGAAAAGATAGACAAGACATATTGTTTTGTATTGATGCCATTTCAAAAAACGTTTTTCCAAGTTTTTGAAGATCACATTCTAAAAGTTTCCAAAAAATTTAAACTAATTTGTGAAAAAGCAGATGACATCTACAGTACAAAAGCAATTATGGATGATATTTGGAAGTCAATTAATAGAGCAAAAATCATAATTGCAGATTTGAGTGAGAAAAATGCGAATGTATTATATGAAACAGGAATAGCCCATACTCTTGGAAAAGATGTCATTCTACTAACAAGAGAAATAAAAGATATTCCATTTGATTTAAGACATCTTAGAACTATTCGATATGATTTTACACCTAGAGGAATGAAAGAGTTTGAAAAAAGTTTAGGAAAGACACTAAATGAATTATTAAAAAATGAAGTGATGAAAATTCAAACTAAGAAAAAAAGCATACCTAAAGTCTTTAGATTTACTAAAAACGGGGATTCTATGTTACTATGGAAAGAAAAAATAATCAAAAAACAAGACATAGAGTATCTTTCATACGAAATTCCTTTAAAGAAAAATAGTACACTTAAAGGACACATTGTTGGAGATAACATCTTCCATTTTTATTTAGTTGATAAATTCAATAAAAATTTATTTGAACAAAAGAAAATTTTTAAATCAAACTTAAACTCAGTTAGCAATTTAGAATATAATTTTCATTTTAAATCATATAAAGACGAAAAAGTATTTTTAATGATTGGGGCAGAACAAAAAGATAGTATTAAATTTGATATTTCATTATATTTAGAACATACAAAGAAATCAGATGTAGAGATTATTTGGGATGAAACTGCTCATGCTAATTTTGATGACCGTATGAATTACTATCCAATAAAAGCAAAAATGAACGAAGTTATCAATGTTGAATTATGTACCAACAAAATTTCTAATATGTATTTGTTAGATTCAAGTAATTGGGTATTATATAATCAAAAATCCACACATAAAAAAATCATTGAAAAAACAAAAACAAAAACTGCACGATTCAAATACAAATGTAAAAAGGATGATCTTTGGATTGTAGTTGCAGAACCCCCTCCCGGGATGTCAATGGAAATTAAAGCATTCATAACGAAATCAAAAAAATAACGTGTTAATACATAATCCTAGTATCGATTACGAAATTACTAAAAATTTAGATAGAATATCTGATGTATTTTTCCTCAGCACAATTGATCTGTTCTTTTTTAGTTTGTTTGCAATCAAAATTTATTTATTTTATCGAAATATACAGGTTTTTTAGTTAATAATCAGATTAATTGCTTCAATAATATCCAAAAAAATTAAACGTTTTATGATGGATATCTTCAATTAGATCCATGACTCATGAACAAATTATTTGGACGCTAGGGATAAAAAGTAAAAAAGCCGACAAATCCATTTCCTGGACTGATAAAATACCAAATCTTGCGGATCCCAATATCATTATCATTGATTTAGGATCTTTAACTCAAGAGATTTTAGATATTGTCTCGATGGATGAATTAAAAACAATCTCAACAACAATTTATGATAAATTATTTAACGGGGGTACAATTATTTTTATAACTTCTCATATTGTTTACAACAAATCAAGATCATTTTCCAATTATCATCTTTGCCCACTCAAAATAACTGTGAATAAAGTTCCGGAAGGAACTCATATTATTTATGATGAACGGAATCCATTTGCAAATTATTTAGAAAATGTAAAAAGATTTGATTTTTATCTAAAAGAATTTGATTCGTTTGAAAACAAATACGATATTTTTAGACGAGTCAACGGTATTTCAGCTTTAGAAATAGGAATAGAAAGGATTAGAATATCGAGGATTGATGATAATGCTGGAAGAGTTCTCGGTGGAATTTATAATATTGACAGTACGGAACAAGGACCATTATCTGGAGATCTGATTTTTCTACCTCCTCCCACTGAAATTCAAATTGATAAATTGATTGACGACATCATTGACACCACAAAAAAAATCACCTTGTATGGGTACACTCTTTTAGAAGCTAATCCGATTAAGATAGAAAAACAATCTGTTGAAATAAAACCATTGCAGGAGGGAAACCTCGAAAATAAATATAAAATTTTGATTAATGACCATAAGAAATCACAAATTTATTCTCTACTTTTTCGTATATTTTTTACATTATCATTTTATGCTGCGTTGTTTGCATTTATAACATACAAACCAGATTTTAACCCAATTTTTACAGTATTATCAATAATCATCTCAATTTTTTCGGTGGGTTATGTTATTGCCTATTTGAAATTCATAAAAATCAAATCACTAAATAAAATGGAAAAAACTTTTATAAAATTCTTTAATGTCTATCTTGCTTTAAAGACATATGAATATAGACCAAATTATAATATTGATAAGGTCATTAATAGCATAGATGTTTTATCCGATTATATTGAAACTTGGTATGGGAATAATGCACCAAAAGATTTATCTGAATTACCAAAATCCATAGTTAACACCCTCCGAAATATTGTCATTCCATCTATAAAAGCGAAAAATATTGATTATCAGATCCTAAAAAAACATTTCTTCAATTATTCTGCTAGAGTTTATGATTTAGAACCAGATGTGAAAATGTTAAACGAATTAGATCTACAATTGAAATCGTTACAAACAGAATCATTTCCAAAATCAAAAATAAAGAAAAAACCAAGTAAATACTCATTTTTCAAATTAATTTCTATCTCGCCAATTTCGGGATTAATTATTTATTTTTCATTTGTTAATTTTTGGCCTGATAAAACATTCGAATCCACAGCTTTGGCTTTAGGCTCAGCACTTACCATAATGATGGCATTAGTTCAACTTACAAAACACAAGTAACCCGCAAATCTGATTGAGAACTAATCAATATGATTAAAATTAATCAATGTCTATCTGAAATTAATTAGATCTCATAATTATTTTTACGACCTTTCTTATGTCTGAATCACAGTCTTTAACCATTTTCTTTAATCCTTTCATTTTGGTGACAGAAAATTTTGCATCATTTGTTCCTATCCAAAGACCTTTTTTGTTTTTCTCAAGTTTGACTACATTTGGGCTAAGAACAAAAACGGTCTTTTTGCCATCATAATCATAGGAGCTATGATGATGACTTAATCTATTTCTAATATCTCTTATTTGATTAAGTTGAACGAACGTTTTTTCATATTCTTGCAACAAATGAGGATAATTTGATTTTAAAATTAACTTAACAAGTTCAATTTTTCTTTCAAATGAAGTTTTTTCAAAATAGTGAATAAACTCCACAATTTCTCTAGGATTTTTTGTGAATCTATCAATTATGATTGTTGTAAGTTGCTGTTCAATTCCAATTGCATAAACCAAAATTTCTGCTCTGAATGAATCTGAAATTTTTCTGGTTTCACGATCTTGTTTTATTCTATCCATTTTGTACTTACTTTTTGAATATTACTTTTTATTTAAAAACTAGTAAAATTAGTGACATTTCTTTGCCTCCGTCTATATACCCGTACATATCGCGCGGGGGATATAGTCAGGGTATGAGATTTTGCACTAAAAGTATGGGATTTTCCTTCTAGAAATACAGGCATAGGGTAAAAAAGGTGCTAAAAAAAATGGATTGTCCCTATTGAAAGGGATCAATAAATGGACAGTTCACTATGTGATCTGAATCCATTGGTCTTGCTAAACTAACATTGATTTTGCCTTCACTGGTGTAAAAGTTGATGTCATCGGTTGTCTGCAGTAATGCTGCATTTGTCGGGTCTTTCCAATCAATTACAGATATTCTCCACATTGGAGAATAGTTTGCATCGCCAGGAGCCCCTGCTGCAATTCCAGGTTGGAATCCCATTGGACCTGAGCCTTTTATCCCATTTGTGAATTGGAACAGATCAACTGCAGCTGAGTTTGCAATGAGTTTTGCTGAAGTTGGTGTACTAGTTACACCCATCATTTCAGCAGGACCAGAAGGTGTTGCATCAGTTACAATATAGTAGATTGTTTTTCCATCTGGACCCCATCCGCGATGAGCAACAAATGTAACTGTCATCTTTTCTTTGTTGATTTCAGTAATTTGTCCACCACCGTATGGTGTATCATCAGATAACATCTTGTCCTCTTTTACCATCATCTGACCTTCAGGCCAAATGATTTGAGGCATGTTTACTACTACACTTAGTGGAGACAGTGTTACCTTGCCAGATTTTTCAGCATCCATTATCTCTTGTTCGGATTTGAGAATTGTTGGAGTTATTCCTTGATTCCATGTTACGTGAACATGAGATGTTAGTGCACTGTATGTATCAGTCTGTGCAGGTGTTGATGTAAAGACCTGTCCTTGAAATCCGTGAATTCCATCACCTTTTACACCGTTAGTGAAAAAGTATGTTGTAGATAGGGCTTCTTTTGGTGCATTTGCCAAAAGTGGTGCTAGTTCTACTTTCCATTTTTGCTGTTCTGTGATTAAATCTGCATGTTTTTGTTCACTAGCATCAGTGATTATATAGAAAACATCACCATTATTGTAGAATCCATGATGTAATGGAATGGTTGCTGGGACATTTGCACGAGATAGTTTTAGAACAGAACCTAGATCTGAATTGTCTTGCATGGACGACATTGATTTGTCTTCCATCTTTTCAGATTTTGGAGATGTCATAGAGGGTTTTGCTGGAACAGTAGATGTTGGTTTTTCGTTTTTGATAGCATCTTTGCCGCCAGGAACTTCAGAGCACAGTCTGTCTCCGCAAACTATTCCTTTGTTTTTAGAACCATAGGAATTAGATGATACTCCTTTTCCTTTTTCAGCATCTGCTTCAGTGATGTAATTTGTAGTCAATGCCATTGTAATCAATGGTAGGATTAGCAATAATCCAAAGTACTTGATTGACTTCATTGAAGGTCAACTTTTTAAGTAACGATAAAAGGATTATTCCAATTTATATCCAAATGATATCATCATTACAAAAAATAGATTTTAATTTGAATTAGTTTCCCATATTGATTTTCAATACTTGAAATGAAATGTGGTTTAAACTTTGGTTCTATTCCTAATGGCTTTGGACTAACAGATAGTATGAGCCATAGGGACTCTACCACCATTTTGGGCATAATTTTGGGCGCATTTAGGCATAAAAATTGGATTTAACAATCGCAACTAGAATTCATATCTTTCTTAGGATTACATATTTTACAGTCTAACAGACATTTATCTTCAGGACAATAACCACAAAATTGTTTTTTCTTTGATTCCAAATCTATTTCACAAAATTAGTTATAATATAGAATCTTTTTTTCCATTTTTATCTCATAATTAGTAAGCAATCAAGAACCTTTTTCATGTGGAATATTTTTGATGTTTATAGCATAAAATAGCATCACATTCATTGCATGTAATTATTTCACCTTGAATTTTTATGTTAATGGAGCCACATCGGGTACAAATTTTGATTCCATCCACTTGGCAATGGTTTATCACTTTTGGGATTTGCTCTTGAGGACTATCCACGATATGATATGTTTTTTGATTTATTTAACAACAGTACTTTACATTTGTAAAATTACTAGAGTCCCTTGTTTGTACCAATTAATTCGTATGATGTCACATCATAGGATAACTTGTAGACTTCTTGAAACCCTCCAGATGAAAATCCACCTACATAGAGTATTTTATTTGGTGAATCAAAAGCGATACTGGTAACTGTAAGATCAATGTCTGCCAAGTCTTTCCAAGTTATTCCAAGATCATCTGATCTAACCAAGCCAAACGTATCCACTGATGCAAACAAGATGCCTTGATCATCAAAATTCATCGCAGATACTGCTAATCCTTCGTATGCAATATGGTTCCAAATTTTTCCACCATCATTAGAATTGTAAATTCCGTTTCCAGTTCCTGTAAAAATTAATTGAGAATCATTTGGAGAAATTGCTAGTGCAGAAATGTATTCAGGATATTCTAATTGCTCCCAAGTATTTCCAGCGTCAATAGTTTTGAATAGTCCTCTGCCACCACTGTCAAAACCCAAAATCAGATTCGAATCACTATTACTTAGGGTCATGGCGTGAAAATCAACAGCTGGTTCTAATACTTTGGAAACAGATTGCCAAGTTATTCCACCATCAGTACTTTTGATCAATCCAGTGTTTCCACCAGAAGCAGGATGGCCACTTGCATACAAAGGTAAATCTTTGTCATGTGGTGCGTTAAATGCCATATAGTCTGCTCTTATTTTGTCTACTTTTACTGGTAGAGCACCGTTTCTGCTTTGGTAAAAGTCCCCATGTGTTGCAATATACAAGATATTAGGATCTGTAGGATCTACACCTACTCCATGGACATGACGCCATTCAACTGTTCTTGTATTTGTTGTTGGCTTTTGATCATTAGAATTAAAGCTAAAAGCTATTGCGATTCCAATTATTACGATTCCAATCAAAATAAGAAATTTCTTTGGGTTATTTTTCAAAAATTATCACAATACACTTTGTAAATAGGATATAAAAAACAAGTACTTTACATTTGTAAAATACTAGATTCAAATATGTAAGAAAGATAATCAATTGTATGAAAATATTCATAATTGTACTAGTCACAATTATTGTTTCTACTGGTGGAACTTTCTATCTATCAGCATACTCTGAATCTGGTCAATCAATGATGACTCACAATATGGGTGGAATGATGGATATGTGTAAATCTATGATGAATAGTATTCCACAAGATGTCATAATAAAAACAACTTCTAGTCAAATTTCAAAGGTTGGTGAAGAATCTAAAATTACTTTGCTGGTAACGGATAAAAAAGGTAATTCACTAGATAATGCAGATGTGATTCTTCACATAGAAAAAGGTGCACCAATGGCATCTATGGATATGTCAATGATGGATATGATGGGAAGAATGATTCAAGCAGAAAACATTGGTTCAGGTCAATATCAGGTAAAATTTACACCAACTGAGAAAGGATACTATACAATGCACACACATGCTATACCACAAGGAAAGTCCATGATGTCTATGATGAATAATCACATGGATATTGGAATTATAGCAAAATAGAATCAAAAAAAGTAAATGAGAGTTTTACTCTTCTGAAATAAAAATAGATTTTGCACTTTTTCTAGTTTTTGGTAATGTTTGGTTTTCTTCGAGCATTTCAGAAATTTCAATGTCGAATCCCTCTTCTTCATGTGTATTGACAAATTTTTTAGCTACAAGTGTTTCAAATATCATATAATCTGATTTGCCTTCGATTAATCCTAATCCATCAATTAGTTGATTTTTTTCGTCTGTAAAATACTGCGGTAACACATCAAAAATTGCATTTAGTAGATTATCAAGATCTTTTTGTGAATCTCCCTCTATTCCAGTTTGAGCGTTCAAATAAAAACAAACATCAAGAAATAGTTTTTTCTCCATAGTTTTTTGTTTTAACTTGTCAATATCAGGTATTTTTTCAAGGATTATCTTTTTGAGTGATTTTTTACGTTCTACATAATCGCCTGCAGTAGTGACAGGAGTAAAATTTCTAATTTCAATTGGATTGGATTCTCAGATTGGATTCTTACATGAGACTTTGACAAGTAGAACTCCGTTAGTGTATGACTTGCAGGAATTATTTAGATGGTTGATTGATTTGTCTGTAATACAATTACTAGAAGAAAATAAACTCGAGAAATCGGATTTTATCTTGACTGAAAACTATCACATCCGACTAAAACCAGATACTGCCAAACTACTAGTTGAAAAAATAAAATTAAATTTTAATCATAAAGTATCATACAGGAAAAGGAATTTTGCATACCAGAATATCTTGTATGACAATGTTTCACAGTTGGCACAATTTATTGCTGACAAGAAAAAAACAATAGAGTTTATTGTACCATTTATAGAAATTAACAGAGATGATAATTTGTTGCTACGAGAAAAGATTCTTTCATTGAGTCCAGAAGAGAGAAAGAAATTAGGGATTAACAAGTCTACTTTGTGGTATCTCAAAAAGAATGTTTCATCAAAGGATAAAATAAAAATTTATGGTAAAATACTAGATAAGATCAACGATCGATAATATACAAAAATATATGATCGCTGACTCAGTGTTTATGATGATTAGCAACTGTCAGTAAAGCAGTATTTTTGGTTGCCAGTTCAGCTACTTTTTTTTTATCTGCACTACCGATTATTATAACATCTTTATCTTTTGGCTGTAAGGTTTTAATGATTTTTCCCCGTATATCTGAATCAGATCGTAATGAGTCTTGATTTCTTCCAGGCATGAAAAATTTTCCTTCTTTGAATAGAAGAGTTGTTGCACCATTAGCCCCCATCTTAATTGCAGCATCTCTTTGCTCAATTCCTGAACCAATTTCAGATTCTAATCCCTTTATCAAAACGGCATGGTTGTATTTCCCTACTACAATAGAACATTGGGGCACTTCCATTTCTTTTGGAATAGATTCATGCAATTTCGAGTAGAGTCTAAACCCCTTATCTGACATCCACATGCCTCCATTGGAAGTTTCTACGAGTTGGTGCATCTTAAGATGCTTAACTAGAGTTTTTACTGCACCTTCGCCTAAATTTAGCTCTTGAGTTAACAAGGCCCGACTGATTTTTCCGTACTGTGCCATAAGCTGAAATGTTTTGAAGACATGAGCAATATCAAAAGAGATCATTCTACTTGGTGCGTATCTGTCGGCAACTTGTGTCAGTGTTTTGATTACTTGGTGCATTGTAATGTCTAGGAATATCTAGTATATCTTTGTGTTGGATAAACCATCCAACAGTTTAAATAGATTAAAAAGATTTTTTTCTTGTGTTGTCTCAATCAAAAGAAATTACAGTATCAAAATTCAACGTTCCAATTTTTGCAGTTGTAATTTTGGCAATTATCTTTACATTTGGATTATTTTTTGTAGGGTATGATCAAGGACATTTATTTAGTATTGTTTTGGGTGAGCAAGCATTTCAAGACATGTACATTCATGAATTAACCCATGATATGAGACACGCGGCAGGATTTCCGTGTCATTGAGGTATTGATATGAGAGCAGCTTTATTTCTTGCAATTGTTTTAATTTCCGGTGGTCTTGCAGGTATTGTACATGGGATTGCAAATCTTGCAATCGTTGAACCATATCTGGATGTGGCAATTGGAATTGAAAATCAACATCTGTTTGCGTTAGGTGAAGAAAAAGATACTTCTGAATTTAAAGTTCAATTTGATTCTTACCGATACTGGCAAAAAGGTGGACAAGTTTTAGCTGGAGCAATTTTAGGAACATCTATTGGTGCATTGTTTGGTATTGTTTATGCATATTCTAGAAAATCATTGCCAGGAAGACATGATTTACAGAAAACATTTACTCTTGCAGCAATAATGTGGTTGGTAATTTACTTTATTCCGTTTTTGAAATATCCTGCAAATCCTCCAACGGTAGGAGATCCTGAAACTGTAGTGCTACGATCAATTTTGTATCTATCATTTATTGCAATTTCTGGTTTTGGTGTTTTGGGATTTTATCAATTATACAAAAAATTACAATCAAGAAAAAAGATTGTAGCATTTGTGGGATATGCAATTTTTATCAGTATGGTATTTGTAGTGATGCCTCCAAATCCTGATAAAATATCTGCTCCAATGGAACTGGTAAATGGATTTAGAGTAATGTCTGTAATTGCAGTTAGTGTGTTTTGGGTGTCTATAGCTGCAATTCTAGGCGTGTTTTGGCACAAATTCGGGCCTGATTCAGAAATTAAACTAGAAAAACATTAGATCAATTCTTTTCCAATTTCTACCCTTCAATCAATAACCTTTGATTCCAATGATTTTAAAACAAACATTGTGCCGCTATATCTCTACGTTTTCATTTTTATCATAAATAAGAAAGCGCATTGGCAAAACCAGCGACAGATGATGCAGTAATGCCAATAGTAATTTTTGGTCGGAATTAGATTACTATTTATTTTGCGGTTATTCATAAATTTAGTTTTGCCAATGACTTTCTTTTGGTCAATGAAGACTTGTAAAGCTGCGTTTGATGACGACATACAATGACCACTGATGATAAAGAAATAAGCTCTATTAAAGATGAAGGACATTCTATGTTGATATTCTGAGATTTTGGATTATAGAAAATTTTTCCATTCTTTTTTCTGTTCTATGTAATTGTAATATGATCATATAGTATTCTATATTTTTAATAACAAAATAGAATTAGTAATTATATGAGTCAAGAAATAATTCAAAAAAGGCCGTGGGTTTTGATTAGTGTTTTTAAAGAAAATACAAACCCTGATGATTTGAAAAGAATTGCTCCACAAATCCAAGACATTATAGATGATTGGCAATCAGGAGGAAAAATAATGTGGTCTGGTGCATTTAATGACAATGCAACAGGCATGGCAGTATTTGAGGCAACAGAACAGGAAGCAAACGAGTTTTATGACAAATACGACAAGATCTGTTCTGGAATTTTAAAATATTCCATATATCAATGGGATGCAATGCCAATTCTATCTATTTTGTCAGCCAATTTGTGACTATGGTTCTAGACAAAATGAACATTCAACTATGCAGAATTTGTGGGTGTGAGGTAAAGGATCTGGCAAAATGCAACAAGTGCAGTTTGGTGATATCAACTATTTGTAATTGCTGTGCTAACATTGAACAAATTCAGATTCATACTCATGAATAATCTTTCATGAATATTTGTTTTTAATATTGTTTAATTGAAAAATATTTGATTGGAAAACTTTTAAATTTTATTTTTATTTAAAATTTATACGATGCAGATTCTAACAAGATAGAATAGAGATTTAAAATCTAAGTACATGTTATATTCTCTAATTTTCTTGTGACTCTAATGAATAAATCAATAACTTTGATTATTGTGGCAGTGACACTAATCACAATACAAACTTCTCAATCTGCTCACGCAGAATTAGATTATGAGGAAAAACTATCCTTTGCAGGATCCCTTGAGGAAACATTGGGTCATTTTTGGGCAATTGAACAAAACCTAGATGACAATAATGCAGAGCTTGCTCTGGTTCATGCAACACACCCAATTGCAGAGCTTTATTCGTCCATGAAGCCAGATCTTAAAGCCGCAAATCCCGAGTTTGATGCTAAAATACAGCAGACTCTAATGGATCTGGGGAAAAAGACGGGTTCTAATGTAACAAGAGACGATGCGCAACTAGCAATAGATGAAGCAAAAGAGATAATCCAAGAAGCAAGAATTCTGATTGTAGGTAATGATCTCAGTCAAGATATGACATTCAAGGCAAAACTAATGCAAGGTCTACTGAAAACTTCAATTGGAGAATATGAAGAAGGAGTAAAAAACGGCCAGATAGAAATGATGGCTGAATTCCAAGATGGCTCTGCATTTGTATGGAAATCTCAGCAAATCTTTGATGAGATAAAATCAGATTTGCCAGAACATGAAGCAGAAGAAATTGAAGAATTTTACTCTGAATTATGGGATGCATATGATAAAAGATCAGATCCGGAACAAGTTGCAACATTTGCCAATGGAGTAATCCATGAGCTTGATGATGCAATTGGTGAGGAAACTAAAGAAACTGATCTATTGATATATGTTGAAAACATTCGTAATCTCTTAAATCAAGTTAAAGTAACATACGCTGAAGGTGACAATGACACAGCACTGAGCCTTGCAACAAAGGCATATCTGGATAATTTTGAATATCTAGAAGGACCAATCAAAGAGTCAAATCCAGAGTTGGTCGAAGAACTTGAGACAATGATGCGAGAAGAGCTTCGGGATATGATAAATAATGACGTACCAGTATCAGAAGTGAAACAACAAGTAGATGACATACTTGCAAAAATGGATACTGTAGCAAAAATAGTTCCAGAATTTGGCACTATCGCTATAATGATTCTAGTGGTTGGAATAATTAGCACGATGGTTTTATTATCAAAAAGCAAAAACTTGTCAATATTGCCAAGAATCTAATTTTACAACACTTTTTTCTTTTTTCCCCCTGTAAAAACAGTAAAATAAAAATAATTTTTATTGCATACTGGTAAATGAGAATTCTTTTTTGATTAGACTATAACAAAAAATGATTTGGAACTATTTCTTTCTATGTATTTGTTTTAAAATATTATTCCTGATTTTTGTTTTAATTAAAAATTCTAGAAAGATATTCCTGTGCCGTGAAATGTTCTACTAAATTATATGCTTAAACTTTTGTAAAATAACTTATGTTAGATCATAAAAAACTAACAAAAAAATCTCTGATGGCAATAGCAATAGGTGGAATGCTAGCAGTATCTGCAACTACTCTTGCTACTGCCTTCACTGGACAATCCTATGAATTTCCAAGCCCGTCATCAGTATCAACTGATCACGAAAGACTTCAGATACCATCAACACAATTCATTTGGTTGAATGACCATAAACTCAAACCCGGCGATGGACTATTTCTAATGGATACATCACCATTTGGAGTCGATGCTCATTTTGCAATGAAGATACCATGTAATGATAATGGTACACCAAAACTAAAATTGGTCAACTTCGCAGAAACTAGAGAAATTGAACAACACATCGAATATGATCCAGATGGCGCATCTGATGCAGATCCAGACTTTGGCTTTAGAGCATTCGTTGCCGAGCCAGAAGAAGTAGCTGAAGCAAAGATCATCAACATCCCTCTAGTTTTGGTTGCACCAAATGGCAATCCAACTATGAGTACAACTGAGTTTGACAATCTTGAGGCAGACGAAGTTGCAAATAACATCAATCCAGACGACCCTACATATGACACCACTCCTGGACCTAAGAACAAAGCACACATTGAGGCATACCCAATATCTGCAACGCTTGATGGTGTATCAAAGTTCAATCCAGCACAGGACGGTTCGTGCATCTATCATGTAACTGCAGAAAATGTTTCAGACATTTTTCTTGTAAATGATGGTGACAAACAGGTAAAGTTTAACGACAACGATCACATAATCTATGACGTCAACAAGTTCAGGGCAAAGAGATAAACATTCTCCTTTTTTTCTTTTTTATTGCAGAAGCGCAAACCTATTTTACGTGATAATAGGTTTGAATTTTTTCATAAATACAATCAATCCGCAACTTGCAATTATTGTAGTTATTCCACTATACCACAATGCAATATCAAGACTAAACGAATCCTCAAAAAATGATGTTGAGTTCATTGATCAAAGTTACTTCCAATCTTGATAATTACTGATAATTGCTTTATGCAATAAAGCCCAAGTTAATGCATGACTCAAGATTTACCAATAGCAGAAAGAACACTTGGGGAATTACTGCCAGATACACTTACCTATTCACTTTGTATTCATATCGATAAAGGAACAGAAGTATGGGTCGTTGCAGGAATGCTTGCTCAATATTTGGAGTCTGCCACTGATTCTGTAATAGTAAGAGATGGCGAAACACCAGTAGGTACAATCGGAGGCAAAGAGATTATGGAAAATCTTTTGAAAAATCCATCGTCAGGTTTGTTTTTTGGAACAAATGTTGAAGACATTATGGAATCAAATCCAATAATCGTTACAAAAGACACAAAGTACAAGGATTTAATGAAATATTGGAAAGAAAGAAACAGAGCATATGCAATAATAGCCAACGAGTGGGGATTTTATTCTGCAATTTCAGCTAAAAAAATTCTGGAAATTGGAATGAGGTGTAAAACTAATCTTTCAATTTGGGATTTACCAAAGAAAATACCCATCACTTTCAAAAAAGATGATACTTTGGGCGCAATAATAAATTCTATGTTTAAAAACAAAACTCGTAAAATTTTACTTGAAAATTCCAATAAATACCTCAATGATAGAATAATCATTGAGACAATTACTGAAAAAATGAAATATCTTAAAGAGACAGATGATTTCCTAAATATGCCTGCCAGCATTATAGAATTGGAAGAGGCAAGAGTTATTTTTGATGATCTAGACATTAACGAAGTTTCCGCAATGATGTATGATATGGAACATCCGTATGTAATTTACAAGAACTGGATTGTTACTCCATGGGGGCTTTGTCAAATTAGTTTAACACTCCAGCATTAGGTTCAAATCCACCGTGACTCTACCTACTTAGTTTGGCAATATTTTGGGCACAACTAGGCGTAAAAATCAAAAGTCTAGTTTTCACTAATTATCATCCAGTTGGTACTGCAGGTGTGCTAAAATCGATTGTAATTGGAACCTCAAAAGGAATCAAGTTCTTGTACATGTTGTAGTAAAACAATTCTGCATCCTCTTGTCTTGTCAACTCTTCCTGATTGATTGTAATCATCACGCCTTTTTCCATATCTCCTATTCCAACTCCTATCAATGCAGGATTGTTATCAAAGTGACCTGATACTATCGACATTCCCATTTTCATTCTAATGTCTATTGGAAGAGAGTTTGTTTCATTTGATATTGCAACAATTCCTCCATTAAGTCCTTCATTTGTTGTATCTACTTGATAATCATAGAACCCAGTCTTGTTGAACTGGATTGATTTTTGCATTGAAGGTCGAATTTTCCCTGTAGACCATGTACCTTCTGGGTTATAGACTGTTGCAGTAAAGAAACCCTTGTTAATCCAGGTAATTTTATTGTCTTTCTCTAAGTAGAGGGTTATATCATGTGGCACTGTCATGTGTCTAGTACCGCTATTATCGGTTATAGGATAGATTAGCACTGTATTTGGTTCCATCAGACTAGGATCTGGATGACACGTATTTCCTCTTTGGATAAATCCCTCTTCACAGAAAATAAAATTCTTGGTTGTAGTACCAATTCCTAAAAATGGATAGTAGTAATGTATTGGCAGATAAACTGCTACAATGATTATGATTCCAATGATTATCAAAAGTCTAGTCTTCATTTTTTAGTCAAATCCACCATTCAAAATTTTACAAGAAAATCCTTTTGAATTATATCGTTTTCAAACTCTGCAAATAATGTGTAATATCCTGTAGAATTAATAATTGGAATGCCAAGCGGAGAATCACCTATCTTCCATTCTTTTTCAAAATGTACTGGAGTTGTATCTGGATCACAAAGTTCTACAATGGTGTTACTTTCCCATATTTTTTGATGATCAGAATTTTCTATCCACAATGATGGATGGCTATAGCACCCATATTTTGTACCATTGAATTTTACTGTGAATGTGATTTTTTCCCCAACAATTTGGTCTTTGTTTAATCCTTTTATTGTAAGTGGTTGCTGTAAAAATAAATCTCCTCTTGGTATGACAAGGTCTGAATTTTTGGGTACATCGATGGAGCTAAACTGCCATCCACGTTCAATTAACTTTGTTACTGTTTCTGGTTTTACACAGACAGGAGAACCATCAATTGATTTGAAGATTAATTGCAATTGATCTTTACAAATTACATTTTCTGACAAAATGCCTTTTTCAAGTTGTTTCTTTGGGTAAAATGAAATTGCATTTTCAAAAAATTCTATCGGACAGCCAGCTGGAAATGCCCATAATCCATTATCGACCGTTGTTATGATCTCGATTTGTTTATCGCCTTTCTGAACTGGTACCTCTATTAAGAATTGCTTTCCACTCAATGTCTTACTTTTTATCTTTATTTCAAATCCATCTATTACCACAAAAGGTACATCATTCTTTCCTATCGGTAAACACTTGTATCGTATTTGTATAAGATCCAAGGGTAGTTGAATCTTAATTTCTCCATCTTTTTTGGCATCTATGTTTATGAGAATATTCTGGTGATATGATTTTATGTTCACAATCTCAATATTTTCTGATGAATTGATTGAAATCAAGTGGTAAAATTGGCTGTTAATTAGATTATAATTCCAGATAGTTTCAACATTAGATTGTTCCTTGATCTGTTTTAATGAGGTAATTGGAGAGAGGATCTTTTCATCATCAAATATAACTTTTGGAAATGTGTCTATATTTGCGATAGTATGTGAAGCCGTATCTGTATTATTCCAAATTACTGTGGATCTAGGTGTGATAATGACATGATTTGGCGTAAAAGAGACTCCGAGAGTTGACTCTACTGCCCCTTTAGGAATATTGATTACAGCATTCATTGGATGATCAGAACCGTTCACTTCTATTATTCCCATTAGCCATGGATGCAGTTGGCAATGATATTCGAATGTTCCAGTATTAGTGAATGTGTATTGGAATGTCTGGTTTGGAGAAATTAAATCACTTTCTATTTTATCATAAGGTAAAGCCCAAGATACTTGAAATCCATACAAGATTGACAAAAATACAATTATGATGAATACTGCCATAAGGTTATCCACATCATCTGGTTCTTTTCCTAAATCTTAACCATTACGACAACAGCATGTTTCTACGTGTAAATCTGGAATGCTATATCATTTTTTATCATAATACAGAATCAGCGTACCTACAATGAGAAGAATTCCTGGTACAAAGTAGGAAAAAACGATCATCATAGTTCCTAAAATAATTAAGGAATTTTTGTACCGCATACGTTTGGCATTTGATTTTAATTGCTTCCTGCAAAAAAGCGAAAGTAGTCCAAGAATAATCCCAGCAACAATGGAAGTTATTGGATAGATTTTTTGATTAAACATATCATCATCAAATCCCGAGAATAACGTGCTAAAGGTCAGAATTACAAAACCAAATACAAGGATAGATCCAATCAATATCAACAAAAATCCAAATTTTGAAGGATTTTCTGTAAAAGATTGAAAAAATGTTTGGATTGTCATTGATTCTACGTAGATGAAATCATCTTTATTATTTTAATCCACATTATTTTGATTTTATTCTCACTCTAAAGATTTACGACCAATAGCATGTTTTTGTGAGTAAAACGGTAGTAAACCATTTTTATCGACAGAGAGAGAAAAAGGTTTAGCCCAAACCTTGGGCTGCATATTTGCCGTGTCGTGAACGTACAAAGAACGCAGATGCAATTCCACCAAAAATCCCTACAGAGATTAGTGATGCTCCAAGGACACCATCTACTGCAAAGTATGGCGTACCTGAACCCTGTCCTTGATATTTTTCTGCATATACGACCTTTTGGTTTGCCAACTTTAGTGCATCTTCAAGTGTTACTGCATTACCATATCCTGGTTGGGCATGTGCTGCGCTTGCAATCAATGGCAGGATTACCATTGAAAGCAAGACTGCCAGTATTATTGTTCTTGTCATGAAGAATAATACGTGAATTTTGCTTAAAGCGTTTGATGAAATTTGTATTTTACTAATACTTACATATTATGTTGTCATATAGATACCACCTATGAGTGATGCAAATTTTAAGACAGATAACGCTGTAAATGTTTTTTCCTTAGATGATGTAAAGATGAAAATTTTGGCAAAGATTATTTCAAACAAGTCAAGTATAGAAATTTTGAATTTATTATTTTACAACGAAATGACTGCAAATGAGATTGCTAGGAAAACAAACATGTCTTTGCAACTTGTAAAACATTACTTGGATAAAATGCAAGAGATTGATGTAATATATGTTTCAAAAATTGGAAAAAATTCCAAGGCACGAGATATGAACTATTACAAAACATCCAAGATTGCAATTATTATTACTCCGTCAAAGATTACTGAAAAAACCAAGCAAAGCAAATCATTGATCCGTTCCTTTCATTACATATCAAAATTCTTTGGGATAGGAATAATTTCTGTAATAGCTGCATTATCACTAGTAATAGTATCTGCTGAAAGCAGTCTGTTTAACCCCTTCAAAAGTTGGTATTCAGACTTTAGTTTGCCCATAAAAATTTCTGGAACTGGTCTTGTTAATTCGATAGATGAGTCATTATACATGGCAAAAACAAAGGTGGATTTTGTAGTTTCAAATCCAGGAGCAGGTTCAGGAACTCCTTATTTTGATCCATATTCCAGCGTAATGGATTTTGGAGGTACTGATTATACCATGACCATGATTGTACTTGCAGGTATTGGTGCTGCCATATCATTTGCAATTTTTAACAAGATCATTCAATCTTTCCAAACAAATTCATCAATACAAGATTCATTTTAGAAAGATGAAATCTAGTTTTCATTTTCTTCATTCTCAATCATAACGGTAATTGCATAAAAAACAAGTACAGTCCTATAGAAAATCCAATAATTAATGTGAGATACTGCCAATGTCTTGAGAGCCACTTTTTCATGTTATTATTCTAGATACAACCTTGAATGCTCATAAATGGTTCTATAGATTATTTCTTAATTTCAAAAATATCTTTACTCTGTTTCTTTTTACAAATAAAATAGCAAGACATGTAATCAAAATTACTACAAAAACAAAGTCCAAGCTAAAAATGAAAGAATAGAAACCAAGTACATCTACATAAACACCTCCAACATTACATGTGCAATCAGATTCTAGTTTTCCTGTAGGACACAGAGATTGAAATATTACATATCCCTCCTCAGTTAGTGAACATGCCAAAGCTGTATGATTTGACAACACCATTACTATAGATAATAAAAATCCAAAAAATATTCTAAGAGGAATCCACCTTAATATCAAAAGTCTAGTTTTCATTTTCGTCCGAATTAAAGAAAGATTCTCCAATCTTGATCAGTTCAGTATACATGAAGTTTCCTGTAACTGTGTATCTGATTGCATTATCTGTAAATATGCTTAGAGTATTGGCAGACCTCCTATCAGGATAGTATTCAGTGAATAACACTGCAGGTTCTCTCGCAGTTGTAATTAGTCTGCTTCCTTTAAACCCACTTGAATTTTTTTGTGATTCATATTTGTCATATGTTGGATCTTTCTCCCAATTATTTGCAACATAACCATTCCAATATAATAAAATTAATGCATTTGAATCAACTAGATCAGATTTTGCAAAGTGCGATACGGGTTGATATTTCTCTGTCATTTTCTTTCTGCCATCATCATCTAGATACACTAGATTAACGGCCCAATTGGTGTGATGTATGCCACATTCAAAGGAATACCCCTCTGGAATATACAGAGGGAATTTTGGATATACCTCAACTTGTGAATATAGAGATCTTACTTCATTTTCAGTCATGCAAGGCGGATAAGGTTTCAAGGTAAATGTTCCCTGTAGATTTTCTGGGGTTATGATGTATTGATAGGCTAGATCACCTGGCGTATGCCAATTGCGTGGAGATACATCCCATACTTTACCCGCAGGAATGGTCATTTTATCATTAACAAAGTGTTCAGTCCAATCTCCATCTGCAGGAGGGTTTGTAATCTGAATTGTAATTGGTTTTTCTAGTTTGTTGTTAAAAATTATAGTTCCATTAAATCCACCTGAAAATAGGTTGACGTGTGGATTTTCAATTATCGGTATTCCCTGATCGTTTTTTGTTACATTCACAAATACTAGTCTTTCACCTTTAGCATAATGTGAATCAAAATCAAATCCTAGTTTGTATTGGTATTTGTCATCCTCAAAGATGCATTCAAAGTGATATGCGGTGTCATTAATTTTGTTTAGTGTGTCATAGACAGTTTTTTGTGTTACAGTAAAATCATATCGTTCTATCAGTTTTTTTGCATCAACAAAACTAACTGGGTTTGAAAATCCTGAATAAAATCCATTTTGAATATCACCAGAGAAAAGACTTCTCGTGGATTCTTCCATGACATATTTGAGATCTTGTGACAGAGAATACAATTCCTCTGTAGTGAATTTGTGACAATTTCGTTCTGGAATTATCTCCGATGAAGGAATTGAAAATGCATACACCTTTCTTGTGACAAGATCAGCATACTCTACATCATATTTTTTTTTAAATGATTCTCGGATAGTCAAATCATCTTTTGACTCAAATTCTTTTTTTTCCAAAGGGGAAATATAGTAGATATAATTGTGGATAATGAAAATGCTAGGAAGAATTATCGCAACAGCAACAACAGCAAGGATGAGATTTTTGTAATTCGCTTTCATTTTATTATCCAAAGTCTAGTTTTCATTTTTTCTGCCACAGCGTTTTCTTTCCCAATAATGCAAGTGCAAAATTATACAACAAAAATCCCATTATTATCCATACCAGTAATCCAATCCAACTTACTTGAAGTTGAGAGTAACAAGATTGGTCAATGTACTCATATTTCCATGGCAATACATAATCAAGTCGGTCATCTCTAGAACAACCATACGCGCTATTAATCATAGTTGAAAGCATGCTTATTGTTACAACGAATATCAAAATTCTAGTTTTCATTGTCAAGCAATACTCTTTCCATAATTTCATAATAATTTTCATCATCATGATAATCTAATCCAAAAATGGCTTTTAGTCCATTGTCCGTAAAAGTTTCTCTGTAACCTAGAATTGTCAATTGAGGTGTCTTTTTGCCATCAAACTTGATGTATTGTTCAACTTGTACGTCGCACTGATACTTGACTGGGTATGATTTGTGTCCCATACACGACAATACAGTTCCCTCTACTACTGCATCATATTTTTCTTTGAATGATTCTGTAATTGTAGATAACTTGTCTCCGTATTTGACATTAGATTCAGACTCGCGATTATTTTCATTTATAATTTTATTATCATATATTGGAGTCCCTATCGCATCTCCATCCAAATAATCAAGTATTCCAGACAAAAATAATGCCATGACAAAGACAAGACTTGCCACAACTATAGAAAGAATCACTAGAACTAGAGAATATTTTTTCATTTTCTATTTCTCTTGTAATTTGTATACAATACAATGACTACCAATATTATTCCCAATGCCAATAGTCCCAAGGTGATTTGTAATGTACTTGATTCTTCAATGCTATTTTTTACGCATAATCCTTCTTGATATGAAGTGCCTAAATCACATACAGGTCCATCAAGAATTCTAGATTCACGATTAATTAACAAATCATAATCAACTAACGTATCAGGATAATCTGCTTGTATGTACAACAAGACCCTTTGATTGACTTTATAGATTGAATCAAAACCACTGCGAGAAGATTCTTGATCAATATAATATCCTGGAACTTTGATGATTTTTACATCTAATGGATTTTTGAGGTATTCTTCTACTTCTATTTCATAAAGTGCAATGCCACTTTGTATGGTGACTGAATTTTCAGAAGTTTGAACGTTGGGTTTTGATAATATCTTTACAGATAAAATTTTACCAACTACAACATGTTCCGCATAATCAAACGCAGTTTTAGGATTTGGTGCAGGCGGTGCATAAATTGGCTGGACTGAAATTAATACTAAAACAAATAAGATTATCAAAAGTCTAGCTTTCATTTTCTTTTTCTCCTTATCACAAAAGCCATCATGAGAGAATTCAATTCTGAGTTTCGTTTAATTCTCCAACAGCAACTGAATGTCCAAATTCTATTCGCATTGGTACTTCAAAAGGAAACATGTCTTTAAACAATTTTTCATAGTATTCCTTTGCGTTTGAGAATTTTTTAAGTTCATCTTCATGAATTATTATTTCCAGTTCATTCTTTATGTCTACCCCTACTCCTGTTATTGGCAATTTTCCAAATGATTCTGTAACAATTTTTTCAGCTTCAGATAATCTGTACCATAACGGAAATTTCGATTCCTTTGCGATATTCTCGTGAGAACCAACTCCAGTGCTATCTATCGATAATTCAGTTGGAATCTCTCCTCCCAATGCACCGTTATATTCTGGAATGTAATTACGTAACGTCAATGTCTTTACACTGGTACCTTTGACACAAATTGGTTGTCCGTTACTCTTTTTCATAACAAGTTCCAGTCCTTCTTTACAAGTAATTTCATCAGGTTGAATACCTAACTTGGACTGCTTTAGTGGAGACAGTATGATATGATCTGAAATATTGTTTTCAAAAAGATACAACTCTCCTGTGTTTCCAGACTCAGTTTGCTGTCTTGTTCCCACCACAACCTGCTTGCTGTTGGCAGAAATTTTTCCTACGGTTGATTCTATTGTCTCCCCCAAAATTGGATTTAATTGCGTGTCAAAAAATATCAAATTATCATGATCTTCACTCACATTAGACCCCACAATAGAATTCTCTGAAAGTGCAGTATAGTATGCTGGTCTTGTATGTTTTTTGTTGCCATGCTCATCAAATATTGTAGTTCCTAAATTAGATCCTACAACTGTAAATGTTCCATTATTGGAAATATCTATGCTCAAAATTCCACCTTCTACGTTACGCTGCCATAATAATTTGCCTTTATTATCAAACATGTACAAATTTCCATAATCCCCGCTGGCCATTGAACCTATGGCAATTCTTTCCCCTTCAGAAGAGATTGAGACAGCAGATCCTTGTACGAACCCATCAAATCCATCATATTTCCACAATACATTTCCAAAATTATCAAAGACGTAGAGCCACCAAGTATTATCCGTATTTCCAGTTACACCTACTGCAATAATTGAGCCATCCTCTGAAATTTTCACGTCATTCATTGATCCTGGTACGATGTAACTCCACAATAGATTGCCCTCATAATCCAGATACATAATTTCTTCATTAGATTGTATTATGATCTTTTTTTGTGGAATTATCTTTCCTGACAAGGATTGATTTTCTAAAGGTATGCTGGTTTTGTTGGTATTTTGATAATACCATAAAAGATTCCCCGTCTCATTAAAAAGATAAACAGATGGATTGATGAATGCAACTCCAGCACCAGCAGTAAGTTGGTATCCACTTGCCAATACACGTGAGCCGTCTTCAGATACTGAAACTTTGCCTATTATCCTATCTTGCTCATTTTCCCACAAAAGCGAGCCATCTTTGTCAAAATAATAAATTTTGCCAGCAGTTCTATTGATGTCAGTTCCTGCTGCAATATGAGAACCATCAGCAGATGTGTCGACTGACCAGATCTGTCCATCCAGATGTTTTTGCCATATGGGGAATGCAAAAGCATCATCGCAACTTACAGATATGGATAATAAAATCATCAAGAAAATTGCAAGATATTTCATTTACTCAAACCAAGATTAGGAAGTTCATAAAGCGTTCTAATCTCTAATAGTGAGTCCATACAGATTCGGATCTACAAAGTATTATTGACTTTAATCAAAAGTATTCTTTCCAACAAATACGGTAATGGGAATATCTTCTCCAATTAATTTTTTAATTACTGGCGCATACTTGTCTGCCAAGTCACTATTTTCAAATTCTATCCATAATGTTTTACTTCGGTTATCTACTCCAAGACCAATCCATGGGATGACATCATGATTGTCAGTCAATATCTGTTGTGCGTCCTCTAGGGTTCTCTTTAATTGAGGATCAACCTCGTAGAATTTACTAATTGCAATTCTTAATTCATCCAGTTTTATTTCGTTTTGCTTGAGTGTTTCCTTGATAATATCAAGTTCTTTCCCTAATGAAGAAGCAGTATCACTTTTGTTTGCTCTGACACTACCTAATTCTTGCATTTTTAGCGTTATTTCATCCTGTAGTCTTGTATTTTCATTAGCTAGAATTTCAAATTGTACCAATAAAGATTCAGGGGTTTCAGATGTGGAGCTAGAATAAATGTTATTTTCCGAGGAATTTGTTATCGTAAATTCTTGTTTAACATCTCCAAAACTTGCCCTATCCTGATAATATGTAGCCAAAACCTCATACTTGCCAGATTGCAAATTGATTTGACTATTCTTAGAATTAATATCGAGATAAAGTGGAATTCCAACATATTTTTCAGTTACGTCACAAATTGAAATATAGTCTTGAGAGTAAACTGGTGGTGTATTCTCATTTTCACGTATAGTCACATTAAATAGTATACAACCACTACCATCTCCAATCGCAAGTACTTCAAAGCGGATTGGTTCAAATGTTGCATATTTTGATCTTAATCCATTAATTTTGATTAGTGACTCTGATGGTGTTATTTCTTTTTTTTCAGATATTCTGTTTTTATATGGATATAATTTTATTTGATCATCCCACCATTTCTGAAAATATGATTTTTGCTCATCGTCTAAAATATCATAATCTTTTAAAGAATTTGTTTGATTTGCAAGTACCAATAATCCTAAAATTAGTGAGGCAATTCCTACTGAGGCAATTATAACTGTGAATCCAGTTTTCATTTTTATTCAATCCAAAATCCTATTCTATAAAACTGACTGTCATATTCAAACAATCCCGCTTCTGAGATTCCTTTTTCTTCAATCCATTCTTTGTATTGAGCTAATTCCGATTTAGACATTCCAGGCGTCATCATATCAAAAGTATCCAGTCTTGTTCCAATTCCTTGAATTAATGGTTTTATTTTTGGAACTTGATTTAGATCCTCGTCTGTAATTTTGACAGCGTTGGTTTTTCTAGAATTTGTTTCATTGAGAACTACTTGAAGATCATCTTCTGAAAAGTGTCTAATCATTATTCCCTCATAATATTTTGAATATGTTCCATTATCAAAAACCCAAAATACAAGTACGGTTAAAATTATAGGCACAATTGCAGCAATAATCAAAATATTGGTTTTCATTTTCAATCAGTTTTTTAATATCTCACAAGTATTAGCAGTATCTTCTCCTATGAAGTAATCAGTGTAGCCATCATAGTACACTATTTGATAATCTACAAAGGATGGAATTTTTGAAATTATTTCTTTTTCTGCAGAAGAGTCATTAAAGATCCAATTTAGATCTATTATGATTTTACTTTCTTCTAGTTTTATATCGCAAATACCATAACCAGTTTGTTCTATATCATATTTGATTTCTTGAAACTTTGTTTCTAACAAGGATACATGTTTTATCCATCCCCTCTCCAATAATTTGATTTTAGTTTCTAGTTTTACACAGGCAGGAGAACCGTTAGAACTTAATAGTAAAATCTTGTCATCATAACATCGAATTTTATCTATTGGGATCTTGTGTTTTAGTTGTTTTAATGGGGCAATTGCTTCTCTGAAATTAAAAAAGTCAGGATCATATGAAAAATAGTTTGGAACACAGGGATCTTCCCAATCGGCTGGAATTATGGGGGCTCCACGTACAAAGGAATTTTCATTTGGTAAAGTTGGGGTAATCTGAATTAGAGAGCGTGCATCACAAACAGGACTTGTTTTAACAGAGTAATCAGTTATTTTGTATTTGTAATTGGTAGATACTGGACTAATGTCATAGATGTAAAACAACGCCCTATCGTCTTTTTTGAAATCGTTCCATACATCAAATCCTTCAGCAGAAATAAGATCTGAATTAAGTGAACCTTTGAAAACCTGATTAATTTTAATATGATATGTCCCGGTATTGTTGTTGTACTCTACTATTGTGCCATCTAGAATAACCTCATGAATATCCCATAGTAATTCCGGGACTACGTAGATGCTATTTTCTGAATTCACCGATTCATCTGTATCTGGTGACTGATATTGAATGGCATTAGCTGAACAAAAAAATCCAATAAGAATCAAGAAAATTATAAAATATTTCATTCTTTGATTAAATTATAATGGGAAGTTCATAAAGTGTTCTAAGCATTTCCTTGACGCAAGTCCGTAGTGACTTGGCAAATGATTAAATTTTTGATAATTGGATCTTAAGACCAACAACGATTAGTTGTTTGGTGAGAGTTCCAATGAATGTGATTTTACAATATAGTATTTAGATCATACTGATAATTCCTACGTGAGTCTTTTAAACAAATTTTCCCAAATCATTACAGTCTTCATAAGGTATCTGAAGTTATTCGTTTACCGACCAGCGTCCATGGATTGGGCCAAATTGCCCAATCTTTTTAATCCAATGTTTGTGGCTAACAGTTTTCATCTAGTCTGATTACTCCAGTAACTTGAACTAAAACCCATCTTGTCAATACCAAAAATTACAGACATGCAGTTAATTGAAAATTACCTGTATTATTTTGTAATGGAAAACAGTCTGGATAATTTATTGGCACCAGCTCTACGTCAGTCCGTTGAAGATAATCTAGGCAAGGTTACCCTAAACAAGATAGAGCAACGACTGATGGAAAAACACGGTCTAGGTGTTGTCCAGGCAATCAAAGAGTTTTCCAAACTTGATAGTGTACTGCAAGAATTTTTTGGAGCAGGTGCACATGGACTGGAATCAAGATTCGTGCAAAATATCATCAAAATAGAAAAATCAAAGAAAGAATCTGAGAACTGGGTAATTCTCAAGGATCAATCCCTCTCAAAAATTATTCTGGATTCCTTTGCAGACCCAGAAAAAAAAGTCATGATGGAAGCAGTAATGGACCAACCACTGGCTTTATCTGCAATTTTAGATAAATGCCAAATATCCCAAGTTTCAGGCCATGACAAATTAACTCATTTGGTAGATAACGGATTACTAGTTCCAGTTTTTGATACAGAGAATGAAAACACTCCAAAATACCAAACTCCATTTAGCAACGTAAAGATGGACATTGAGAAAAAGTCAATGGTAGTCAAAATACAATTGCAAAAGATCTCAATGCAGCAAAGTGCCCTATTACAGGTTATCCAGTAGTGATAATGATTTTTCTATTTTGAGCACTGGTTTGTAAATAAAAAATAACCAATTAGTTGGTCTCAATCTTCTAGGGATCTATATGTCTGTGCCTAAATTGTACATTGAAATGGCAATAGCACTAATTGACGAAGGTAAAGTACGACAACTCCCAGATGAGCAAAGATTTGCAGTATGCGAAAAGACACTAAAAACTGACACAGACGAGTCAAAACGCTGGGATGCTGTATGGCTAGTAGGT
>CXWL01006056.1_pt1 | contig 39343 bp, 58 predicted proteins | sample 590931 | NCBI WGS metagenome assembly CXWL01 (sample SAMEA3498368, study PRJEB10139) | groundwater metagenome | biome: water well; material: biofilm material | place: Germany | collected 2015-04-27 | reverse complement strand
CCTCGCCGCCGCCGCCCACGCCGCCGACCCCGCCGCCGACCGCGCCTCCGCCCTCGCCGCCCTCGCCGCCGCCCACGCCGCCCTCGCCGCCGCCCACGCCGCCGACCCCGAGCGATCTGTTCCGTTGACCCATCGAGTCGCCCAATAGATAAAGTCCTGCGACTGCGGGCGGAAGAGGGCGCAGCCAATCGCATACCGGATACGATGTTCTAGCGTGATGGTCGGCAAGGGAAGCTCCTGTGTCAATCGGAGCGATGTGGAGCCAAGCTTCATCGCCCTATCACGCAGCAGGCGGCCTTGGCCTGTCGTCGCCTCAAATACTCTCGGCTGTGCGTAGTTGGCATGGATCGGGTTATGGAGGACTGCCAGAAGAGGATGCTCGTAGGCGTGGAGCCATCCAGACGCGCAGAGCGGCCCTTGTCCCGACGCCGTATAGGTTTTATTCAGTTCCCACTGAAATCCGCCATGCGTTTGCATGTGTTGATCGGTGAGTTTATAGACGTTCACTTGATCCCCCGCCTTTCTAACCGCTTGAGGAGTTGCATGGCCTTGAGCGTGCCGCCAGACTTTAATCTCGACCGATCCCCCGCCGCCTTCTTCGCCAGCGGCCACGGCCCCAGGTCCGGCCCCTCGCGGTTCACCCAGTCAGGACTGGTGTAAAATTGGGGTTCGCGGGACAGTTCGCGCTTCAAGTCCGCACCTTCATTTCGACACGAAAGCCCCCCGCCGTTTTCTTGAGGCGATAGTCGCCACCGTCGCGTGACATGACGTTGCGCCTGCTCGTGGCGTTGTCCTTGTTACAGTGCAGAATAGACCAGAATGCGCCGATATTATTAGAGTAGTCGCCGATCTCGCATGTCTCCGTCACATCCACCCACACCTCCGGCGCAGGGCAGAGGCGGTATTCAGACTTGGGAAGGTAGTGACATAGCTGGGCATGCTGCTTATCAAGCACTTCCCATTCATTGCACTTACCGAGCTGATCACTTGCGCTAACCTCCCACTTCTCCCCTTGACCGCTGATGTGCTGCACGTATTGCGTTACACCCATAGCAGCACCAAGACCGCCGTCCAGACCACCCCTGCCGCGACGACATACGCCCACTTCAATCTCCTCATCGTCGATCACGTGCGCCGTCGCCGTGAGTGTCCGTAGACGCTCTTTCGCGCAGAGCCGATCCACGAGAAGCGCATTGCTATTGTCGCGTGCTGAGATCATGTCGTGCCTCCCTTGCCATGAATAGTGAGTTGCAGCGCAGCCTGCGCGCGGGCCGCCCGATAGGCGTACCGTTCTGCGCAATGATGAAAACGGCTGTCGTCAAACGGGTCCCCATCCCGCACCTCCCGATAGGCCGTATACTCAGCCTCGTACATCCGCCGATCTTCCGGCGTGCAGCCCCGGCCAAGAATTTCCTTCAACTGCTCCATGCTTTCTAAAATAGTCGCCACGGCATTATCCGCTCCCACTCCCGCTTCCACTCCCGCTCCATCCGCTTCCACTCCAGCTCCAGCCGCTCCCGCTCCTGCTCCTATATTTCTGCTTTGCTCCGCGCGTCATGTCCTGCCCTCCGTTAATGTCGCCATCATGAATCTGTATATCCATGTTTCATGCCGCGCCAATCGCCACGCCAACTCTACGCCAATTCACCGATTGACCACGATGGCCACGATGTACCCATCCAAGATTGTGGCGGTCTTGCGAGCGCCCTGACATTTCCGCCTCACTTCTTCACGCTCGCGGTCAGGGCGTCGATGAAGTAACAGGAGACGCCGACGTAGAGCATCACCTTCGGTTCTGCCATCTCAACCCCCACGATCAGCGATGTCGCGTAGGCGAGACAGAGGCTCGCGCCGAGCACGTACGTGATGATCCGTAACCTGTTCATCATTTCCTCCTGCCGCCGCAGGATCTCCTGCACATCGGCTCATAATTGGCGACTCGGCTTGAAGCCCTTCAGTTTTAGGTATTCCATCTCTGCCTGTTCCCGCAAACTCACGAGCCGATCAATCGCCAGGCTCAACGCTGGGTCGTAGGTCGGGGCCACAAGATCAATGACGCGCTCTAGCGCCGTCTTCGCTTGTGTGGCGCGGGAAATCATGGCCCGGTGCTCAGATTCAAATCGTGGCGAGCGAGTCTCTTTGTCATAATTCTCAATGATGCGTCCCGCAAAATCATCAACGGTATACACACCAGGAATCCCCGTCGTGTTCGGTGGCAGATTGTTCGCGCGGTCCATCATCCCCTCCTTATTGCGTGGTGAAATACTGGCCGGTCCAGGCATCAAACCGGAGCTGGACCTTCTCGCCCATCGTGCCCAAGTTGCGCCACTTCACTTTCTGAATATGAATGTCAACGAGAAAGTCATTCGGCTCCATCGAGCGCCACACCGAGAGGCAGTTATCGCTCTTATTCCGCCAGGCTGCCCCGCCGTTAATATCGTACGGCGTCGGGACAGGGTACGTGCCATCATCGCGCTTGAGCATCTTCGTTGGATGGGCCACAAGAAAGATATGGACACTCCACTTTCTCGCCCACCGTCGAACCAGACCCAGCGTGGTGTTGATGTATTCGACTTCGGTGAGATGCCGGTCGCGGGTATGGTCAAACTCATTCCACGGGTCAATGATCAGTCCTTGTATTCCCTGTCGCCGGACAAAGGCTTCCGCGCGCGCCAGCAGGTCGAGGATTGTCAAGCTGTCCGGTGGCGCAATGAACGTAAACGACTCATGCATCTCGCGCAACGCAATGGCGCTCTCCTCACGGGTAACGGTCTGCATCGGATATGGAGGATCTCGGCGCACCGTTTTACCGGTCCATTTTTCCAACAGAGTCACACCATGCAGCGCGGTCGGGTAATGCTCTGGGGAACAGATCACAAACCGCCAGCCATGCAGTTGCATGAGATTGACGGCGAGCGCATCGACGACCTGGCTTTTCCCATGGCTCGGAATGCCCGTGATAATCGTGAGCTGTCCTGGCGCAATCGTGAACACGCGATCGAGTGTTGACCAGCCAGTAGACAGCCCCCGTGGAAGCCCGCGCTCGGCCAAGGTGAGAATCTCGGGGGTTAAGGCTTCGACCGTCAACGCATCTTCAACCGGCCACGGCTGCGCGAGACTCACTGCCTGCCGAAGCACCTGGGGGCCATGCCTCATGAGCACCTCGTTCGCATCCTTGCAGCCCTCTGGCCAGGTGACGGTATAGCAGCGATCCCGCCCCAATCGTCGCGCTAATTCTTCACGCAGGACGCGGCCTGGTTCATCGCCATCCACCGCCAAGACAATCCGTTGTACCTCCGCAAAGGGGTCTGGCTCTTGGTCGAGATAGGTAAATTTAGCCGTGTAATTCTTGGCGGTTGGAGCGGGTGCCCCATCAGGGACGCTGACGACGGAATCAAACCCCGCCGCCACACACGCCAGCGCATCCCATTCCCCTTCCGTGATAATCACCAGCTCTTTCTGGATATGGTCTTGCCGATACAGGACTTTCTCGGCCCCAGACACTTGCCGAAACGCCTTCTGGTCAATCGCCCGATATTTGAGGTTGACCAACTCGCCCTGTTTCACGTACGGAAACGCGAGGCAGGGAACAATTTCTTCCACCTGCGGCATATACGCTAACACGCACACAAGGCCCTCAGTGCGTAACAGAGGTTCTGGGATACACCTCTCGCGAGATAATGCCTCTAAGGGGCCTTCCCGTTCGTTTAACGGCCTATCTGGACGGATGTACTGCTTGCGCCCAGACTCCCATTCTCCTGTTTTCAAAGATCCAGCCCAACCGCAGTGAGCGCAATGCCACACGAGCTTGTCCAGATTGGCCGATAGACACTTCGCCTGTTTCTTTTTCCGTGAGGGTGAGCACTTGGGGCAGGTGGTATAGCCGTCCCCTGCGGCATTGTAGGCGCTCGGCTCAACAATCCCGAAGTCGGCAAACGATTTCACATGACACCTCGCGTGTTCGGTAGCGTCAACACATCGTCCCAGCGGCCTTGATTCAGCCAGGTCGTAGGATGCGGAATATACTTCCCTTGTTCCTTCTTCCAATCCGGTGAGGACTTCGCTGAGGAAAGAGCGGCGAGGATGCGAGGAAGAGCAGGGCGTTTCCTTGCGGTCTGCCACGCCTTTTCAGCGGCACGCTTCCCGATCTTCTTTGGGTAGGCGGTCCAGAAGGATTCAAACTCCCCTTTCTCAGACTCTTTCCCCTCTTCGGACTTCGGAGAAGAAAGAGAGGAATCAGGAACAGGAACAGGAACAGGAACAGGAGAGGGAAGCTTGGTATGGGGCATCAATGGGGCATCAATGGGGCATCGGATAAAAGAGTGGGAGAGGTATTGAGTGATCTGGGGATATTTCACTAGAAACCGCTCTAACAGCGGGGAAGTATGGAGCGTATTAAGGTGTGACGCCACGCCTTTCTCTGATTTATTGCCTTTTGCTTGGTAGGGCAGCATATTCACAACCCACACTTGAGAGAGCGGGGAGTGGGTATCAATCAATTTCGACTTCATAAGCCCCATCCATGCCCCATCGAAGCCCCTTCCGAGGTTAACCTCGTGCTGCATGAACGCGGTTGGGAGGTAATAGATGCCGGACATATGCGAATGCGGGTTGGTGATAAGATAGAGAAAGAGGAGTTTCTCAGAGGCGGACAGCGCTTTGACTTTCGGATCAGTCCATAACTCACAACAGATCGTCCTATACATACACACCTCAAAAGAAAGGGCCCTGAACGGTGGATCTAGCACCATTCAGAGCCCTTGTGATCTAGTCCGCCCTTGCGGGGGAACTGGATACACCCGACACGGTTGCTAGATCCAACCGTTGCAAATTGTGCCGAGAGTCTACGCCGTTCCAGCCCTTGTGTCAAGCCGCGCCCTACAGTTGGCCCTCATCAGCGAATGAATAGTAGTTGAGCCCACCCCCCGCGTCCTCTCCTAGGATAATATGATCTATCAGGCGTATTCCCAGTAAATCAGCGCCCAATTTGAGCCGCGCGGTTAATTCCTTGTCCTCCTGCGATGGGTTACACTCCCCGCTCGGGTGATTGTGAGCAAGAAAAATACCAGAGGCATTAAGTAAAATGGCCGCCTTAAATACCTCGCGAGGATGCACGATGGTAGCCGCTAATGAGCCGATTGATACGATGTTCACGCCAATAGGCCTGTTTTTAGAATCGACGCACAGCACGATAAATTGTTCCCGGTCGATTGAGGCGAACATCGGCTTGAGCATTGTTGCTGCTGCCCTGCTGCTATCGCATTTACCAGAGCCTGATAGGGCAGATTCGCGCTCTCGCACGAGAGATATTGTATATCGTGGCACGCTGTATAGGCGCGTGAGATTGTCGGTGTGTGAGGTTGTCATTGATACTTTCCTTCCTGTTTGTGCCAACATTAGAAGATTCTAATGTTATTCTAATCCAATTCTAACGAAGCGCGTGCTATACTAGGACGGTTGCGCGAGGGACTTCCCCACTCCCCGACTCTAGGGACAGCCACTAGAACACTCAGACCAGCCACCCCGAGATCAACAGCCATTCCTACTCCGACTCCTCACGAGTCTCTTCCTTCAGGTGAGGCAGTTGTAACCCTGTTTCCACCCACACGCTGTTGGCCCCTGCAATCGGAGAGACTAAAAATCGTCGCCGTCCGTAGCTGACTTTGGCATCATCGATCCGGCACAGTACCTCTAGGCCATTGACGGTATAGAGGCATTCAAGGCCGATATAGCGTTGCAGGTCCTGCGTGGTCATGGCTGACCCCTTTCCGCCTTCGCAATGGCGCTGTCAATGGCTTTGATTTCAGGAAAATACTCAGGATTGCTACCTTCCGGCCACATCTCAATTTTGCGCCGCGCGGCCTTCAGCGCCGCCAGCATCTCCTCATGGGCATTCACAGCTGTTTCGATATAGAGCCCGACCTGTTCGCTTCGGAAGGTGTTCGATAGCGTGGCAAGCCGTTCTTTATATGCGCTATTCTCATCATTGAATCCGAACCCATCAAAACTTATACGGATGCTAGGTGTGTGTGTCATGGCTATTCCCCTTTCGTCGGTGTGAGGTCTACGTCGGCCCCTGTTTCGCATTCTAAAAATAGATCAGTCCCGTCCGTGTATTGGTTGCACGGGTCGTATTGCAACGAGGCAAACAGCGCCACGGTGAGGCAGAGGAGGATCCACAAGATAAGATCGTCGTAGCGCATGGTTAGAGTCTCCCGGCGCGCGCGTCTAGTAGCACATCATAAAATGCCTCAAACGAGGCGACGGCCTCGCGTTTTGTCCTGAAGCAGATGGGCGGGCCATTCACTGAGCCCCATGGCCCCCATACCCACTTTCCGGTAGAGAGTTTTTTGACGGGGTATCCATCGGACCCCCACCGGCGTATATGTGCGAGTATCTGCCGTTCATCGTCTGTTATCCCGCGCATGGTTACGCTCCTTTCTTAAATTCTGCGACCGTCAGAGGCCGAGAGGCGTGATAGTACTGCCCGTCAGCGCGTTTGTAGGCGTCATAGCGTGGTTGGCCGGTCATGGCGTGATGGTCGTAGGGCTCACCGAGCAGAAACCCATCAGGCCGGTAGGCAGCCGGTGGTAGGGCGTCCATGGCATCCCAATACGCTTCTTCCGTGATTGGACTCCATGTGATGGGGGTATCCTGCGTCTCGGCTTTACTGGCGCAATACTCGTCAATAGTCATCCGTTCGGCCTTGGCATAGTCCGCCCAGGGTTGCGCGCCTTCTGCTTGGATCTCAGCCAAGGTCTTGCCATAGATCGAGGTCACGCCGGCGACTGAATCAATCGTGTCGATCATCGTCACGCCTCGGACCGCAAAACATTCCTTGCAATCAAGTAATGCGCGCATAGTCTCTCCTTTGCTCCTACGAGGCCGGAGCGTGGCGCAAGGAGGTTATGATAGGGGAGCGCCCTGCACGCTTGCGTTATACGATTGCGCCCAGGTCTCCGCTTCTTGCATCGTCCAAAAGAACCGAATCGTCGAAGGGCTATACCGTACCGCCCATTTCCCGTAGGCACTCCGGCTTTTCTCAACCTGCACATAATCGTAGGCTTGAGCAATCATCGGCATGGCCTGATACTTTACCCGGCAGTTCGCGCAATGGCCCCTAATCACGATTCCGTCTAACTGACAGTATGAACACAGCATGGCGTCCTCCTGGTTGGTGTGTGCGGTGTCTCTAGACCGCGTTAGACCGCTCAACGTAGCACTAGGCCCAGTGATAATCGTTGCTACCGTTACCGGCAGTCCTCGCAGTAGCCCTTATGAGAAAGAATCTCGTTGCAGCCGTTGCACTCGTAGGTCTGGTTCGGGCAGCCCGACTCGTGCGCCGCTACCCCATTGATTGCACAGGCCTGGCATTGTGAACAGCGCACCGTGTAGCGCGAGGTGAACGGGGCATGCGTTGACCCGTCAAATCCTCGTTGTCTGAGCTGGTTGAGCGTGCCCGTCATAGCATCCCCCTTGGTTAGTGTTGTCGATCGTACCTAGGAGTACTGCACACCCTGTGCCTAACAGGGGCAAGCGTAAAAGCCACGCCAATTCAACGAAACCGCGCAGAGCCAACGGGCCAACGGGGCAGAATGCCACAACCCCACGCCAATTGCCGCCGCGTTTCGCTACACCGCTGCCCCATTCTGCTACAGCTATCCCCGCTATTCACAGGTTTGGAGCGCGAGACGATTATTGAGAGGATTGCGCGAGGAATTGGAGGTCAGAACGGGTGTGCTTACGCACATTACAGGAGGGGCACGAGAGGCATCGATTCTCGATCCCATGCGATCCGCCAAGAGATTTGGGGATCATGTGATCGAGATGCCAGCCACGGTGGAGTGAGAGGGCGCAATAATAGCACCGACCCTGTTGCCGTTTCATGAGGTACCAAATCCGTTCCTTGCGTGACATATGGTCTGTATTCCGCCATCCCGTCATCGCACGAGATCCTTTCCGACTTTTCGCCGTGCCAGCTTCACCTCATTGGCCCTGACTGATATTGCTACCCGTTGCTCTGCCGTGAGCGCCTTGGCCCTCGCCAGTCCGCCGAGCCTTCCTAACGCTTGGGCATGTGGATTTTTCATGCCTCACCATACCCTCACCTTAGCGGTAACGTCAAGCTCTTTCTTTGCGCCGAGGCCCAATGATTACAACTAGGTGAGTGAACACTCACCAGAGAGAGCGGAATTATATGCTATCCTCTATCCTATTAGAGCCCCGAAGCGTGAGCGCAGCGAACACCAGCGAGGGCGCACCCTCTCTATCCGGCGTACGTGAGTACGCAATCTGTCCCGCCCCCGCCCCCGCCCCACCGCCACGCCACGCAGCCACAGCAACGCAGCACACGCACCACAGCACACGCACATCTCCCTCACTCCTCCTCTCTGCCCATATGTGGGCACATGGCTGCCTGAGAATGTTACCAAAAGGTAACAACATGCCTCTCAATGTTACCAAAAGGTAACGTCTCTTCCTGGCTTGACAGGACAACGCCCCTCTGTTATGTGTCTGTCATGTCTACCTATTGTGGTCGGATAGCCATTCTCAATATCAAAAACACTAAGCTGTTGATAGATAACAACAGACGAGTTTACATATACTCTGTTATCAGACAGTGATGCTCATTTTGAGAATTGAAGGGGCGGCAGGGGGCTTGTTGGATGGGGCTGTGCTGGCACATGGACCTCTCTCCAAGTTTTCACTGTTTCTGAAAAGTCAACATGAATGAAGACAGAGCCCTGTCACAGGCGGGACAGACGGAGAAACAGGAGGAGGTCTTAGAGCCGTGGCACTGTGGGTTCTATGGGCACCTGACGAAGGCGGGAAAGTGGTGCCGGTTTCGGATTCTAGCGGGGCTGGAGAGTTGCCAGCATCACGATACGAACGGGACGCGACGGGAACGGATTCAGAAGAAGGCGGACGCGGCCATATTGCTGCGGGAGTTGCCGGACAAGATACGGATTACAGACCTCTCGACATCGGCGGACATTCAGTTGGGCTTTCAGCAGGTGATTAAGGCGGCCTCGTCACAGAAGTCGGTCGATGTGCGGCGGTTGGATGTGGTGATTAAGGCGTTGAACGGGGCGAATGCGGTGCAGCAGACGGAAGCGATTCGGGAGCAGAACCGGATTTTGTTGATGTTGGACGGGCATGGGGCGTCGCTGGCGGCGTTGCAGCGGTTGAAGGACGCGCCGGTCAGGCCGCTGCCGAAGCGGCGGATCACCGTCGTCACTCCACCTGAACCGGACGACGAGACTGCCGATGATATCATACCACCAGAGCAAGCCGGATGAGCGCCCGGATTGAGAAGATACTGGTGGAGCGGGTCGGGTCGATGACCGGGACGCTCCTGTGCGCGGTCCTCCTTGAATTACCCTACACACTCCCTGAGGCTGATGGCGTCGATAGCGAAGGCCGGTCAATTATGTTGGTCGGTCGGCATCATCTGGGCCAGGACGGCGAAGCGGATTTGCTGTGCGACTATGTGATTGAGCAGTTGGCGGCAGGGGGGTGCCCGGAGCAAGTGCATCCGGTGCTGTTTGCGCCGAAGGCGTCTGACGTGATTGCGGCGGCGGTGACAGGGCCGATCGAAGAAGTGCTCGCGCATGGGCCACGCAAGACCGGCAAGACGCATACCCTCGCGGGCGCGGCGTTGGTCAATGCGGAATGGCATCTACGGGCGGGATTTCCCGCGCCGTTTAAGGTGGCGTGGTTGCACGATTCGCTGATGTCGGCGGCGGGCAAGACGGGACAATCCTTAGAACTGCCGTTGTGGGGCGGACTGTGGACGATGAAGAGCGACCGCACCTTGGCGTGGTTCACGCTGGCGGGGAAGGATCTGATTCGCGGGGAGTTCGTCGGGTGCAAAGATGAGTCGTCGGCAGAACGCTTACGGCAGGAAGTGCATATGGTGCTGGCGGAGGAACTCGTGGCGTCCCTGACGGATGGCACCGGCATCACGGAAGATCAATACCGACTCGCGCGATCCTCCGCCCGGTTAGAGACGCGCCGCAAATCGGCAGTCTGCGCGACGAATCCAGGCGCGCCGGATAGCTGGCCTGCGGAGTATTTCGGCGTCCCGATGCCAGGCAAGCGGCCCCCGCGCATTCCTCGGACCAGACTCGCCATTCAAGTCCCTGCCGACGATCGACTGACTGACGCCGAGAAGCTCGAAGCCATGCAAACCTTTGCCGGATCGCCCACATTGCAAGCGCGACTGGCGAAAGGCGAGTGGGTCATGGTGGAACAGGGGCAAGCCGTGGTCGAAGGCTTTGATGAACGTATCCATGTCGGGGCCACGCCGATCATCCCGCATGCCGCGTGGTTGCTGGGGATCGGGTGGGACGGTGGGCATAGTCCTTCTGCCGTGGTCGGCCAATTACAACATGGCCAAGCGCAGATCTATGCGAGCTTTAATTTGATGGGCGCAGGCGTGTTGGAGCTGATCGAGCAGCAAGTATTGCCCTGGCTCTTGACAGTGGCCCCGTGGGCGTTGCAACATAGCGGGGCGCAACTCGTGCATATTATCGACCCGAATATGGCCACGCCGGGACAAGCGACTATTAGCGAATCCGCTGAACGGATGATTCTCGCCAAACTGGGCGGGCGCATGGTCCGCGGGGCCGTCCGCTGGCCCCCGCGCCGTGAAGCCGTGCTGAAAGCGGTCTCGCCTCGTCACGAAGGCGGACGGTCTCCACTCGTGATCTGTCCCGGTGAAGACACGCGCGATCTCGTGCATGCCTACAACGGGCGTTGGTACTACACGCGTAAAGACGATGGCCAGGTGGATCGCACGGGCCCGAAGAAACCTAATTCGCCATGGGCCGATATTGGGGATGCCTCCGCCTATTTGCTCGGCTGGTTACTGGGCGGCGATCTCATGACCACGGAACATCGGGAGATTAAAGTCGAAACGGTATTTGAAATTGCGGGCATGGGATGGTTTGGACGATGAGCAATATCAACCCCGGCAAAGCGATTCAGCGGATCTTTACGCTGCCGTCCGCTCCGAAGACCCCGGACACGCCGAAAGTGGATGACACGGCAGTGCAAACGGCTGCGGTGGAAGCCGCCAAGCGTCGGAACCGCTCACGAGGCTACCGGAGCACGATTCTCTCGCAGCTCCTCTCCGGCAACGAATCGACTGCTGGTGGTGGACAGTCGCCCCTCCGCTCCACGATTGGGAGTTAATGATGGCCACGGATGGACCGGCTCGCGTCAAGCGGTATCTCTCCCGCAAAGAGGCCCGCAGTAATTTCGATATCCGATGGGAGCGCATGGCCCCGTTCCTCTCTCCCTCACGCGTCGGCATTATTCAACAACGCAGTGTGGGCCAAAAGCAAACCTACGGGGTGTCTGACTCCACCACCCTGATGGCCGCCGAACTCATGGCGATGTTTGTGGCGGGGCATATCATCAACCCCTCGCAGCAATGGGGCGGGCTGACGATGGGCAAGGCCAACCCGCACAACGATGCCGTGCAGGAATGGCTGGAAGATTCCCGCGACCGCATGCTCTCCGCGTTCTCCAATTCCATGTTCTACGGCGAAGCGCCGGAAGCGTTGATTGACCACGGCGGGTTCGGGACAGGCAGTTTGGGATTGGAGGAAATGCCGGAACTCAAGCACGAACGCAAGCCGGGCTATCGCGGCATCTACGTCGAAGCGCATAAGACCGGTCGTTTCGTGATCGGCGAAGGGCCGGACGGCCTGGTGCATGAGCACACCGTTGAAAAGATCATGACGGCGAGCCAACTCGAGCAACGATTCGGCAAAGGCAACCTCCCGCCGAAAGCCACGAAGGCGCTTCTCGAACAGAAGCCCGACGAACCATTCACGATCATTCACGACATCTACCCGCGCAGTCTGTCCGATCAGGAATTTGCGGCGGGAGCGAAGAAGATGCCGTACGCCTCCTGCTGGATCGACCTGGACAGTAAGACGGTCATGCACGAAGGCGGCTTCCGGATCTTCCCGCGAGCCGTCCCGCGCTATCACAAAACGCCGGGTGAAGTCTTTGGCCGGGGCCGGGGCGACATTGCCTTCCCTGATACCTGGACGCTGAATACCGCGAAGACGATGGGCCTGGAAGATTGGGCGCTGAAGATCAAGCCGCCGATCATGGTGAAGCACGATAGCGTCATTGGGACGTTGAGGCTGACTCCGGGCGGACCGACCTCGATCAATACCCACGGCCTGTCCATCCGCGATAGTCTGATGCCGTACGAAACCGGCTCGCATCCTGAAGTATCGCAGATCAAGGAAGAGGAGTTGCGGAAATCCATCCGACAAATCTTCTTCGTCGATCAGATTCTCGCCTTAATGGAAGTGAACAAGTCGGAGATGACGGCGTTTGAGTTCGGCAAAAAGATCGATTTGTTGTTCCGCTTGATGGGGCCGGTCTACGGACGCACAGAAAAAGAGTTCTTACGGTCGATCTTTAACATCGTGTTCGACGATATGTGGCACGCCGGGGCGTTCGCGCCCCCACCCGCCGAACTGTTCAATACGGACGGCGAGATCGAGGTCGTGTTCCAGAACCCGATTGCCAGGGCGCAACGCAGCGCCGATGTCGAAGCCATTACGATGGCGGTGCAGGACCTCGCGCCGCTGGCCGACCGCTTCCCGACCGTCCTCGATCGGTTTAACCCTGACAAACTCTCGGCGCATGTCTTTGCGGTGCGCGGTGTTCCGGCATTGGTGACGAATAGCGAAGACGAAATGCAAGCCATTGCCGAGGCGCGGCAACAACAGCTAGATGCGGAACAGGCCGTGGCGGAAACTGGTAGCATTGCCGAAAGCGCTGGCAAGGTGGCCCCGTTCGTCAAGGCGATGCAAGGACAAGGCGCGGCATAATATGCGATGGATTGAAGCGCGCGACAAGTCGCAAGATAAAGATAAGGATCCGCATGATCGATAAATTCGCTGTACCGATAAACCGCAGGATTGATTTACGCGTAGACCTTCCTGCGTGTCCCTATATGGTTGTTGATTTGTATAAATTTCTTCCTGAAAATCGTACATTGGAAGTGGCGTTTCTCGTGGATGATCCATCGAACGCTGATAAGACGCTTGCATTCCCCACGACAACGATTTGCGCGAGATTCCGTTACGAGAGATCGCCACGCGGACAATACAAAATGAAGTATGCCTATTATCCTGTGCGATGCGTCGCATGACCACGACGTTAACGGCGTGGTTCGCCCGTCGATGGCAGACGCAAGACGCGGACGCGCTCCGGCAGGCGTATCACGTCACGTTCTCCGGCCAGCATGGCCAGCAAGTCCTCCAGCATTTACTGGACTCGATTTATTGCCAGGTCTACGAAGGCACGGACGCGCAAGCCGCGTTGGTGTTTAATGCTCGCCGGGCCGTGATACACGAGATCCTCTACAACCTCGACGTGGCGCAGCGGCCACAGTACTACGGGATTACACAAGGAGACACACATGGATGATCTGAATGGCGCGAATGGCAGCGCAGCGGTAGCCGATTGGAGGCCGTACCTCACCGACGAATTGAAAGCCGATCCGATTGTGTCTGGGTGGGCCGAGAAAGCCTCCGAAAAGGACATTCCCTCGCTGGTCAAAGGGATGGCGCATCTCTCCAAGCGCATGGGCGGGGCGATCAATCTGCCAGGCAAAGATGCGAAGCCGGAAGAAGTGCAGAGCCTGAAGCAGAAGCTGTACGAGGCGGGTGTGTTCACCGCGCCTCCTGCCGATCCGAAAGAGTACGGCATTGTCAAGCCGGAGTCGCTCCCGGACGGCCTCGGGTGGAACGACGACCTCGCCAGCAAGTTTGCCGCCACGCTGCATAAGCACGGCGCACCGAAGGGCCTGGCTGCGGATCTGTTGCCGCTCTATCAAGACGCGATACTTGGGGCGCAGACCGTGTTCAAGACCGATCAGGCGGCAGGCATGGCCTCACTCCAACAGGAATTTGGCTCCAGCTTTGATAGCCGCAAGGAAGCGGCCTCGCGCATGGTGACGGAGATTTTCAAGGATGCAGGCGAATTGCAGTTATTCAATCAGCTCGGCTTGGGCAATCACCCGAAGTTTCTGAGCGTGTTGATGCGCCTCGCCCCCAGTTTCCTCTCCGATTCCAGCTATCAAGAAGGCGCGGGGCAGGGCGGGACAGGTGATGGCAATGCCCCGAAAGAGGAACTCGCGAAGATCATGAATGACACGTCGCACCCCATGCACGCGGGGTATTGGCGGCAGCCGCAAGATCCCGCTGTGGTCGCGCACATTGACAATTTGTACAAAAAGGCGTACGGGGAGAGCAAAGTCCCAGGAGTACTGTAAATGGCAGACTACGCGCGAGAGGTGCAAGTCTCAGAACCGACGATTCAAGACGGCTTACGGGCGAATCATCCCAGGCTTGCCGAGTACATTCGCAATGGGATCAAGTTCGGCTGGGGCAACGAACATATTGCGCGAGTGACCGGCGCGCCAGCGGAACTCATTTCGCGGGAGCGCAGTAAGGTCGAGAAGGAGAAGCGAACGAAGTGACGCTCGCACGCTTTTTCTCTAATCATTACATCCCAGTTACCGAATCAGGATGCTGGTTATGGATTGGCAGTACTGACAAGGACGGGTATGGGTCTATTAGCGTAGGCGGGAAAACTGTTCGCGCTCATCGCGCTGCGATGATATTGTATCGTCATATAGATCCAGGCAAGAATCATGTTCTTCATCGGTGCGATGTGCCTAGTTGCGTAAACCCAGACCATCTGTATTTAGGAGATCCTTTCGACAACCAAGCAGATTCATTTTCTAAGGCAAGGAATAGTAGCGCCAAGGTATCACATGAGGATGTGCGTGTTATTCGTTCTAGCAATTTACCAGCCGTAGACCTAGCAATCCGATACGCCGTATCGGAATGGACAATACGTAGGATTAGGAGAATCAGCACGTACAAATATATAGAATTGTAATCTAGTTCTTCTCGGGGAGCCTTCGTGTGAGGGTCCGAGTGACGAGTGGCGAAAGCGCCACCGCTGCCTGCGCGTAGCAGGTAGGGAAGTCCTGATTGATCAGGGCAGCTTCACCGGATAGAAACAAACGTTTCACACTTCACACGGAGGTTTCACCATGTCAGTCTACGCCGATCAGCATTGGGTTCAACGGTTCCACGATACCCTCTCTCTCACCTATCAGCAAATGACCTCCATCGTACGGGGCCTCTTGAGCCCGTCGATGATTCACTACGATGTGTCTGCCGCGATTGACTACCACGAGCGGCTCGGCAACGGGATTGCGAGCGATGTGGTCTCGCCGTTTGCGCAGACCGTCGCGCAGAATCTCAATCATTCACGCCGGTCCTGCACCATGCAGTCCTCGGACTTCACGGTGTTGGTCACGGATGAAAACAATCTCCGCAGCATGGTCAACCCGCAGAACGGCTACACCCAGACGATTTTGGCGGGTTGTAACCGGCGTTCGGACAAGCATGTGATCGACGCCTTGATCGGGACCGCGGCGACTGCCGCCGTCACGTCAGGCACGGGCGCTATCACGGCAGGGTCACAGGCCATGCTCGCCGCGCATCAGATTGGCGCGGCCACGGCGATGGACCTGGCCCGCATCATCAATGCGACCGAGCTGTTGAGCAAGAAGGGCGTCCCGAACGACGATAAACGCGCCATGCTCTACAGCCCTGGCCAGTTGCGGGACATCCTGTCGATCACGCAAGCTAGCTCTAGCGACTTCACGAAGAACCAGATTCACGACAAAGGCACGATCAACGGCGTGTCGTGGGAAGGGTTTAACTGGCTTGAAATCGCCGATGTCATCGCCGACGATAATAGCTCCGTGCTCATGCGGATGTTGCCGGCGCCGTCCTATCGGCAATGTATCGCGTTCCATCCGAGCGCGGTGGGCTTGTCGATCAGCAAGGAAATCAAGACGCAGATCGACCCACGGCCTGACTTGCAGAGCCGTCCGACGCAGGTGCGCGCCAGTATGATTATGTCGGCGGTGCGAGTCTGGGAAGGTGGCGTCATCGAAGTTCGCTGTCTCGAAAACTAATCTGGATCCAGGGATAGGCTATCATGGCGCATCCCTCACACAAAGGAGTCTCCTATGGCTGTTCTTAATTCCACGACCTATACGAACGTGTATGTCAATAAGTATGTGGCGGATGCGCGGGATCGCGGTGGGCGGGTCGTGCCGCTGGTGTCCACGCATACCGTAGGGTCGGACACGACATCCGATACCGTGCAGTTGTTTGTGATCCCGGCAGGGCACGAAGTCATTTCGCTGGATGTGTCATTCGATGCGTGCGGCGGAACCTGCACGATGGCCCTGGGCGATTCAGGGAGCGCCACGCGCTACATGGCGGCGACCTCGACCGTCTCCGCTGGAAAGTTCAACGGCTTGCTGTCTGCGGGGATGCGTTACCGAACGACCGCCGATACCATCGTCTTTATCACCTGGGCAGGCTCGAACCCGACTGCGGCAGCGGTGATTAAAGTGGCGATGATGACCGTCCCAGGCGTCTAATCTGAACGGAGGGTGCTCCTTCGTGGGCACCCTCACACACAGGAGGCGAGTATGGCAGCTTTTGCCACGATGGCCGCAGCAGAAACGCGGGCCTATGCGAAACGCGCTGACGGAACGTGGATCAATGCGTTTGCTCAGCGGGGCGTGACGGGCGCGATTGGCGTGCGCGCGCAGCGCAAGATGACTGCCGCCGGGCTGACGACCGCCAGTACCGGTGGATGGGTCGATATTACTGACGATGGCACGGTGTAGGAGGCGCTTCCTCCCCGTCCTGAACGACGGGGTTTCCGCGCTGGAGGAATGGTGACCACGGAATATCCGCATCTCAAGGTTGTGAAAGTCTAAGGAGTTGCCATGCCGTCTGAAACCGACCTCTTGAATGATGCTCTCTCGCAAATCGGCGAAGTCGGCGTGAGCGCGATTGATGATGGCACGGTGAACGCCAACTATTGTCAGACGTTCTATCCGGCGTTGCTCGATTCGATCCTCCGCAGTCACCATTGGAACTTCGCGTTGACCCGCGTGACGCTCTCACCGGATGTGACGGGGCCGGTCTACGAATACGCCTACGCCTATACCCTGCCAAGCGATCTCCTCAAGTTGGTGGCTTACGCGGGAGCCAATACCTCCACCACGATCACATGGACGGAAGGTGGCCTCCGCGCCTATCCGTTGCCGTACAAGGTCGAAGGCCGCAAGCTCTACAGCAATGAAGGCACGGTCTGGATTCAGTATGTGGCGCGGAAGTCGAACCCCTCTGACTGGGATGCGCTGTTCTATCAAGCGGTCTCGACCTGGCTGGCGTCCAAGCTCTCCATGGCGATCACGAAGGATGCGCGAAAGTCGAGTACGTTGTTGCAACAAGCTGTGACGGTGTTGCTGCCGATGGCCGTGGCGGTCGATGGGCAGGAAGGTTCTGTCGAACCGTTCCAAACTGACGACTTGTTATGGGGGCGCTCCCTTGCCTAAGGTTCGCAATCTCTTTACGAATTTCAGCAAAGGCGAACTCTCGCCACTCCTCGAAGGGGCGAGCGATCTCGCGGTCTATTTCGAGGGCGGGTCCGTCATTGAGAATTTTCGCTTAGTGCGGCAAGGCGGGATTCAGAGACGGGCTGGCACGCGCTTCATTGCGGAAGTCAAAGACTCTTCGAGCGATACCATCGTGCTCCCGTTTGAATTCAGCGTCGATGATAGCTACATACTCGAAGTTGGGGATGGCTACTTTCGGGTATTCAAGGACAAAGCACAGGTGCTTGGCGGTGGGTTTGCGCCAATTGAAGTGGCGTTGCCCTATGCCACGGCTGATATTCGCGCCATCCATACCACGCAATCTGCTGACGTGCTCTTTTGCTTTCATGGCGCCCACCAGCAACGCAAGATCGGGCGGGTGTCTGATACGTCTTGGTCCGTGACGCGACAGACGGCGAATCCTCCGCCATCGTTTGAAGTCGATACCGATATTAGCGGCGGAGTCGCGCGGCTCACGCCAGGGGCCACGACCGGCACGGGCATTGTCTTTACGACTGATGCGGCAAGCTTTCTCGCGGGGGATGCCGGACGACAGATAATTTCAGGGGCAGGCAGGGCGATTATTACGACGTATACCAGTGACACGCAAGTGACCGTCGATATTCTTGATGATTTCGCCAGTGTCGCCGCCATTGATTCAGGCGACTGGCTCATGCGCCTCTCTCCGCAAACGACCCTCGATCCGACGATTCGCTCCCCTGTCGGAGCCAGTGTCACTTGCGTGGCGGGGGCCAATGCGTTTAGGACGCAGGATGTCGGGAAATATGTGCTGATCTATGGCGGACTGATCAAGATTACGTCATGGACCAGCGCGACGACGGTTGTGGGGACGTTGCTCTCTACGATGTCGGAAACGACTGACGCGAATCCCGCAGCGGCCCCGGCTGGGGCGTGGACGCTGGAAGAAGGGTCGTGGAGTGATATACAGGGCTGGCCGAGAACCGGCGAGTTCTACCAGGGCCGATTGTATCAAGCCTCAACCACGAGTCTTCCTACCGCCTTTTGGGCGTCGGCGGCAGACGATTACGACAACTATGCCTATGGGACGGTCGCCAGCGCGTCGGTCGAGTATGTCATGGCGGCCCGCAAGCTCAACCGGATTGAATGGTTGTCAGATAATGACTCCTTGATAGTGGGCACGTCGGGGTCTGAGCATCGAGCGACCGGCAGCGGCAACGATAATGCCCTGATCGGCGGCGATACGGTCCCGCTCGTGCGGCGCGTGTCGAGCCAAGGCAGTATGCCTGTCCAGCCGATTGTCTCCAATCGCCAAACGATCTTTGCCGATCGGAGCACACGGAAAATCTATAGCTTGGCGTGGGATTTGAGCCAAGACGGCTACGACTCCGACGAACTGACCTTATTAGCTGAACATATCACCGAATCGGGCGTGCGCCTGGGGCCGATGGCGTTCCAGCAACGCTTAGACCCGCGCCTCTTCTTTGTGCGTGAAGACGGCGCGCTGGTCAGCATGACGCTCTTTATCAAGGAAAAGGTGATCGGGTTTACTCGGTACGTCACGGACGGCGCGTTTGAATCGGTCGGGGTGATCCCGAATGCGAGCGGGGGAAACGATCAAGTATGGGTGATTGCCAAGCGGACGATCAACGGGGCAACCAAACGCTTTGTGGAGATGCTCGAAGAGGATCACGAAGATCTGACCGAACGGAGTTGGTCCTCGCTCCAAACCGACTGCGCGCGCGTGTACAGCGGCGTGTCTACGACGAGCATTCCTGTCTCGCACCTGGAAGGCAAGACGGTGGATGTCATTGTAGGCAATGAGTACATTGGGACGAAAGTGGTGAGCGGTGGCGTCGTCACCTTGACGGAAGCGGCCACGGAAGTCGAAGTCGGGCTGCGCTATGCCTCCACGGCCACGACGATGCGCCCCGCGATCAAAGGAGAGAACATCGAAGGCGTCCCGCGCTCGTGGGATAAGCTCTCAGCTCGCGTCCATAAGACGAAGGGCGGCGCGATTAACGGCAAGGCGATCACGTACGCCCCGACCACGCTCGGCGTTAACGATCTCTATACCGGCGATGTGAAAGTGACCGCGCAAGGATGGAGCACGGATGGCCGGGTCACGATCTTGCAAGATCAACCGTATCCCATGACCGTCTTGGCGCTCTATGGAGTTCTTAGTTTGGGAGAGAAAGATTAATCTTGCGCGACTTGACCGTCAACGCTTTCTCTATAGGCCAATGCAATTTAGTGATTCTAGATCGTATCGTCCCTGGGTTAACTCCCAGCTTGTCAGCCCACTGCTTTGCGGTAAGGCTTTCGTTATGAAAAGTTATTTTATCCCATCGTCCAACAGGCTTTTCAAACGCAAGACTTGCTGGCCATTTACATGTAGCAATCCTGTAATACAGCGTGCCCTGATTGATACCAAGGCATTCAGCCCATTCCTGCAATGGCTTAATTTGCCCTCTATATTCAATCAGAAAGTTATTACGCTTGTTTCTACATTGCACGATTCTTGTAACCCAGCGGCAGTTCGACGGCTCGTATGGACCATCGTTATTGATGCGATCAATCGAATGTCCTGCTGGACGAAGGCCCATGTCGGCAAAAAAGTTCGCGAACAAGTGCCACCTATCGCAAATATAAATACCTCTCCCGCCATAATTCTTGTATCCCGCTTCGCGAGGATTAAGGCATCTAGCCCTCATGCCTTTCCATACTTGATATGTGGCAGTTCCGGCCATCCCATGCTTGATAAGGTGCTGTCCTTTAGGCATAGGCTATCTATACAGGTATTTGGCACATGCGTCAACTAGCGACAAAGATTAGTCCGCGCGTTCTCCCGTTTCAGGTGGCGGACGCTCGCTTGATTGTGAACCGTGATGACCCTGACCAAGATCCTGTCTTTACGATGCAGCAAGCCGACGCGGGGCCTGCGTTTACCGCGTGGGCGCAGGATCGTCCGATTGGCTGTGCCGGTGTGGTGCTGGCCTGGCCCGGAGTGGGCATGGCCTGGATGACGGTCTCGCGGGACATTGCCGAGCATGGGTTGTGGTTGACGAGGATTACACGCGCCTTTCTTCGTGATATTATCCGCGCCAATCGCTTGCATCGCTTGGAGGCCGTGGCGCTCGAAGAGAATATCCGTAATCAGCAATGGTTGTCCGCGCTGGGGTTCGCCAACGAAGGCGGCACGGCGCGCAAATACCTCCCTGACAAGCGGGCGGTCCAACGGTTTGAACTGGTCGAAGGGATGGACACATGGCCTATGTAGCGGGGGCGATGGCCTTGCTCGGCACGGTGATGGGGACGGGGTCGCAACTGGCCTCTAGCAAAGCGAACGCGCAGGCCGCTGAGCAGGAGGCGCAGAACTTTGAGCAGAATGCGGCCTTGCAGGAGCGGCAGTTCCGGCGCTCGGCAGGGCTGGAGGCTGCGAAAGGGCGGGCTATTTCAGCCGCCAGCGGCGTCCGCGCCGATGTCGGCAGCCCATTGTTGCAGGAGTTGGATTTTGCGAAGCAATCAGAGATTGAAGCGCAGAGCATTCGACGCAACGGGACGATCCAAGCCGCAGGCCGACGCTACGAAGCGCGATTGATGAACCGCTCGAATCTATTTACGGGGATCAGCGGTGGCATGCAGGGCGGGAGCATTCTGTCGTCCTTCTTTGCCAATCGCAATTTGTCCGGCAGTCGCTATCAGAGTTACGATCCGGTCTACGGGAGATAAGATGCCGCGTATTCCAGTCTATACGGCGCAGGGGGACGGCGCGCAGCTCCGCCTGCCGTCCGCGAATGCGGACGCGCTAGGAGGACAGGCGGGCCGCGCCACGATTGGCTTTGGGCAAGTGCTCACGCAGATCGACTCGGCGTTGCAAGACCAGCGCGATAAGCTCGATATTGCCCAATTGGATGCGGACTATCAACTCGGCATGGATACGGCCTATCAAGAGGCGTTGAAAGAGCCGGACGTGACCAAACAGCCGATGGCGTTCGCCAAATCGGTCGATGCCATGCATGGCGAGTTGATGAAGCGGCCCCTCTCGAATACCGTCCGCAATGCTTTCCAAGCGCATCGGGAAAAGCTCGATACGAGCGCCGTGATTGCGCTGAAGCACGAAGGCCGCGTGATGGAAACGGAGCGGCAAATTATCGAGACGACGAAGACCGCCGACCAGCGCATGGATCGGGCGGCGCGGTATTCATTGATAGGGTGGGAAGCGAAGAATGGCGACGTGACGAATCTCAACGGCATGGCCACGGCGCTGATCGATGGTCTGGAGAAGAATCGGCACCTCTCACCGGCGAAGGCGCAGGCCGTCAAAGAGGGGTTGCAAGATCGCTACTGGTCAGAGTTTTCCAGACAACATCCTGATGAGATGCTCGCGATGCGGGCTGGTGGACCGACGGCCTCTCGTCCAGTCAAGTTAGATTGGGGGAAGCTCGCCACGTATGAACAGCAAGCCACCTATGTTCTGCATATCCGGCAGGCCGAGCAAGCACATCTGATGAAGCAGCAAGAGGCGGCGGTCAAGGCCGAACAGCAACAGAACGCCAATTTGCTCACGGCGGACGTATTGGAAGGGAAAGATGTGATCGGGCGCATCCCGACCATGCTGCGGGCGCGTGAACTCGATGACGCCGTAGGCCGCACGTTGGCTGAGGTACAGCAGAAGATGGCCTCGGCCCCCGATCTAACTAGGTACGAAAAGGGGCTGGCGACACAGATTGAAGCGACCTTGAGCGCGATGAAGTACACGCCGCAAGCGTTGCAGGACGGATTGGAGCAAGGACTACAAAGCGACTTCCTCCAAGGGAAGATCCTCAAGGATGAATTTACGCACCTGATGAGCGTCTGGCGCGGCGTGCAGGATCACAAGCAGACGCAAGGCCATGAGTCATTGGATAAAGAAGTGACACACGCGCACGTCAATCTTGTCCGCAGCCTGCAAACCTCTGGCCCTGCCGATAAGTACGATGCGCTGGCCGGTCAAACCATTCAAGAAGCGGAACAGTTCTTCTACCGCAAGATGAATCAGACGCCGAACGCCGATCCGTGGCAGGTGATGCAGCAAGCCGAAACGATCTTTAAGCCCGTGATTGAAAAACGGCTCGGGCTCAGTAAGACAGATAAGAGCACTTTAGACGATGCCAAGATGAAGGGGCTGAAAGAGCGCAAGGCAATCAGCCCCGCCGCGTACAAAGCCTATACCGATGAGACGCAGACGCAGCGCGGACGGGATGCCGTGCAAGAGGCGTTAAAGAATCTCCCGCCGCCGCCTGCCCCTGGCTTTATGGACCGCGCCAAGAAGCTCTTTAAGGGATCACCACCTGACCGCTCGGGCGGCGTGATGGGGAAAGAATAGCATCAGCCATGGCCGACACGTTTGACGAGACGTACCACACCAACCGCCTCGCCACGGACCAGTGGCAGAGCAGCCAGTTGCAGGACAGCGGCGGCGAAGGGACAACGTACAACCCGTTTACCTCCATCTCCGTTGATGCCGTGGTGACGCCTGGTGAGGATGCGCGGCCCGTCACGGAGTTGAAGCTGGCGAAGCCGCCGACGGACGATACCGTGCCTGAGCGGGTGACTGACCAGCCGATTAAGCCTGCCGAACGCAAAACCATTACCGTTGATACGCCAGAAACCCTAGCGATTCGGCAACAGTACCAGGACGCGCTCTCGAAGATCAGTACCGGCCAAGCTGCCGTAGAGTCCGTGGGCAAGGCTGGCCGTGCCGCAGCCGAGGCGATTCATCCTGGGCTCGTGGTGGCGGGGCGAGCGATTGGCCTCGATGAGACGCAGGCCGATGCGATGGCGACGGGCTTTGTGGAGTTTATCGGGGGCCTGCCTGGGACGGAAGAATCGGATACCGCCGCTGGGTTTGAAACCGCCTTAGCCGCACTGCCGATGGTGGGAGCGGCGATCAAAGGCGGGAAGATCGTTGGCAAAGAACTTGGGCCGATGGTGGCGAAAGAGTTTGGCAAGGCCGCTGAGATTCTGCAATCGGAACGCGGGTCACTCCAACTTGGCAAAGGCAAGAAGGCGAAAGCGCCTGGCGTGGAAACCCCGATCACCTGGGACGAAGCGATTCAGATTGACGAATCCCAACGGGCGTTTAACGACAAGCTCAAGACCTTCTCCAAGAACATCTCCACGCAACGCCGTGGCGTCCGGTCGGATGTGCAAGTGACCGCCGACTCGGCACGGCCAGACGCGATTCAATTAGAGTCGTTTTTAGATTTGCCGCCTGGCACCATCCTGAAAGATTCTGATGTGGTGGCGGTCAAGCGCATGTTCAAGGATCTCGCCGAACCCGTTCGGCAATTGGCTGGCTGGGTCGCGCAGAATCCGAACGATCAGCAAGCCTTTCTCGCGTTGCTCCAACAGCTCCCACAGGTTGAACAAGCTACGCAGAAGATTGCGGGCGTGTATGCTGAATCGGGCCGCACGCAACGCCTCTTGAGCCCCTTGCGTCCCACAGGCGGGAACATCCCTGCCCAGACACAAGAACAGATACGCTTGAGCGACCCCTATATCAAGCAATGGCTCGACTTCTTCCAAGAACAGGACAAAGCGGCAGCGATTGGCGCACCGGCACTGACGAAGGCCAAACTGGTGCAAGTGCTGGCAGGGATGAAGACGCAGGAAGAATTGATAGCGGCGGCGAAGGTCCTGAGTAACCCCACCAAGTGGGACATGTTTATCGAATACTGGATCAACGGCTTGCTGTCGAGTCCGGCCACGTGGGCCGTCAACATCATCAGCAATATGGCCACGCTGGCATGGGCCATCCCAGAGCGACAGGTGGCCGCTCTGTTGAGTAAAGAAGTGCGCCCATCTGAAGGGCTAGCGATGCTCCGTGGGATCGTCGAAGCGCAAGGCGATGCCTGGCGGTTGGCATGGGAAGCGTTCAAGAAAGAAGAATCGCAGATGGGGCATGGGAAGTTGGAAGGCCCCATCCGTGCCATTACCGCTGATGCGTTAGCGTTGACGGGGACCGCTGGCCGTGCGGCCGACTTCATCGGGTCGATGATTCGCCTACCGGGTCGGTTTCTCCTCTCAGCCGACGATTATTTCAAAGCCATTGCGTTTCGTGCGGAACTCCGCGCCTTAGCGAAACGGGAAGCCTATCGCGTGGTGACAGAAGCGGATCTGCATGGGCAGCAGGCCGCACGGAAGATGCGAGAGGTAGAGCAACGCATTCTGGCCAATCCGCCAGATTCGATTGAGGAAGCGGCCAAGGAGTTCGCCGCCTATACCACGTTTACGCGAGATTTAGGCGAGACTGGGCAGAAGGTGCAAGCCGCGTTGAGCACGCCGGTCGGGCGCATTCTGGTGCCGTTCGTCCGCACCCCGACGAACATCTTTAAGTATGTGGGAGAACGCACGCCGTTAGCCTTTGCGTCACACGCCGTGCGTGAAGAGATTGCGGCGGGCGGATCACGACAGGCGTTAGCCTTGGCGAAGATTAGTCTTGGGGCAATGACGATGGCCTACCTGGGGTCCTTGGCTGCCGAGGGCATCATTACGGGCGGCGGGCCGGTCGATAAAGACCTGCGCAAGATTTGGGAAATGACGGGACGGAAACCGTATTCACTCAAAGTCGGCAACGAATGGGTCGCTCTCTCGCGCATTGAGCCGTTTGGGTCCTTCCTTGGCATCGCCGCAGATGTGACGGAGATTGCAGGGCAACTGTCCACGGAAGAATCGCAAAAGCTCATGTCAGCCGTGGTGGTCGCGATCTCGCGCAATGTCAGTAACAAGACATTTGTAAAAGGGTTGGCGGGCACGCTCAATGCCGTCACGTCACAGGATGTGAATGTCGTGAATGGATTTTTAGAGCGGGAATTACCCACGCTGCTTCCCGCCTCATCCCTCTTGCGACAGCTTACGCGCTTGAACGATCCGGTCTTACGTGAAGTCAATACGATCCTGGAGGCGTTTTACTCGAAGATCCCTGGCTACTCCAAAGATCTGCCGCCGACGCGCAATCTCTGGGGAGAAGCGATTCTGTTTGAAGGCGGACTTGGCCCAGACTTGGTGACGCCGCTCTATACGTCCGAAGTCAAGGACGATCCTGTGGCCGAGGAATTGGTCAGGCAGAAAATCCCTGTTTCGCTGCCTGATCTGAACATTGAAAAGGTGCGTCTCACGCCGCAGGAATACGATGCCTTCCAACGGCTGTCTGGCGGCATGAAGATATTGGGCGATCAGACGTTGAAGGAACGGTTGCTGGAGACGATGCGCTCGGAACTGTATCAACGATCATCGGATGGGCCTGACGGGGGCAAGAAGGCGTTGCTGACGCACTGGATCAGCGCCTATCGAGATATGGCACGGCACATCATGGTGACACCAGACAAGACGCAGGAATATCTGGGGACGACATTCCCGGACCTCATGCAGCGAGTGCATGACCGTCGAGATAAAGCCGCCAAGCAATTCAACGCGCAGTAAGGAGCGACCATGCTGAATGAATCCGATGCCGTCAACCGCAGTACCGCCAACGGCGTAACCACAGTGTTTCCCTATACCTGGAAGATCTACGACAAGTCAGAAATTGAAGTGCTGTCGAACCTCACGGTACTCACCGTCGATGTGGATTATACGATTGACGGGATCGGGGTCGATGGCGGCGGCAATGTCACGATGTCATCGGCTCCTGCCAATGGCGTCATTGTCACGCGCATGCGGAAGCAACCGACCACGCAGGCATCCAATTATCAGTCAGAAGCCTTCCCGCCTGAACGCATTGAGAAGGATTTTGACAAGCTGGCCATGAGGCTCCAGCAGGTCAAGGAAGCACTACGGCGCTGTCTGTCGTTCGTCAAATCGTCCTCGACTGTCGATCAAACCATTGACACCCCAACGGAGGGACTTTTTGCCCGCGCCAAGACCGGCGGCGGGATAGACTGGGCCACCCCGGCGTCAGTGAACGCCTCGCTCCCCTTGTCGATTGCCAACGGCGGCACAGGAGCCACAGACGCCGCAGGGGCCAGGGCCAATCTGATTCCCTCGCCGCTTGATATTAGCGATGGCGGCACCGGAGCGGCCACGGCAGGGGGAGCCCGCACGGCGTTGGGGGTCAGTGCGACCGAACCGGCAGACAACGTGTTTCGTATTATTGGGAGCAGCGACACGAGCAAGAAGGTGGCGCTCGAAGTGGATGGATTGACGACGGCTACCACCCGCACGTTGACAGTGCAAGATCAAAACGGAACGGTGGCGCTACTAGATAACGGGATCGGCAACCCGATCATCAACGGCAATATGGAGATCTGGCAGCGTGGGACGACGTTTGCCGTTACTGGATCGATGTATACCGCAGATCGCTGGACGTGGGTGAGGTCTTTCACCACAGCCGCCGCAACGATCAATCGGTCCACGAACGTCCCCACGGTAGCGCAAGCAGGCGTCATGTTTAATTATTCGCTAGAAGTCGATGTCACGACAGCGGATGCCGTGGATGATTCCCCTGATCTCGTTGCGATTGCCCAAAGGATTGAGGGGTACAACTGGCGGTACTTTGCGCAGCGACAATTCACCATCAGTTTTTGGGTTATGTCGTCCAAGACTGGGGCGCATGCGTTCGCCGTTGGTGACGAAATTGGGAGTCCGAACTACATTTATGCAACAAGCTATACCGTGAATGCTGCCGATACGTGGGAGCGAAAATCTATTACCATAACCGCCTCGCCGTCCGCCGGGACGTGGAATTATACAAACGGGACAGGACTATTCATCTACTTCCCATTGATCGCAGGATCGAACTACACCTCGACCGCTAATACCTGGACGGATGGTGCCGCAGCATTCAAGTGTGCGCCAGGTGGACAAGTCAACGTCATGGATAATGTGGCGAACTTCTTCCGCATCACGGGCGTGAAGCTCGAACTCGGCAGCGTGGCCACGCAGATCCAGTTTGTACCGTTTGAGGAAGAGTTGGCTAGATGTCAACGGTACTATGAAAAATCGTTTGAATACCTAACTGCGCCAGCCCAAAATATCGGGCAAACAAAGGGAGAGCATTATTTTGCTCCTCGTGTAGCTGGCGCAGCGCGGACGACGCTCGACAATATCAGGTGGGCCACGCGCAAGAGGGCCTCTCCCACCGTGACGTTCTATAACCCCCAAGCCGCGAATGCCTTCGCGAGAAATTACACCGTATCGACCGATAGCACTGGTTTAAGTACTGGATTCGGGAATGGAGCGACAGATACGAGCATGCACATAGAAGTGCAGGGAATTGCCGGATGGGCGGTAACAGATATTGCAGCCTTTCATTGGACCGCCGATGCGGAACTCTAAGAGGATGACAAGATGCTACCTTTTCGTTACAATCGCCACAACTTGGAGGGCCGTACGATGCGACAGACGCTAGTCCTGTTACTGATTCTAGGAGGGCTCTGGGGGATTCCCGCGCTCGCCAGCGCGGACTGCTTGGTGCGAACCCCTGCCACGTACGCGGTGGGGGAAAACATCTTCAAAGATTCGTGCGACACGGCTGGGAATAAGCCTGTGACTCTTGGCACCCTCTTCTCCGGCGAAGACCAAACGAACAACCTGCTGATGACCAGCGGCGGGGTGGTCCGTGGCACTGAGGGCAATCTCATCAATGCAGCTGTAGGTGATGCGACGAGCGCCGCGTTTACATTGCCGACTGGATACAAGTCCATCACGGCGCGGATTACAGGGGCCGGGGCGGTCGCGCAAGTCATTAAGATCTACGGGGGGACATCGAGCGGTATGGTGATTGCAACGAGCACAGAACTCTGCACGATTACGCTGACAGGGACCAGCGGCGCGGCAGGGACGGCGGATATGTGTCCCCCCTTTGTTGCGCCCGTGCTCTTCTACAAAGCCGTGACGAGCGGCAGCAGCGGGACCCCCACGACCGTTTTGACGGCAACGTACTAAGGAGGCCTCGTGCATGGCTGCGCGGCGTTCAGCAGCGGCTATACGAGACGAAACTGTGTGGATTAACCGAGGAGTGTGTATGCGATGGCTTAGACTGATGGTGGTCCTGCTGATGCTCCCCTCGATTGCGGGGGCTGAGGGGGTGCTGACGCCTGCGGCGGGCGGACTTTCGCATGATAGTTCAGGCAACTTGAACGTCAATCAAGCGACCACGACGGCAGGCGAGCGAAACCCAACTAGCCCCACGGCCAGCTACTTAGTGGTGCATCAAGAGGCGAACCTCTCAGTGATAAGTACGACGGCGGCGGTGACGATCGGTGGGGGCGTGGTGAACGATACGCATTTGATGGGCATTCAAATCCTTGCGCCACTGACGGGGGCCTGTACGGTTAGCGGGTTTGCAGACTCATCGGGCACAGCGCAGATATTTACAATTCCAGCTGCTGCGGTTGGATTCAAGGATTTCTTTGGCGCAATCAATAGCGCCGCCGCGTTAGTGATCACATGCTCGAATGCGCTCGACGATAATTTAGTGCTCGCACTATGGAGGCCTTTATGATCAGAGCTATAGCAGGTCTTGCTTTTGTTGTTGCTATGCTTGGCCTGTACGCTGACGTTGAGGCTATCACCATACAAGAGCAGGCGCTTGGCCGGCGTTCGTTTCCACCGTTTGCAACTGGTGATGGCGCCATCAAAATGGATGTGACCTTTACCTCGTTGGCCATAGCTCAGGCGGCTGGATTTATAGAGGAAGGGACTGGGATTACGTATAGCCCAAACGGATTTAATGGTCATGCGACCGGTAATTTGTACGCGGCAAGTTGGCCAAGCTATGCGTCGATTGCCAATCAAGGTACCCTGTATATTCAATTTGAGCGATCGGCTATCACGGGTGACAATAGCAACAACGCCACCGACTCTTTTTTCCACGATACAACTGGACAAGACTCGGCGGCAGCTAAACGATATCTCTTCCAAGGGACGAATGGCGCCACGACATATAGCCGCAACGCGTATCATCAAGATGGAGCCGCGCCAGGTTTTTTTGCAATGAAGTACATCGTGAATAGCGCAACAATTGAACACGATATTACCTGGCTCAATAGCCATTTCGTGCCCAACGAACAAACTGAATATGCTGATTTGGTTCTGACGTGGCGTAACACCAGGTTTTACTGGTATTTGGACGGTGTAATGATTGCCACAGGCGAGTCTGCTGTCATGCCAACCTCGGACGATTGGCGATTTTTGCGTATTGGCCATGCCGTGTCAGCCGGGGTGAGGTTGGGCAATTACAACATTAAGCGCGTGCAGATCTCAACGTATTATTGCCCTCCCGTGATGTCTCCCATTCGCGTTGCGCTCTATGGCGATTCGTTCATGCGCTATGGATCGGAGTCTACCGTCCCCGCAAGTGCGACCGTGGCTGCGATTAATGCTGTGCAATGGCTGTTGCGGGAGTTTCCTGTCGGGTATTCCAACTCCACACCTACGGGGAGAACCGGTCTAACGCCATTTGCGCTTGGGTTACGTGCGCTAGGATGGCAACAGTTGGGCTTTTCTATTCCAACGTATATTGCAAGCTGTTCTGGCTGTGGGTACGAGAAAACACCAATGGGAGCAGCTTATGCCGATGCGGTCAACGCCTATCGCGCGGAAATCGTTATCGCGCAGATGTCAGTCAATGATGTCGATCCGACGATCCCGGTTTCAAATTTAGTAGCCAATACCAAAGCGACGCTCGACGCGTTGATCGACGGCAATTCCCATTTGAGATCTATTCTGTTTTTTGTGGGTGTTACTGGATCTAATGATCCGACGACCGTTGCGGCGTATTCCGCTGGCGCGTATCTAGCGGAAACTAAGCGAGTCCGCCAATTATATCTCGATAGCGACTTGAACGGCTATAGAGATAAAGTGCGAATGGTTGATGTGTACTCGTGTTGGGGAGGAGACGCCTATCCTGCCGGTCAAACGATCGGGAGCGCCCCTGACAATACTGCGCCGTATGCTGGCGGCGTTCATCCGTCACCTACAGGGCAAACGGTAATTACGAAATGCTTCTGGCCGTCCGTCAGGGAGCTATTAAGTTCGCGTCCGAGAAGGTAGCAATATGAACTACCTGCATGGAAAGCCATAGGCTGGCTGTACAAGCTACTAAGCGACCAGCGGCGATCCTGCCGCCGCGCGCGCTGTGAGGAACTAATGCTGTTGAGACTATTGTGGGTCATGTTGCTGTGCCTCCCAATGCAACTGGGCGGGATTTGCGGAGATCGGATCTCCGTGACCATCGCGGGTGCGCGGTCACTCATCGTGGAGGATGTGGACGCAGTGATCTCGCAACCGAGGACTCCGATCTCGCAACCGCGGACCCCGAGGACACCATAGGAGGCCGAGACCAATGCACGGTTCGCATGTCCGAGTTCCACGCCTGTTGCCGGGCCTGCGACTGGCCGACGGCCAAGAGCCTGATCGATGCCAACGGGCTGTGTCTGCAATGCCTGCGCACCGTCAGGAAGAACGGAGTCCGCGATGACATCCTCAAGAAAGTCCTTCGAGTGTACGCGCACTGTGTCTAGGTCGGGCATGCCGCGCTGGTTCGCCTGGCTCTTGCTGGCGATGGTGCTGCTGAGTGTCGGTAGTATGGCGGCGGTGCTGTTGGCGGCTGAGGTGACGCTCACGTGGTCTGCCAACACCGAGAGTGATCTGGCGGGCTACAAGATCTACCAAGGGACTGCGAGTGGGCAATACGGCGCACCGGTCACGCTCGGGACCGTGACGACGTATAGGGTGACGCTGCCACCATCGCCGGTCGATCAAACCTACTTCTGGGCGTTGACGGCGTATGATTTGGCGGGCAATGAAAGCCTGAAGTCGAGCGAAGTGAGCATGCTGATTGCCGGGGTGCCATCCGTGACGGCTCCTGGGGTGCCCGTTTTGACGGTGGCCGCGCATGAAAATGAATTGCTCGTGGCGTGGGAGCCGGTACCTGATGGAGCGGGGGGCCTCGCGACGGTGGATGTGCGATTGGGCACGCCTACCGATCACTGGGGGCTGATGGTGTCGCAAGCCTGCCCAGCGTCACCCTGTCGCATTGTCGGGTTGGTTGGTGGCACGAGCTATCAGGTGCAGGCGGTAGCGTATCGATCAGGCCCGACCGGGAACGTGTTCGGCGCATTGAGTGCATCGGTGCTCGTCACGACACTGCCGCCGGATCTCCCGCCCACGCCTCCTGCAGGGCTGACCATTGTATCGAGTTCAGCCAATGAAATTGTGATTGTAGCCCGTGCGAGTGATTGCCCGCGAGTCGTGACCTCCACAAAAGGGAGCACCGGCGCGATGCGGAAGCGCACGGTGACCTGTTGGCGCTAAATAAACTAATGGTCCTTGATCTCATCAGAGTGGGTCAGTCGCCACGCGGGACGTTCGGGGTTCTCCGCCACGGCCAGGTCCCGTTCGTCTTGACACTGGAACGTCCATGGCAAGAGAATGAACCCAACCTGTCCTGTATCCCGCCAGGACATTATGTGTGTCAGCGGATTCGTTCCCTGAAGTTCGGGGTGACGTTCGAGGTCCAGCATGTGCCTGACCGCGCGCACGTCCTGTTCCATAGCGGCAATACCCTGGAGGATACGCGCGGCTGCATTCTCGTTGGGGAAGAGTTCAGCGGCACCTGGGATAAGCCGATGCTGGCATCGAGTCAACGCGGGTTTACCGAGTTTCTCGCGATGCTGGACGGGGCGAATGCGTTTGAATTGCACATCATGGAAGCCCCTCCCGTGTCGTTATCGCAGGTGATAGTTTGAAAACGTATCAATGCGCGTTCTGCGGCAAGCGCTTGAAGCACGATGACGTGCATCAGCATGTGCAGCACCAGTGCCCGAAGAAGCCGAAGCGATAAGGAGACTCAGCGTGAGTGAGACGCCCCCGCATGGATTGGAACTACTCGAATGGCTCAAGCTTGTCGGCGTGACGGCTGTGACAGCCATCGGATCGGCCTGGGGCTGGTGGAGCGGGACCAAGCGAGCGATTGACGCCTCGATCACGCGGGTCGAGAGCGAGGCGAGCGCCTCCCTCGCCGACCTCCGTGACGAGAACCACACGCACCGGACGCAGATTGCCGTGCTGGAAACGCAGCAGGCGAATAGTCAGCAGCAATTGCAGTCGATTCACGATGACACGAAAGATATTCGAGAAAAGGTCGATCAGTTAGTGCTGGTGGTACTGAACCGTAAATAAGGAGGATCGAATGGACATGGAGAAAGTCAAGGATATCGGGGCGACTGGGGTTGGCGGGGGCTTAGGTCTGGACCAAATCTACACGGCGATCAACGCCTTGATGGTCGATGGAGCCACGGGGGAGGAGTGGTTAGCCCTGAGCAAGGGGATCCTCCTCATCGTCTTTGGGTTTTTCTCGTGGCGACGGGCCTCGTAGCCCTCATCGGCGGCCTCCTCGCCTTGGCCGGGCAACTCCTGGCTGAGTACCTGAAGGGGTCGCCTGAACGAAGGAGGAAAGCCCATGCCTTGGCGAAACTGGAAGCCGACGAGGCGGATGCTGCCATGGCTGCTGTTGACCGGCAGCGTGACGGCGTGCAGCCCGATCATCGGGAACCAATACTTCTGCCCCCCGACGATCGCGCATGACCAGCAGGGAGCGATCCGGCGCGATGTGTACGCCGTCGATCGCGCGTGCTACAAGAGCCTGACGGAGAAAATGAAAGCGTGCTATCGGGACGCCCGCTAGCGCGTCCGCCGCGTCAGGTGCGCGTAGACGCACAGGCACACGAAAGCCACACAGGGCGCGACCCACGCGCCGAGGAGAAACCCAATCCAAAAGGGGGTCATGGCTGCGCCTCATTCGGCGGCGTGAGCGCGTTGACTTCCGCCTGCTTTTCGCAGAGCGCCATCAGATGGGCGCTGGCGTCCTCATGCCAACCATCCCGCTCCTCCGTGAGACGGGCCTCTCGATCGGCAAACCGCTGTGCGTTCTCCTGCCCAATACGGATCGCCTCATCCCGCTCCTGCGTCGCCGTGGTGAGCTGCTGTTGTAATTGCTCACACATCGCCACGGTTTCACTCCGTCGCTGATCCAACTCCGTCACTCGCTGATTCAGCTGGTCGATCTTGGCCTGTGCCATCGCAGGAGAGATCGTCCACACGTACCCTTCTAACTCTTCCTCGCGTCGCGCCAGATGATCCTCCAGCTCCGCAATGCGGGCGCGGAGCGCGGCGTCGTGGGCCATCACCGCGTCACGATAGGCGTAAAATGACTCGCTCGTTGGTGATTCCGATATGACTCGCAGATGATCTCGCAGTCGTGATTCCGTCAGCTCGCTCATGCTTCACTACTCCTCATCGATCCGCCCGCCCCGTTCATTCGATTCCGGACATGCAATACCAACAGACGATTTCCCCCTCGCCCTGAACAAACTTCCTCCCCGCGTAGCCGCATTCGTCGCAACGCAGCCATCGCCTATGCCGCCGTCCATACCGATAGATCCCACGGTTGCGGGTCACGGTCGCACCCGCTTCTTCTTCGGCGCGTCAGGTAGTTTCTCGCCTTTGGCCCGCACCTTGATATTATCCACCGCCCCATACATCCCCAGCCGTGTCGGGTTCGTCGGTGACGGGAGCGCCAAAATCCGCAAGGACGTAATCTCGGCGTCCGCTTTCGGCGTGGCCACAATCTGCACGCCCCGTACGATCAGGTGAATCGGCGTAAATTTATCGCGCTCGTCAAAATCCACCCCGTGAATCCAATACTCCGTCCCGTAGAGCGGATCGCCGAACAAGGTGACTTCGTCCCAGTGGAATTCCACGCCGATCGTCCGGCTTTCGATCTCCACGCCCATATCCATGTAGGTCTGCGTCGAGTGCGGGACGGGAATCCCAAGACTGGGCGCGGGCGCCCCATGGATCAGATCCAGCGTGTTCACATCCGCAGATAATGCCTTGACGTAATACTGCCGATCCGCCGTCAAATAGTAATTCGGGTTTGTCGCAAGCGCATCGTCGAAGGTGATGGTCGTGGCGGCCTGCACCGTGGGCGCGAGACTGGCGAGGAGGAATAATGCTGTGAGAAGATACGTCATGGTTAGTCTCCTAATGTGAATGTGAATGTGAAAACAGCTTGCCGCTACTCCACTCCGTCACCAGCCTCGCCCCACCGCCGCTCCACCACCCGCTTCCCGCAATAGCCGCAAAACTGGAGGTGATTGTCCTGAGGCCCACCATCGAAAAACTCGTGCATGTGCTTGCAGTCGGTTTCAAATTGCCCGTCCTTATTCTCGGTCCAGAGGCACTCCCCGAGCCGTGTCATCGCCTCCTGGAGCCACGGCGTCGTGCTCGGCGCCTCCGATTGCATCACGCCCTGCACCGCCAACAGAATTTCCCCATCGTCGTGTGACCGTGGCTGAGTGAGATGCACCTGCACATACCGAGCAAGGAGCCGCGCCCGGTTGTGCTGGAGCGAGAGTTCCGCTATCAGTGATGCCATGTCGTCATTCATCGTGCGATCCACTCTCTCGCGGCTCGCCTATCAAGCCACGCACAGGCGGCAACCGTACACAATAGCCCATAGGCGAGATAGAGCGGGACGACCCAGAATATCCCCCAGATGATGCGATACCACGCATGGTACTCCCTGTATCGTCCCTTCGACCCCATAGGCCAATTCCAGTTCATCGCTCCTCCTGCGCCTGGGCCTGCGCCACACCGATCTCTAAGCACATCGCTAATTGCCGCTCAATCGCCTCCCGAATCGCCGGCCATTCCTCATGGCACAGGGAGATTTTCTGTTCACCGTCCCGCGCATCTTGGCTCACGACGACAAAGGGCCCCGCCGCCTCGTCGTCAATGGAGACAGTGGTGGCGAGTTCGGAAAAGATCGCCTCGCCTGCGGGCAGCACAATCAGCGCTTTGGTGATGGTCCTGTACTGAGTCATGGCTGGTCTCCTGTTGATTGCATTCGTCCCGCTTCGCCGCGTCGCTGGCCTAGAATGGCCGATAACATCCATTCCGCTTCTTTTTTCCTAAGTAAGTATACTGATCGCAGCTCTTCTGGACCACGCGCCCTGCGCGATCGGTCCTCCGCCACCGCCACCGCCCGTTCCATGCCACGCCGCTCCGCATCGGCCAGGGCTTTCCCAATGTGCGCTACTAGCCATTGAATATCCGCTAGGGACATCTCACGATCTGAGTGATAGCCAAACTGCTCCACGAGCTTAATCGCCACCGCACACGGGTCAGTCTGGCTCATACCGCCCCCATCTCAATGCCGCTTGTGATCACATTCCCACCCCGATATAAAGTGGCACATGCGTTGCTTATTTGCCGCCTTGAACCATGCTCCATCCACGACCACAATCTTGACATCAGGATGATACTTCTTCATGCGTTTCAGCTTGGTTTTCGATTTGGCATCCATCCAGCCCTTCACCTCATGGTACTCGTCTGTGGCAGGCAAATAAAAGTCAGGCGTGTAGGACCTGACTCCACGTTTGATATTCAGAAACCAGAATGTCTTTTTCTCATACGTCCACTGAATGCCTGAATAGTTTAGAAATCGCGCATAGTTTGCCTCGTAGCGACTCCTGAAGAACTGCCCTCCAATATCTTCCCTTCTTCCGTAAATGCCCCTATTGAGATTTCTGGAAAAGGAAGCGGGGTTACCCTTCATTCTCGCCACTACAGCTTTTGATAGTTTCATGCGATGTGCCTCTGTGAATGGAAGCCGAGTCGCTCCTAAGTGCGCTTTACTTATTCGCTCGCATACTTCAGGCGTGTGGTGTTTACCGAGCATGCCTCTAGGGTGAGGGTTATTCTTCCATAATGCTGTTGCTCTCTCATGGCGTTCTCTCCGCAGTTCTTCAGGCGTCATCTGTTTGCGTACAATCTTTTTCTGTATTGCGGGGGATTTCAAGCTGAATGGCACAACCCGTGTTTTATTCGTCACGCATCCTAATGACCGTGCTTTTCTCACAACATTCGCAGGATGCCTACCGAAACGAACCGCGAGCATTTTTAACCATGGAGCCTTGCTGCCTTCATTGGCTTTGTATGCCCCGATAAGATCGTTACATTCGTCCTCAGTCCACGGACGCACAAGCAACGGAACCTGAATCCCCTTTTTACGGGCACGATAGCGGCGGCTGGCTAACGCTTTCCTGCCTGGGAAGTTCGTGTTCGGTATCGTGAATGCTTGCTGCATGATGCCCTTTCGGTGCAGTAGGAGCCGTGTTATTACCGTGCCACCCTTTGCACTAGATCCAGCACCGCTTGCACTTGCGGGTTTGCTTCTAAGGCTGCAATAGCCTCATCGATTTCTTCCAGCCTGCTTCGCAAGTCAGCCTGATCCCGCTTGAGCCGCTCTGTTAGCGTGGGCTGGTAGCACTTGCCAATCATGCCAGTTGTTGTCGTAGGGATAGGGTCGTCCTCGTTCTTTCTGTACATTGGCGTATCCTTTCTGTGTAGTTACTGCCCTGCTTCAGCGGCAGCAGGGGCCGGTTTGGTCGGGCGAGTGGTACGGACGATGGATCTCACACCGCGTCTAGATCGCGGTTTTGTTCCAGCCTGACTCGCGCTGTCTTTCATCGCGGCTCCCACTCCTATGAATTTCACATTGTGCTCCTTTACACCATCACCCGAATCTCTACAACAGCGCCGGGCTGGCCTGCTCCCGCGCCATCGCCTCATCAACCAACGCCCGCAGCGCCTCATCCCATTCACCGCGATAGCGGCTGTTCGGCTCTTTCGCGATCTTGCCTTCGTAGTACTGCACGAAGAAGCGCACCTGCTCATCGGTCAGCTCGGCGGCCATCTTGCCGCCCATCTCTTTCGTCCACGCCACGTTCGGCACGCGCCATGTCGAGGAGACGGGCGCATCGCTACCTGGCTGGTGGTGCGGTGGAGGGGCCACCCCACCTACGGAGCTGTCAACGCCGTCCTGCCCTTCATTCCTCAACTCCGCAATCTTTGCCTGCGCCGTCTGCTTGCTGGCCGTGTAGGCCCGGGCCATTGTCGGCTGTGGCGAGGCCGCATTGCCGTCGTCATCCTCTTCCGTCACAATCCCGGTCATGCAGCCGAGCGCATACCGCCTGGCATACGTGATGGCGGAACCCACACCCTGAGGATCTTCTTTGGCAAGCCGCATCTTCAGCCTGCTCCTAATCCATTGCCCGCTTAACGTGTGAGACAACTGAGTATCAAGGATTACATAGCCATCAGGAGATTCCATAGGACTCTGCGTTAACACAATCCCCTGCTCCCTAAATGGGGCCAAGGCTTCCCACACCGTAGCAAGATCGGCATACTTAGAGTGGAAGAACGGGTTCACTTTATCTTTCGATGCAGGTTTCATACTGAGCTGCGCTCTATTTAGCGCCCCCATTAATTCGTTGATTTGCTCTGATTGCATGATGAATCCCTTTCTTTGTAATACTGAGTTGCATCGTGGATCTTGCGACAGCTCTTACATCGCCGCTTGCGGCCCACGTAATATATGTTCGCCTCTGTTAGCTCATGCCCACGGCAACAATGAGTCTGCCTCGCGCAACGATGCCTTTTCTTTACCGATGAATCTTTCTGATTGTCTGAATTGGTGCCAAGAAATAAATGCGATGGATTCACACAGCACGTCACATCGCAAGAATGACAGACTTGCAACTTAGCAGGAATATCTCCAATGAATTGTTGATAGGAGAACCTGTGCGCCTGCGCCATCCTCTTGCCAACATTCAATTGACCGTAACCCTTGGGATTGCAGCAAGCCGTCCATATCCAGCATCCAGATTCAGTCACAGGTATATACTTGTTGTGAAATCGTTCAATTAGCGTCATGCGGTTAAGCCCTTTCTCTTAATCGTCACAACCGTGTAGCTCGTGCTGTCATTCTCGGCATAGCAATAAGCGCACGCCTGCATCCCTCTGTATTCCCGGCTCCTGGGATCGCACGGGACGAAACAGTACCGGCAGATCGGCTTTGGGTAGTCTCTCGATTGTGCTCGCTGGAGTGTAACCATGCTGCCTCCACTCGTCATTCATACGAACCAGATTCTTCGCCAACTCAAAGTAGTCCATCACGTCCCTCCCCGCGTCTGCGCATCCGCTTTCCACTCCAGATAGTCCGCGCCGGTCTCTGCGCTCGCGTCCAGCCTCTCCTTCGCCAGCGCGTTCACGAGGTCGCCGGTATAGGCCTCCACGAGTGCGCCGCGCAAGCCCTTCTCGCAGAAGAGGTGCGTGACGAGATCCACGAATCCGTAGTGATTAAACACCTTGCTCGCCTCAGACCAAGGGACTTCATCGCTCATTCTTTTCGCAATGATCTCAATGTAGTGTTCGTCGGGGATCATGGCTTTCCTCCTAGTAACAGCCACGGCAGAAACCGCGGGTAAACAAAGATCGCCAGTGCCAGAGACCCACAGAAAAATCCCAAGAGAAACACGGACAGCACGTCAGCGACTCGCATGAGTCCACCTCCCTTCCTTACTCACTATCTGAATAATCATCCGCATTGCGTGCCGTGTAGTGATGCTCCGGCGCCTGCATCCGCTTCGCGCTACGCCGATCCACCACATAGTTCTCGATCACCTGCTTACAGAGGAGCGCCACCGTCATTTCCCGCCCGCCGTGCACATGAAAGTCAGCGACCATCTCCTCCAGGTGCGCGACCATGCGCTCGCTGAGCCTGATAATGATCGTCGTCGTCACTTGATCCCCTGCCTTTCCAGCCACTGGGGCGCGGGACAGCTCGTGACCGCCCACTCCGCAATCCTCGTTAAGCCTCCCCCCGCCTCCGCCTCCCCTGCCTCCACCATCGCCTCCTCCGCCGACCACGCCGCCGCCCTCGCCGCCGCCGACCACGCCGCCGCCTCCGCCGCCGCCGCCGCCTCCGCCCACGCCGCCGCCTCCGCCGCCGCCCTCGCC
>CXWL01119546.1_pt1 | contig 39346 bp, 31 predicted proteins | sample 590931 | NCBI WGS metagenome assembly CXWL01 (sample SAMEA3498368, study PRJEB10139) | groundwater metagenome | biome: water well; material: biofilm material | place: Germany | collected 2015-04-27 | reverse complement strand
TCCGTCAAGTTTGATGGGGGGATTGTCGCAGATTTCGGGGGGTAAGTCCGACAGGCTGCTAGTAGTTTCATCAGGCTCAACACGAACGGTTTTTAAGTTCAATTCGTGCCGGATCAATAGCGTCTCTACCCCCATCCCAACCTTCCTCCTGGTGCGTGGTTGTTGCCGCTGTGTCAACTCCGCGCGCAACATGTTGCGCTGCGGATTGCCTGCCTTTGGTATCAGCGGCTCTACAGCCACGACCTCCCCCTTGTGGGGGCAAGGAGGAAGGAGCCGGATTCAGCGGCATCGGACAGCAGAATCTCGTGGGGAGTCGCGTTCAGGATACCCCGGCGGATGGCTTCTTTCAGGGTTAAATCGAGCACGTCTATGGGGTTGTAATCATCTGTCAGCACGATGCCTTCGCCCGAGCCGTTCCAGACGTAGTGTTGCGCCAGCGCCCGGTGCAGGATTTCGCGCACCGCAGGAGGGATGCCGGTTTCATCGAGGGCGGGCAACTCTCCCGGGGGCTTGCCCACTCCCGCGACGATGGAGATGTTTCCCATGTTTTGAGTGGGGCCGGGAGCGAACAGCGGATAAACCCGCACCCAGGGAAAGACCGCCTCCAATGTGCGCACGACCGAGGCGGTCATGCGCCGCTCCCCGGCCAGGCTGCCGATCAGGTTGATCCCCAGCACGCCGCCCGGTTCTAGCCGCGCGCGGGTCAATTCCAGCGCCTCGCGCGATAGCAGGTAACCCGGGGTGGAGTCGCCGCTGAATACGTCCAGGATAATGTAGTCGTAGCGCGTTGGTGTAGTGGAGAGAAAATATCGCGCGTCAATCAGGTGGGCGCGCTGGTTGGCCGGGAAGCCAAAATGGGTGCGTGCCGCAGCCACTACTGCCGGCTCGATGTCCACGACCTCGGTTTCGATGCCGCGAGCCGTGTAACGGCGAGGGATGGTGCCGGTTCCCAGCCCGATCACCAGAGCGTGTTTCCCGCCGGGGTTGAATGCCGTTGTCAGGTGCTCCAGCATGTATGAATACTCGTAGATGGATTGGCCGGTGGCGACATCTATGCCGCCCTGGATCTGGCCATCAATCAGCATTTCCCGGATATGCCCCTTCTCGCCACGGTAGTCCACCACCTGCACATGCCCGTAATAGCTATCGCGGCTGTCCACCACTTGCGCCACGGTGCCATCCGCGAGCACCACGTTGCCTTTTTGCGGCGGAATCGAGCCGGCCAGCAGCGCCACCATGGGCAGCAGCAGCGCCGCCATCTGCCCGCGAAACAGCGCGAAATAAATCGCCGCAAGGGCCAGCAGTATCGCCCCGCTCACGTGGAAGGCGCGGCTCAATCCCAGCTCGGCGACAAGGTAGTAGCCGGTGAGCACCGTGCCAATAAAGCTGCCTGCGGTAGAGATGGCATACATCAGCCCGACCGTGCGACCGAGCTGATCCCATTCTCTGGCGGCGAGGCGAACCAGGAACGGCGACACGCAACCCAGCAGAAACAGCGGCGGGCCGAACAGGGCCAGCGCGCCGACCAGCGCGCCCAAGCGCAACCCGAGCGGCAGCGCGGCCTGGAGCACCGCCGCCTTGGCGAAGGGAACCAGCAGCAGCAAAAGCCCGGAAGCGGCGATCAGGCCGAACAGCAGCGATGGCGAACCCGAGCGGTCGGCCCACCGACCGCCCAGCACATAGCCGGTGGCAAGCGCCAGCAGGGTAACGGCGATCAGCGCGGTCCAGACAAACAGACTGACGCCGAAGAAGGGGGCGATCACGCGCGCACCCAATACTTCAACCGCCATCACCAGCGCGCCGGTCAATCCGGCGGTGATCAGCAAAAAGGGCTGAAAGAGCTGCGGGTAGCGTTGTGCTTTGCTGTCGTTCATCTGTTTTCCACCTGCGAAATGTCGCGCACCGCGCCCTGATCGGCAGAGGTGGTCATTGCGGCGTAGGCCTTGAGCGCCGCCGACACCGCGCGCTTGCGGTCGAGCGGCTTCCATGCCTGCGCGCCTTTGGCTGCCATCGCCGCGCGGCGGCGTGCCAGCTCGGCGATGGAAATGTCCAGGTGGATGGCGCGCCCGGGAATGTCAATTTCTATCCGGTCGCCTTCCTGCACCAGGCCGATTGCTCCGCCTTGCGCCGCCTCGGGTGAGACGTGGCCGACGCTCAAGCCGGAAGTGCCGCCGGAGAAACGCCCATCGGTAAGCAGCGCGCAGGCCTTGCCCAAGCCTTTGGATTTCAGGTAGCTGGTGGGGTACAGCATCTCCTGCATCCCCGGCCCGCCCTTGGGGCCTTCATAGCGGATCACCACCACGTCGCCCGCCACAATTTTGTCGGCGAGAATGGCTTCCACCGCGTCATCCTGGCTTTCGAAGATGCGCGCGCGCCCGTTGAACTTGAGGATGCTCGCGTCCACCCCGGCAGTTTTTACGATGCAGCCGTTTTCGGCGATGTTGCCGTGCAGCACCGCCAACCCGCCGTCCCGGCTGTAGGCGTGCGCCAGGTCGCGGATGCAACCGCCGACGCGATCATCGTCCAGCGTCGGGTAATGCATGGACTGCGAGAACGCGAGGGTGGTGGCGACACCGCCGGGCGCGGCGCGATAGAAAGTTTTCACCGCCTCATCGCCGGTGCGCATCACGTCATATTTTCCCAGCGCATCTGCCAGTGTCCGGCTGTGTATGGTCGGCACGTCGCGGTGCAGCAAGTCGGCGCGATCCAGTTCGCCGAGAATGCCGATCACGCCGCCGGCGCGATGCACATCCTCGAGGTGGTATTTCTGCTCGCTGGGCGCCACCTTGCACAGGTTCGGCACGCGGCGCGACAGGCGGTCAATGTCCTTCATGGTGAAATTCACACCACCTTCGCGCGCGATTGCCAGCAGGTGCAGCACGGTGTTGGTGGAACCGCCCATGGCGATGTCCAGGCTCATCGCGTTCTCGAACGCCTCGAACGTGGCGATGCTGCGCGGCAGCACGCTGGCGTCATCTTCTTCGTAGTAGCGGCGGGTGATATCCACCGCCACCCGCGCGGCTTGCAGGAACAGTTCCTTGCGCGCGGCGTGGGTCGCCACCAGCGAGCCGTTGCCGGGCAAGGCCAGCCCCAGCGCCTCGGCCAGGCAGTTCATCGAATTTGCGGTGAACATGCCGGAACAGGAGCCGCATGTCGGGCAGGCGGAGCGCTCCAGCGCGGCCACTTCCTCGTCGCTGCACTTGCTGTCGGCGGCGGACACCATCGCATCCACCAGGTCCAGCATCTGGGTCTTGCCGCCCCAGACAATCTTGCCCGCCTCCATCGGCCCGCCGGAAACGAACACCGCCGGGATGTTCAGGCGCATCGCCGCCATCAGCATGCCGGGCGTGATCTTGTCGCAGTTGGAGATGCACACCAGCGCGTCGGCACAGTGGGCGTTGACCATGTATTCCACGCTGTCCGCGATCAGCTCGCGGCTGGGCAGCGAATACAGCATGCCGCCGTGGCCCATGGCGATGCCGTCGTCAATGGCGATGGTGTCGAACTCCTTGGCCACCGCGCCGGCCTTTTCGATCTCGCGCGCCACCAGTTGCCCCATGTCTTTCAGATGCACGTGCCCTGGCACGAACTGGGTGAACGAGTTGGCGATGGCGATAATGGGTTTGTCGAAATCGCCGTCCTTCATGCCGGTGGCGCGCCACAGGGCGCGGGCACCAGCCATGTTGCGGCCGTGGGTGGTGGTGCGGGAGCGGTAAGCGGGCATACGGCTGTTCCTGCATGGACAAATAGGCTGCGTATTCTAAACTACGATAGCGTTTGAAGGCACACAACGTTTCATGGCGAAATCTGGGTTCCGGCCTACTTTTTCTCTTGCTCTATCGCCTGAAAGCCGGGCAAAATGCTTCCATGAAAAACATCCCTCACCCGATCCAATATCAGGGCAGCAAGCGAGCCTTGGCCTCTGTCATCCTGCGGTATTTTCCCAAAAACATAGACCGTTTGATCGAACCTTTTGCGGGATCGGCTGCTATCAGCATAGCGGCAGCGGCGCACGGGTTCGCTCGGCACCATGTTATCAACGATGTCAACAAACCGCTGGCGGAGCTACTGCGCATCATTGTCGAGCAGCCGATGGAGCTGGCCTCATTCTATGAGGCATTGTGGGAAGAACAACACGGCGATTCCGTAGAGCATTACTATCGGGTACGCGAGCGGTTTAACCGCACGCAAGACCCCCGGTTGTTTCTATACCTGCTCGCCCGATGCGTAAAAGGTTCGGTTCGCTACAACAGCGATGGCATGTTCAATCAAAGCCCCGACAAAAGGCGGCTCGGCGCGCAACCCAAAACCATGCGCGCGAACCTTACTGGAGTGTCTCGGCTGCTGATGGGAAAAGCGACTTTCTCGTCTATGGACTACAAGGGAGTTTTTGCCTCTGCCAAGAAAGCTGACTTGATTTATATGGATCCGCCATACCAAGGTGTATGCGGCGATCGCGATTTGCGTTATTTGTCCGGCATATCCCATGATGAGTTTGTCGAGACTTTGGCCAAACTTAACGCAAGGGAAATTTCGTTCATCGTAAGCTACGATGGCCGCAGGGGCGAGCGTGTTTTCGGAGAGTTGTTGCCAGATTTCCTGAACTTGATGCGGATTGAAATAGAAGCGGGTCGCTCCAGCCAGTCCACTCTGCTGGGAAGAGATGAGATGACCTACGAATCTTTATATCTGTCGGAAGCCTTGGTGCAAAGGCTGGATCACTTGCCCGCCTATCGCCCACCATCTTCCATCCAGCAATATGTGCTGCTAGAACCCAGCGTTCCATATGAAAAAACTTTCCAAAGAGTTCCTTGAACTCTGCCGTTCTATCACAGCAAAACGTGCCAAGACGGTTATTGACCACATCCTGAAACACGGCCAGATCACCACCGAAGAGCTCAAGGTGACTTATGGTTATGACCACCCGCCCAGAGCCGTGCGGGACGTACGCGAGCACGGCATCCCGCTGGAAACTTTTCGGGTGACTGGCTCCAACGGTAGGCAAATAGGAGCCTATCGTTTCGGCGACATACGCAAACAGCGTTTCAGCAAGTTGGCCGGGCGCACCGGCCTGTCCAAAAAAATCCGTGAGGCGCTTATAGCCAAGTATGGCTGCAAGTGTTTTATCTACCTTGAAGAAATGGATGCGAGGGAATTGCAGATTGATCATCGCGTTCCTTACGAAGTGGGCGGCGACGAGAAAACGGATGAGCTTGACCCGGAAGACTTCATGTTGCTTTCAAGTTCAGCCAATCGCGCCAAATCATGGTCTTGCGAACATTGTGAAAACTGGATAGGGAAAAAAGACAAGAAAATTTGCTTGAGCTGTTACTGGGCATACCCCGATAATTATTCGCATATCGCCACGCGGCAAATACGCAGGATTGACCTTGTTTGGCAGGGTGACGAAGTTGCAACTTATGACAAGCTCAAGGCGCAGTCCATCAGTCTGCAAAAGGAAATCCCTGCGTTTGTGAAGCAAATTATTGAAGCCGCACTGTCCAGAAAGAAATCTCCATGAATCCGGGCGTGCGCAGGTGCAATGCCTCGCACCCGTGGTAAATTCAGGCACCATGCTTATCCACCCGCAATTTGATCCGGTCGCCCTCCGCCTCGGCCCACTTGCCGTGCATTGGTACGGGCTGATGTACCTGCTTGGCTTCCTGCTTTTTTTGTGGCTGGGCAGACGGCGCATCCGCGCCCTCGACGAGCAAGCCCGCTCCCCTCACCCCGGCCCTCTCCCGCAAGCGGGCGAGGGGGGCAAGGTCTCGCTGCGCGAGGCTCACGAACCTCGCCCCGGCTGGGACGGCAAGTTCCTCGACGACCTGCTGTTTTACGGTGTGCTGGGCGTGGTGCTGGGCGGGCGGCTGGGCGAGGTGCTGTTCTATCATCCCGGCTATTACGCCGCCCACCCGCTGGAGGTTTTTGCGGTGTGGCAGGGCGGCATGTCGTTCCATGGCGGCTTTCTCGGCGTGCTGATCGCGATGGCGCTGTTCGCGCGCAAGCGAAAAATGCGCTGGTTGCCGCTGATGGACTTTGTCGCCCCGCTGGTGCCGCTGGGCTTGGGTGCGGGTCGCATCGGCAACTTCATCAACGCCGAACTGTGGGGCAGACCGGCAAGCGTGCCGTGGGCGATGGTGTTCCCCAATGTGGACAATACCCCGCGCCACCCCTCGCAGCTTTATGAGTTCGTCCTGGAAGGCATAGTCTTGTTCGCGCTGCTGTGGCTTTACTCCGCCAAACCCAGGCCGGTGGGAGCGGTTTCCGGCCTGTTCCTCGTTGGCTACGGCAGCTTCCGCTTGCTCGCCGAATTCACGCGCAACCCGGACGACGGCATCTTCGGCCTGATGACGTTCGGTGTCAGCATGGGCCAGTGGCTCAGCCTGCCGATGGTGCTGGCCGGAATCTGGTTGATGGTGTGGGCATATCGAAAACCATCACCCTGAATTATTTTTGCACCGCCCATTCCGGATACTTCGCCGTTTATCCGAAAACTCCCTCGCTGCACTAAAGTTTTTTCTGAATCTTCCTGATAACCGGCCATGACTGCGGTCGTTGCGCCATGAAATGGCGCGACCGCGACCAGCCAACCGGAATCGAAGGAAGATCATCATGCTCTTCTTGCAAGACACGACATGCCCTGTCCGCCGGAAAAAATGTTGCGCGCGCACTTTGCGCTTATCGCTCCCTTGTCTTCCCGCTTCTCCGCAAATACCACCGGTCTCCGCGAATCGTCCATTTATCGGGGCGGGCGCCGCCGGAGCCGGTATGGTCGCCGCGTATCCGAATGTGCTGGAAACGGGCGCGCGCGTTGTAAATACTATCGCTCACATAGCCCCGTTACGGAGGTGAACACATCATGAAAACCGCTTGCACAAACCAGAAAAACACCGGTTTCACAATGATCGAGCTGCTGGTCGTGCTGGTGATCGGCGCCATACTGGCGGCGCTGGCCGGACCGTCGTTCAGCGGCCTTGTCAACAACACCCGCCTGGCCTCAACGATGACGCGGCTTGCCGCAGACTTGAACCGCGCGCGAAGCGAGGCCATCAAGCGCAACATGCGCGTGCTGGTTTGCGTGCGCGATGCTGGCGGCACCAATTGTGGCACCGGGAGCGACTGGCGCAACGGCTGGCTGGTTTGCTATGACGGCAACCAGGACGGCTCCTGCGATGCGGCCACCGCCAGCGACCCCAACCCGCTGGCAATACAGCAAGCACTCAAAGAGAACATGGCGCTCACGGCCAACGCGAACCTGATCCGTTTCAACCCGAGCGGCACCCAGGGCGCGGGCGGCGCGGCGACCCTTACACTGAATGGCACGTGGGCCGGGGCGCAGACAAAAGTGGCGAGCATTGCGGCGACCGGCAACATCTCCAGGCAATAGGAGAAATAAAATGTGCGAAATCCCAATTTCTTCCGGTTCGAACGCGCTTCAGCGGGGGTTTTCCATGCTGGAAATACTGATCACGCTGGTCATCGTCGCCATCGCGCTGCTGGGCACGTCCGGCTTGCAGGTGTACGCCATGCGCATGAACCACGGCGGACAACTGCGCACCCAAGCGGTTTTTCTGGCTTCCGACATCGCCGAACGCATGGAAGCGAACAAGATTGCGGCGGTGGCCGGAAATTACGCGGTTGCCGCCGCCAGTTCGCCCAGCGCTGCAGCGGCCGATTGCGGCGCTGTTGCATGCAGCGGTGCCGCGCTGGCTGGCTACGACATCAGCCAGTGGGAAAACAGCATCGCCAATCTGCTGCCGCAAGCGAGATGGCAGGTAACGCAGCTTGCCGCCGGCAATCCCAGCACCTACAGCATTTTCATCCAGTGGACGGACAGGAGCGCGGACAAAACCAGCCGCAGCGAGACGTTTTCCTATACCGCAACGAGAACCGTGAGCAACTGACATCATGGCTACCAGAGGGCAGAGGACTGAAGACAAGGGGCGGAGGGTGGAAACCCTCTCCTGCGCTATGCCGCACGAGAGCGGGTTCAGCCTGATCGAGATGATGATTTCGGTCACCATCGGGCTGATGATCGTCGCCGCGCTGGTCGGCGTACTTGCCGGCAATTCGCGCAGCACCAAATCCAACGACCGCACTTCCGAGCTGCAAAGCAACGGCCGCTACGCGCTGGATCACCTCAAGCGCGAGCTGCGCCACGCGGGCTATCGCGGCTATACCTGGGCGGAACCGAGCTCGCCGACCCAGGCGATCGCGGTCGGCAACGAGTGCCTCGGCGCAGGTGCCGCCGCCGATACTTTTGCGCAAAATGTCCGCCAGGGTATCTGGGGGGCAAACGACGGCAACCCCTACCCCGCCAACTGCCTGCCCGCCGCCCAGTACCTGCGCGGCGATGTGCTGGTGATCCGGCGCGCGGACAGCGCCCCAGCCACCGCCTTGTCGGCCAACACCCTGTACCTGCGCTCCACCTATTCCATGGGCGAAGTGTTCCAAGGCGCTGTGGCACCGGCCATCGCGGGCGCGCCGCTCGCCGATTTCGCCCTGAAGGAATACGTCTATTACATCGGCAGCGATGACAGCAACGCGGCGCTTCCCGCGTTGCGCAGGGTTTCCTTGCAGGGCAACGCCATGGTTGACGAAATGGTGGTGAGCGGCATCGAGCAGATGCAAGTGCAATACGGGCGGCTCGATACCGCATCGAACACCCAATATGCCAACGCAAACAGCATTTCCGGCACATCCACGGATTCTCCCGCGACGTTATCCAGTTATGCGTGGGACGAGGTCAACTCGGCGCGCATCTGGTTGCTGGCGCGCACCGCCCAGTCGGAACCCGGCTACGCCAACACCAGCACCTATACGATGGGTGATGTGGCGTACCCGGTAAACGACAGCTTCCGCCGCCAGCTTTTCACGGCGGTCGTGCAGCTGCGCAATTGAGGGTGATGGACATGCTGCATTTTTCCGATAGGCGCGGGCAAACTGGCTCTACTCTGGTTATCAGCCTGGTCATCCTGATCATTCTGATGCTGCTGGGCGTTACCTCCATGACGACCTCGAACACCCAATACAAGCTGGCTGGAAATCTGCAATTCGAGGATTCGGCCATGAACAATGCCGAAGCCGCCGCCAGCGCCGCAGAAATAGCCCTGGCAAACGGCACTATCGCGCTGCTCGACCCCGGTTTTACCACGGCCTACGCGAGCGCCAACGGCCCCGTTACCACCGGCCTGTATCCGGCCAACTCCGGCATGGATCCGCTTGCATTGGATTGGGCGGGCACCAGCGGCAACGGCAACGGCTATTCCGTGCAGACATCGGGAGGCCAGCATTACATCATCGAGCTGATGTCCACCAACAACCGGCTGGTGGGCTCCAATCAAGCGGTAGGCGGGCGTTCCAGCTCGGGTTGCAGCCAGGTGAACACCTACCGCATCACCGGGCGCGGCACCAGCGCGCGCGGTGCCACCAAGTTAGTCCAATCTTTCTACAGCGTTTTGAGCTGTTGATTCTGAAGGGAGCCATCATGCCCAACTTACTGTTCAAGCAGCAAAACAACCAGGCTTCAGGCGTGGTTGTCCTGCTGGTCATCGCGCTTGCCGCGACCGGCCCATCGCAGGCCATGACCGCGTTCACCCCGGCAAATCAGCCGATAGGCTATGTTTCCCAGGATGAAGTCACCAATTACAACCTGGCTGGCGGAAACGAAACGCTATTCCGCACCGAATATAAGAGGGACTACTGGAGCGGCAACCTGTTCGCCTATCCGGTGGATGCGGCCGGGAATGTGCAAACCGGCGCGGATCGCTGGGGCAATGGCGTAAAAGACCATATTGACGCGCAAAACTGGGACACCGGGCGTTTGATTGCCACCATGAAAGACGATGGAACCAGGGTGGCGTTCCGTTCCGCCAGTTTGACCGCCGCCACGCAGCAAGCTTCGTTGGCGGCCACGGTTAACGCCACCTCATACACCAGTACTGACATCGTAAATTTCCTGCGCGGCGACCGATCCAACGAAAGCGCCAGCGCGCTGCGCCAGCGCTCCACCGCGCTCGGCGATATCGTTCACTCGCGCCCCTACTATGTGGCGGATGACGTTGCTCCCACCGTGTTTGTCGGCGCCAACGACGGCATGCTGCATGCCATCAACGCGGCAGACGGCACGGAGCGCTGGGCTTATGTGCCGTCCATGCTGATCGGCAAACTCAAGACGCTGGCCTATAACCCTACCGATGCGGCGCTGACTTTTGCGCACGATTATTTTGTGGACGGGCAGATCAATATCGCCACGCTATCCGGTGGCGCGCGCGTGCTGATCGGCGCCTTGGGCGCGGGCGGCAAAGGTTTGTATGCGCTGGACATCAGCGCACTGACGGCGGCAAACGAGGCTGCGGTTGCGGGCAAAATTCTTTGGGAGATTACTCCGGCAGTGGTGAATTACGCCACCCCGGCAACACATGTCACCGCCGGGTCTACCGTGGCCAGCGCGACGGCCTACAGCAAGCTGGGCTATACCTACGGCATCCCCCTGATAGCCAGGATCAACCATGGCGGAACCGCGATGGATGCCGTCATCATCGGCAACGGCTACAACGAGTCCGCGACGGGGGAATGCTACCTGTACGTCATCAACGCGGCGACGGGCGCGCTGATCAAGGCCATCCAGGCGGGCGCTGCCGGCGCCGCCAACCCTAACGGGCTGATGAACCCGGTCGCACTCGATACCGATGGCGATACCTATGTAGACCGCGTTTACGCTGGCGATCTGAACGGCACTTTATGGAAATTCGACCTTTCCAGCACCACCGTCTCTAGCTGGAACGCCAGCGCGCTGCACGTCACCTCGCCGTCGCAGCCGATCACCACGTCCCCGGGCATTGCATTGCACCCGAATGGTGGCTATATGGTCAGCTTCGGCACCGGTAAGGTGTTTACGGGGTCTTTTGGAGCGTACAACTATGCCGCCTCATCCTGGACGGCCACCTCGACCGGGGATTTGGGCGATACGTCGGTGCATTATGTCTACGGCATCTGGGACGGTGCGCCGGCAGCCAATAACACGCTGTTGACGCAGACATTGACCGAGCGCTCCTACACATATGCCGGAACGACCACGCGGGTGCGCCGCAGCACCGCCAATGTCCCGGTTTGGAGCAGCGGCGCATCCAACCACAAGGGGTGGAAGGTTGCCTTGCCGGTCGGCGAGCGGGTGATCGGCGAAGGCACTTTCACCGAGAATGGGCGCTTCTATTTTATCGGCTACAACCCGACTGTGGCCCCGTATCAGGTTCCTGGCACCAGCACCGATATTTTCGGCGAGAGCTGGTTGATGGAGCTGAACTACTTGACTGGCGGCAGCAGCACCACGCCGTTTCTCGACATGGATAGTAACCTGCTGCTCAACGACGCCGACCGCATCGTTTATATTGCCTCGGACACCAAGCCTGCGGGAAAGGTTGACGGCGACCGCATTGTCGCCGGAAACGACGCGCTCGGGAATGTGGTGAGCCGCAACGAAAACGGCATTCCGGTCGGCAAATGGATATCCGGCGGCGCGCTATCTCAACCGATCCTGGTGCAGCTGCAAACACTCAACACCACCCTGTTCAACCAGAACCCGGGTGTCATTTTTCCGCCCACTACAACGGTATCCAGAGGGGTGGCGGGCGGCCACTTCGACGTGGACAATTTTTACGGGACCACCAATAACTGTTCCGGCGTAACGGGCGCCGGGATCAAGGCTTCGGGTGGCAGGATAGACTTTACCTACAGCGGCAATAAAACCGTTACTAATTTCAGCATCACGATCAACGGCACCAACATCCTGACCGCCAACAACCCGGGCAGCCAGAGCAGATCCAACCTGGAAAGCTGGATAGCATCCCACATCACGACCGCTGCCGCAGACAGCTACAACATCACGACAAACAGCAACCGGCTCAACTTCAGCGCGAAAAACATTGGCTCCGCCTATAACGCGACCACCGCGAACATGGTGGTTTCCGGCACGGGCATCGCGTCCGGCGACTATTCCAAAACGGCTATCAGCGGCGGCACGAACGTCTCGCCCCCCCTCTCGTCATCCGCGAGCACCACTTGCGACTACGTGCGCCACGAGCACGAATATGATGACAAGTACGACAAGACCGGGGTCAACATGCTCAACGCGAGCCAATCGGCATACAACCTTTCCAATGCCATTCCCGACGCATCCACGAACTTCAAGGTGCTGATGATGAACCAGTACTTGAGTCCGGCGGTGAGCCTGCATATCGGCAACAACTCTTACAGCCCATCCAGCATCGCCGGATACATCTCGGTCAAGGATTACCAGGCTTCGGCGGGCTTCAACATGGCGTCCGCTCCCACCTACAACCGCAGCACCATCGGCAGCCTGGCGATCAACATGCCGGTGGACGCCTTTACCGTGAGAGATTGGTGGGGTAGCGGCGACCAGCGCGTCGGGCTGCATTCCGTTAAACCGCAATGCACCTGGGATGGTAACGGGCTGTATGCGGATATGTATCATCCCGCTACACCGCCGGCCAATGGGGCGGTTGGGCCGGGTACGGCAAGCAACACGGGTGCGCGCCATAACGGGGTATTGACCATCCAGATCGTCAGGGATACCACCCCGGCCAGCGCGGTGGAGGAGAACGTCGCGGGGCGACCGGAATACGGCTATCGCGTCAAACATGCGAACTTCTACGATTATGTGCTGGTTGAATACATCTTCTACTGGCACCACCCGCGCGACATGTGCTACGAAACATCCGGCACGGCGTGGGATCAGGTCAACAACGACGGCAACGCGTGGAACACGCCGGAATTGATGAACGGCAGCGGCTGGACCAAGGCACCGCCGGAAGATAACGCGGTATCCACCGCCAACAGCCCGCCTGCCGCAGGCTCCACCGACCCGAAAATCGGCGTGCTGGGCAGCACCGGCACGGTGGCATCTACCAGCACCACCGTGGTGGGCAACGTGACCACGACCACTATCACCTACACCGACGGCACCAGCCAGACTGTCGTGCAAACCGCCAACAACGATGGCACCGTGAGCATCGTCATCACGATGTACGATGCTGCGGGCGCGGTCTCAAGCACGACCACCAGCATCATCGCCAATGCTGCCGGGTCGGTCAAAACCGGCGGGGACGAACGCGGGTTGCAAGCGCGCACCGGGCGCATATCCTGGCACGAGCTGATCCGCCCCTGAACGCCAGCCATCACCCGCATGCCGGACAGGAGATAAATCATGCAGATAAATCGCGGCGGAGGCTTCAGCTTGGTCGAACTGATGGTCGCGGTGATGATCGTCGCCATCCTCGCCGCCATCGCCGTGCCGAGCTACAGCAGCTATGTGGTACGCGGCGCGCGCGCCGCCGCGCAGGCCGAGCTGCTGGAGCTGGCCAGCTTGCAGGAGAAGGTTTTTCTCAACTCCAACGCCTATACCCCGAGCGTGACAGCCGCCTATAACGGCACCTCGGCAGGCGGGCTGGGCAAAACCGGCGGGCAGACTCCGGACGGCAAATACGTCATCAGCCTGGACATCGCCGTGCCAAGCCAGATATTCACCCTTACCGCAACGCCGGTGGCCGGTAAATCTCAAGCCGGGGACGGCGCGCTGACCATCAGCGAAAACGGCCAGCGCTGCTGGTACGCGGGCGGCGCTGCCGCCTGCACGGCCTGGTAGCGGCTTCTCTCTTCTTTCCCCGCACCTCGCTACCGTATTATCCGAAATCGCTCCTCGCGTCACGGTTTCGCCGCAGGATTGAACCTGAAACTCTCTGCCAAAATTTAGGTGCGAATTTATTCGCACGAACTGAGGGTGGCTACTCGCCACGTCTGTTGGGGAATGTCGGAACGCACTGCGGGCTTTCCCCGCGCACCGGGCGCAAGCGCAAACCACCCGTTCCGGCAAACCCGCCACTTATCGGCTTGCGCTTCCTCCGCCACCGGAAGCCCGTTAGCATTCAAACCGTCAAGAAGGGGGAACCATGAACGCGAAAAAATCCTGCACCATCTCTTGCGCGAGCCACCGGGCGCAGCGCGGTTTCAGTCTGATCGAGCTGATGATCGTCGTAGCCATTGTTGGCATACTGGCGCTGGTCGCCATACCGTCCTACCGGCAGCACGTCATCAAATCGAACCGCGCGGCGGCGGAGGCTTTTCTTTTGAGTATGACCAACAAGCAGGAGCAGTACATGCTCGACGCGCGCCAGTATGCGACCACCCTCGCGCTGCTTGGCATGACCGCTCCCGCAGATGTTGCCAGGAACTATACCGTCAGCGTTAGCGGTGTTGCCGTTGCTGGGGTTCCTGTTACTCCTCCTGCCTACACCGTTATCGCCACCCCGATCGGCAGTCAGCTCACCGATGACACCCTGTGCGGGGCTGTCAGCATTGACCAGACCGGGAATAAAGGAGAAAGCGGCACGGGCACGGTGGCGGAGTGCTGGTAAAGGGCGCCTCTAAAAATTCAGAGTTCGCCCAAATGCAAGGCGCAGAAAAAATGTCGTAGCGCCGCATATGGTTGATATGTCAGCAAGAAATTTTTTCTGCAACACAGCATAACCAGCCACTTGGATGCCGTCGTTTGGCAGCCTAGTGGAATGGCTAGTAGTTCCATCAGTTGGGATGAAATGTGAATTTTTAGAGGTGCCCTAAAGAAAACATCATGAAAACCGGTGCCATAACCAAGTTCCATCCGATGCCAGCGCGGCGGAAGAAGCAAGCCGGTTTCACCATGGTCGAGCTGCTGATCTCCATCGCGGTGCTTGGCATCATGGCTGCCATCGCCGTCCCGTCCTTCCGCGAATTCATGGCCGGGCAGCGCATCAAAACCGCTTCCTTCGACATCATGGCCGTGCTGACCCTGGCGCGCAGCGAGGCGATCAAGCGCAACGTTGACATCCTCGTCACGCCCGCGACGGGCGGGTGGGCCAACGGCTGGACGGTGGCGGCGTCGGGCGTTGCGGCCTTGAACCAGCAAAGCGCGTTGACCGGCGTGACCATCACCTGCGCTGGCGGGTGTCCGGATCCTGTCACCTACATGGGCAACGGGCGCCTGGCCGCAACAGTTAACCCTTTCCAGATCAGCAGCGCCGCAAGCACCCAGGTGCGCTGCATCAGCATAGACTTGAGCGGGCGGGCCAACGCAAGAACGGGGGGCTGCTGACATGCGGGCATCCGCTATGGTTTCGCACAAACAGTCCGGCATGGGCATGATCGAGGTGCTGGTGACGCTGGTCATCCTGCTGGTGGGCCTGCTGGGCCTGGCCGGGCTGATGACGCAGGCGCAACGCTCGGAGATGGAATCCTACCAGCGCGTCCAGGCGCTGATTCTGATGCAGGACATGGTCTCGCGCCTCAACTCCAACCGCGAGGTCACGGCCTACCGGGGAATCCTGGCCGGCACCACCGCTTCCGGAGTCAATTGCGCCGGCACCACCATCGCCATGCAGGACATCTGCGAATGGCACAACGCCTTGTTGGGCGGGTCAGAAACCGCCAGCGGTGTCGGCAACGTCGGCGCCATGATCGGGGCGCGCGGCTGCATCAGCTACGACGCGACCACACAGAGAACCAACACCTCCGGACAGCTCATCGCCACCACCCTCGATGGAGCGACGGTCAACACCGCCGCAGGCGCATCCATCCCTAACAGCGGAACCTATACCGTCGCAGTTGCCTGGCAGGGCCTGGGAAAGACTTTTGACGACCCCGACAGACCGGATTGCGGCGAGGGGGACTATGGCGCCGACGATACCCTGCGCCGCGTCGTGAGCGAGCCCGTGCGATTTGCCACGCTGTCCATGCAATGATGAAAAACTTCGCCCGCCATCCCTGCCGCTGCTCTCCGCCACGGCGCCAGTCCGGCCTGTCGCTGGTGGAGCTGATGATCTCGCTGACCATCGGCCTGGTGCTGCTGGCCGGCATTACCACGCTCATCGTGCAACAGAGCGGGGCGCGCCGGGAAATGGAACAGTCCAGCCGCCAGATCGAGAATGGTCGCTATGCCATGGAAATCCTGCGCGGCGACATCGAGCATGCGGGGTTTTATGGCGAGTATGCCGTCCCGGCCAGCGCAACCTATAATATTCCTGGCCCGTGCAACACCGGCGCGGGCGTAGGCAACCATGGCTGGGATCCCACTACCACGCCGGTTACCTTGCCGGTGCCCATTCATGGCACTCCAGGCATCTCCGCCACCCCCGCCGGTTGCACGGTCTCCGCCGCAGACCGCAAGGCCGGAACCGCGATGCTGACGGTGCGCCGCACGGACACTGCCACGATTGACTCTGCAGCCGCCGCTGCCGGCGTCACCTATTTTCAGGTGAGCCGCTGCAATTCCGACACCCAGTCCTTCATCGTGACGACGCCCGGCGACCTTGTTTTCAGGCAAAAAGATTGTGCGGCCATAGCAAACGTGCGCCGTTATCTCGTGCGCACCTATTACATCAACAGCGACAATATCCTGAAAATGCTGGAATTTGCAGACGGCTCCCTGAATACCATCTCCCTGGTGGATGGCATAGAAAACATGCAATTCGAGTACGGCATTGATACCACGGGCGACGGCGTCCCCGATTCCTACAACGCCGCACCCACCACCACCGCAGAATGGTCAAATGTCATGGCGGTGCGGGTCTATCTGCTGGCGCGCAACAACGAATCCACCCCCGGCTATACCGACAACAAAACCTACTACCTGAGTGCATCGGCTCCGGCGGTTGCGCCGGGCGGCGCCTTCAAGCGCCACGCCTACAGCCAGTTGGTGCGCGCCGTCAACCCGAGCGGGCGGAGGGAATAGCCGTGAACGTCAAGAGCAACCAAGGCGGTGCGACGCTGGTAGTGGGGCTGGTCATGCTGGTGGTGCTGACCCTGCTGGTGCTTTCCGCCATCCGCTCCGGCAACGTCAATATGCGCATTGTCGGCAACATGCAGGCGCAGGAAGAAACCGCGACCGCCGCCGTGTGGGCGACCGAGCAGGTCATCAGCACCAACTTTACCGCCAGCCCGGCTTCGCAGGTCATCGCTGTGGACTTCAACGGCGACGGGAATATGGATAACCGGGATTACTCTGCCACTGTGCCGGTGCCGGTCTGCACCGCATCGCTGGGGATTTCGAATGCCGACCTGGATCCCCTCGACCTCGACGACACCTCCTGCATCAGCAGCGCCACCGCCAAAGACACCGGGATCCGCTACCTTTCGAAGGATCGCTCTGTTGCAGGCCAATCCTGGTGCTACCAGCAGGACTGGGAAGTGCGGGCAGCAGTGCAGGACAGCCGCACCGGCGCGACCGCTACCAGCGTCCAGGGGGTATCCCTGCGCGTGCCGGCCGGAACGATTTGCCCGTAGGTGGCAGCTTGAGAAAGGTTAACGTAGGGTGGAAAAAGCGTAGCGTTTCCACCAAGAGATTGTTCCGGCGGGTTGGTAGATACGCGCTACGCGCTTTATCCACCCTGCCATTTCAAGGCTGTGAGACTTAGGAGAAAGCGTCATGAATGCGATACGACATATCCAGATTTTCATGCTTGCCATCCTGCTGGGGCATCCCGCCAGCGGCCACGCGGAAGACATTGATATTTACAGCGGCTTGAGCGGCAACACCCACATCCCGAACGTGCTGATCGTGATGGACAACTCCGCCAATTTTTCCGCCAATGCTGGCTTGACAACCTGCAAGGTGCAGGCCGATGGCTCTCTCCTCATGAACGCCGCAGCGGGCACGGAAACGGGTTTGAGTGGAAAGGCTGCCGGCATCGAGCAGTGTGCCCTGTACAACGTGATAAAAGGCTTACCAACAAACGACGATGGATCGCCCCGCGTGAAGGTCGGTTTCATGGTGTATAACGGCCCGGGTATCCACGACATCAATTTTGCCGCTGACAATAACGCTTTCTGCAACGGGAGCCTGGGTGGATGTCTGGTTTACCCGTTGACACCAATGTCCAGCACTGGCAAAAGTCAGATGCTGGGATGGATCGCTGCATGGCAAATCAGCGGTTCGGGAACGGGGTTCGAGATCAAAGCCGCCGACAAAGCAACTGCCGCAACCATGCAGGAAGCATGGGCCTATTACGCGGGCAAGGAAGGGTTGTCTACTCGTAACTATTCGGGCATCAAACCTGCCAGCGGTTGCCAGAAAAATTTCGTGATATATATCGGCAACGCTTTTTCGTCGTCCAGCACGCCCGGCGACGCCAGCAGTGGCGGGCCGGAAGGCGCGCTTTCAGCCGCCATCAACGGATTGACACAGCCGCCCGACAAGAATGCTACAGAGTGGAGCGCGCTGAAAACCGCGTGGAAAGCGCCCATTCTGAACACGGTGAACGCCGTATGCGGCAGCTCCTACGATTTCCAGACCCCCTCATCCCATCACAGCCAGAGCGGCGGCCATTTTTCCGACGAATGGGCGCGCTTCATGAACCAGGCCGACCTGTACAGCGCCACAGGCGATCCGGCCAGAACGCAGAGCATCGTTACCTATACCGTGGGGCTTCTGGATCCGGACTGCAAGCCAGAATACGCCGCGCTGCTGCAAAACATGGCGGATTACGGCGGCGGGAAATATTTCGCCACGACGGACTACACCAGCATGGTCAGCAGCATCATGCAGGTCCTCAACGAAATCCAGGCCGTCAACAGCGTGTTCGCCTCTTCCAGCCTGCCGGTCAGCGTGAACGCGCAGGGCACCTACCTGAACCAGATCTACATGGGCATGTTTCGTCCCGACGCCAGCGCGAAGCCGAGATGGGTGGGTAACCTCAAGCAGTTTTCGTTCACCCTGGACGCCAACAACACGCTGCAATTGAGCGACAGCGTGGGCAGGTCTGCGCTCGATTCCGCCGGTACAGGTTTCGTGTCCGCCAACGCGATCAGCTATTGGACCTGCTCCCGCTCCGACAACCCCTTCCTGACGAGCGTCACCGCCGCCGAGAGAACCGATCTTGAAAGCCGGGGGCAAATCTGCGCCAGCGACCCCGCGGGCGGCTTCTGGGCCAATGCGCCGGGCATGAATAATACTGCCGGCAAGGAATACGACATGGCGGACGGCGAGCTGGTGGAAAAAGGCGGCGCGGCCCAGCGGATGCGCCTCGCCAACCTGACCAACAGCTACGCGGACGGTTCGACCACCAACACGCGCAAGCTCTACACCTTTTGCCCGGGCGGGGTTGCGGCCACCTGCAATAGCAATCTGACGCACACCGACAACGCGTTCGCCGCCACCAATACCGCCGTCACCGCTGCGAACTTTGGCGGTTCCAGCAGCGTGAACATTTCCACGCTCGCTCGCACCGATAATACGGTGACCGTCACCACCGCCAGCAACCACGGGTTTGCGGATTCCGGTCCCAAAATCACCATCGCCAATGCCACGCCCAGCGCCTACAACGGCCCCCAAACCATCACAAAAATATCCGCCACCCAATTCAGCTACCCCATCACCACCGACCCACCCACTCCGGCGACAACCGGAACGGGGGGGTATAGCGTTCTTGCCGCAACACCCAAAACGGTCACCCAACTCACGCGCACAGCCGGCAGCCTCACCATTACCGCCACGGCGACCGGGCACGGGTTTACCACGGGCGACACCGTGAGTATCAGCGGCGCCAGCGACGTCGGCACCGACACCGGCGAGACGCAGTTCAACCACCCCTCCGCTGTGATTACCCGTGTGGGTGCCGACACCTTTACCTATACCATTCCCGCTATCGTGGAAGTTCCGTCTGTTACTGCCAGCGGTGGTACGGCAAAAAAGGGGAGCGTGACGGCGATCATCGGCAGCGTGACGAGAGCGAGCGAAGGGACTATCGCGAATTGCTCAAACAGGAACCCGTGCTGGAAAGTTACCGTGAATACCGTGAATAGCCAAGGCAACCCGGCGTCCCACGGTTTTAACTCTGGAACGAATGTCCCCCTTGATGGCATCAAGAATAGCAATGGAACTACATCTGCATACAATAAGGGTGGTACTGGCCGAAAGCTTACTACCGCTGGCTCCACTTCCACTTCCTTTACTTTTTTCTACCCGTTCTTCGCAACTGATCCGCAGGTCGGCCCCACGGAGGCCAGCAATGGCGGCATCCTTGCCAGTTCGACTACCGGCACAATGGTGCCCATCACTGGGCTTACCCGGAGTGGCAATACGGCAACGGCCACCACGTCAGGGCCACACAATATCCCCGTTGAAGGCGTGGCCGTCATTACCGCCACCGCCCCCGGGGCCGGCGAGGGCCCGTATCTCGGCACTTTCGCGGTCTCGAACGTGACCGCCAGCTCCTTCGATTACACGGTGCCCACCACGCCCGCCACGCCCGCCACCGCCATCAGCGGTGCAACCATGACCGCCACCGGCGGGGCGCCCGGCAGTTCCGATCTGATCAACTGGGTGCGCGGTGCCGACAACAACAACGACGAGACCGGCCCCGGCGGATTGGTGACCGTGCGCCCCTCGCTGCACGGCGACGTGCTGCACTCCCGCCCCACGGTGCTCAACTACGGTGGTCAGCAGTTCAGGGTCACCGCCACCGAGACCGATGCCAGTGATGCCACGAAGCGCAAGGCGACCGCCGCCGCAGGCGATATTCTCAAGTATATTGGCGGAAACGGCACCACAGCGGATATCCGGTTTGGCAACGGTCAGACCTGCCAGGTCACGGTCGTCGAGAGCAACAGCAAGTTCCGGTATAGCGCCAGCAATTGCGGCACCACTGGAGCACAGGACGTTAGCACCACGGCTTCCAACACGATCGTCTTTTACGGCGACAACGGCGGCGTTTTCCACGCCGTCAACGGCAATCAGACTAACCCGCAGGGCAGCGCCCTGCCCGATCCTGGCAACGAGCTGTGGGGCTTCATCCCGCGCGAGATGTTCGATAAGCTCAACCGCCTGCGCACCAACAGCCCGCAACTGGAATTATCCACCACGCCGGGCGGAATATCGCCCACTCCAAGACCGAAAGACTATTTTGTGGATGGCCCGGTCGGCGTTTACCAGGTGATACGCGATAACGGCACAACGGAGCAAGCCATTATTTACCTGACCATGCGGCGGGGCGGCAGGGTCATCTACGCGCTGGACGTGACCGATCCGGCCACGCCCAAGCTGAAATGGAAGGCCGACAACAATAATCTGTGGGGTGTGTCGTCCACCGGTACCGTTACGACGGTCGCTTCGGGTTTGAGCGAACTCGGACAAACCTGGTCGCAGCCCAAAGTCGCCCAGGTGGCCAATGGGGGGAGCGGCAAGTGGGTGTTGATTTTCGGCGCCGGTTACGCCGAAGAAGAAGACGAAGATCCGCCGGTTGCTGCGGATACCATGGGGCGCGGCATTTTTGTCCTCGACGCCTTCACCGGCGAACTGTTATGGAAAGCCACTTACGGGGCCAGCAGCGCCTGTTCGTCTACGGCGCCGTTTTACTGCACTGTCGCGGCTATGAAATACAGCATCCCTTCCGACATTACTTTGCTGGATCGGGATCTCGATCACTACGGTTACATAGACCGCCTGTATGTGGGCGATACCGGCGGCAACGTCTGGCGCGTGGATCTCGAACCGGACGGGAGCACGCCGGACAAGTGGCGCATTTACAAGCTGGCCGAACTGGGCTGCGGTAGCGGGCCTTGCAGTATCCCGCCGGGCAGCAAGGCCCAGCGCAAGATTTTTTACCCGCCCGAAGTGATCACCACCAAGGACTACGACGCCGTCATCGTGGGCACCGGTGACCGCGAGCACCCGCTCTATGTAGATGAAGACGATACCCGAACCAACCGGGCGGTTCTGCTGAAAGATACCTATGTCAAAAATAGCGCCTCCGGCATGACGGCCATCAATAATGACGATCTGAATAACAAGACAGACGCCAATTGCCTCAGCGGCAAAGGCTACAAGTATGTTTTCGAGAAAGGAGAAAAGGTCGTCAATGCCCCGCTGGTGACAGCCGGCTCGGTATATTTCGGCACTAACAAGCCGAGCGCACCGGAGGACAACGCATGCACCTCGACGCTGGGAACTGCCACGGGTTACAAGCTCGAACCTTTCACCTGTGGCGCCCCCACCTCGGTCGAGTTCGCGGGCGGCGGATTACCCCCCTCTCCGGTGTCCGGCGTGGTGAATATCGAGGTCAACGGCATCATACGGCAGGTGCCATTCCTCATCGGCGGCGGCGACCAGAGCGGCGGTGGCAGCGGCGGTTCCGCCCTGGAAGGGCAGAAGCCCACCATCAATGTCCCGACCACCCGCACCCGGACATACTGGTACAGGGATGGCAGGTAACACAAGGGCGGGCCGTGGTTGCAGCAGGCTTGATCCCCGCCCTCCCCTCCCCTCCGAACCGCAAGTGCAGTTCTCCCGCATATCGCTCTCCAGTCGGCGGGTTCCTCATCGGGATTGTCTCGCGTTAAGCCGCGCTGTGTGCATGGTGAACAATCCGGCTTCCGCGAAGAGCGATCTGCCACAAGTAAAGCGCCCTATAGGGCGCCTTTAAAATTCAGAGTTCGCCTAAAAATTCCTCGGGCTGGTGGTAGTGCAAGTCAAACGCATCGGCGACCCCGCGATGCGCGATTTTTCCCTGGACGATATTCAGCCCCTGCAGCAGCGCCGCGTTGTCGCGCAGCGCCTGTTTCCATCCCTTGTTTGCCAGTTGCAGCACATAGGGCAAAGTCGCGTTGGTGAGCGCGAGCGTGGAGGTGCGCGGCACGCCGCCGGGCATGTTCGCCACCGCGTAGTGGAGCACGCCATCCACAATATAAACCGGGTTTTCGTGCGTGGTGGATCGAGTAGTTTCCGTGCAGCCGCCCTGATCCACGGCTACATCCACGATGACCGCGCCTTTTAACATGACCTTGAGATCGTCGCGGCGGATCAGCTTGGGCGCGACGGCGCCCGTGACCAGCACGCCGCCAATGACCAGGTCGGCGCAGCGAAGGTGTTCCAGCACGGTGTGGCGGTTGGAATAAACCAGTTGCACGTTCGCGGGCATGATGTCGGCGAGATGGCGCAACCGTTCCAGGGAGATGTCGAGGATCACGACGCTGGCGCCCATTCCGGCAGCCATCGCGGCCGCGTTGGCGCCCACCGTGCCCCCGCCGAGCACGACCACGTGAGCGGGCGGCACGCCGGCTACGCCCCCCAGCAGCACGCCGCGCCCGCCATATAAATTCTCCAGATATTTTGCGCCCTCCTGCACCGCCATGCGCCCCGCCACTTCCGACATCGGGGTCAGCAAGGGTAGTTCGCCAGACGGCAGTTGCACGGTTTCGTAGGCGATGCAGGTTGCGCCAGAATCGAGGTGCGCCTGGGTCAACTTCCGGCTGGCGGCAAAATGAAAAAACGTGAATAGCGTTTGCCCGTGCCGAATGCGCTTCCATTCCTCTTCGATCGGCTCCTTGACCTTGACGATCAGCTCCGCCTCCTGCCAGACCGCATCGGCGCCAGCGATGATGCGCGCGCCCGCCATGCCGTACTGCTCGTCGCCGAAACCGCTGCCCTGCCCCGCGCCGCTTTCCACCTGCACCTCGTGCCCGGCGGCAACCAGCGCTTCGGCCCCCGATGGGGCGAGGGCGACGCGGTTTTCATTGGCCTTGATTTCTTTTGGGATACCGATTTTCATGGGGTGCTCAACAATGAGCTTTGCCACCGTCACCAGCGACTACAAAATCACGCTGCCACTTCCAGAAGCCGCTCCGGCTGCGGCGCTCGCCTACCCGATGGAAGAACTCGCGTAAGGCGTAATGTAGGGTGCCAATAAGCGAAGCGCATTGCACCGGATATTTCATTCGGCGCAATAACGATTGCGCCCTATGCAAACCACTCTACCGCTGTCTTCTCGCCTCGTACAACTCGCGTAAGGCGTAATGTAGGGTGCCAATAAGCGAAGCGCATTGCACCGGATATTCATTCGGCGCAATAACGATTGCGCCCTACGCAAACCACTCTACCGCTGTCTTCTCGCCTCATACAGACACACGCCCGCGCTGACCGACACGTTCAGGCTTTCGACGCTGCCCAGCATCGGGATGCGCACCAGTTGGTCGCAGGTTTCCTTGGTCAGGCGGCGCAGGCCTTCGCCTTCCGCGCCCAGCACCCAGGCCAGCGCGCCGGTGTGCTTGAAGCCGTGCAGGTCGGTTTCCGCTTCGCTGTCTGCGCCCACCACCCAGATGTCGCGCTCCTGCAATTCGCGCAGGGTGCGCGCGAGGTTGGTGACGGTGATGTAAGGGACGGTCTCCGCCGCGCCGCAGGCGACCTTTTCTACCGTGGCGTTCAACCCGACAGCGCGGTCTTTCGGCGCGATGACGGCGTGGACGCCGAAAGCATCGGCGCTGCGCAGGCAGGCGCCGAGGTTGTGCGGGTCCTGCACGCCGTCCAGCACCAGCAGTAACGCCGGTTCGGTGAGGGTGTCCAGCACGTCGTCCAGATGCAGCACCTTCTGCGCCGCATTCACCCGCGCCGCAACGCCCTGATGGCGGGCGTTTCCAGCCATACCATCGAGTCGCTTGCCGTCTACCGGCACAATGCGCACGCCGCTGGCTTCCGCCAATTTGAGCAGGTCGCGCGCGCGCGGGTCGCGGCGCCCGGTATCCACGTACAGTTCCAGCACACTGTCGGCATGCTGGCGGATGCGTGCGGTGACGGCGTGGAAGCCGTGAATAATGCGGGTGTCAGCCATGAGAGGTGTTCGCTTTCAAATGGGTTGTAGGGTGAATAAAGGCACATCGTGCCGTATCCACCATTCAAATTGGTGGATACGCGCTACGCGCTGCGTGGTTGTTGGGGGGCTTCATCCCCTTTACCCCCCACAGGGGGCAAGAACCTCTTCGAGGCAACCACGGCATCCCCCTTGCGGGGGCTTTATCCACCCTACCGGGCTGTCATTCCGAGCGGCAGCGAGGAATCCTATGATTTCTCCTTTCAGCCGAAATGACAGAATAAGGCCTAATTGCCGCGCTTCTTCGCAGCCACTTTTTTCTTCGGTGCGTGTTCGCCCCACACGCCCGCTCCAAATTCCTTTTTCTTTGCGGTTGGCAGCTCAATGTCTTCCATCAGCACGAAATCAATCTTGGTGCTTTCCATGTCCACCCGCACCACCTTGACGCGCACGCGGTCGCCGAGGCGGTAGCGCTTGCCGGTGCGCTCACCGAGCATCTGGTGCTTGGCGGCGTCGAAGTGGAAATAATCCGCACCGAGCTCGGATACATGCACCAGCCCTTCGGTGTAAATGTCGTCCAGCGCCACGAACAGGCCGAATCCGACCACCGATGATATGGTGCCGTTGAAAACGCTGCCGAGATGATCGCGCATGTAGAAGCATTTGAGCCAGGCTTCCACGTCGCGCGTGGCATCGTCGGCGCGGCGCTCGGTCTGCGAGCAATGGATGCCAAGCGCTTCCCATTTCTCTTTCGGTTTGTATTTCTTGCTGTCCAGCACGGCCTTGATGGCGCGATGCACCAGCAGGTCGGGGTAGCGGCGGATGGGGGAAGTAAAGTGAGTGTAAGCCTCGTAGCCGAGGCCGAAATGGCCGACGTTCTCCGGGCAATAGCGCGCCTGGCGCAACGAACGCAACATCACGGTTTGCAGCAGGGGAGCGTCGGGGCGGCCTTTGACCTGCTTCAGCAGTTTGGCGTAATCGCCCGCCTGTGGCTCATCGCCGCCGCCCAACTGCAAGCCGAACTCTTTCAGGAACTCGCGCACCGCTTCCAGCTTTTCCGGCGTCGGGCCTTCATGTACGCGGTACAGCACCGGGTGCTGGTGTTCGCACAGGAAGCTGGCGGTGCAGACGTTGGCCGCCAGCATGCATTCCTCGATCAGGCGGTGCGCATCGTTGCGCACCACGGGGACGATGCGCTCGATCTTGCCCTGGCCGGTGAAGATCATCTGTGTTTCGATGGTCTCGAAGTCAATCGCGCCGCGCTTCTCGCGCGCTTGCAGCAGCACTTTGAACAGGGCGTACAACTGGACGATGTGTGGCAGCACGGTGGCAAACTGCCGCGCCGTTTCGCCTTCCGGATCGGCCAGCATGTCGGCCACCTGGTTGTAGGTCAGGCGCGCGTTGGAAAACATCACCGAGGGATAGAAGCGGTATTTCCCGATTTCGCCCCGCGCACTGATTTGCATGTCGCACACCATGCATAGCCGCTCCACTTCCGGGTTGAGCGAGCACAGCCCGTTGGACAATTCCTCCGGCAGCATGGGGATGACGCGGCGCGGGAAGTACACCGAATTTCCCCGGCTCAACGCTTCCTGATCCAGCGCGTCGCCGGATTGCACGTAGTGGCTCACATCGGCAATCGCCACCACCAGGCGAAACCCCCTGCCCTGCCGCTCGCAATACACCGCGTCGTCGAAATCGCGCGCGGTTTCGCCGTCTATGGTGACCAGCGGCAAGCGGCGCACATCCTCGCGCCCCTCATAATCTTTGGGCGGCACGAGCGGCGCAAACTTCTTCGCCTGTCGCTCCGCATCCTTGGGAAACTCGTGCGGCAAATCGTGCTTGCGCAACGCGATTTCGATTTCCATGCCGGGGTCGGCGTAGTTGCCGAGCACCTCCACGATGCGCCCGATGGGCTGCGCGTGCTTGCTTGGCTGCTGCAGGATTTCCAGCATCACCACCTGCCCCGGTTTGGCCGTGCTGCGTTCGCCGGGCGCAACCAATATGTCCTGGCTGATGCGGCGGTTTTCCGCCACCACGAACTGGATGCCGTGCTCCTCGTACAACCTGCCGACCAGGCGCTGGTTGGCGCTCTCCAGCACCTCGACGATATGCCCCTCGCGCCGCCCCTTGCGGTCCGTGCCGGTCACGCGCGCCATGACGGTATCACCGTGCAGCACCTTGTGCATTTCCTTGGCGCTCAGCACCAGGTCGGCGCTGCCGTCGCCCGGGATCAGGAAGCCGAAGCCGTCAGGGTGGCCCTGCACCTTGCCCTTGATGAGATCCAGCTTGTCCACCACGCAAACCGCCTGCTTGCGGTTGCGCATGATCTGGCCGTCGCGCTCCATGGCGCGCAGGCGGCGCGAAAACAGCTCGCTTTCGTCCGGCGCGATGTGCAGCAAGCCGCACAAATCCGCTTCATCGAGCGGCACGCCTTTTTCAGCCAGCAATTGCAGGACGTATTCGCGGCTGGGCAAAGGGTGCTCGTACTGCGCCCGCTCACGCTCCAGAAACGGATCAAGCTCGCGGATGGTTTTTTTCTTGCTTTTCATTGACAGAGATACCCTATAACGATTAAATTACGCGCCCTCAAGCAATGCCCAGATGGCGGAATTGGTAGACGCACCAGGTTCAGGTCCTGGCGGTGGCAACACTGTGGAGGTTCGAGTCCTCTTCTGGGCACCATTAAAATTAAAACCGCACCACTGCTTGAACTGACTTTGGTGGTATTTTGAAGTATGTCGAAAACCACGACAAGCAGCTTCCGTATAAGCTGTGGATTCCAAAATCGCACGCATTCTAACTTAAGTTCCCACCTTTAGCCCGCGTTACTTGGACAGTGGAATTCCCACCGAATTAACCTGAAAAACGTAGTTGGTGGTTTTGTAGGTGCGAATTCATTCGCACAAGCAATGAGTTATGTGCGGATAAATCCACACCTACAACCACGTCATAACCAATTGAAATGATAGAAGGTAATTTGCCAACTCCGTTTGCCAGGAGTAACGAACTGTTGAACCGCTGTGAGCAAACACCGTGCCCGAACTGTCGTCTGAAATAGAGAATTTCATTACCGAGCTTGATGCGGCGGTTGAGGCGCACTTGAACTGGACGCGCCGCGTGATGCGCTGTGCCGTACTGCACACCTCCCCTGGCGAGGATGTGCTCGATCCTTTAGCGCACACACTATGTCGCTTTGGCCGCTGGTTTGTCTCCAGGCAATCAGATTTCGAGAAAATAAGCCGCCAGAACACGCAACAACTCCTGACCGCACATCAAGCCATGCACGATGCCATTCGAGTCATTTGCGCAGATGTGCTGGCTGGGCGACCGGGGCAAAGCTCAAACCTGGATGTTTTCGAGCAAACGCAAGCTGAACTGATCGAGTTGTTGGCCAAGTTCAAGACGAAGTTTCTGGCCACTGCTGCGCGACATGACCATTTGACAGGGCTTCCACTCCGCTACGGGCTCGAAGAAGAGCTCATTCAGTTACAGAAGCTTTGCCAGCGCAACAAGTCGCTGCTCTATGCTGTAATGATAGACGTGGATCACTTCAAGCGCATCAACGACACCTATGGTCATTCAGTGGGGGACATAGCGTTGCGCCATCTGGCTGATACGCTCAAACGCAACATCCGCCCCAGCGAGCCGCTGTATCGTTTTGGCGGCGAAGAATTCCTCTTGCTGATGCAAACATACTCTCCTGAAGAAACTGCTTTAGCCGCAGAGCGTTTGATCAATGTGGTGCGTGGCGCATCCATTATGACTCCGCAAGGCAAGCCCTTGGCAATGACCACCACAATGGGGTTGTCCCTTGTGAAAGGCGATGAGGGATTGCTTGGCGTGATTGAACGTGCCGATAGAGCACTTTATGCGGGGAAAAATGCCGGTCGGGATCGCTTTGTAATCGCGGATTGATATAGGATTGGCAGCCTGCACGATGCGCAGGCGTTTCCCCACCTCTTCCGCCGGAGGGTCGGCGCTGCCCAGCAAGGCTTTCAGGCGGGCCATTGTCATTCCGGCACCCTGCCAAGTGGCGCGTGGCGCTCAATACACCCGCGCCTTGGGCGGGAACGATTCCACTGTCAGCGGCTTGAGGCGCACCGGCTTGTATTCCAGCTTGCGATCCGCACTGAAATACAGCGAATGTTTCAGCCACCTGGCATCATCGCGGTTGGGGAAATCGTCGCGCGCGTGGCCGCCCCGGCTTTCGGTGCGTGCCGCTGCCGCAGCCATGGTGGCCTGCGCGACCTCGATCAGGTTATCCAGTTCCAGCGCCTCGATGCGCGCCGTGTTGAAGACCTTGCTCTTGTCCCGGATCGCCGTATTTGCAGCGCGCCCGGCGATCTTGCCGATTTTTTCCACACCTTCGGCCAGCAACTCCGGAAAGCGGAACACGCCGCAATGCTTCTGCATGGTCTTGCGCATCGCATCGCCGACTTCGGCCACGCTGTCGCCATCTTTCTGGTTTTCCAGCCGCGCGAGGCGCACAAGGGAAAATTCGGCAGAATTGGGCGGCAGGCGTTTTGGGTGGGGGCGGCCTTGCAGATCCTCGACAATCTGCCTGGCGGCCTCGCGCCCGAATACCAGCAAATCCAGCAATGAGTTGCACCCCAAGCGGTTCGCCCCGTGCACCGACACGCAGGCGCATTCGCCCGCCGCATACAGGCCATGCACTATTTCTTCCGGGCCGTGGTGGTATGGCGCGACAACTTGTCCGTGGTAGTTGGTGGGGATACCGCCCATCATGTAATGCGCGGTCGGCACCACCGGGATGGGGTCTTTGGCCGGATCAACGTGGGCAAACTTCAGCGCGATTTCGCGGATACCCGGCAAGCGCTGCCGGATCACGCTATCACCGAGGTGGTCCAGTTTGAGCAGCACGTGGTCGCCATCCTTGCCGCAGCCGCGCCCCTCGTTGATTTCAATCGTCATGGCGCGCGACACCACGTCGCGGCTGGCCAGATCTTTCGCGGTCGGCGCATATCTCGGCATGAAGCGCTCGCCGTCCTTGTTCACCAGATAGCCGCCCTCGCCGCGCACCCCTTCGGTGATCAGCACCCCCGCGCCATGCACGCCGGTGGGGTGAAACTGAAAAAATTCCATATCTTCGAGCGGGATGCCGGCGCGCGCCGCCATGCCCAGTCCATCGCCGGTGTTGATATAGGCATTGGTGCTGGACTGGAAGATGCGCCCCGCGCCACCGGTGGCGAGCAGCGTGGCGCGCGCCTGGAAAATCATCATTTCGCCGGTTTCGATTTCCAGCGCGGTGACGCCGAGCACATCGCCGTCTTTATCGCGGATCAAGTCCAGCGCCATCCACTCGACAAAGAAATGCGTGTTGGCTTGCACGTTCTGCTGGTACAGCGTGTGCAGCATCGCGTGGCCGGTGCGGTCGGCCGCCGCGCAGGCGCGCTGCACCGTGGCCTTGCCGTATTCCTGCATGTGCCCGCCAAACGGGCGCTGGTAAATCTTGCCGCTATCCAGCCGGTCGAACGGCATGCCGAAATGCTCCAGCTCGTACACCACTTCCGGCGCCGCGCGGCACATGAACTCGATGGCGTCCTGGTCGCCTAGATAGTCCGAGCCCTTTACCGTGTCGTACATGTGCCAATGCCAGTTATCGGCGGTGACGTTGCCCAGCGCCGCCGCGATACCGCCCTGTGCCGCCACGGTGTGCGAGCGCGTGGGGAACACTTTGGACAGCACCGCCACCTTCAGCCCGGCTTGAGACAAAGCCAGCGCGGCGCGCATTCCGGAGCCGCCTGCGCCGACTACCACCACGTCAAAAGTGCGTTTCGCTACCGCCATCACATACCCCACAGAATAATGACCGACCAGATCACATACAGCAGCAGCGCCAGTACCACTGTCACATAAATGGCGAGGCGAACTCTGGCGGGTTTGACATAGTCCATCACGATATCGCGCACGCCAACCCAGGCGTGGAAATAGACGGCAAGCAGAAACAGTAGCGAGAACGCGCGCATCACGTGGCCGGAGAAAAGTCCGATCCATGCGCCGTAATCCAGGTTGGGGTGAAACAGCGCATAACCCGCCAGAAGCAGTAGGTAGGCGGCCATCATCGCGGCGGTGATACGCTGGAACAGCCAGTCGCGCAGGCCGTAGTGCGCGCCGGTGACAACGCGATCTACCATAGCCGCCACCCCGCCAGAGCGGTCAGCACAAGGCTGACAATCAGCACCCATTTGCTGCTGGCGCGAGCCTGCGCCAGCCCGGTGCCAAAATGCAGGTCTATCGTCAAGCAGCGGATGCCGGAGCACAAATGGTGCAGCGTGGCCCACACCAACCCGAGCAGAAGCAGCTTGCCGGGAGGGTGGCGCAGCAAGTCGGCCAGTTGGGTATACGTTTCGATGGAGCGCAGGCTGGCTTGCAGCATCATCAGCAGCAACGGCAACGCCAGGAACAGCAACACGCCGCTGAAGCGATGCAAAATCGAAACAAAGCCCGGCAAGGGAAGCTTGATTTTGCTCAAATCCAGGTGTTTGGGGCGGCTTCTATTCATGGGGCCTTTCTATTAATTCGTCATTCCTGCCAAAACGGGAATCCAGCTTGTTGATTAGACTGGGCTCCCGCCTGCCCCTGCCTTCGCGAGGGTGACAGAGCGCGACAAAATGTGAATTTATAGAAGTTCCCCATCGCCTCTGTTTCAGGTTTAGCGCAATTTTACAGGTTGCCGCAGCAAAGTATAACCTTCGTTTCCACCTTGCGGATGATGTGCGGATGATGTTGGCGCGAGAAAACCAAAACGATTATGATTCGATACTTCGCGGAACGCGTCCGCCTGGAGGAATATAGACATGAAAGCCCCCGTCAGAGTCACGATCACAGGAGCCGCCGGCCAAATCGGTTACGCCACCCTGTTCCGTATTGCCAACGGCGATATGCTGGGGCGCGACCAGCCCATCATCCTGCAACTGCTGGACTTGCCGCAGGCGCAGACGATGCTGCGCGGCGTGATGATGGAACTGGAGGACTGCGCCTTCCCGCTGCTACAGCAAATCATCATCACCGACGACCCGAAAACCGCGTTCCGCGATACCGAAATTGCCCTGCTGATCGGCGCGCGACCGCGCGGCAAGGGCATGGAACGCAAAGACCTGCTGGAAGCCAACGGCGCGATTTTCACCGCACAGGGCAAGTTGCTCAACGATTATGCGGCGCGGCACATCAAGGTGCTGGTGGTAGGCAACCCGGCCAACACCAACGCTCTGATCGCGATGAAGAACGCCCCCGATCTCGACCCGCGCAACTTCAATTCGATGATGCGCCTGGATCACAACCGCGCCATCGCGCAAGTCGCGCAAAAACTCTTCCAGCCGATCTACGACATCAAGCGGATGATCGTCTGGGGCAACCACTCGGGTACGCAATACCCCGACCTGAATCACGCTGAAATTCGCGGCAAGCTGGTGCGCGACCTTCTATCGGAGCAGGATTGGGCGGAGCGCGAGTTTATCCCCACCGTGCAGAAGCGCGGCGCGGCGGTGATTGAAGCGCGCGGATTGTCCAGCGCGGCGAGTGCCGCGAATGCGGCCATTTCTCATATCCACGACTGGATGCTCGGCGCGCACCACAACAACTGGGTGTCCATGGGTGTGCCGTCGGACGGCAGCTACGGCATTCCGGAAGGGGTGATCTACGGCTTTCCGGTACGATGCAGCCACGGCCAATACCATATCGTGCAAGACCTTGCGATCAGCGCACAGGGGCGCAAACGCATGGATGACAGCTATCGCGAACTGATGGAGGAACGCGAACTGGTAAAGCACCTGCTGGGGTGAGAAGCTCGGGCGCAGTAAGAATTACCTGACGGATGCAACTGAACCGGTGAATCCGCTGTCAGACCCGTCCGAAGAATGGCACAGCCTTACCCGAATACTTGCAGTATCCGTTTCACCTTCGAGTACGCCCCCGCCCGGCAAGGCTGTGTCCTCAACGAACAGGCAACCAGGAAATCAAGAAAATGGCGCTTTCGATCACAGACGATTGCATCAACTGCGGTCTATGCAAGGATGAGTGCCCGACCGTGGCGATCTTCGAGGGCGATTACATCTATGAAATAGACCCGGACAAATGCAACGAGTGCGAAGGCTATTTCGATGAGCCTCGTTGCGTAGCTGTTGGCCCGGTAGATTGCTTCCTCGATGCCGGGGGCAAGCCGTTTCGTTTGCCGCGTTAGCAGGGCTGCTTGCTCAAACAAGCAGCCCTCCATCCCTCGCCTATGCTGGCGGCACAATCAGTTAATCAGCCCAACGGTAATAATTGCTTCGTACGTGCCTTTTTTGCCATTGCGATTTGAGAAAGCATGCTTCGGCAAGGTTGTAATGGCCATATTGACCTTATCGTCCAATGCTGAGCTGATCATAAAGAAACGGTTGTGCATATCCGGCTCATCCGGGTTGTCATACATGTGCGCAAACACATGGATCTGGTAAAGCGTGGCAAAAAAAGAATCGGGATATTTCACGCTAACTTCGATGTCCTTTTTCGGCGGCTTGTCTCCTGTATTAATCCTTATCTCAAACGGCAAACGAGGCCCTGTAGCATTGGTCTGAAACACATCCTGGACTGAAGGAGAGGCAGTAACAAAAACCCTGACATCCTGAGTGCTGTAGAAAGTGCCGGCAGGAAATATCACCGTTGCATATCCATCCAGGTCAACCGCTTCGCCAATAGGCGGCACTTTACCGGCCATTGCCCGATCTTCCAGGCTCATAACGGTTACGACAACCGGCTCATTCGATCCGCTCGCCGTTTCAACCGATATCTCATTCTGCTTTTGCAGTTTTACGGGCTTTGCAAAAAGTTTTATGAGTTGCGCAAGCGTCTTTTGCTGCTTGCCAAACTCATTTGCAGAAAAGATGGGCTTCCCGTTTAATTTGATGACGGTGCCGCCTGCCTTGCTTTCATTGCCCGCATGGACTTGCACAGAAATAATGAATTTCTGGTTGATGTCTTCAACATTGAATTTTTTAACCTCTCGCTGGGATTTTCCGCTGTCCGAAAAATACACCTCCGGGCCAAAGACCAGAGAATGGCCATATGAATACGGAGTTAATCCCATGCAAAGAAAAAGCAACAGTACTGCAGAAATACAAGTGCTGGATACCTTCTTCATGATGCCCCCGAATTATCCTATTGATCCGGCACAGTTTGAACTTGATTGCCGTTCGTGCTGAGCCTGTCGAAGCACATGAATCCATTCACATTTCGACAAGCTCAATGCGAACGGATTGTTGGATAATGCGTGCCGGATCAATAGGCCATTTACTGCAACACCTGCTTGTACGATACCCGAAAAACCGCAAAAAGATTTGCTGTCAGTCTGGGCCTGGTCAGTGATCGCCCGGCATGGCGAGGCCCGCTTCTACAGCGTCACGTTTTGCGAGTGGTGCGGTTGCTCCAGATAACGCCTGGATTGCATGTCGTTCAGGCGGCTGGCGGTGCGGGTAAATTCGCCGGAAGCCACGCCTGCGGTGAAAAGCTCCTGCGGAGCAGCATCGGATGAAGCCACCAGCCTGACGTTGTTGTCGTACAGCACGTCCACCAGCCAGGTGAAACGTCGCGCCTCGGATGCCTGTTCGGCGGCCATCAGCGGGATGTGCGACAAAAACACGGTAGGAAAGCGGTGGGCGATCTCCAGATATTCTTCCTGCCCGTGCATCCCGCAGCACAGTTCCTCGAAATCGAACCACGCCACGGTGCGCGCGGTTTTCTTCACCTTGATCTGGCGTCCCATGATCTCGATGGGCTGCTCGTTGCTTTCCATCCCGGCGGTGATCCCCCCAAACAAGGCTTCCATGCGCGCATCGCTTGCGGCGCTATAGGCTCCCACCAGAAACATCGGCTCGCGCGCCACCGCGCGCAGGCGGTAGTCGCTGCCGCCGTCCACGTTCAACACTTTCAGCTTGCGCTTGAGCACCTCGATCGCGGGCAAAAAATTCTGCCGCTGCATACCGTTCGGATACAGGCCATCCGGCGGATAGTTGGAGGTGGTCAGCAGCACCACGCCGCGCCCCAGCATCTCTGACATCAGCCGCCCCAGAATCATCGCGTCGGCAATGTCGTCAACATGGAATTCATCCAGGCACAACACGCGGGTAGATTTTTCTATATTGTCGGCGAGCACGGCCAGCGGGTCTTTATTTCCGGCAAGCTCCTTCATCTTGTGATGAACTTCCGCCATGAAATTGTGGAAGTGGATGCGGCGCTTGCGGCGATAGGGCAGGCAGGCATAAAACGCATCCATCAGAAATGTTTTGCCGCGCCCGACACCGCCCCAGAGATACAAACCTTCCGGCACCTCCGGGCTGAGCAGGCTATGCCCCATGAACTGGTTGCGTCTGGCCTTGAATTCCATCAGTTGCAGCCAGAGCGCATCCAGCTCGCCGATCGCACCGGCCTGGGCAGCGTCATAAATAAAATCCGGCTGTTCGCTGGAGGCCTGATACCAGGCCTTGGGACTCATGCTGCCGTCAGCGGGAATGTTAAAGGCATGTTCGGACATAGTCGGTCTCAACGAAAGACAGGCAGCTCGCCCGCCGTCAACGGTCGCCTGGCGCACAAGGCCTAGGAAGCCTTGCCGATCTTGCTGATCATGATGCGCCATTCCGCCGGGCCGGTTTCGTGTACCGAGGCGCCGTTGACATCCACCGCCACGGTGACCGGCATATCCTGCACGGTGAATTCGTAGATGGCTTCCATGCCGAGTTCGCCGAAGGCCAGCACCTTCGAAGCCTTGATCGCCTTGGACACCAGGTAAGCCGCACCGCCGACCGCCACCAGGTACACCGCCTTGTTGCGCTTGATGGCGGCAATGGCTTCCGGGCCGCGCTCGGATTTGCCAACCATGCCGATCAGGCCGGTCTTTTCCAGCATCATGCCGGTGAATTTGTCCATGCGCGTGGCGGTGGTGGGGCCTGCCGGGCCGACCACTTCGTCGCGCACCGGATCCACCGGGCCGACGTAGTAGATGAAGCGGTTGGTAAAATCTACCGGCAGTTTTTCGCCGCGCGCCAGCATGTCGGCAATACGCTTGTGCGCGGCATCGCGCCCGGTGAGCAGCTTGCCATTCAGCAGCAGCGTCTCGCCCGGTTTCCAGCCCGCGATCTCTTCGCGCGTGATGGTGTCGAGATTGACGCGGCGCGACTCGGGGGAAGCCTTCCATTCGATCTTCGGCCAGTCGCTCAAGGCGGGCGGGGTGAGTACCGCCGGGCCGCTGCCATCCAGCGTAAAGTGGATATGGCGCGTGGCGGCGCAGTTGGGGATCATCGCTACCGGCAGGCTGGCGGCGTGCGTCGGGTAGTCCTTGATCTTCACGTCCACCACCGTAGTGAGGCCGCCCAACCCCTGCGCGCCGATGCCCAGCGCGTTGACCTTGTCGTACAGCTCCAGGCGCAATTCTTCCACGCGGTTCTTTGCCCCGCGCGCCTGCAATTCGTGGATGTCCACCGGCTCCATCAGCGCTTCCTTGGCAAGCAGCATGGCTTTCTCCGCGGTGCCGCCGATGCCGATGCCGAGGATGCCCGGCGGGCACCAGCCCGCGCCCATCTCGGGCACGGTCTCCAGCACCCAGTCCACGATACTGTCCGACGGGTTGAGCGCGACGAACTTGGATTTATTCTCCGAACCGCCGCCCTTGGCCGCGAGAGTAACCTCAACTTTATTCCCAGGGACGATCTCGAAATGGATGACGGCCGGGGTGTTGTCGCGCGTGTTCTTGCGCGCACCGGCGGGGTCGGCCAGCACCGAAGCGCGCAACATGTTGTCCGGGTGCAGGTAAGCGCGGCGCACACCTTCGTTGACCATGTCGGAGACGCTCATGCTCGCGTCACTCCAGCGCACCTCCATGCCGACTTTGACAAAGGCCACAACGATACCGGTGTCCTGGCAGATCGGCCGGTGCCCCTGCGCACTCATGCGCGAGTTGGTGAGAATCTGCGCGATGGCGTCGCGCGCCGCAGGCGACTGCTCGCGCTCGTAGGCCTTGCCCAGTGCCTGGATGTAATCGAGCGGGTGGTAGTAGGAAATGTATTGCAGCGCGTCGGCGATGCTGGAGATGAGGTCTTCCTGGCGGATGGTGGTCATGGTGATCAGGCTTCAGGTTAGTAAATGTGGTGGATTTCAAGGAGGGAGATTTTAACCCGGATAACCCATACAGGGACGCCCTCTGTTTGCCAACCTCTCAACCAAGCGAATCGTCCCCGATGCACCGGACACTTTCTTGCCTCATAAATGCCTACGCTCTCGCTTGTGCATTGCCATAACATCCTCCATCATTCGCCAGAACATGCCAAGCTATTGATCCGGCGTGCGTTGAACTTGATTCCCGTTCGTGCTGAATTTGTCGAAGCACCAGAATCCATTCACATTTCGATAAGCTCAATGTGAACGGATTCTTGGATAATGCGTGCCGGATCCATAGTGCCGCAAACCAGAAATAACGAAATATGCGCATCAGCAAGGAGCCCTTGTAAATTTCCCGGAATATCTATGACCATCCGATCAGTTTGCGTTCTTGGCGGAACGGGTTTTGTGGGGCGTCACATCGCGCGCCGACTGTGCGCAACAGGGGTGTCCGTGCGTGTGCCGACCCGCAGCACCGACAAGGCGCGGCAGGCTCTGGCCCCGTTGCCGGTGGAAATCGTGCCCGCCGACGTGCATGATGTCGCGCAGCTCGCCAAGCTCTTTGAGGGGATGGATGCCGCTATCAACCTGGTGGGCATCCTGCACGAGCAGGGCGGAGAAACCTTCGGGCGTGCGCATGTCGGGCTGGCGGGCAAGGTAATCGAAGCGGCGAGGATTGCGGGCGTGGGGCGGCTGCTCCAGATGAGCGCGCTGAATGCCGCGCCGGATGGGCCAAGCCACTATCTGCGCAGCAAGGGCGAGGCGGAAAGGCTGGTGCAGGCCAGCGGCCTGCAAGCCACGATCTTCCGGCCTTCGGTGATCTTCGGGGCAGGAGACAACTTCCTTAACCTGTTTGCGAAACTGTCGAAATGGGCGCCGGTGCTGCCGCTGGCATGCGCCGACGCAAAATTCCAGCCGGTGTGGGTGGAAGATGTGGCGCGGGCTTTCGCCCACAGCCTGAACGACCCGGTGAGCATCGGGCAGCGCTACGACCTGTGCGGCCCGCAGGCGTACCGCCTGCGCGAGCTGGTGGCGTTCGCCGCCGCCTGCGGCGGCAGGCATCCGCTGATCGTGCCGCTGCCCAATGCCATCGCATATACCCAAGCCTGCGTGATGGAGCGGCTGCCGGTCAAACTGATGACGCGCGACAACTTCAATTCCATGCGGCAAGACAACGTGTGCGGTTGCGCTTTTCCATTCGGCATCACACCTGCGCCCCTGGAAGGGATTGCCCCGCAATATCTGTCAGCTCAAGGTTGACGCAGCGAATGCTCTGGCCTCGCAGCAACCCAGACCTTGTAGTTCAGCATGGTCAACAACAGCAGCAGCAGCGCCGCACCGCCGTTGTGCGCCACTGCCAGCAACAGTGGCAGGCTCAAGTAAACGGTGGCGATGCCGAGGGCAAATTGCCCCGCAACCACGATCAGCAGCCAGCGCGCGGTCTTGCGCAAGCCTTCAAATTTGAGTGCCCCGAGCGCCAGCCAGGCCACCAGCGCAACCACTGCCAGTGCAAAAATGCGGTGCGCCCAATGGATCGCGGTCAAAGCTGGGAAAGGCAAAAATTCCCCTGTGGATGTTTTGCCGAGGTCGCGCCACAGCGTGAAGCCGTTGGCAAAATCCATATGCGGGAATAGCACCCCCTGGCAGAGCGGAAAATCGGTGCAGGCCAGCGCCGCATAGTTGCTGCTGACCCAGCCGCCAAGCGCGATTTGCGCCACCAGCAGCGCTGCGGCCAGCATCGCGGGCAGGCGCAGCCCGACCGCCGCCTGCGGTACCGGCAGGTGGCCGCTCTGGCGCGCGCCGAGCCAGGACAACAACGCCAGCAACAGCATGCCCAGCAGCAAGTGGATCGTCACGATGATTGGCTGCAATTTCATCGTGACCGTCCACGCGCCAAACGCCCCTTGCAGGCAGACGAAGCCGAACAGCGCCGCCGAAAACGCCGGGGAAAACCGCTTGTCCGTCCCGCCCGATTTCCACTTCCTGCGCCACGCGATCACCATCAGTGCGATGATCAGCACACCAATGCACATGGCCAGGTAGCGGTGCAGCATTTCGATCCAGGCTTTCATCACCGTCACCGGGCCAGTCGGTAGCGCAGCTTCGGCAGCACTGATGTCGGCGTGCGCCTGCACCGGGTTGGATTGCCCGTAACAGCCCGGCCAATCCGGGCAGCCGAGACCGGAATCGGTGAGCCGCGTGAACGCGCCGAACATGATCAGATCGAAGGTGAGAAACAGCGTGACCCACACCAGCTTGCGGTACTTGTCCGGGTCGCTCGACACCCAGACGATGGTCAGCGGCAGCAGCGCCACCAGCAGCCCGATAACGGCAAGTTGAATCAGCATGAAGCAAGTCTCCGGGAATCAGGTTGTTCGGCTGCGGTGGGTGGCGGAACTTTCAGATAGGACAGCAATTTTTTTGCGACAACCATTGTTCCTTCTTTCAGAAAATCATTTGAGGGAGCTTCCCCCAACCTGCCCCGCAGGGAGATATGCGGCTAGTCTTACTGTGTCACAAAGCGCTGAAGGGCGCATTGCGGCGTTAAAATCTGGCTCAAAATGCTC
>CXWL01000288.1_pt1 | contig 39354 bp, 50 predicted proteins | sample 590931 | NCBI WGS metagenome assembly CXWL01 (sample SAMEA3498368, study PRJEB10139) | groundwater metagenome | biome: water well; material: biofilm material | place: Germany | collected 2015-04-27 | reverse complement strand
GGCTGAAGGCGGGAGAGGTTGGAAAGTGTCGCTGCAACATTGCCACCGGTCGCAATGACCAACCCGGCCGACATGAGCGCATTGGCAGCTTGATACGCCCCGATCAACGGCAGGTCGATCTTGTACTCCTGACCTTCAACCACAACCACCAACGCCTGCCCAAGCTGGGTTGGTGTGCGCCTTACAAGGCGCAGTTCCTCCCCAGCCTCACCGACGCGCATCAGGCGAAGTCCGCGTTCGCGCGCCAGATCAATGACCCGCCCGGCACGAGGATCGTCAGCCCAGATGACCGCCCCTCCCCCATCGGCGATCACTTCGGAAAAGAGCCGCAGTTTGGCAGTGAAATAGGCCGCCATGTCGCCATGATAATCGAGATGGTCGCGGCTGAGATTGGTGAAAGCACCCGCCGCGACGCGCGGCCCTTCTGCTCGATACTGGTGAAGGCCGTGACTGGATGCTTCATAGGCGACGTGGGTCACGCCTTCACGTTTCAGGCCAGCCATGTTCGAAAGAAAGGTGACGATATCGGGTGTCGTAAGGCCCGTCACGACCCGCTCGTCCGGTGTGGTAACGCCAAGGGTGCCGATCGAGGCCGCGCTTTGTCCTGCCATCCTCCAGAGTTGCCGCGTCAGTTCGACCGTGGAGGTTTTGCCGTTGGTGCCCGTGACGGCAACAATGGTCTCGGGGAACGGCGCAAAATACTGGGTCGCCATGAGCGCGAAGGCGCGGCGCGGATCGTCATGGGCGACATGGATTGCGCCCTCCACCTTCGCGTCGGGTGAGGCCACAACCGCAATCGCGCCCGAAGCGATGGCCGCTGGGATGAAATCCTCGCCATTGACGACACTGCCCCTGAACGCGCCGAAAATGTTGCCGGGCGCAACCTTGCGATGGTCGATCGCGAAACCCGTGACCGGGGCCGCATCTTCGGTGTCTAGGAGCGTACCCAGCCGCATCAATGCTCGCCCTTGCCCTTCCAAAGGAGTGGCATCATGTCGGACAAATCGATCTCCCGGGTCGTATCGGGAAAGACGCCCAGCATCGGTCCGGTGCGCGCAATCACCTTGGCGACAACCGGACCAGCCGTATAGGCAGCTGTGGTTTGGCCGAAAGATTCTGCGCTGCCCTTGGGCGCGTCCAGCATCGCGATAACAACATAGCGCGGCGCATCCATCGGGAACGCGGCCGCGAAGGTTGAGACGTTGACGGTCTTCGAATACCCTCCAACTCCAGGTTTTTCTGCCGTGCCGGTCTTTCCGCCAATCCGAAAACCGGGGATGTTGGCGATCCGCCCTGTTCCATCTGTTACAACCAGTCGCAACAACTTGCGCATCAGCAAGCTGGTATGGGGAGAAATGACACGCCGGCCCTTGGCGGCCTGCCCCGCTGGCACTTTCGTCAATGTCGCCGGGCGCCAAATTCCGCCATTGACCAGCGATGCATAGGCGCTGGCGAGGTGGAGGGGCGAGACGGCGATGCCATGGCCATAGGCAACCGTCATCGTCGTCAGCCGACCCCAGCTTTGCGGCCAAAGCGGGCGCCCGCGTTCCTTCAACTCGATATGCGGCGCTTCGTCGAAACCCATTTTCCGGAAAAAGGCTTCTGAACGCGCCTGCCCAAGCTCGTCCGCAAAACGCGCCGTTGCGATGTTCGAGGAGTGGACGAGCGTCTCCGGGACATTGAGCCAGCGGCGCTGGGGGTGCGTGTCACTGATCTTGAATCGGCCAATCGCAATCGGCCCGGTCGCGTCCACACGACGGCCAAGGTTGGTGACGACGCCAGTATCGATAGCGTTGGCCATCGTCAGCGGCTTGAAGGTACTGCCCAATTCATAAACGCTCTGCGTCGCGTTGTTGCGCATCGCCTCCGGATTGGCCTCCCCGCTCCGGTTGGGATTGAAGACGGGGAGCGAAACCATCGCCAGCACTTCGCCAGTATCCACATCGAGCACCAGGCCCGTCGCACCAATCGCTCGCAGATCGGTCATCGCTGCGGAAAGCTCACTTTCCATCGCCGCCTGCACCCGCTTGTCGATCGAGAGGGCCACCGGCTTGCCGCGCGTTGCTGGATCGGCGAATGTGTCGTTGAGGACGCGCTCCATCCCCATCACTCCACGCCCGTCGAAATCGGTATAACCGATGATGTGCGCGGCAAGCGTGGTCTGCGGATAGAGCCTTTCGGGTTCGCGAGCATAGGCCATGCCGGGTTCACCCAATGCGTTCACCGCCGCCACCAGTTCGGGCATGGCGCGACGGCGCAGATAAGTGAAGCTCTTGCCCGATTTGAGGATCGCCAGATAGTCCGCTTCGCTCCGCTCGGGCATCAACCGGGCCAGTTGCGGGGCCAGTTCTTCTGCGCGGCCGAGCAACTTGTTGGGATGAACACCAATCGACCAGGCCTCGATCGTGCGCGCCAGCACTTCGCCGTTGCGATCGACAATGTCTCCGCGCGCAGCAAGACCGAAGGCGCCACTATTTCCCCGAGCGCTGCCGCCGTCAAAATTGAGCCAGATGAGCCTCACCGCAATCACAATCGACGCAGCCATGAACAGCAACATCAGCTGCATCAGCCGCTGATGGGCAAGCACGATACTGGTCTGGCGCGCGCCAGCGTGGCGGATACGTTGCGGGCGGGCGACGAGCGTGGTCACGGGCGGGGCTTATCCCTCCCCATCGCTTCCGACGCTGCCGTGCGGGAAAGGTCGCTGACCGTCGCGCGGTCAAGCAAGGATCGATCGAGCATCGCTACCTTTTCCAGCTTGGCGATTGCGACTTGTGCGGACTGGCGCGGCGCAATCGCGCGCTGCACAGCCTTGTCCGTTTCGGTCATCGCCTTCGGCGCGGGGGCCGGTGCAGTCAGCTTTGCGATCAGCGACCGTTCGGGCGCGGCTTCCCTTGGCTGTTGCGTCATCACTGCCATCATGACGGGCGGAGGCGCGGTGGGCGCATCGCCAATGCCCGTACGGTCGAGCGTCGCAAGCGATTCTTCGCCACGAAGATACTGGTTGGCCTTGGGCGCGCTTAACGCCAGCACTTCGCTGTTCCAGCGCTCAAGCTGGCGCAGGCTGGCGCGGGTCCCGATCTCGGTCTGGAGCTGACGGATGTCGCGCTTGGTAGAGGCGATCTTGCGGTCGATCTCTTCCAACCGGCCACGTTCGCTCGCGACCTGGAGCGAGATCAGGTAAAGCACACAGGCGGCGGCGGCGACACCGGCCACCCATCCGACGGGGCGAAAGCGCTGGGCAATCATGACGATCCTTTCCTGTTGACGGGCCAGGGCGCGGCATCGGTGCGATGCGCGACCCGGAGAGTGGCGGAACGGGCACGGGGGTTGCGGGCAAGCTCGGCGGCACTCGCACGAACAGGCTTGGCGACTTTGCCAAAAGTCGGTTGCGGGCCAGCCTGGCGGACTTCGGGGATGTGACGCGAGCCGGACGGGGCGAAGCCGCTGCGAGCTTTGAGGAAGCGTTTGACCAGCCGATCCTCGAGGCTGTGGAAGGTCACTACCGCCAGCCGTCCGCCGGGCTTCAGCACCTGTTCGGCAGCAGCGAGGCCGTCTTCAAGTTCCTCAAGTTCGCGGTTCAGGTGAATGCGGATCGCCTGNNGTGCGCGAAAGCGGGCGGGCGGCGACGATGCCCCGCGCGATGCGGCGCGACTTTGGTTCATCGCCGAGTTCGTAGATTACATTGGCGATTACATCTTCATCGGCGGTGTTGAGGAAATCGGCAGCACTTTCTCCCGCCTGCTCCATCCGCATGTCGAGCGGACCGTCCGACTGGAACGAGAAGCCGCGATCCGCCTGGTCGAGCTGCATCGAGGAAACGCCGATATCAAGCGTCACGCCATCGACAGGCGTTTCGATATGATCGGCCATCCGCGAAAAGCGATCTTCGACCAACGTCAGGCGCTCGTGCGGATCGACCCGCCCGAGCGCAATGGCATCGGGATCGCGGTCGAAGGCGATCACGTCCGCGCCGGTTGCAAGGATGGCGCGGGTGTAGCCGCCAGCGCCATAGGTGCCATCGACATGGGTTTCGCCGGAACGCGGGGAAAGTTCGGCGATCACTTCATCGAGCAGCACGGGAATATGGGGTGCGACGGCGGGGATCATGCCGCACCCCGGCTTTTGAGCAGGGCGGCGACGACTTCCTTCAGTTCTTCATCGATGTCCGGCGTTTCGATCAGGAGGCGGGGGTTCCAGATCTCAAACGTGTCGCCGGTGCCGATGAAGAAGGCCAGATCGGCGATCCGGGCGCGCTCACGGAGCATTGTGGGCATGATGAAGCGGCCGCTGGCGTCGAACGGAACATCCTCGACAAGGCCGAAGGCACGGCGGTTGGGGTTGTGGCGGCTATAGTCCCGCCCGGCATCGGCCTCGCGGTCTTCGGTACGGTTGAGGCGGGCGTGGAGCAGCGCCGACCAGCCATGATCGTAGCCGATCAGGCAGGGATCGCTTTCATGCTTGGCGATGATGAGGTTGCGGCCGTCGCCATTGGCTTCGATGGCCTGGCGGAGGCCTGCGGGAATCGCAACGCGGGCTTTCGCATCGATCGCGTTGAGTGCGCTGCCTCTGAACAATGCCCGTCCGCTCACACCAAATTCCACCCTAAAACCCTGCGGGCGCAGCTCTCCCGGCTTCGGAATCAGTCTCTTCGAACCGCCGAATCAAAGCCATGAATCAGGACAACCCCGCCCTTCGATCTTGCAGGGTTATCAGCGCCAGATTGGGGATACAACGGGTTTTTACGGGTAAATCGGGGATTTCAGTGGAAAATTCGGGTTTTCGGGCGATTCAACGCATCCATGTTTCCTTATTGTTCCACATCGTGCTAAAAGCCAAGCCTATTTCGTAGCCGCGACTCGGGCGAGCAGAGCGAAAATCGCCGACTCGTTGTCGATGCCGCTTTCCGCCCAGAGCCGCTCATCGAGCAGGTCGACATCCGCGACGAGCAACGCGCGGCCCTTTCCGATCCGGCAATCGGCGACCAGACCTTCGGCCTCGACACGGCAACCGGGCCTTGCGAGTGTCCAGCGCCCGGCCCATGCGACGGCCACCTCCGCTCCCCCCAGTTTCGCAGTCCGAACCGGCCCGGCATCGGTCATGGCCGGGCTGTCCAGCACCAGCCCCCAATGTATGAGCAGCGGATCGAGCAAGCCGATAGGCGGCGCACGGCGCGGATCGCCCAGCGGCAGGTCGCTTGGCCACAGCAATTCAGGATCGGTGAAAACCAGCGCCCGCCCCCCGCGCCGCACCCAGAGATCGAGCGTGACCAGTTCCTCCCCGGCAAGGGCGCGCGGCTGGACAAGGATGAGGATCGGATTTCCCGCCAGTGCCGCGGTATCGAGCCGGTCGAGCGGCACCACGGTGTGCCGCGCCGCCAATGCGCGGATGATCGCGGCGCGCTGGTCGGGGCCGCTGAGAACCGCACCGATTTCCGACTGGGCTCCAAACAGCGGCAAGGCCGACATCACCACGATCCTGCTTTCGGGCGGAAGAGCATCCTTTTTCTGGCAGCCAGTCGCGAAAAGCGTCAGGGCGAACAACACCGCCCCGAAAAGGATGCGGTCAGGGCTTCGGCCTGGCAGGCGGCGCGGTCGTGGCATTTTCCGCGGGAGCGCCGGGCGCCACACCCAGGTCGGCCAGCGGCTCATCCTTGGACTTGTCGGAATTGTCGGTGCTCGGCGCAGGGCTGTTGCCGACAACCTGCCGGTCGACCGTGCGCAACACTGCTGTCGCGAGCGCGACGATGAGCAGCACGACGGCAAGCCCTGTCAGGCCAACCCGCACGCGTTGCATACCATCGCGACGCTTCTCGTCTGTCATCGGCGGATCTCTCCAGTCCGGCCCTTATCATTGATACGCGACCACCCGGCAGCTTCACCCTGCCGCCCGAGAGAATAGGGGCAAGCCCTTCGATTGCAACCATTCAGCGTTGTAGAGCGTGGAAAGATAACGAAATCCGGTATCGCACAGGATCGTGACAATCGTCTTTCCGGGGCCCATCTGCCGCGCCAGCGCAATCGCACCCCCGACGTTGATGCCCGAGGAGAGCCCCAGGCACAGCCCCTCTTCATGGAGCAGCCGCCCGATCCAATACAGCCCTTCCTCGTCTGAAATGCGGAACTGCGCATCGACCGGGGCACCGTCGAGATTGGCGGTAATCCGCCCCTGTCCAATCCCTTCAGCCACAGAACTGCCCTCCGACTTCAACTCGCCACAGGCATAATAGCTGAACAACGCCGCCCCGTGCGGATCGGTCAGTGCTATGACTATGTCGTCATTCTTGGCCTTGAGCCCGAGCCCGACCCCGGCCAATGTACCCCCCGTGCCGACCGAGCAGGTAAAGCCATCGACCTTCCCACCGGTCTGTTCCCAGATTTCCTCTGCCGTGCCGTGGATATGCGCCTTGCGGTTGGCGATATTGTCGAACTGGTTGGCCCAGAGCGCACCGGGCGTTTCCTCCGCGATCCGCCGCGAGGTGTGGACAAAATGCCCCGGATTGGAAAAGGGTGCGGCCGGAACCAGCACAAGCTCCGCCCCCAGCGCCCGCAGCGTATCCATCTTTTCGCGACTCTGCGTCTCGGGCATGACGATGGTCGTGCGATAGCCCTTGGCATTGGCGACGAGCGCGATGCCGATGCCGGTATTGCCCGCCGTCCCTTCGACAATCATCGCGCCGGGCAAAAGCTGCCCACGCGCCTCCGCATCCTCGATGATGTAGAGCGCCGCGCGATCCTTCACCGAAGCACCGGGATTGGCATATTCACACTTGGCGAGAATTTCGCAGCCGGTCTCAGCCGATGGGCCGGAAAGGCGGACAAGCGGCGTATTGCCGATGAGGGCGAGCGGGTTCGGAATGATTGTCATGACCGCTTGCCTAAACCTTTCGCCCAGTCCCGCGCAAGCAAGCGATCCTTTACCCAGACGTCGCCCTCCTTGACAAAGTTGAGGGTTGAAACGGGGGGTTTTGACGATGAAGCGTTCCGATATTGCGGCAAGCCGTTGGGGCAAAGAAGGTTCGCGACGCTCGCCGGACGGACTGCGGGGACGCTGGGAACCGCCGAAGCCGACCCGTCGGTGCGCGGTACAAGCCGCCCCCGCCCGACCTGTCGCATCGGCGCCTTCAGCCTGCGCTCCGCCTCGCGCCGGATGGCGGCGGCAACGTGCCGGGCCTCGCGCCAATAGGTGTCATATTCATAATCGTCATAGCCGTAATTATAGGCGGTGGTACGAGACACGCCCGCGTCCCGCGCGGCGCGGGTGGTCGAAGCACCTTTGGCTACGGCCCTCAGGAAAAGGAACTGCCACGATGCGGGATCGGGAACAGCGGCGGCGGCCCGCTTTTTGGCCTGGTTCCGGATGGCGAATTTGGTTCTTTGTCTTGTCATTTTGGAACGTAAGGGCAACATTTCCTATATGTCAAGGGGGGTGGTTAGCAGAACGCGAATCGCTTAGTGAATTGCATAGTCAGGGATCAATTGAGGATCGGAGGAACGCGTGAAAGCCTGTTTTCGCATGGTTCTGGCGGTGGGATTGTTCATGGCGGCCGGAACCATCGCCTCCGCTCAGGACGAACACCTTCCCGATGGAATTCCATATTTTCCATCGCCCCCCTCCGTCGTCAAGCGTTACGGGTCACATGTCGACCAACGGCTTCAGTTTACGAAAGGAAAAAAGGCGGGCGCCGCAATCGCCGTCGTAGTTGGATCATCCACTGGCAATCTAGGCGGCACCTCACTGCGTGACCTGCTGTTCGACAAAGGCCTTGCCGTCGTCGATATCCGCTATCGCAATCCGGTCAGGTTTGGCGCTGGCAGCGCAGCAACGGACGTAGCATTGGCAATCCTGTTTTTGCGCGAGCATGCCGACCAGCTGCATATTGACGGAAATCGGATTGCACTTCTGGGCAGTGGGCCTGACGCGGCCTGGGCTGCGTTGCTTGGGTGCAACCCGGAAATTTTCAAGCAGGTGGGCGTTCCCTTTTCAGCTATCCGTACAGTGGCGTTGATCGATGGCGATGGAATAGATGCGCCTTCCGAGGTGCTCGCTGCTTCGGCGCCACGATCGGCTGCACTCAAGAAGTTGTTCGGCCAATCTTCAAACGAACAGGCGACCAACTCTGCGGTCGGCTGGGTGGGAGGCGAAAATGCACCTGATTTTTTCCTCGTGTCCTCCGAATTTCCGGCGTTTCGCAGAAAACTGACGCAGGATTTTGGAGATAAACTTCGCCACAATGGAACAAAGGTCGAAATCAGGTTCATTGCGGGAGCGTCAAGCGTTTTAACCCTCAGGAACGTGGGGCGAAAACCGGCCAAGCCAGTGATCGAACTGATCGACCACGTCGCTACACGGCTGGAAGACTAGGGTCAGGACCTATTAAACTGCTTGCATGATGCGCTGAGGCTTGGGCGGCACGAGGGAGGTGCTGCAACGCTTCAGGCGTCGGGATATTGTTGATCCGGTGCCGCACGGCCGTTTCGGACAAAAGGAATTCGTCCAGCGAAAAATTCGCCGTAAGGTCGCCCATTAAGTTTTTGGTAGTGCGTCAGTTTGAATTCCGGCTCTGTCCTCATTTGTCATCCCGGCGAAGGCCGGGACCCATAGACACTGTCGCTTTGGGACGAAGCGACCCGTTTTGGGGGCATTATCCGGATGGGCCGGAGCCTATGGGTCCCGGCCTTCGCCGGGATGACGGGAGATTTGTAGCCGTTTCAATTTCAAACTGAGACACTACCAAATCGCCGTCGTGCGGGAGCGCATAAAGCGTTTGAAGGAGATGCTAAAATGACCGACAAAAATGACGATTTTGAACTCATCAGAGGGTCTGGGAACGTCTTTGCGGATCTCGGGATGATGCACCCCGAACAGCGCCAATTACGAGCGATCCTCGCCGCCGAGATTGGCAAGACCCTGACAGCCGAAAAACTGACCGTGCGCGCCGCTGCGAAAATTACGGGCATTGCTGCTGCCGATTTTTCCCGCATCCGGCAGGCGAAGCTGAAAGGTTTCACCATAGACCGGCTCATGACCATTCTCGATCGGCTTGACCGCGACGTGGACATCTCCGTCTCCTTTCACCCCCGGCTCAACCACGATGCTAAAAACACACAGCTTCAGCATGTCTGATTGGCAAGGTCGTGTGGATTGCAGTCATGCCGGCTCGTCGGGCGGCGCGGTCGAATCCCCCGCACCGAGTTCCAGCTGCATGTAAACCGTATCGAGCCAACGACCGAATTTGCGGCCGACCGACTTCATGCGCCCGGCGTGGGTGAAGCCTAAGCTGGCATGCAGCGCTACCGATGCCGGTCCGTCGCCGCCGATCACGGCAATCATCTGGCGAAAGCCGCACGCCGTTGCCCGTTCGATGAGTTGCCCGAGCAGCAGGCGGCCGATCCCGCGACCAACCTGGTCAGCGCGGATATAGATCGAATTCTCGCAGGTCGAGGCATAGGCGGGTCGATCGCGAAACTGCGCCGCATAGGCATAGCCCAGCACTTCGCCCCCCGCCTCGGCCACAAGGAACGGCCAGCCCCGCTCCGTAATCATGCCGATGCGTTCTGCAGTCTCCGCCCCGGTGCGCGGGACAGTGTCGAAGCTGGCGGTGCCGGTGAGGACGTGTTCGGCATAGATGGCAGCGATTGCGGCCGCATCCTCCACCCGCGCAGGGCGGATGACCGGGGCGCCGGACGTCATGCCGCGTCCGTCGTCCCGTCGCCGGTGCCGATAGCGTCAAGCCGCGATTGCAGGCTCAGCCTGTCGAGCGCCTCGAACGGAAGGTTGACGAATATGCCGATCCGGTTGGTGAGCATCCGGAACGTGTCGAAGAAGGCCGCATGCACCACGGCTTCGCTGCCTTCCACCGCCGCTGGATCGGGAAGGCCCCAATGTGCGGACATCGGCTGTCCGGGCCAGATCGGGCAGACTTCGTTTGCGGCATTATCGCAAACGGTGAAGACGAAATCGAGTTTCGGCGCATCGGGTGTTGCAAATTCCTCCCAGCTTTTCGAGCGGAACTTGGAGGGGTCGAAATTCATGATTTCAAGTACATGGGCTGCTACCGGGTGAACTTTGCCCTGCGGCCGGCTGCCCGCGCTGAAGGCGTTGAACTTGCCCAACCCCTCGCGCTGCATGATCGCTTCGGCAAGGATGCTGCGCGCCGAATTGCCCGTGCACAGGAACAGGATGTTGTGGAGCTTGTCGGTCATGGCATCACCCGCAGCAAGAAGCGTCTGCGGCCAGCTCGGCCTTTGGCTCGCAACAAACACCCTGAAGCGTTTTGGGCGTGCAGCACGCTCCGTCCGCTGCATTGGCCGATGCCAGTTGCGCGAGTTCGGGGCTGTCGCCATAGACCGTCGCATCGCCGCTGGTCAGGAAGGTTTCCCAGACCACGCCATCGGGATCGGCGATCCAGCTCTTTTCGGATTTGGCGTAGCAGCAGGTTGTGGCACCTTCCTCAAGGACGGGCCGGTCGGCCTGTTCGAGCCGCGCATAGACTTCGGCAAGCTCGGCGCTGTCTTCGACCTGGATGCCGAGATGCTCGACGCCCTTGACCGCGTGGCGATCCGACGAGATTGCGAAATTGACGCGAGGATCGTCGAGCATCCATTTGGCGTAATCCGTCTTTGTCACGGTCGGCTCTGCGGCGAACAGCGCCGAATAAAACCCGATCGACCGGTCGAGGCTTTCCACCCCGACATGGATATGCAAACGCTTCATGCAACTTTCCTTTCCACGATTGTGGCGCATTGCCCCACCGGAGCACAAGCCGCCCCGGCGCAGCAATTTTCCATGAGATAGGCGACCAGCCCGTTCATCGCGGCATAGTCGGCAGTGTAGATCAGCGAACGCCCCTGCCTTTGCTGCACGACCAGCCCGGCGTGGCCCAACTGGGACAGATGGAAGGACAGCGATGAGTTGGGTACGCCCAGCGCGTCTGCAAGAACCCCGGCCGCAAGCCCGCCCTCGCCGGCCTGAACCAGCAGCCGGAACGCCGCCAGCCGATGCTCCTGCGCCAGCGCCCCCAAAGCCTTGATTGCGTTTGCGGATTCCACACGTGGCCCTCGAATAATTCGATAATTGTGGAAATATCGAATCTTTCGAAATTTGTCAATAGTGCGTGCCAATGCCAGCAGAAACGGGTTAGGCGGTGGCCCATGAGAATCGACCTTATCCCCGCCGGCGACAATCCGCCCGACAGCATCAACGTCCTGATCGAAGTGCCCATCGGCGGAGAGCCGGTGAAGTATGAGATCGACAAGGCTTCGGGTGCGCTGTTCGTTGACCGCATCCTCCACACGTCGATGCGCTACCCCGCCAATTACGGCTTTGTGCCGCACACACTGGGCGAGGATGGCGATCCGCTCGACGCGCTCGTCATCGCGCGCTCACCCATCGTGCCGGGCGCGGTGATCCGTGTGCGGCCCGTCGGTGTGCTGTTGATGGACGATGATAAGGGCGGCGATGAAAAGCTCATCACCGTGCCGGTGGATACGACCTTCCCCTATTACAGCGAAATCAGCAGCCACGATCAGTTGCCGCCGATCGTCACGCAGCAGATCGAGCATTTTTTCCAGCACTACAAGGATCTGGAACCCGGCAAATGGGCCAAGCTCAAGGGCTGGGGCGATGCGGATACCGCCAAGCGGATTATCGTTGAATGCATCGAACGGGCGAGGAAGGAAGGGCTGTGACGGTGGGGCGCTGAGCCTCAACTCTTTGCGTCGAACAGTGCCAGTTCATATTCGATCGAGCTTTCGACCAGCATTTCCCAGAGTGCCCCAGCCAGCGGTTCGGGAACGCCCTGTGCGCGGGCATGGGCCTTGGCGTTTTCGATCACTTGCGCCTTGCGCGCTTCGTCGCGCACCGTGGCCCGATCCGTCTTGATCCGTGCAGCGGCGGCCATATAGCCGAAGCGTTGGCTGAGCAGCGCCACCAGCTTTTCATCGACCTGATCGACGCCCGCGCGCACATCGATCATGGTTTTGCAATCACCCGGTTCTTCGATCATCGTCCTGCCATTGCCTTGAGGGCGTCGCCGTCGAGGCGCTGCACCGTCCATTCTTCCATCGGCCTTGCCCCGATCGCGCGGTAGAAGGCAAGCGCGGGTTCGTTCCAGTCGAGCACCGACCATTCGAGACGCGCGCAATCGCGCTCCATTGTGAGTTGCGCCAGTCGCGCGAGCAACGCCTTGCCCAATCCGCTGCCCCGCGCTTCGGGTTCGACGAAAAGGTCTTCGAGATAGAGGCCGGGCCGCCCTTCAAAGGTCGAGAAATTGTGGAAGAAAAGCGCAAATCCGCGCGGGGTTCCGTCCAGCTCTCCGATCAGGACTTCGGCCTTCGGGTTCGGCCCGAACAGGTGGGCGCCAAGCATTGCGGGATCGGCGCGCATTTCGTGACGCAGTTTCTCATACTCGGAAAGATCGCAGATGAAGCGGTGGATCAGGTCGAGATCGTCGCGTTTGGCGGGGCGGATTGTGATGGTCATGCGCGCGCCAGCCTTGCCACAAGGCGCGGCCAGAGCAAACCGATCGCGAGCCCCGACATCACCAGCGCCGCCGCGAGCAGCTTCCAGCCAGGCAGCGCCTCCCCGAGGATCAGTGCCGAAGCACCAATCCCGAAAACCGGCACCAGCAGCGCCATCGGCGCAACCGTCGCCGCTGGATGCCGGGCCAGCAACCAGCCCCATACCGCATAGCCGAACATGGTATTACCCACCGACTGCCACAGCACCGCAGCCCATGTCAGCGCATCTGCATTGCGAACGCCGGCCGCCATTGCCGGCCCGCCTTCGAACAGGAAGGAGAGGAGGAAGAGCGGCGGCACGGCAAAGAGGCTCGCCCATACGACATAGGACAGCATGTTGACCGGCCCGGTCGCGCGCGAAACCATGTTGCCGCCTGCCCAGCCCAACGCCGCGACGATGACCAGCGCAAGGCCCAGCGGCGTCGCGCTGCCATCCGCATGGGTTGCGATGACGCCGAGGCCCGCCACCGCAAGCAGGAGTGCCGCGATCTGATAGCCATGAACCCGCTCGCCCGTCAGCCGCATCGAAAGGCCAATGGTGAAGAAGACCTGCACCTGGATCACAAGCGAGGCGAGGCCCGGCGTAATGTCGTGCCGCATAGCGATGAACAGCAGCCCGAACTGCCCGACGCCGATCAGCAGCCCATAGGCCGCCAGATTGCGCAGCGAAACATCCGGTCGCTTGAGGAAAAACGCCAGCGGGAAAAACGCAAAGCTAAAGCGCAACGCCGCAAGCAGCAGAGGCGGCAGGTGCACGAGCGCCGCCTTGATGACCACGAAGTTGCTGCCCCAGACCGCCATCACGGCGACCGCTAGCGCGAGGTGGGTGACGGGCAGCCCGTGGCGTTGAACCCCGCTCATATTGTTGCCGTTTCGACATGTTCAGGCTGCACCTCGGGGCGCTGGCGCGCGGCGATGAGGCATCCGCCCACGATCAGCATTGCACCGAGGAACGTGGTGATCGTCACCGCCTCATCGAAGAAGAACCAGCCGAAGATCGCCGCCCAGACGAAGGCGGTATATTCGACCGGCACCAGCACCTGCGCCTCCGCCCGGGCATAGGCCCATGACAGCAACATCAGCGAAACGATCGCGAGAACGGCGGAACCCAGCAAGGCCGGGGCATGTTCCGTCGCAGGAACCACCGCCAACCACGGCGCGGCCATCAGCATGGTCGCTCCTGCCGTCATGTTCTGGAAAAAGGCAATTTCTACCGGCGAGGCAATCTGCGCCTGTTGCCGCTGGAGGATCAGGTTATAGGCATAGAGCACTGCCGACACGAAGATCGCGCCAATCCCCTGGATGACATCGGGCCGGTAGCTTCCACCGACGCGCCCGGACAGGATCACGCCGACGCCAATCAGGCCAAGCACCGAGGCGAGGATGGCTGTGCGGCCGATCTTCTCACCCAGAATGACCGCCGCCAGATAGAGCGTGATGAGCGGCGCAATGAACGACAATGCAATCGCTTCGGCCAGCGGCACGCGCGCGAGGCCCCAGAAAAAGGCCGTTGCCATGAAGGCGGCGAGCACGCCGCGCAGCACATGGAGCCTGAAGGTCGAGCGCGCCGGCCAGGGCGACCGGCGGATGAGGAAGACCGCTCCGGCGATGATAAACCCCGCCGCCAGTCGCCAGAGCATTGCATTATAGGCTCCGAGGTTGATCGACAGATCCTTCATCAGCACGTCCATCAGCGAGAAGGTCGCGATGCCCAGGGTCGCAATGGCGAAAGGGATGGAAGTGGAGGCCCGACGAGACATGCCAAGCCCTTAGCCGAGGCAATCGCCCGCGCCACCATCAATGTTGATTGTGTTCACCCAAGCATAAGTATTGGCATGGGCGGTAGTGGGTCACTTTGAATTTGGCGTAACGGTCCAGCCCGCAAGCCGAAGCTGGTTTAACACGCACCAAGCAATATAGCCGTCCACATCCTCAGGGCCGGGGTTGCGACGTGCGACATCGATCCCCATCTTGATGGCATCCATGATCGCCTCGTGATCTTCCATATTCGTCATGCCGCCTCCCTCCTCTTATACGGCCCGCGCACCTTGGGAATTACGAGAATTACGGTGACAGTGCACTGAGAATTACGGTGACAGAATTACGGTGACAGTGCACTAATTACGTCCCTCGCCTTGGGCCCGCGCTTAGCAGGTTTTGGATCACGGCCCAACAGAGCGGCAACCCTTTCGAGGAAATCGCTATTGCCAAGCGGGCGTCCAGTGCTTTCAGAGCGACGCAGAGCGTTCGACAAGCCATCAGCAGAACTTGGTAAAGGCGGCGCGCATTGTCAATTTAGTGCACTGTCACCGTAATTCCCTTAATTCTCACCGTAATTCACCGTAATTCCGTAATTCTGTCACCGTAATTCCGAAAGGCGGGGCGGCGCTCTGTTGACACCCAAAAATTACGGTATATCATCACTAGAAGTCAGTAGATTGGGAACTTCTGCCATGAAAATTCGTTCGATGCTGTTGGGGTTCGCTACGTTGTGCCTCGCCACCGTGGCCACATCTGGTCCGGCCGCACCACCAAAGTCGCGCTCACCGTTTTTGGGCAAATGGCTACTGGATTTGAAAAGCATGCCAGTTACCTATGGCACTCCACCGAAGAGCGTAACTTACGAATTTGCTGACGTGGGTCAGGGCAAATGGGAAACCAGAATCAAGATTGTCGATCAGGATGGCAGCATCCGGGAGGTCGTCGTAAGCTATCTCCGGGACGGTCAGGCCAACGCAGGAGTTGGCTACAAGGGCGAGGGTGATAGCGCTGCGGTAAACTCACCGGCGCCCAATGTTTTGGTGATGAGTTTGGCGAAAGACAAAGGACTCGAATCGGTTAGGGTCTATGCTGTGGCTGCAAATGGTCGGGAAATGACCGAATCTGCGGCAGATGTTGATGATCAAGGTGTGCCCTTTGTGCGCAACTTTCGCTATACGCGGATCGGCAGTTAGTAATTGGGGAATTATGCACCTGTCACCGCAATTTCCCACCGCAATTTCCTGTCACCGTAATTTCGTAATTCCAATGTTGATTTTCTGCCCAGAAGCATAAATATCCGAGTCCCGGTCGGTGTGGAGACACTTGCTACCTGATAAGCCGTATGTCGATGCCGATATCCAGTTTGCCCCAGTCCTTGTCAGCAGTCAGAACCACGGATCGTCTCGACATACCAAGCGCCAGGCAGGTCCTATCTCCAAGAGAGAGCCCCAGATGCTTCGTCGGTGTACGCAACTCCGCGACCGGGCGCGCCATGGCAGCATCGAATGGCACAACGTCGATCTCCAGCCTCAAGACAGCGTTGTCAGCCTTCCCTACATCACCGTCGATAGCCATGATACGAACGAGCACCTCCGAAAAGTTGACAGCTGAAATTGCGCTGCCTCGCGCGGAGGCCGCCACAATGTCCGCGCCGGTTTCGTCGAAGATGAGTGCCAGCAATGCTGAAGCGTCAAGAACAATGCTCACTCGCGCGCGGCCTCGCGTCGTCGCTCGGCAATGAGTTCATCTACCATAGAGATGCCGGTGTCTGGCAACATCGCCTTGAACGTCTGCTGCACCTCACGGACAACCTGCGCGTAGGTCTTCAGCACGAGCGTATCGCCTTCGCGTTCGATCACGATTGAATCGCCGTCGTGGAAGCCAAGGGCGCGGCGCAGTTCGGCGGGGATGACAATCTTCCCGCCAGCAATGATCTTTGCATGATAGGTCATACGAAGCCTTTCAGGTTCCAATATCCCTATAGGACCTGAAACCAAGTGAAAAGACCTAACGCAGCACCATTTGGTCGCCGCTGATCCTGACCGAACCGATCTTGCCAAGGAAGGTCTGGCCGAGCAGCGAGACTTCCAGTCCTTGCGGGATGATCGCGGCCCTCATATCCCACCCTTCCTTGCCGCCCAGCCTGACATGGTGGAGTTCGACCATCTTGCCGGTAACGGGGCCCGAAACACCGCGGCCGACCGGTTCAAGCTCCTGATCGTTCCAGCTGAAACCCAGTTTGCGCGCATCGTCCGCGGTCAACGCAATCGCCGTTGCCCCGGTATCAACCAGAAAGCGGATCGTCTGGCCGTTGACTTCAACATCGGCAAAGAAATGGCCGTTGGCATTGCGCGTCAGCACGATGTCCAGCGGTGCTGCAGGAACCGCCACGATCTTGCGCGCGGGTTTGGTCGGCTCAATCAAGGAGGCCTGCTGCGGAGCCGGCGACTGGCCCATAGGCATCAGGAATCCGATCGCTGCCCCGGCGCCGATCACATAGAAGAATGGCTTGAGCGACATCTGCTCAGTTTAGGGCGGATCTGGTTATTGAAATATGAAGCCTGGAAAACGATTTTTTGCCGGCCTAACGGCGCGACGACGCACCAGCCCCGAAGGCGTCGAAATACCCGAAAATATCGTCCTCGCTGCGGCCAGCGGCGTTGCGCCAGCTGGGGGCGTCCTTCTTGTTGAGGATCTGCCCTTCGGATGAAAGAACGAGAACCATTGGTGTGCCCTTGATCTTGCGGATGCCGAAGCGCCGGACAATGTCGATGTTCCGGCCATTGCCCGTCTGCGGCGTGCCGACATCGATAAACACAACTTCATATTTGGTTGCCAACATTGTCTTGAACCGCGGCGTTTCAAACCAGCCCGCGAGTCCCTTGCTATCATGGCACCAGTTCGCCCCCATCGCGAGAATGACGCGCTTGCCGGAGGTGCGGGCGCGGGCGAGCGCAGCATCGACGTCGGCCGGGGCATTGCGGGCGGGGTCATAGGGCATGGCTTCCGGATGGGCGGTCACCACAGATGCCGGAGCATTCGCCGATACATTCGCCGATACACTGGCCGGGCTCGCCAACAACGCCATGACCAGCAACAGCCTCATCTGGACAGGATCGCCCTCGCCTCATGCCCATCATCGACGCTTGTTGCTCCGGCTTCGATCTCCGCCGCCTTGGCCTCAACCAGTTTCACGATATGATCGATCATCCCTTCATCCTGAACGTGGTGGTCGGTGATGCCGGAGAGATAGACCATGTGCTTGCCAGCGCCGCCGCCGGTCAATCCAATATCGGTCTCGCGCGCTTCGCCGGGGCCATTGACGACGCAGCCGAGGACCGAGAGCGAGATCGGCGTGTGGATATGCTGGAGCCGTTCCTCAAGCGTCTGGACCGTGCGGATCACGTCAAAGCCCTGCCGCGCGCAGGACGGGCACGAAACGACACGGACCCCGCGCGAGCGGATGCCCAGCGATTTCAGGATTTCGTAGCCGACACGGACTTCCTCCTCGGGCTCGGCGGAAAGCGAGACGCGGATCGTATCGCCGATCCCGGCCCAGAGGAGCGCGCCGATACCGATGGCGCTCTTGACGGTGCCTCCGCGCTGCCCGCCCGCCTCTGTGATGCCGAGGTGCAGCGGGCAATCGACCGCATCGGCGAGTTGCTGATAGGCCGCGACGGCAAGGAAATGGTCGCTCGCCTTCACCGCAACCTTGTATTCGTGGAAATCATGATCCTGAAGCAGCTTGATATGGTCGAGCGCGCTTTCGACCAGCGCTTCGGGGCAAGGCTCGCCATATTTCTCAAGCAGGTCTTTTTCGAGGCTGCCGCCGTTCACGCCGATACGGATAGAGCAACCATTGGCCTTGGCCGCATTCACCACTTCCTTCACCCGTTCGGCAGACCCGATATTGCCGGGATTGATCCTGAGGCACGCCGCTCCCGCATCCGCCGCCTCGAGCGCACGTTTGTAGTGGAAGTGGATGTCGGCCACGATCGGCACGCGCGATGCGCGGACGATCTGCTTGAGCGCCGCGGTCGATTCCACATCGGGACAGGAGACGCGAATAATATCGACACCCGCATCCTCGCAGCGACGAATCTGGTCGATCGTCGCCTTGGGGTCTGACGTCAGCGTATTGGTCATAGTCTGGACGCTGATGGGGGCGTCACCGCCGACAGGGACATTTCCCACCATGATCTGGCGGGATGTGCGGCGCGCAATATCGCGCCAGGGACGAATGGAGGACATGGGCCGAGCTTATAGGCCCGGTGCTAGCGCAGCCGCAATCCCATCAGATATTCCTCGTCGCGGTGATCGCCGACCATGAAGATCGTATCGCCGACCTTCTCGAAGCCGTGACGGGCATAGAAGCGCTGGGCACCGTGATTTCCGCTCCAGACGCTCAGGATGACATCATCGAACCCCCGCGGCCGGGCCTCGTCCAGCGCCCATGCCATAAGCGCCGCCCCAATCCCGCCGCCCGTCTCGCTTCCGCACAGGTAAAGCTGTTTGAGTTCCATCGCCCGCCGCCCACGGCTGTCGTAATCGAGCCTGGCATCGAACCCGATCTTGCAATAGCCGATCATCCGCCCGTCGCGCTCCGCAATGCGGAACAGCCGCTCCGGGCTTGTAAGTTCGGCCTCGACCACCGGCCGGGAATAGGCCTGTTCGAGGAAGCGGCTGAGATTGTCCGCGCTGTAAAGATACCCGAACGCATCGACGAAACTCGTGCGCCCCAGTTCGGCAAGCGCGGCGACGTCCTGGCGCGTGGCGGGGCGATAGGCGATCATTGTGCACGCCTCTTGCACATGCAATACGCCCGTGTCACGCCCCCCCAAGAGGGGCCCAACGATTTGGAAGTATCCGCTCCGTGAAACCTGTACGACTCAAACCCGTCCTCGCTTTGGCGCTGCTGGTGACGGCAATGCCCAGCCCGGCCCATGCCAAAAGCGAAAAGACCTGGGACACGGCGAGCAGCATTGGCGCCTATGGCCTCACGGCCGTTGCCATCGGCCTCCCGCTTGTCAGGAACGACACCAACGGTGCCTTGCAGGCGGCAGGATCCTTTGCCGCAGCCCAACTGGTAACCTTCGGATTGAAGGAAGCGTTTCCCGAGTTGCGCCCCGATGGCAGTGATCGCAAGAGCTTCCCTTCCGGCCATACCAGCACGGCCTTTGCAGCCGCCTCCAGCCTGTTCAACCGGCAGGGGCAATCTGTCGGCATCCCGGCGCTGGCAGTGGCAACATTTGTCGGCGTGGCGCGCGTCCAGGCGGACAAGCATCACTGGTATGACGTGGTAGTGGGGGCCGCCATAGGCAGCGCATCGGGGTTCCTCATCACGCGCGACCGGCCCGATCGGGCGGCAATGATCGTCCCCTGGGGTGACAGCAAGGGTGGCGGCGTCGCGCTGGCCATGCGGTTCTAGGCCGTGCCGCCGCAACTGCCGGAATGGTCTATCGTCATTCACGGCGGCGCAGGCTCGATGGATCGGGCCAGCCTCGGGCCAGAGCAGGACAGGCTGGCACGCGAAGGACTTGGGCGCGCGCTCGATGCGGGAGCGGCCATCCTCGATCGCGGTGGAAGCGCGCTGGACGCCGTTGAGGCCGCAGTCCGTGTGCTCGAAGACGATCCAGCCTTCAATGCCGGGCGCGGCTCGGTATTCACTGCCGAAGGACGCGTCGAATGCGATGCGGCGATCATGTCCGGAAGCGACCGGTTGGCAGGCGCGGTGGCCGGGGTGCGCTCCACCCGCAATCCGATCACGCTCGCCCGCGCTGTCATGGAACAGAGCCCGCATGTCTTCCTCGCGGGATCGGGCGCGGATGCGTTCGGGCGCGCGCATGGCATAGAGGCCGCAGCACCCGAATGGTTCGAGACGCCGGAGCGTCGCCGCCAGCTTGATGAAATCCTCGCCAATCCGGATGCCCCTTTCGATATGGGGATGAAATATGGCACGGTTGGCGCCGTCGCGCGCGACCGGAACGGCCGTGTTGCGTCGGCCACCTCGACAGGCGGGCTGACCGGCAAGAAATGGGGGCGCGTCGGCGATTCGCCCCTGATCGGCGCCGGGACCTATGCCGATGACAGGGCGGGCGCCATTTCCTGCACGGGCGCAGGCGAGTTCTTCATCCGCCTCGGTGTCGCGCATGAAATTGCCGCGCGTGTCCGGCTGCGGGGAGATGACATGCAGGCGGCGGCCGACGCGCTGATCGCCGAATTGACCGGCATCGGCGGCAAGGGCGGCGTTATCATTGCGTCCGCTGGCGGGGCTGGCGGATGGGCTTTCAACACGCCGGGCATGTATCGTGGCCTGGCGGACGCATCAGGCGCCGCGACGATCGCCATCTATCGCGACGAATAGGGCTATTTTCCCCAGCGCCAGCGCCAGCCGCCCTTCGTCTTGCGCCATGTGACCAGCAGGAACACGGCGCTCACCGTGCCCAGAATGATCCACCAGGCGGCCGGGGACGGGCCGGCATCGGGATCGAACCAGAGAACCATGCCGGCAACGAACAGCAGATAAAGGCCGACGAACACCCAGCCCTCGATCGTATCGGGCGTCGCACCGATGCCGAAGCGGCGCTGACGGAACCAGGGCTTTTCATCGAACAGCATGTGAATCATGTCTTACTCCTTCGGCGGCCGCCCACGCTTTGGCGTCTCGCTGATTGCGACCTTCACGCCGCGCCGTGCAAGCGCCTCGCGTAACAGCACTTCGACCTGCGCGTTGACGCTCCTGAAATCGCCCGCCGCCGCACGCTCGATCGCCGCATGGAGCGCGGGATCGAGGCGCAGCGGAAACGCCTTTTTGGAAACGCCGGACACCGCAAACCCTATTGGTAGAGCGAACCAGCGTTCACGACCGGCTGGGTCTCTCGTTCCCCGCAAAGCACAACCATCAGGTTCGAAACCATCGCCGCCTTGCGCTCATCATCAAGCTCGACAACCTTCTTTTCCGATAGCATGGTCAACGCCATTTCGACCATGCCGACCGCGCCTTCAACGAGCTTCCGCCGAGCGCTGATCACGGCTTCGGCCTGTTGTCGCCGCAACATCGCGCCAGCTATTTCGGGCGCATAGGCAAGATGGGTCAACCCGCATTCGTCAACGGTAATCCCCGCAACCTTGAGGCGCGCAATCAGCTCGGTGCGCAGTTCGCCGCCAATCTGGTCATGATTGCCGCGCAAGGTCACTTCCTGGTGCTCGATATCGTCATAGGGATAGCGCGATCCGATCGCACGGACGGCTGCCTCGATCTGCGCCATGACAAAGGCCTTGTAGTCATCGACATCGAACAGCGCCTGCGCCGTATCAGTCACGCGCCAGACGACTTGTGCCGCAATTTCGATCGGGTTTCCCCGCAAATCGTTGATCTTGATCTTGTCGGAAATGACGTTGTTGGACCGGACCGACATCTTGGTCTTGCCCATCCATGGCCAGACCCAGCGCAGTCCTTCCGAGCGGTCCGTGCCGCGATAGGAGCCGAACAGCATGATTGCGGCCGCCTGGTTCGGCTGGATCATGTAGAAGCCGCACAGGCCAAGGACGGCAAAGAAGACCGCAAGAACCGCCCCGGGCATTGCAACGAGCCCGACCTGTTCGCTTGCAAGCCGGACGATGGCCCAGAGTCCGAAGCCCAACAGGGCCAGGGAAACGATCAGGATCAGATAGCCATTGAATGCAGTTGCGGGCCGTTCGCTACTCGAATTCAGGTTCCCGCTGTTGGTTGCGTCAGTCATACATGCCTCCTAATGATGATATCATATTTATATCGTGTTTGCTTTCTTGGCAAGTGACCCCGGACACGCGATATTGCCGGTTTGGACGAGCGGAGAAATATCATGGAAATTCGCGGAAAACTTGCACTGGTGACGGGTGGCACAGATGGCATCGGATTGTGGATCGCGCGCATCCTGAAACAGAAAGGCGCAACGGTGATTGTCTGTGGGCGGCGGACTGATCTGCTCGAGTCGGCCAAGGGGGAAGGGTTCGAGGCGATCCAGGCCGATCTTTCTTCCAAGGCTGGCGTGACCGCGCTGGCCGACCAGTTGAAGGCTCGCCCGCTGGATATCGTCATCAACAATGCGGGTGCAGGAACCGATTATGACCTGGCCCTTCCCATCGACCTCGGTGCAACCGACCGGACGATCTTCCTCAATCTCAACACGCCGATCCATCTGGCCGCGCTTCTTATCCCGCAACTGAAAGCGCGACCTTCGGCGGCGTTCGTCAATGTCACATCGGGACTTGCCATCGCCCCTCGCGCAGGCGGGCCGGTCTATTGCGCGACCAAGGCGGGCTTGCGCAGCTTCACCAAGACCATCCGCCACCAGTTGCGCGGAACCAATGTGAACGTGATCGAAGCCCTCCCTCCCGTCGTCGAGACAGCCCTGACCCAAGGACGGGACGGCAAGAAGATGAGTGCTGAAGCCTGTGCCGCCCAGATCGTTGCCGCCATCGAGCACGACCGGAAAGAGGCCAATGTGGGCCTGGTGAAAGTGCTGAAGCTCGTCCATTCGATCTCGCCCCGGCTGGCCGAGGCGATCATGATCCGGTTTTAGGATAGCAGCAAAGAAAGATGCTCTCTATCCGCTTCCAGCGCACAAAGGGCTTCAACCGCAGCCGATCCCGCACTATGCGCGGGTGATGCTGACGATTGAACAAGCGAAGGATCGGGCCGCCGACCTGGTGACGCGCGCGATGAAGGCAGGCGCGGATGCCTGTGATGTAATCTATGCGGGCAACGCATCGACGCAGGTGCAGATGCGTCTGGGCGCGCTGGAGGATGTCGAGCGCTCCGAGGGCGAAGAGATCGGCCTGCGGGTCTTTGTCGGCAAGCAATCGGCAAGCACTTCGTCGTCCGACCTATCGGTGGCGGCGCTCGCGGCCCTTGCCGGACGTGCAGTGGCGATGGCGCGCGAAGCTCCCGAAGACGCCTTTGCCGGACTTGCCCCCGAAGAGATGCTGGTGCGCGATGCACTGCCCCGGCTCGACCTGCATGACGATACCGAAATCTCGCCTCAGACCCTGCGCGAGCGCGCCCTGGCGGCGGAAGATGCGGCGCGCGCCGTAGCGGGCGTCGCCAACAGCGAAGGGGCTGGTGCCAGCACGTCGCAAGCCGTCATGGGCCTGGCGACGAGTCATGGCTTTGCCGCCAGCTATTCGGGGAGCAGCCATGGCGTTTCGTCGAGCGTCATAGCGGGCGAAGGTGGCGGGATGCAGCGCGACTACGCCCATCATACCGCGCGCCATGCCGCTGATCTTGATAGTGCAGAAGCCATTGGCCGCGCGGCCGGCGAACGCGCGGTAGCACGGCTCAGTCCGATCAAACTCAAGAGCGGGCCGATGCCTGTGATATTCGATCCTCGCGTCGGCAATTCCCTGCTCGGCCATCTCGCGGGCGCGATCACGGGTGCGGCCATCGCCCGCAAGACCAGTTTCCTTCTCGAAAAGCTGGGACAACGGATCTTCGCCGAAGGCGTTAACGTGATCGACAATCCTCTGCGTCCGCGCGGACTTCGCTCACGGCCCTTTGACGGCGAAGGCCTTGCAACGCGCGAAACCGGGATCATCAGGGACGGCGTCCTGACCGGCTGGCTGGTTGAGAGCGCGTCTGGCCGGCAGTTGGGGCTCGCCCCCACCGGCCATGCCACACGCGGAGGCGGAGGCGCGCCGGGGGCCGGCACGACCAACCTCCACATGGTGGCCGGACAAATGACTCCGGCCGCACTGATGGCCGACATCAAATATGGCATCTATGTCAACGAACTGATCGGCATGGGCGTCAATGGCCTGACCGGCGATTATAGCCGGGGGGCATCGGGTTTCCTGATCGTCGATGGCGAGATAGCCGGGCCGGTTGCGGAGGTGACGATTGCGGGCAACCTCAACGACATGTTTGCCACCCTGATCCCCGCGAACGACCTGCACTTTCGCTATGCGACCAATGTGCCGACGCTGCGTATCGACGGAATGACGCTGGCGGGTGACTGATACGCTCCTCGACGCCGTCAGCGCGGTTGCGCGTGAGGCCGGGGCGCTGGCGATGAACCATTGGCGCGGCGATTTCTCGCAATGGGAAAAATCTCCTGGCAATCCAGTCAGCGAAGTTGACCTCGCGGTTGACCTGTTTCTCCAGAAGCGGCTGGCCGAACTGGATTCTGATGCGGGTTGGCTGTCCGAGGAAACCGCCGACAGCGCCGAACGCCTGCTCCTGCCGCGCGTCTGGGTGGTCGATCCGATCGACGGGACGCGCGATTTCGTGCGCGGGCGGCGCGGCTGGGCGGTTTCGATTGCGCTGGTCGAGGGCGGACGCCCGCTGCTGGGTGTGCTCGACGCCCCGGCGCGCGGCGAGCATTGGAGAGCAGCAGCTGGGAATGGGGCGACACGGAACGGAGTGTTGATTAGTCCTAGCTTGCGCACGACACTTGCTGGTGCGCGCGTCCCCGCCGACATGATGCCCAAGGTCGATAGCGACTTGGTCATGGTCGATAAGCCCAACTCGATCGCGCTGCGCATGGCGATGGTCGCGGCGGGTGAGGCCGACCTCGTCGCAACGCTGCGCTGGGGCTTTGAATGGGATATCGCCGCCGCCGCGCTGATCGCCGAAGAAGCGGCGGCAACCGTGACCGATGCGCGCGGGAATACGTTACTCTACAACTCTACCCGAGGCGATGCATTTGGCGTACTGGTTGCCTGCCCGGGCATTCATGCTGCAGCCGTCGCGCGTCTCTCTGACCGGGCCAACCTAGCCTTCACACGATGAGTGATCCGACCACGATTGGCCGCCTTTACGGACGGCGGCAGGGGCACAAGCTGCGAGTGGGACAGGCCGAACTGGTCGAGGACCTGCTGCCCCGGATCAGTGTGCCCGAAGGGCCGCTCGATGCGCAGATATTGTTCGGCGACGATCGTCCTTTGCAACTCGAGATCGGCTTCGGGGCAGGCGAGCATCTGGCGGGACAAGCGAAGATGCGGCCCGATCATGGGTTCATCGGCTGCGAGCCCTTCATCAATGGTGTGGTCGGCGCGCTGCAGCATGTGCAGGCCGAAGGGCTCGACAATGTCCGCCTCCATATGGGTGATGCGCTCGACGTGTTGGCGCGGCTGCCCGATGCCTCGCTCGAGCGGGTCTATCTCCTCCACCCCGACCCGTGGCCCAAAGCGCGTCATGCCAAGCGGCGCTTCATGAACCCCGGCCCGCTCGACCGGATCGCGGCCAAGCTGAAACCCGGCGGCGAGTTCCGCTTCGGCACCGATCACCCCGTCTATCTGCGCTGGGCACTGATGCAAATGAACCGGCGCGCCGATTTCGCCTGGCAGATTTCGGACGCGAACGATTTCCTGACCCGTCCTGCCGACTGGCCCGAAACCCGCTACGAACGCAAGGCCCGGCGGCTGGGCCATGAGGTGTGGTATTTCCGTTATTTGCGCGTGTGAGGCGTCAGCTTCAACAGCCGACCCGTTTCACCGTCCTCGCTGTCTTCGAGCAACCAGATTGCGCCGTCGGGCCCCTGTTCGACTTCACGGATACGGTTCTGCATCGGCCATTGATCGGCCTTTACCGCCTTCTCTCCGTCGAGGTCGATGCGGACCAGCGCTTCACCTCCCAACGCACCGATAAAGGCGTCGCCCTGCCACGCCGGGAATGCCTTGCCTGAATAGATCATCAGGCTGCCGGGGGAAATTGACGGATTCCACCAGACCTTGGGCGCCTGATACCCGTCTCCCGGCTTATGGTCGGGAATGTCCCGCCCGTCATAGTGCGTCCCGTTCGAGGCGCGCGGCCAGCCATAATTGGCGCTGCGCACGACAAGATTGACCTCATCCCCGCCGCTTGGGCCCATTTCGATTTCCCAAAGCCGGCCTGCTCCGTCAAAGGCAATGCCAAGCGGATTGCGGTGCCCAAGGCTCCAGATTTGCGCGCGCAGCCGCCCCTGATCGTACCAGGGATTGTCCGAAGGGACCATTCCCGAATCCGTCAGCCGCACGATCTTGCCGAGATTCATGTCCGGATTTTGCGCGGGATCGAATTTTTGCCGCTCTCCGCTCGAGATATAGAGCATGCCGTCGGGCCCGAACACCAGCCGATGACCGAAATGCCCGTTGCCGGAGACCTTGGGTTCCTGCCGCCAGATGACTTGCAAACCTTCCAGACGCGCACCTGCTAAGTCCTCCACCAGCTTGGCGCGACCGACGGCAGCACCTTTGCCACCCTGGCCTGCTTCGATCCAGCTCAGATAGACAAGGCGGTTGTTCGCGAAATCGGGATGAAGAATGACATCCCCCATTCCGCCCTGCCCGCCATAGACAGGCTGTGGCCCGCCCGTGACCGGCTGGACAGCCTGACCCTCGCGCCAGAGCTTGATCGGGCCACGCTTCTCCGTGACCAGAGCGCGGCCGTCGGGGAGGAACGTCATTGCCCAGGGCTCAATGAACTTCGCAACTTCGGTAATGGCAAAGGGCAGCGCCGCAAATGCTGGCTTGTCGCCAGACCCACATGCAACAAGCGCGATGGGGATGAGCAAACCGATTGAACGCAACATTGCCGCCTCCGCCAAAGGAAGCGGAAACCTAGCGATGTCAGGCGTGTTCCGCCAGCGCAATAAAGGACTGGCGGACGCAGTTTCGTCCACCGCGTTTTGCTTCGTAAAGCGCTTCATCCGCCGCAATGTAGAGAAGGCGCCAGTCTTTTTCGTCGGCGATCATGCCTTCGGATACGCCAGCGCTGATCGTGACCGGCGGGCCACCATTGAGCGAAGGCCGGGCAACCGCCTTGCAAAGCGTCTTCGCCAACCCCTTGGGCGCTGTCGCCTCAACCAGAACCGCGAACTCCTCACCGCCGATCCTGCCGACCAGCGCATTGTTCGGCGCGGCCTTGACCAAGGCGTCTGCAACCGCACGAATCACCTGATCGCCGACATCATGCCCAAAACCGTCATTGATCGCCTTGAACCGGTCGATATCGGTCAGGATCAGGCGTTTGCGATGCTCTCCTTCGCGGGCACGTTCGAGAAACGCGCGGCGGTTGAACAGGCCTGACAGGGGATCGGTTTCGGCGAGGATCGTTAGGGCTTGTTCGCGCCCGTGCGCCTCATCGCGCTCGCGCCGCATCCAGCGCAACCGCCAGCCAATACCCAATGCCGAAATGACCGATTCAAAACCAAGGACAATAAACAGCCCCAGGTCGAACAGGCCGGAATGGGCAGTGACGACGTTCATGGCCCATAGTGCCCGGACGATTGTGAAGATGAAGGGCATCGTCCAGCCCAGCATCACAACGCGGACGACATGGCTGCGGCTGCGCAAGGAGTATATGCTGAGAGCGAAAAGGGCACACACAATCAGGATCACCGAGCAATAAAAAATGCGATCTGCGAGTTGCCACTGCCATTCCACATCGATCGTGCGCAGAGCGGTCACCGTGAGCGGAACGCATGACGCGACCATCAGCCAGCGTGAAATGCGACGCGGAATAGCGCCCGGCTCAAGGAAGTTCAGCAAGAACGCCGGGGCGGCGATCATATTGAGGGCGATCGCGAGATTGTTCAGGCGCACCTGGCCGAAACTGTCGAGCCCGGGAATGAGCAGGAAAACCCCGCCCGACCAGGTAAATGCAAATAGCAGGATCGAGGCGGAAAACAGGCAATAATAAAGCTGGAACGAGTGCCGCATCGCCGCAAAAAGCACAATGTTGAACAGCAGCATGCCTCCGATCATGCCGAAATAGAGGCCGTAGAACATGTGGTAGTTTGCGCTCTTGCGCGCCAGCCCGGACGCGGTGTCGACGCCCGCACGTGGAGCAACGCCGCGCACGTTCTGGAGCCCCTCAACCCGCACAAGAATGGCGGTAACGGGCGACGCGCGGGGAGGCAGGTCGAAAACCACATCCGCGCTGGAAAAAATCTGGCGCGATTCGGGCCGGCTGGTGGGGGATTTCAGGATAATGCCGTCGGCGTAAACAGCGTACACGTTCTGCGCCCGTTCGCGTCCGTAAGCCGTACGAAAGCGCCATGGATCGTTCGAATTGTGGGAAAGATCGACGTCCTGGAAAACGGCCCAATTGGCCAAGCCTTCGACATAGGCGCGGCGATCGGTACAGTTATAGTCCGCCTTGCGCGCAAGCACTTGCGACGGCGTCGTCTCGGCTGGCGCCGCAATGACACAGGGATTGTGCAAGTCGATCGTCACAGGCGTGGCAGACGCCAGACCGGGCAGCGCTGCAACCAGCAACGCCGCCATCATCGCCAAAATGGCCGGCAGAAAAATGCGCCGTTTCAAATGCTCCGTACCAGGTTGATTTGACCGATTCCGGCCTATCAGGGATTGGTTACCAGCCCGTTGACGAAAGTGCGGGCTTGCCTGCCGGGCGAAGTCTCGCTAGACGGCCTGTGTTTCTCGACATCGGCAACTTTGACGAGGCTGGAGCCACCCGGTTCCGGCGCCAAAACCCTATGTCTCATCGAACGGGAGCAGCAATGGCGGATATCGCCGCACTGACCAGACTGATCGAACCCCACGCCACCGCGATGGGGCTTTCGCTGGTGCGTGTGGCGATGTTTGGCGGGAAGAGCGATCCGACTCTGCAGGTGATGGCCGAACGGCCCGAAACGCGGCAGCTTGTGATTGAGGATTGCGCGGAACTGTCGCGGCGCATTTCGGACACACTCGATGAAGCCGACCCGATCGAGGAAGCCTATCGCCTCGAAGTCAGCTCGCCGGGCATAGACCGCCCACTGACCCGCATTTCGGATTTCAGCGACTGGGCCGGGTTCGATGCGCGGATGAAGCTGACCGAGGACCTTCACGGCCGCAAGCAGGTCGATGGCCGTCTGGGCGGGCTTGAGGGTGAAAACATCGTCATCACCACGCCCAAGACGCGCGAGACGCTTCACATTCCCTTCACCAGCATCGCCAGCGCAAAGCTCGTTCTGACCGACGCCCTGATAAAAGCAACGGCACCGCTTTCCACTGCGGGTGCCGACACGATTTCACAAGAGAGGTAGTTTTCATGTCCAGTCCGATTTCCGCCAACAAGGCCGAATTGCTTGCGATCGCAGACTCGGTCGCGCGCGAAAAGCTCATCGACAAGGCCATCGTCCTTGAAGCGATGGAAGATGCGATCCAGCGCGCCGCTCGCGCCCGTTATGGCGCCGAGAACGACATCCGCGCCAAGATCGATGCCTCTAGCGGTGACATGCGCTTGTGGCGCGTCGTCGAAGTGGTCGAGCAGGTCGATGACTATTTCAAGCAAGTGAATTTGAAAGACGCCGAAAAGCTCCAGCCCGGTGCAACGATGGGCGATTTCATCGTCGATCCGCTGCCTCCGATCGAGTTCGGCCGCATCGCCGCGCAAGCTGCCAAGCAGGTCATCTTCCAGAAGGTCCGCGATGCAGAGCGCGAGCGCCAATATGAAGAGTTCAAGGATCGCGCGGGTGAAATCATCACCGGCGTGGTCAAGCGTGTTGAGTTCGGCCATGTCGTCGTCGATCTGGGCCGGGCCGAAGGCGTTATCCGCCGCGATGCGCAGATCCCGCGCGAAGTGGCCCGTGTTGGCGACCGTGTCCGTTCGCTGATCCTGCGGGTCATCCGCGAAAATCGTGGGCCACAGATTTTCCTTTCCCGCGCCCACCCCGACTTCATGAAGAAGCTGTTCGCGCAGGAAGTCCCCGAAATCTATGACGGCGTGATCGAGATCAAGGCCGCTGCCCGCGATCCGGGCAGCCGTGCCAAGATCGGCGTCATCAGCCGCGACAGCTCTATCGACCCGGTTGGCGCCTGTGTCGGCATGAAGGGTAGCCGGGTGCAGGCCGTCGTCCAGGAAATGCAGGGCGAAAAGATCGACATCATCCCGTGGTCGGAAGACACAGCGACCTTCGTCGTCAACGCGCTCCAGCCCGCCACGGTCAGCCGCGTGGTGATCGATGAGGAAGAGAACCGGATTGAGGTGGTGGTGCCCGATGACCAGCTTTCACTGGCGATTGGCCGTCGTGGCCAGAATGTCCGCCTTGCCTCGCAGCTCACCAATTCGGCCATAGACATCATGACCGAAACCGATGCGAGCGAGAAGCGTCAGCGCGAATTCGTCGAAAATTCGGAGATGTTCCAGAAGGAACTCGACGTCGATGAGACTCTGGCCCAACTTCTCGTCGCCGAAGGCTTTGGTGCGCTTGAGGAAGTCGCTTATGTCGCGCCGGAGGAATTTGCCGGCATCGAAGGCTTTGATGAGGAACTCGCCGCCGAGCTCCAGAGCCGCGCGCAGGAAGCGCTGGAACGCCGGGAAGAAGCCAATCGCGCCACACGTCGAGAACTGGGCGTCGAGGATGCCATTGCCGAAATGCCGCATCTCAACGAAGCGATGCTCGTCACGCTTGGCAAGGCCGGGATCAAGACGCTCGACGACCTCGCCGATCTGGCGACCGACGAACTGATCCAGAAAAAGCGCGTCGATCCGCGTCGCAAATCCACTGCACCGGAACCAAAGGGCGGCGTACTTTCGGATTACAACCTGACTGAAGAACAAGGCAACGAGATCATCATGGCTGCGCGCGCGCACTGGTTCGAAGAAGAGGGAGACGCGGATGCGGTCACCTCAGCATGAGCCGGCCAACGAACCCGAACGCCGCTGCATAATCAGCGGCGATCGAGCACCGAAGGGCGGGCTGATCCGGCTCGCCCTTGGTCCCGATGGCCAAGTGGCACCCGACGTCCGTGCGCGGGCACCCGGGCGCGGAGCATGGATCGGCGTTGACCGGGCTGCGTTCGAAGCCGCTATGGCCAAGGGCAAGCTCAAAGGCGTTCTGATACGCGCTTTCAAGACCGGCGAGGTTATCGTGCCCGACGATCTGGCAGCACGAACCGAAGCTGCGCTCGAACGGGCCGCGCTCGATCGGCTGGGGCTTGAAGCGCGCGCAGGCTCGCTCCTGACCGGCTCGGATCGGATATCGGAGGCGGCCCGCAAGGGTCAGGTCTTGCTCCTCCTCCACGCCAGCGATGCGGGCGAGGATGGCAACCGCAAACTCGATCAGGCATGGCGGGTGGGTTCGGACGCCGAAGGTTCCGCGCAGACGGGCTTGGTTCTGGGCATCGATCGCACTATGTTGTCGCAAGCGCTAGGGCGGGAAAATGTGGTTCATATCGCAGTGACGGATCGGGCGGCCGCCGCCCGGGTGAGCACTGCACTGGGCCGTTGGCAAAGATTTATCGGACGTGACTTGGGCACTTTGCCTTGCGAAACGGTTTCGCAAGGTTCATCGGGCTGCGGCGCGGATCAGGATTGAAGGGTAGTTGGGTTACTAAATGAGCGAAACCGAAAAACCGAAACTGGGCATGCGCGCACCGCTGGGAATCAAGCGGACGGTCGAGACTGGCCAGGTGAAGCAGAGCTTCAGCCACGGGCGACAGAATACTGTCGTCGTCGAGGTGAAGCGTCGCCGTATTCTGGGTAAGCCAGGCGAGGCCGAAGCGGCACCAGTGGTCGAAACCAAGGTCGAGGTTGCGCCCCCGCCACCTCCTCCACCCCCAGCCCCCAAAGCCCCGGCGGAACCCCAGTTTTCGCGTCAGGAAATCCAGGCGAAACTTCTGCGTGAGGCCGAAGAGGCCCGCATGGCAGCGCTTCAGGGCGCGCGTCGCCGTGAGGATCAGGCCAAGCAGGCGACGACCGGCGAAGAAAAGCGCCGGGCTGAAGAAAACCGCAAAGCCGAGGAAGCGGCCGTCGAGGCCGCGCGCCTTGCGATCGAAGAAGAAGCCCGCCAGGCCGCCCTTGCCGCAGAACGCGAAGCCAATGCGCCGGTTCCCACGCCGACAACGCCAGCGGCTGCTGAAGAGGATGATCGCCCGCGCCGTCATGGCAGCGCCGTGCCGCCGCGGCGCGAGCCCGAGCGTCCATCACGCGGACGTGGCGGCGATGATCGCCGCCAGTCGGGCAAGCTGACCGTCAGCCGTGCGCTCGACGATGGCGAAGGCGCTCGCGCCCGCTCGCTCGCGGCCTTGAAGCGCGCGCGCGAAAAGGAAAAGCGCAGCCACATGCAGGGCGGGCCTTCCGTCAAGCAGATCCGCGATGTGAGTGTGCCTGAATCGATCACGGTGCAGGAACTCGCCAACCGCATGGCCGAACGCGGTGCCGATCTTGTGAAGGCGCTGTTCAAGATGGGCATGCCCGTCACGCTGACCCAGACCATAGACCAGGATACCGCCGAATTGTTGGTAACCGAATTCGGCCATAACATTACCCGCGTGTCCGATGCGGATATCGACATCGCGCATGACGAGGATGTCGATGCGACCGAAACGCTCCAGAGCCGTCCACCGGTCGTGGCCATCATGGGCCATGTCGATCATGGCAAGACTTCGCTGCTCGATGCCTTGCGCGGCACTGACGTTGTGGCGGGCGAGGCCGGTGGCATCACCCAGCATATCGGCGCCTATCAGTTGACGATGAAGGACAAGTCGAAGATCACTTTCCTCGACACCCCGGGCCATGAAGCCTTCACCGAAATGCGTGCGCGCGGCGCGAACGTGACGGATGTGGTCGTGATCGTCGTCGCAGCCGATGACGGCCCCAAGCCGCAAACGGTCGAGGCGATCAACCATGTGAAGGCCGCTGGCGTTCCCATGATCATCGCCATCACCAAGACCGACAAGCACGAGGCCGACGCGCAAAAGGTGCGTGAGCAACTCCTGCAATATGAAGTCATCGTTGAATCGCTGTCGGGCGATGTGCAGGAAGTCGAAGTTTCGGCGAAGGAGAAGAAGGGCCTCGATACGCTGATCGAGAAAATCCAGCTTCAAGCCGAACTGTCCGAACTGCGCGCCAACCCGGATCGCCCCGCCGAAGGCAAGGTCATAGAGGCCAAGCTCGACAAGGGTCGCGGCCCGGTTGCCACTGTCCTCGTGCAGCGCGGTACGCTCAAGATCGGTGACATTTTTGTCGTCGGCGCGGAAAGCGGCCGCGTCCGCGCAATGGTCAACGACAAAGGGCAGCAGGTTACCGAAGCCGGGCCATCATTGCCTGTCGAAGTGCTGGGCTTGAGCGGCGTCCCGTCGGCTGGCGACACGCTCTCGGTGGTCGATAGCGAAGCCCGCGCGCGCGAAGTTGCAACCTATCGTGCGGGCGAAGCCACCAAGAAGCGGACGGGTACTGGCCCCGCCAGCCTTGAATCGATGTTCTCTGCGCTCAAGGAAAAGCAGGTTCAGGAATATCCGTTGGTCATCAAGGGCGATGTGCAAGGCACCGTCGAAGCGATCGTCAGCAGCCTCGCCAAGATTCCCGATCAGGATATTCGCGCCCGTGTGCTGCATTCGGGCGTTGGCGGCGTTACCGAAAGCGATGTGACGCTGGCCCGTGCTTCGGGCGCGCCGATCATCGGCTTTAACGTCCGGGCCAACGCCAAGGCTCGGGAGATTGCCGAAAGAAGCGGCGTCGCACTCAAATATTATGACGTGATCTACGACCTGCTCGACGATATCCGCGCCGGAATGGCGGGTCAGCTTGGCCCCGAATATTTCGAAACGGTCGTTGGTCGCGCCGAAATCCGCGAAGTCTTCCCGGCTGGAAAGCATGGCAAGGCAGCGGGGCTTCTGGTTACCGAAGGCTATATCAAGAAGGCGCTGCGTGCCCGCGTCACCCGCGACGATGTCATTATCTATACCGGGTCGATCGCCTCGCTCAGACGCTTCAAGGACGATGTGCCCGAAGTGCGGGCCGGGCTCGAATGCGGCGTCACGCTTGAAGCCACCACGGACATCAAGGCGGGCGACTTCCTCGAAACCTTCGAGGTTGAGGAGCGCGAACGGACGCTGTGAGTTCGCAAGCCACCGAAACCCGCTCTGTCCGCCTGTTGCGCGTGGGGGAACAGGTTCGCCATGTGCTGTCCGAAATCCTGATGCGCGGCGAAGTGCATGACGATGTGCTGACCAAGCATCCGGTTTCGATCACCGAGGTTCGTATGTCTCCCGACCTGCGCCACGCGACGGTGTTCGTGAAGCCGTTGCTGGGCGAAAATGAGGACGCGGTCATCAAGGCGCTGCGCACCAACACCGCCTATCTCCAGCGCGAGGTGGCCGCGCGGGTGCAGCAGAAATATGCGGCGAAGCTGAAGTTTCTGGCGGATGAGAGCTTCGACGAAGGCACGCATATCGACACGCTGCTGCGGGCTCCCAAGGTGGCACAGGATCTTGGCGAGATCGACTGATGGCCAAACTCTATTTCTACTATGCGTCGATGAACGCGGGCAAATCGACGACGCTGCTTCAGTCCAGTTTCAACTATCAGGAACGCGGGATGGAGACGATGCTGTGGACGGCGGCGCTCGATGATCGCTACGACACCGGCGTCATCACCTCGCGGATCGGATTGCAGGCCGAGGCCGACAGGTTCGATCCCGAAACGGATTTGCGACGCGAGATTGAAAGCGAGCACGGCAGGCGCCCGCTGGCCTGCGTGATGGTCGATGAGGCCCAGTTCCTGTCCAAGCAACAGGTCTTCCAACTCGCCAGCGTCTGCGATGAGCTTAACATTCCCGTCCTGGCATATGGCCTTCGCACAGATTTCCAAGCAGAGCTGTTCCCCGGAAGCGCGCAGTTGCTGGCGCTGGCCGATACGCTGGTTGAACTCAAGGCGGTCTGCGAATGCGGGCGCAAATCGACGATGAATTTGCGGGTCGATAGTGACGGCCGCGCCGTCCGGCAGGGTGCCCAGACAGAGGTTGGCGGCAACGACCGTTACGTCGCGCTGTGCCGCAAGCACTTCATGGAACGGACACAGTGATCGACCGCGAAGCGCTGTTCGCGCCGATGGACGATGGGAATATCCATCTCGAACAGCTTGCCGAGTCGCATCGCGAAGGCTTGCGCGCTGCGTGCAATGCCGATTCGGAAATCTGGCAGATCTATCCCCACGACATGCAGGGCAAGGCCTTCGATCCCGTGTTCGACGCGATCATTGCCAATCCGAACCGCCGCCCCTTCGCACTGATCGTGGACGGCATCGTTGTCGGAATGTCGGGCTATCTCAACCTCGCGCTCGACCGGCAGGCGCTCGAAATCGGCGGCACATTCATGTCTCCGGCGACGCGCGGCACGGGCCTCAACGGGCGAATCAAGAAACTGCTGCTCGATCGCGCTTTTTGCTGCGGCATCCGCCGCGTCGAATTCCGAGTCGATGAACGCAACAAGCGTTCGCAGGCGGCGGTGCTAAAACTTGGTTCGACCAAGGAAGGCGTGTTGCGCGCGGAACGCATCACCTGGACGGGACATGTCCGTAACACGGCTGTCTTCTCGATCCTTGCAGAAGAATGGCAGAAACAGGCTTAGGTCACAGGCCTGTCACGAATGGGGTTTAGCTTCAGCCTCACAATATTTTGCTGCACTGCACAAAAACACTTGCAATCCCCAAACCGAATCATTATTGTGCACTGCAACATAACACTGATGGAGGCCGAAAGTGGCAACCGTTCCCGCCGACAAGGCAATCAAGATTGAAGCCAAGGCCGCTGCAAAGTCGGTTGCTGCGGTCAAGACGGCAGCCGCCCCCAAGGCTGCAAAAATGCGTGAAGTGAAACCCAAAGCGGCGCCAATAGCCGCCCCGAAAGGAACCAAGACGATGAACGATACCGTAAAGCAGGTTGAAGAGACCGTTAAGAAGGCCACTGCCGAAGCTGGCGAGAAGGCCACCGAAATGTTCAAGGACATGAACACCCGCGCCAAGGCCGCTTTCGACAAGGCCGGCAGCTTTGCCAAGGACGCGGCCGAGTTCAACAAGGCGAACCTCGAAGCGTTCGTTGAGTCGGGCAAGATCGCTGCCAAGGGTGCGCAGACTGCGGCCCAGAACACCGCAGAGCTCGTTCGCAAGAACTTCGAAGCGACCAGCACGCTCGTGAAGACCGCCGCTGCGGTCAAGTCGCCGACCGAGCTGTTCAAGCTCCAGGGCGATTTCGCGCGCAGCCAGTTCGATGGCGTCGTTGCCGAAATGTCGAAGTCGAGCGAGTTCTACCTGAAGCTCGTCGGCGAAGTTTTCCAGCCGATCCAGAGCCGCTATGCGGTTGTCGCTGAAGAGCTGAAGACCCGTATGGCTGCGTAACAGCGCAGTACCGAACCTTGAGCGGTCGCTCCGGATCACCGGGGCGGCCGTTTTCGTTTAGGACGATTCGTCGCACCAGCATCTTGCCCTCACCCGCCCCACGCCATATCTTCAGCGCGATGAGCGAAGACCGCATCCTGATACAGGCAATGGCCGAACGCCGCGATGGCGATGAAGGCACGGGCCTTGGCGTTGCCACGCGTACGCGCACCAAGACCAAGAAGCCCACGCCTTACAAGGTGTTGATGCTCAATGACGATTACACGCCAATGGAATTCGTCGTTCTCTGCCTCCAGCGCTTTTTCCGCATGAGCATGGAAGACGCGACGCGAGTCATGCTCCACGTCCACCAGAAGGGCGTGGGCGTTTGCGGGATATTTTCATACGAAGTCGCGGAAACCAAGGTCACGCAAGTGATCGACTTTGCCCGCCAGAACCAGCACCCGCTGCAATGTACGCTTGAGAAGGCGTAAGCGCCGATAGCCCCCGATCCGATCTTGCGCAGAAAGCCCTAATTGGTGCTGTGCAGAACGGCCACCGTCCCTGCAGGAATGGTGACATAGAGCAGCCCCGATCCATTGGCTGTCTCGGAAGAGGTGGTAAAGGGCGCCCCGCCCGGACTTGCAAAGGTGACATTGTATGCCGTGTGGCCGGCGCCCGCTATTTCAACGGTGGAACCGCTTGCCGAAAAAATCGCGATCACTTCCGAACCGTCGGGGTTCTGGAAATCCAGCGACATGTCGGTGCCGAGGAGCGACGCCACCGGATAAGCCCGGGCGCCAGGCCTGATCACACGCTGGACGGCAGCAATGCGCGAAAATTGGGGCGTCAGGGCGAGCGTGCCGGCCGGATCGCGCCACATTATGTCGCCATTGCCCAGCGAATCCGCAGATGAGGCCTTCGTTGCGACAGCATATGACTGCCAAGCGCTGGCACCGCCAAACTCCATGTCCTTGAAGAAATTCTGAACGCTCGCATCGACATATTCCAGCATGGCGGTTTCAGCGCCAAGCGTTACCGCGCGCTGCCGGATGGCAGCGAGCGACTGATCGGCGGACGCACCGTCATACCGGTGATATGAGACCACGTTCAACGCCTCGGCAGCGCCTGAAACCGACCCGATTCCGTCAAGAAAGCCCAGAGTCGACGCTGCCGCTGAAGCGGAAGGTGCAATGAACCTGGGGCCGAACCCCGCAGCCGCAAGTCTTGCCTTGGTAGCCACGATCGCACGCCCAATTGCCTGGCCCGACCAGCCATCGCCATTTTCGGGTTCGAGGATGATTTCGATTGCATCGGGGGTAATGCCGTATTTGTCGCGCAGGCGCATGGCAGCCAGCGTCATGAATTCCGCATACTCGTCGGGCGATCCGGAATGCGAAAGGTTTCCCTTCAGCGGCCGGCTGAAATCGACAAAGCAGAGATTGACCGACAGGGTCTGGTTGCGGGCCGCCATACGGGTGCGCATCTGCAGCACAAAGTTCTCGATGTAATAATCGAATGAAGCCCACTGAAAGCCACTGGCATTGGCGATCGCGGGATTGGAATTGTCATTGATCTTTTCGTACCAATGTTCCTTACCGGCGGTATAGCTGAGTTGGCCGGCGACAAAGGGCGTCCAGTAATCGACGGGATTTTCGACGCCGCTGCGTACTTCGACGCGCACGCGCGTAATGCCTGCGTCTTCGATCAGTTTCGTCACAATGGCATCCCGACTGGTCAGCCATGAGGAATCGTAGCGGTTGTTCGCCTTGTCAAACTCCCAGAATCTGAGCGTAACTTCCCAACCCGCCAGCGTCTGGCCGACGCGATTGCGATCTATGGAAATCCGTGAGGTTATATTCGCTGGAGGAGTCGCGCCGCCGCCGCCGCTGCTCGAAGAACTCGTGCCGACGCCTCCGGTCGCCGATGCTCCGGTTCCGCCCCCGCAAGACGCCAGCAGGGCCACGACGCCCATCGTCAGCATTGTTCCCAAAAAACGCCTAAAAGAAATCCGCATCCCACGCGTCCATTGCAATCGCACATTGCCTCCGAATCGGACGTCCGCCATCCCTTGCCGGCGCCGATTTTTCGATCGATTCCTAACGCAGCGCCGCTGCCACGAGCGGATAGATGCCCCGAACGATAATCGCCACACCCTTCGGGTTAGGATGCATCTGGTCTGCGATGAGCAGTGCCCGGTTGGGCGTCACGCCGTTCATGAAGAACGGATAAAGCCGCGCAGCGTGTTTCTTGGCAAGCGCAGGAAAGATCGGGTCGAACTGCGCCTGATAGGCCCTGCCCAGGTTGGGCGAAGCCCGCATCCCCGCGACGATCACCGGGATTCCCCGCTTCTTGAACTCGGCCAGCATCGCGTCGAGATTTGCCCGCGTCTGATCAGGCTTGAGCCCGCGCAGCATGTCGTTCGCGCCGAGTTCGAGGATCACGAGATCGGGCTTTGCCTTGAGGCCCGCCAGCACAAAGGCCAGCCGTCCCCGCCCCGCAGCGCTCGTATCACCCGAGACCCCGGCATTGTGAACCCGCGCCGGGATGCCGCCCCGTATCAGCGCCGCCTGAAGCTGAGCGGGGAAGGATTCATTCGGCTTGAGCCCGTAACCGGCGGTCAGGCTGTCGCCGAATGCGAGCACGAGCCTATCCTTCGCCCAGGCGGGTGGTGCAAAAAGCAACGCCGCGGCTTGGAGAAACGCCGCCGCCCACCCATATGCACCCAAACGCTTCATCGGAAAAATCCTCAATGCCATCCCCCCATATTGTGATGAATGCCCGCAATGTCACGCTGACACTCGGAGAAAAGGACGCGCGAGTTGAAATCCTGCGCGGGATAGACCTTTCGGTTGCCAAGGGAGAGACCGTGGCACTGCTCGGCGCGTCCGGCTCGGGCAAGTCTTCGCTGATGGCCGTGCTGGCCGGACTGGAGCGTGCCTCGGGCGGGAGCATCGAGATCGCCGACGCGGATTTTTGCGCGCTGGATGAGGATGGCCTTGCGCTCGCCAG
>CXWL01007078.1_pt2 | contig 39395 bp, 44 predicted proteins | sample 590931 | NCBI WGS metagenome assembly CXWL01 (sample SAMEA3498368, study PRJEB10139) | groundwater metagenome | biome: water well; material: biofilm material | place: Germany | collected 2015-04-27 | reverse complement strand
GAATCAGGGCGACGACCGCCCACGACAGCTACAGCTGCGAGCGATCCGTGCTGTCCAACGACTGCCAGGTGCTCACCCTCGGACAACGGGTGATCGGCGCCGAGCTGGCACGGAGGTTGGCGCGGGAGTGGCTCGGGTACGTCTTCGACCCGACCTCGCCGTCGCGTGAGAAGGTGCGGCTCATCGAGAATTACGAACGGAACCTGAACTCGTCGGAATCGAGTCGTTGATGTCGGGCAACGGTCGCCTCAACGTTGCTCTGATCGGCTCGAAGTTCATGGGTCGGGCCCACTCGAACGCTTGGTCGCAGGTCGGCAAGTTCTTCGACGTGCCGCTGCAGCCGACGATGCACACCGTCGCCGCACGAAACGCAGCACAGCTGGCCGACTTCGCCGCACGGTGGGGCTGGCAGAGCTCGACCACCGACTGGCGCGCCGCGGTCCGTTCCGACGACATCGATCTGGTCGACATCGCCACGCCGAACAACCTGCACGCCGAGCAGGCCATCGCCGCCCTCGAAGCCGGCAAGCACGTAGTGTGTGAGAAGCCGCTGGCCGCCACACTTGCCGAGGCCGAGGGCATGCAGCGCGCCGCGCAGAAGGCCACCGGCAAGACGTTCGTGTGGTTCAACTACCGCCGCGTGCCGGCCATCGCTCTCGCTCATCGACTGGTGGCATCTGGGGCAGTCGGTCGGATCTACCACGTTCGGGCGGTCTACCTGCAGAGCTGGGGAGGTCCAAGCACCCCGCTCGTGTGGCGGTTCCAGGGGGACGTGGCCGGATCGGGAGCTCACGGCGACCTGAACGCCCACATCATCGACGCCGTCCGATTCGTCACCGGCGAGGAGATCGTCACCGTCGAAGGCGCGATCGAGCACACCTTCATCCGTGAGCGCGCCGTGCTCGACGACGGCTCCGGTCAGGAGATCTCCGGGGCCGGCGGGCAGAGCACGAGCCGCACGGCGGCGAGCACCGTCGACGATGCCGTTCTCTTCCTCGCCAGGCTGAGCGGTGGCGGCCTGGCCAGCTTCGAAGCCAGCCGGCTGGCGACGGGATATCACAACGCCAATCGCATCGAGATCCACGGTGAACGAGGTGCGTTGAGGTTCGACCTGGAACGTTTGAACGAGCTCGGCCTCTACAGCCTCGACGGCGACGGCGCCACCCAGGGGTGGACCACCATCGATGTCACTCGCAGCGCAGATCACCACCCGTACCTCGAAGCGTGGTGGCCGGCCAGCCACGGTCTCGGGTACGAGCACAGCTTCACCAACCAGGCCAGCGACGTCGTCGCGGTCATCGCCGGGCACAGCCCGGTCGTGCCGCTGCCCGATTTCGCCGATGCGCTCGAGACGCAGCGGGTGCTGCACGCCGCCATCGTCTCGGCCCGCGAGCACGCTCCCGTGCAGATGTCCGATCTCGCCGGGGTCACCGGCCCGCCGACGACGAAAGGCCGGTAGTCATGAGCCCTGTGGCACCGTTCGAGCCGAAGTTCATGCCCATCGGCGTGCTCACCGGCGCACTGCAAGAGCTCACCCCCCGCGAGCGGCGTGACCCCGACCCGGATCTGGCGATCGAGGAGTGGCTCGACTTCGCGACCGGGCTCGGTGTCGACTGCATCCAACTGTCGGCCGCGCTGCACCCCTCGGTCGCCGACGTGCCGGCCGAGGCGATGCTCGATCCGGTTGCCAACACGTTGGACCTTCGCGATCCCTTCACCGAGGATCGCGCCCGCCGCGTGCAAGCCGCGATCGGTTCTACCGGGGTGTCGATCGCCGACGTCGCCTACTTCGACGACATGCTGCACGCCAACCCGGCGATCCGGCGCAAGAAGCACGACTTCATGATCCGGTCGATGGACGCGGCTGCGCTCCTCGGCGTGCCCGCCGTGTGCGGGTTCGTCGGCCGCAACCAGACGAGGTCGATGGACCAGAACCTGATCGACTTCGAGGAGAGCTTCGTACCGCTGCTGGCGCAGGCCAAGGCCCGCGGCCTCCAGTACCGCGTCGAACAATGCCCGATGCCCGGCTGGACCGCCGGCGACAACTTCCACAACAACATCGCTTACACGCCGGGGATGTGGATCAGCTTGCACCAGATCTGCGAGAGGCACGGGGTCGGCGATCAGTTCCGCATCCACTACGACCCGTCGCACGCGATCCTGATGGGGCAAGACACCAGGTCGATCTTCCAGTACCTGCGCGACGCCGGGTACGGGTTCCTCATCGCCGGGATGCACGTCAAGGGTCAGGTCATCGATTCCAAGGGCGTCGCCGCATGGGGCTACGGCGGCCAGACGGTTCAACGCGGCGACTGGGTCGACGGCGAGATCTCACCGAACCCCGCCGACCTGGCCAACTCGTGGCTCAAGCAGACGGTGCTGTGCGAGCACGAGCTACCGGGTACGGCCCGGCACGACCCGTTGGCATACCTCCAGAACCGCACCGTCGATTGGCTCGATCACCAACTCGCGGCGCGCGAGCTGCTCGACCTCGACGTGACCACCACTCCGCTCATCGTGGAGCACGAGTATCCGCGGGCCCGGATCCAGGACAAGGATCTCCTCCAGCCGATCCTCGCCGGCTCGATCGCCTTCACCCGCTCGATCGACCGGGCCGCGGCGTGCATGTACAGCCTCCAGCACGAGGTGATGGCCGCGCAGGAGATCCCTATCCAGGGAGTCGGCCGCCAGGCCTACCGGAGCTGAGCCGCGTGGGCCACGGTCTGCGCGATCAGCGCAGTGCCGACCAGCACCGACAGCTGCGGGCCGAGCGGCTGGGCCAGGCCCAGGAATCGAGGTGACGGGCCGGCGCTGAACACGGCCGCTCCGGCCTCTGATGGGTCCAGGCGGATGTCCAGGGCGACGAGACCGGGCGAGCCGGCAAAACCTCCCGCCGGGTCGGATGCGAGATGGGCGGTGCGTAGGACCGTCCAGACCTCGCCGCCCGACACGCTCTGCGGACAGCACAGGCTGACGGTCCCGGAACCCTCGCCCGGCCCGTCGTGGGCGCCGCCGCGGAGGTTTGCCACGACATCGTCCCATGCCAACGCCGGCACCTCGAGCTGCGCACCCGGCTCAGATCGGAGGCCTTTCACCCGGGTCAGGGCGATGACGCCGATGTTGGCGCCCTGCGGGTGCGCGGTGACCTTCGGGTTCGTGAGGTCGAAGGCGACTCGGTCGTTCGCCGCCCCGGACCAGCGAGGCCAGATGACCGATGCCTTGGCCAGGGCGACGCTCGACCGGTCGGCAGGCGGCCCGCCGCGCTCGGCACCACGGACCTTCAACGCATCCGTCGCCGGTGCAAGAACGTCGAGTGTGGATGCCAGCCACAACCCCCCGCGTTCGTCGCTCACCAGCATCCCCGCTCGCTCGTCGACCAGGTAGGCACGGCTCACCCATTCACTCGAGGAGACAGAGTGCCCCGTGACGATCCGGACGGTCGCTCCGAACGCGGACGAGGTTCGCACGAGGTCGTCGGTTCACTGCTCGGCGGAGACGAGGTTGACCGCTCGCTCGTGCCGATCGAAGGCGCGCACCTTCTCGAGCGGGACCGACCACCACACCTGGCTCCCACGAGTGGTCGCGACCGGGGAGTCCCATGGCAACTTGGCTTTCACCACGAGATCGGCATGCAGAAGTCTGGCCAGGTGCTGCCCGCCGGTGGCCAGCGAGACGTGCCCTAGCGTCGCCTCCACCGCGCCGCGCTGCGGGCCACCCGAACTGATCAAGACGTCTTCGGGCCTGAAGCCGACGGCGGTGACACCGTCGGGAACGGCTCCGCCGAGCACCGCTGCGGCCACGGCCGGCTGACTTTCCACCGGCACGAAGTTCATCCCCGGGTTCCCGAGGAACCATCCGGCGAACACCGATTCGGGCCGGCCGTAGAGATCGCGCGGCGGTGCCATCTGCTCGATGCTCCCATCGCGCATCAGGGCGATGTCGTCGGCGAGGGTCATCGCCTCGGTCTGGTCGTGGGTGACGTAGATGATCGTCTGGTTGAGTCGCGAGAACAGCTCGCGCAGGGTCCGTTTGAGCTGGAGCTTGAAATCCGGATCGACGTTGGTGATCGGCTCGTCGAACAAGATGATCGGTGCCTGGCGGGCAACCGCTCTCGCTACCGCCACCTTCTGGCGGGTGGCGCTGTTCAGCTTGTCGACGGGGTGGTTGGCGTACTCCTCGAGTCCCAGCAATGCGATCACTTCATCGACGCGGGCGGCCTTGTGTGCCGCCGGCAGCTTCTCGACCCGCAATGGCAGCCCGATGTCCTCGCGGACCGTTGCCCCGCGGTACACCACCGGGTACTGGAACACCATCCCCAGGTTCCGCTTCGACGTCTCGAGCCGGGTCACGTCCTCGTCGCCGAAGAAGATCTTCCCGGTCGTCGGCACCTCGAGGCCGGCGATCATGCGCATCAGGGTTGTCTTTCCGCAGCCCGACGGCCCGAGCAGGCAGGTGGTCGATCCTTCCCTGAACGTCAATGTGAGGTCGCGGACCGCGACGACGCCACCCGCGTCGAACTCCTTGCCGAGGCCGACCAGCCGGATGTCAGCCACGAGGTTCGCTCCCTGTTCGTCGTCGACCGGTCATGATCTGCCGCGCCCGATCAAGTCGCCGTCGCGAAAGAGCACGAGGTGCTTGGCGGCGATCCCGAAGTCGACCCACTCGCCAGGACTGATGGCGTGCAGGTCGGCCGAGTCGGTTCGCACCAGAGCGGAGATGCGCTGGTCGTTGGACTCGAGGTAGACCACCTCTTCGGCGCCCAGGTCCTCGCGCAGGGCGACCATCGCCTTGCCTTTCAGGCCGGCAGGGCCGGCACCGTCATCAACGGGGGCGAGATCGATGTGTTCGGGCCGGACGATGGCCACCACCTCGCCGGCGACCACATCGCCCGGATCTGTGACCGAGACCGCCACCGCGCCCCACGGTGTCGAGAACTCGTTCCCCTCAGATGTCGCCCGTAGTTCACCCGGCACCCTGTTGCTCGGTGGGAAGCACAGGCTCGACATCGTCTCGGCGCGGCGCGGGTTGCGGTAGAGCTCGTACGGAGGGCCGTGCTCGCAGACCTTGCCGTCGACGAGCACTGACACGGTCGAGCCGAGTGCCAACGCCTCACCCGGGTCGGAGGTGGCGTACAGGAACGTCGCCCCGAGCGCTTCGCGCGTGTTCCGCAGGTCGTCGACGAGTCGTTCCCGCAGCTTGAAGTCGAGTCCGACGAGCGGATCGTCGAGGACGTAGAGCTCGGTCGGGCGGACCAGGCCGCGGGCGATGGCGACACGTTGCTTCTGGCCGCCGCTGAGCTGGTCGGGTGTGCGGTCCAACAGATCGGCGATGTCGAGGAGCTCGGCCATCTTGCCGACCGCCAGGTTTGTCGAGGTCGTCGATTCCTTGGCGATCGTCAGTGGATAGGCGATGTTGTCATGGACGGATCTGCTGGGGAACAGCGCAAACGACTGAGGAACGTACCCGACGTTGCGCTGTCCCGGTTTGAGGGTCGAGGCGTCGATGCCGCGGAGTCGGATCACTCCCGAATCGGGGGTCTCCAGGCCGACCAGCATCCTGAGCAGCACCGACTTTCCGGTGCCAGAAGCACCGAAGAGCACGGAGAACTCGCCCTCTTCGACCGATAGATCCATGCCGGACAGGACGCAGTTGGCGGCGAACGACTTCGAGATCGACTCGAAGCTGAGGAGGCTCACGTGCGGCCTACCTTCCGAGCCCGACGAGCGACGGGGTCACCACGATGGAAACCGCGAAGATCGCCACGATGACCAGTACGAAGGTGAGCAGCAGCCTGAAGAAGCGGGCAACGCTCGCCTCGGGCGGCACGTTGCCGATCGCGATCTGGCCGAGGCCGCACACGATCAGCACCAGCAGCGAGCGCTGGTACCACTCGAAGCTGAACGCCTGACCGATGCCGACGATGGAGGCGCCCAGGATGATGATCAGCGACAACTGAACCCGAGCAGTGAACTTCGAGCTGTTCACACGTCACCGCGCACGGTGCCGAAGGTCATGCCCACCAGGAGGTAGCGCTGGAAGAAGAAGATCATCATCATCGGAAGGACCAGGTACATGCTCGAAAGCGCGGCAACGAAGCCCCAGTCGACGTTGCCGCCGGCGCTCAACAGGTTCACCGACATCCCGAACGGGATGTTCTGCGTGTTGGGGTCGCCGAGGACGAAGTTGAAGATGTACTCGTTCCAGGCGAAGATCAGGTTGAAGATGAACGCGGCGATGATGCCCGGCTTCACCTGCGGGAGCACCACCTTCAGCATCACGTGCACACGACCCGCGCCGTTGACGATCGCGGTCTCGTCGAATCGCTCCGACACCCCGTCGATGAAGCCCTTCAGGATCCACACCGAGAACGGGATGCTGAAACTCGTGTAGAGGATGAACATGCCGAATCGACCGCGCAGACCGAACGCGTTGAACATCTGGAACATCGGTACGACGGCTGCGGTCGCCGGCACCATCCTGGTCGACAGCAGCAAGAACATGAGGAAGTTGGTGAAGGGGAACTTCCAACGTGAGAAGGCATAAGCCGCTGGGAGCGACACCAGGATCGCAACGACGACCGAGCCGAGCGCAAGCCAGGCACTGTTGATGAAGTACGGGATCGTGCTCGACTCCTCGAGCACGCGACTCACGTTGTCGAGCGTCGGTGAGAAGGCGAGCTTCGGCGGCACCGAGAGGATGTCGTCGTTGGACTTGAACGCAGCCATCATGATCCACAGCACGGGGAGGAAGAAGATCAAGGCCACGGCCCACAGCGCGGTGTAGTAGCCGATCCGCCGCCCGCTGGTGGTCTGCCTGGTGGACACCATGATCAACGGCTCCGGCTCAGGTTGAGCACGTAGAGGTAGATCGACGTGAGCGCGATGGCGATGATCAGCAAGACCAGCGCGACGGCCGACGATCGGCCCAAGTCGAAGCTGTTGAACGCCTGCCGGTAGAGGGCCACTCCGAGGAACTCGGTCTTGTTCCCCGGTCCTCCACCCGTCATCGTGAGAACCAGATCGGTGGTCTTGAACGCGTCGATGGTGCGCAACAGGATTCCCAACATCAAGATGAACTTGCCGTGGGGCCAGATGACGTGGCGGACCCGCTGGTAGAACGAGAGCCGATCGACGTCGGCGGCTTCGAGTTCGGCGGTCGGTACAGAACCGAGCGCGGCCAGCGTCATCAGGATCATGAACGGCGTCCACATCCAGATGTCGACGGCGAGCACCGCAGGCGTCACCCAGTCGACGTCGGTGAGGAAGTCGATCTTCTGGCCGCCGAAGAGGTCGACCACGTAGTTGATCACTCCGAACGTCGGTTCGTACATGAGCTTCCAGAACAGCCCGCTCGCCACCGGCGCAACGACCATCGGGGTGAACAGCAACGTGAGTGCGAGTCGGCGCCCCGGCATCTTCGCGCTGCCCCAGAAGAGGAATCCGAGGACCACGCCAAGGCCGACCTCGAACGCGACGGCGACCACCATGAAGAACAGCGTCCTGGTGAACGTCGCCCACTGCTCGGCGCTCTCGTAGATGATGACGAAGTTGTCGAGACCGACGAACTTCGGGTCGCCGCGCCCGAGCGTGTAGTCGTAGAAGCCGAGGCCGATCATCCAGAACGTCGGGATCACGTTCAAGATCGCGAAGAACACGAGAACCGGCACGAGCAGCGCACGGCCGAGCAGCCGCGACTTGGTGCTGTCGCGCGTGCCGGCCCTGGCCGACGCTCGGCCTTTCGGCGATGGCTCAGCCTCGAACTCGGCCAGGTTCAGTGTGTCCAACGGAAGGTCCTTGTCAGCGGGCTCGGAGAGGGCAGGTCGGAGCGCAACGCAACGCACCACAGTACGCGCGTGCAGCAGGGTGCGGCGCCCCGTGACGAGCGCCGCACCACCTGGCTGCTTACAGCGTGATGCCCTTCAAGTCGTCGGGGATCGCCACCTTCGTGCGACCCTTCGACAACAGGAGCTCTTGCTGCTTCACCGCGATGAAGTCGAGGACCTTCTTCGCGTCGGTGTACTGGCCGGCGGCGAAGCCGTTGTACGCCTCCTGCTGGATGGCCAGCAGTTCGGCGTACTCAGGCAGGTGCCAGAAGTCGCGTGACTTGCCCTCGCCGAGCATCTCCTTGAAGGCCCGGGCGTACACCGAGCTCTCCTCGAAGCCTGCGGCCTCCACACCCTTCTTCGACCACGGGAGTCCACCCTTGGCGATGAACTTGGCCTGGGTCTCGTCGGTGTACCACCACTTCAGGAAGTCGATCGAGACACGCATGTGGTCGTCGTCGTTGTAGCTGTTGATCACCCACGGTTGGCCGCCCATCGCGCCGATCACGTCGACGGACCCGTCGGCGAAGGTGAACCGCGGATGTGGGCAGGCGATGACCTTGCCTTCGAGGGCGCCTTCGTTGCCCTGCATGAACAGGCCGACCGCCAGCCACTGCATGGCCGAGAAGACCTGCTCGTTGTTGAACAGGTCGATCATCTGGCCGATGCCGAATGCTTCGGCGCCGGGCGGCTGGTACTTCTGCAGGCCCACGAAGTACTCCAACGCCTTGGCGTGCTCGTCGGTGTTGAGCACCCCGATCACCTCGCCGGTCTCCGGGTTCCAGATGTCGCCCGTTGCGTATGCGTACGGGTGATAGGCACAGGAGAAGAAGTCGTACTCCTTCGCGTACTGCAGGGCCGTCCCGTAGAACTCCTCGTCCGGACGGGTGAAGAACTCGAAGATCTCCTCGTACTCCACCATCGTCATCGGAGCGAACTCCTCGTAGGTCGTCGGCAGCTTCTTGCCGTACTTGGCCTCGAACGCGGCCTGCTCGGCCGGGTCCTCGAGCATGTCGAGCCGCATGAAGATGCCCTGCGTGTCGGGCATCTGCGGGAAGCCCCAGCGCACGCCCGAACCGTCGGGGTACACCTGGTAGGTGTTCTTGACGAGCGAGCTGTAGACCTCGATGTCGAGGTCGGGGTTCACCTTGTACACGTCGTCGGCCTTGACGATCCAGCCCGGTTCTGAGAGCGCACCCAGCCATTGGCTGTCGACGACCATCAGGTTGAAGTCCTGTGCTTTGGACGCGAGTGACGGTGCGATCTTCTGGTAGAGCTCGGCGAAGGGCGCCTCTGTCTTGGTCACCGTGACGTCGTAGCCGAACTTCTCCTTCGCGTACGTGGCGAAGTCGGGGAACAGCTCGATCGCGAGCTGGCTCGGGGGCCATCCGGCGATGACCGCGAAGCCCATTGCGACCGACTTGCCCTTCATGTTGGTCTCGTCGCTGCCCTTGAGCGCATCGCCGCCGCCCGAGCTCGAGTCGTCGTCGCCGCAGCTGGCGAGCAGCCCGGCGGCACCGAGGCCGAGGCCACCTGTCAGGACGCCGCGACGGCTGAGTCGTGGGCCCTTGGCGATGGTTTCGTTCGTGCCGGTCTTGTTGATGTCTTTCATGATCTTCCTCCCCTTGTTGGCTGTGTTACCCCAGGATTCATTCGGCCCTCACCTACGGCGTCGACGAACGCAATGAACATGTACGACATCCCGGCAGCACCGGGGTCGACACAGCCCACTCCGCCGCCGCCCACGTAGCTGGCACGGCCCTTCCTTGCGCTGAGCACCTTGGTGTGCTCGGCACCGGATCTCGCGGCGTCTGCCGCATCGGCGAGCATCGACTGCAGCGTGTGCTCGCCGCCGATCACCGCCTCCATCGTGTCGACGCTCGGCAGCAGGCTGTCGATCATCGTCTTGTCGCCCGGCTCGGCTTGTCCCAACGCCATGACACCTTCGGCGCCGGCACGGAAGGCGGCGGCCAGGTTGGCGGTGTGGGTCTCTCCGGTGTCGCCGAGCGTGGCGCCCATCTTGGTGAAGAGAGTTCCGACGAGCGGTCCGCTGGTACCACCCATCGAAGACACGAGGGTCATCCCGACGGTGCGGAGCAGCTTCCCGATCGAGTCGGTGTCGAGCGGTTCGATGGCGGCGACCGCGGCGTCGAGGCCGCGCTGCATGCTGGCCCCGAAGTCGCCGTCACCCGCAGCCGCATCGAGCTTGTTGAGCTCGTCGACGTTGTCGGCGATCAGGTCGCGGTAGTTCTGGATCCAGACTCTGACATGGGCGTGGGTGAGGATCATCGCGTTCGATCTCCGGCTACCAGCGCAGTGCCGGCGTAGAGACGGGGGCATCCCACAGGTCGAGCAGTTCGTCGTCGAGGCGCAACAGCGTGATCGTGCAGCCCGCCATCTCGAGGGCGGTGATGTACGAGCCGACCAGCGTGCGCGAGATGACGATGCTGCGGGCCGCGCAGAACGAAGCAAGTTCTCCCGCCACCACGTACAGCTCGATCAGGGGTGTGCCTCCGAGGCCGTTCGTGAGTGCGATGACGCGGTCGCCGGCCGCGAAGGGCAGATCGGAGACGACGGCCTCGGCCAAGCCGGCCACCAGCTCCCTTGCCGAAGCGATCGGAATGCGGCGACGCCCGGGCTCACCGTGGATGCCGACGCCCATCTCGATCTCGTCGTCGCCGATCTCGAAGTTGGGCGAGCCGACGTGGGGGACCGTGGACGACGTGAGCGCCAGGCCCATGCTCCGGGCGTTGGCGTTCACCCGGCGGGCGATGTCGGCGACCTCGGCCAAGGGCTTGCCCAGCTCGGCGGCAGCGCCGGCGATCTTCTCGACGAAGAGCGTTGCTCCGGTGCCCCGCCGGCCGGCGGTGTGGGTGCTGTTCTCGACAGCGACGTCGTCGTCGACGATGACGAGCTCGGTGGCGATGCCGCCACCTGCGAGCCACTCGGCGGCCATCGTGAAGTTCAAGCGGTCGCCGGTGTAGTTCTTGACGACGAACAGCACGCCGGCCTCGGTTGCGACGGAGGACGCTGCCTCGTAGATCTGGTTGGCCGAGGGTGACGTGAATATCGCTCCCGGGCACGACACGTCGAGCATGCCCGGACCGACGAATCCGGTGTGGAGCGGCTCATGGCCTGATCCGCCACCGGAGACCAGGGCGACCTTTCCGGGCACTGGGCTGTCGGCCCGGCGCACGAAGTCGGGATCGCGGTGCACCACGAGGGTGTCGGGGTGAGCGGCAGCAACTCCGACCAGCGCGTCGGCTACCACCGAGGACGGATCGTTGATGAGCTTCTTCATGTGCCACCCCGTTGGTGGGGCTCGTCGCGGTGCTGAGGATCGAGGGCGTGGGAGCTGAGCGCCTTCACCTCGATGTCCATCCAGGGGAACAGCGGCAGCGAGCTCAAGATCTCGTGGAGCTCGTCGGGCCCATCCACCGCGTAGAGGCTGTAGGTCGCCCGTCGACCAGGCACCCGCCAGATCCGCCGCAGCTTTCCGTCGGCGACGAGTTGCTCGCCCCTCGCGCGCTCGGCGGCCTTGATCGCCGCGAGTCGGTCGCGGTCCATCTCAGGCGGGATGGCCTGCTCGAGGTGGACGAGGAACTCCACGAGGGATCAGTCCTGCACCTGGGGTGGAGCGACGAGGTGGATTGCATCGCCGGGATCCGCGTTCTCGTGGATGACCGCACGCAAGGCCTTGGCCATCCCCACCGGGTCGTAGTGCTGCCAGATGTTGCGGCCGAGGTTGACACCGATCGCGCCACGGTCGATGCCGTCGCGGACGAACGACAGCACCTCGAGCGCATCGTCGGTCTTCGGCCCTCCGGCGATCACCACGGGCACGGGGCAGCTCTCGGTGATGACCTCGAAGTTCTCGGTGTAGTAGGTCTTGACGACCCTGGCGCCGAGCTCGGCGCAGATCCTGGAGGCAAGGGCGAGGTAGCGAGCGTCGCGCTTCTCGAGCTCCTTGCCCACGGCGGTCACCGCCATGACGGGAATCCCGTACCGCTCGAACTCGTTGACCGCCTTCGCCAGGTTGTTCAGCGTTTGCGACTCGTACTCGGAACCGATGAACACCGAGACTCCGACGGCGGCCACATCGAGCCGGATCGCCTCCTCGGCCGTGACCAGCAGGTGCTCGTTCTCGAGGTTCCCGCCGACGATGCTCGAACCGCCGCTCACCCGCAGGATCACGTTCGGGGTCGACTCTGCCGGTATCGCCGAACGCAGCACGCCGCGGGTGACGAACAACGCGTCGACGATCGGCGTCAACTCGGCGACGGCCGCACCGGGACGTTCGAGCTTGCTGGTGGGTCCGAGGAAGTAGCCATGGTCGATGGCCAGGAAGAAGCCCTTCCCGGTCGTCGGCGGGATGAGCCTCGACATCCGGCTCTGCATTCCCCAGTCCATGTTCTTGATCCGTCTCCCGTGTGTTCGAAACCCTGTTCGACAACCCGTTCGGGTCGTTGGCGCACAGATGTGCATGTCAGCACGTTCGTGCGTTGACTGTATCATCCCCCCGATTCGAGGGCAAGACCCGGAGCCGAGATCAGATCACCCGGTCGTTCCCACCGTCGATGGGGATGTGCGCGCCGGTGACGCACGAGAACACCGGTCCGAGCGCTGCTGCCACCACCCCCGCCACATCGGAGCTCGTGATCTCGATCCCCATCAGGTTGCGCCGCTTGTACTCATCGATCGTCAGCCCGTAGCGAGCCGCCCGTTCGGCGACGAGCTCGTCGGTCCACAACGCAGTGTCGAACACGGCGTCGGGATGCACCGAGTTGACCCGGATCCCATCGCCGGCCCACTCCAGCGCGGCGACACGGGTGAGCTGATTGGCAGCGGCCTTCGAAGCGGAGTAGGCGCCGGCCCCAGGTCCCGGCGCGGCAACGTTCTTGGATCCGATCACCACTACGCGGCCGCCCCGGGGCGCGAGCACGAGCAACGGGTGAACGACCGAGAGCAGGTGGACGAAGGCTTCGACGTTGACCGACATCGCTCTCCGCCAGGCGTCAGGGTTGGCGACGGCGATCGGCGCCGAGTCCGGGAACACGCCGGCCGCGGCGACCAGCATGTCCACGCCGCCGAATCGCTCGACACCGGCATCGATGGCGGCGACCACGGCGCCGGGGATCGTGAGGTCGCAGGCGACACCGAGGTAGGCCGGCGCGTCGGACACGGTCGCGACGGCCGCGCTGAGGTCGAGCCCGACGACGGCGGCGCCGTGCTCGAGCAGTTCGACTGCGCAGGCGCGCCCGATGCCGGAGGCAGCGCCCGTGACGATGGCCACCTCTCCGGTGAAGTTCCTTGCGACGCTTGCCCGATCGAGCTTGGCCTGTTCGAGCTCCCAGTACTCGACGTCGAAGAAGTCCTCCGGTGAAAGCGTGGTGTACCCACCGAGCGCCGTTGCCTGCTCGATGATCCAGATCGTCTGGAGGTAGATGTCACGCGCCCGGTCGGCGCCGCCGACGTCGGGGCCGGCAGTGAGCATGCCGAGCTCGCGGTCGAAGATCACCCGCGGTGCCGGATCGAGCATGCTCGAAGTGGGAGCGCGGGGCTTGTGCTGCTCGTAGTAGCTGCGATACCGGGCCGCGTACTGTTCGACGTCGCGTCCGAACATCGGTACGGTCTTGGTCCAGATCACGTGGTCAGGTGTGGCTGGACCTCGTGCGGCGAGGTTCTCCAGGTCTTGGTGTTGGCTGAACGCCCAGCTAGTCGCGTCGGTGTGACGGCTCATGATCACCGGAGCCCCGGCGACGGTCGAGATCTCGGAGCGCAACTTGGCGAGAGCCGCGGCGCCCACGCCACGAATCGGGCCGACAGATGGTGACTTGGCCCTCTTGCTCGCCGCTGCGGCCGAGGACCGCTCGAGGTGGCGTTCCGCCTCCGTGACGAGGTCGATCATCCTGGAGTAGGCCTCATCCGAGCTGCCGCCGAAGGTGAACAGCCCGTGGTTCATCAGAACGATGCCGACCGTGTCGGCCATCGAGAGGCGTCCGATCGCATCCGCGGTGGCCTTCGCCAGCAGGAACCCTGATCGTGCATAGGGCACGACGACGACCCGGGCACCGTAGAGCTCCTCGATCTTCTCGCGGCCGTCCGGGGTGTTGGCGATGGCGAGCAACGCATCGGGGTGGGTGTGGTGCACGGCAGTGGCCGGAACGATGGCGTGAAGGATCGCCTCGACGGAGGGAGTCGGCGCCGAGGCGTCGATCCTGGCGACGCGCAACTCGTTGGCCATCGCCGCGTCGGAGAGCTGGTCAAGGGCAACCAGTCGACGGATCCGATCGAGCCGAAGCGCGACGAACATCGCCGGCTCGATCGTGGCCAGGTCGTGGCCACTTGCCTTGACCCACAAGACCTCCATCTGCTCGCCGTGGAGATCGTGGTCGATCAGCTTGACGGAGGTGTTTCCGCCCCCGTGCAGAACCAGCGACGGCTCGGATCCGAGCAAGCGCGATGCGTACACGCAACTTCCGAGCGGGCCGTCGAACGCTTCGGCGTCGGTGCGGTTCCAGCGGTTCTCCATCGCGTCTCTCAGCGCCCTTCAGTTCGGCGTTGTGATCCCAACGCACCGAGGTTGCACAGATGTGCGTAGCAGCACGTTCGTGCGCACGTGTTCAGCAAGGTACCACCAGACCGAATCGACGGCAAGGTGCGGCCGGCTCAGGCGAGCAGGGCCGATGCGAGGGTCTCGTCGATGACGAGCTCGTTCAAGATGCCGGAGGCGATGGCGGCTCGGATGGCCGGGGCCTTCTCGGTCCCCGCGGCCACCCCGATCACCCTCGGTGCGTTGCGCAGCTCGTCGAGCGTCAACGCGACGGGATGGAGACCAGGTGCGTCGACCTTGTTGCCTTCGGCGTCGAAGTACCGACCAAAGATCTCACCCACCGCACCCGCGGCGATGACGTGATCCATCGCCGCGGCAGTCATGAAGCCCTCCGCCAGCACGAGCGATTCCGAGCCGATCACCCCGACCGACACGATGATGACATCGGCGGTCCGCGCTTGCTCCAGCGCCCTGGCGACCGGCGGCGACTCGAGGAAGCTCTCGGCGATCTCGGCCGACGATGCGAAGCCGGGGGAGGGGACGTGCATCACCTTCGCGTCGAACTTGCGGGCGAGCGTGCTGGTGACCTCCACCGCAGCGGTCATGTCGTCTGTGGTCGTGTGGCCGAACGCGTCGACGAGGACCAAGCCCGAGGTTCGCATAGAGCGGGTCTCGCGGGCAGACATGGCGATCGTTCGTCCCCAGCCGGCGGCGACCTTGATCGAGCCGGACGCGGCGATGGTCTCGAGCCGTCGGGCCATCGCCGTGGCGGCGGCAAGCATCGGGGACTCGCCTTCGAGGGCATGTCCGACGATGGCTCCGACGAGGCCGTAGCGACCCACCAGTGCCTCCGAAAGTCGTGCCGACTCCGGCAGCGGCTCGGTTATCAGCACCCGGACGATGCCGTCGCGCTCGGCATTGGTGAGGATGCGGCTTATCGTCGAGCGCGACAGCCCCAACCGATCGGCGACCTCTTGTTGGTTGAGCCCGCGCTCGTGGTAGAGCCAGGCGACCCGGATCGCCAACTCGCGCCGGGCGTTGTTCGCAACCATCCCGCGAAGTATCACTCGTCGGCGAAAGAATGTCCAACGCCGCACGGTTGTGCAGCCCGCCCTCGGGGACGCTGCTCGGCCGATCGCCCGAGTACGACGAAGCCGCAGGCCGTGCACCCTCGGAAGGGACTTGACCTGCGGCTCGTTGTTGTGGTCGAGACCGGCGTCGATCCGGTGACCCCACGCTTTTCAGGCGTGTGCTCTGCCGACTGAGCTACTCGACCGTGTTGTGTTGACGTTGATGTTGACGGTGACGTTGGTTTGTGCCGACCCGGCGAACCGGTCCGACGCACACCTCCGCACGAGCGATCCTCGCTCGTAGCGGTCCCGACGGGACTCGAACCCGCGACCTCCGGCTTGACAGGCCGGCGTGAACTCCAGCTTCACCACGGGACCAGACTGATTGACCAGCATGATCTTGCACCCCCAACGGGATTCGAACCCGTGCCGCCACCTTGAAAGGGTGGTGTCCTAGGCCACTAGACGATGGGGGCTAGGGGACATCTCCGGTTGAGAGCGTCGAAACACTAACACCAGCGCGACGTTTTGCCACCAGGCGTTTCGACCCGCTGGGCGCCGTGGCGCCGCGCACTACGGTCGCTTCATGCGCCTCGACGTGACCCCGAGCCTCGATCTGGCCGCCTATGCGTTCACCCACCGGATCCGCGTGCGATTCGCCGAGACCGACGCGATGAGCATCGTCCACCACAGCAACTACCTCGTCTACCTCGAAGCGGCGCGGGTCGAGTACCTGCGCGAGCTCGGCCGTCCCTACACCGACATGCGCCGCGAAGGCGTCGATCACGCCGTGCTGGAGAGCTTCGTGCAGTACCGCGCGCCGCTGCACTTCGACGACGAGCTCGACGTGTCGCTGGTGCTTGCCGCAACCACGCGGGCAACCTTCCAGATCGCCTACCTCCTCACCGTCGCCGGCGCCGTCCGCGCCACCGCGGTGACCGCCCACGGTGCCGTCAACATGGCCGGACGCCCCGTTCGAATGCCGGCGTGGCTGCTCGCCCTCGGCCCCGCCCGCCCGTGAGTTCGTAGACGCTGCGAGAACCGCCACCACGCTCGGTGGGGAAATGGTGTGCATCCGGTTACAAGTCGGCGGCAAGTGCCGTCGTACGTCCGACGGGTGACCGACACGTGCTTATTGTCCTGGCATGCGACCTCGCTGGTTGGGAGCAGCAGCCGCCACCGGCTACCTCATCGGCACCTTCCCGACTGCCGATCTCGTGGCGCGCCGCGTGTCCGGCGGCACCGTCGACCTTCGTCGTGAAGGCAGCGGCAACCCAGGTGGCGCGAATGCGTTGAAGGTTCTTGGTAGGCGAGCGGGTTACACCGTCATGGCAGTCGACGTCGCCAAGGGCGCTGTGGCATCAGCCGTCGGTGGCGTGCTCGCCGGACCCGTCGGTGCGCACGCGGCGGGCACCGCCTCGGTGGTGGGGCACTGCCTGCCCGTGTGGAACGGGGGTAAGGGCGGCAAGGGTGTCGGCACCAGCGTTGGCCAGTGCCTGGCGACCTTCCCTGCGTACTTCCCGATCGACCTCGGCGTCGCCGCGATAGCCGCCGCCAACCCGAGGTGGAAGCACCGGGCTTTCGCCGCGACGATGGTGTCGAGCACGTTCTGGGTCATCGGCGCGTTCGTGTGGTGGCGACGTCAACTGCCGAACCTGTGGGGGCCGCGACCGACAGCGGTGCTGCCCCTGGCGGCCGCGGTCAGCAGCGTCATGGTCGCCTACAAGTTCAAGGCCGCCGTGCCTCCGGCCGGGGCAACGAGATGAAGGGCTCACCGGGCAAGGTCGGGATGTGCACCGACTCCAACTCGCAGATCCCGCGCGAGCTGATCGAGCGCTACGAGGTGGAGGTGGTGCCGATCACCTTGTTGATCGACGAGCACGAGTATCTCGAGGGCGTCGACCTGGATGCCGACGAGTTCTACGCGATGTTCGAGGACGGCCGTTCCCCGAACGTGAGCACCAGCCAGCCGAGCCCCGGACAGTTCGCGCTGGCCTACGAGGCGCTGGTCGAGCGCGGCTGCACCGAGATCTTGTCGGTGCACGTCTCCTCGGCGGTCTCCGGCACGTTGAACTCGGCGCGTCTCGCGGCCCGTTCGCTCGATGTGCCCGTCAGGCTCGTCGACACCGGCACGGCGAGCTTCGGGGTCAGCTGCTGCGTGTGGGCCGCCGGCGACGCGTTGCTCGACGGGGCGTCGATCGATGAGGCAGCGTCGGTGGCCGAGTCGCTGGCGCCGGCCATCGGCAACGTGTTCATCGTCGGGGGTCTCGATCTGGTTCGCGCCGGTGGGCGGGCCGACGCCGGTGTCGTCGCCGGCAACGGGATACCGGTGCTCGCCCTCCGCGACGGTCAGGTGCAGGTGCTGGAGCGAGTGGTCACCGTGGTGGATGCCGTCAACGCGATGGCCGGGGCAGCCATTCGCTGGGGCGACCGGCTGAGGGTGGCCGTCGGCGTCGCCGACAGCGCGGCCAACCCGATCGGGGAGGCGCTCGTCAGCGCAATCGGTGAGGCGGCAACGGTGGACGAGGTGGTGAGGTACCGCGTCGGCCCATCGGTGGGCGCGCACACCGGCCCCGGCACCGCCGGCTGCTTCATGTTTCCGTCATCGTCCGGACGGTCCACTCCAACAGCCAGCTGAGGAAGCTGTAGAGCTGGTGCTCGCCGGCTCGGGGATCGTCGTCGGCGATGTCGTCGGGGTCGTCGTCCTCGCTCAGGTCGAGCACCGTGCCGAGCACCAGGCGCAGGCCGTTGAGCCCCTGCATCAGCGCGCTCACCTGCGCTTCGTCGAGCGGTGGTTTGGCGGCCAGAGCAGCGGTGACCGTGTCGATGCCGACGAGGCGTGAGGCGACGAGCTCCTCGCGCATCAGGCGTTGGTACTCGGCGTCGTGCTCGGCGTGTTCGGGCAGGTGGTAGGCCGCGGGGAACACCCTGACGAGTGCCGGGTTGTCGCTCGGACCCACCAGCAGGCTCTGCATCTCACCGAGCAGTCGGCGGATCAGGTCGCGCTCCTCGTCGTCGAGGTTGAGCCGGAATCCGCCTCGGTAACGCTCGATCGGGGGCCGGAACTGCCACCTCGCCATCAGTCGTCCTGCTGCATGGTGGCCCACAGACCGTGCTCGTGAAGGCGGAAGACGTCGAGCTCGGCCTTCTCCCGCGAGCCGCTGCTGACCGCGGCTCGGCCCTTGTGGTGCACATCGAGCATCAGCTCGGTGGCCTTCTCGAGCGAGTAGCCGAACAGCTTCTGGAGCACGAACGTGACGTAGCTCATCAGGTTTATCGGGTCGTTCCACACGAGCACGACCCACGGCCGGTCGGGGTCGATCGTGGAGTCGGTCGTCGGCGCTTCGACCTCCGCTGGACTGGGCGCCGTTGACATGTCCCCAGTGTGCCCGGTTGGCTGGTGTCTTCCCTCGCCCATACGATGGAGAGATGGCTGTCGGCACCCGCCCACTCGTTCCCTCCCGGCTCTCGCCGGGTGGCGTGGTGCACGGCTCCACTCGCACTCCGACCACGCCTCTACGGGGTTACGTGGCCTTGGCCAAGCTGCGGGTGATCGAGTTGTTGCTCGTCACCACCGTGCCCACGATGGTGTTGGCCGAGCAGGGGTGGCCGAGCACCGCGCTGGTGCTGGTCACGCTGCTCGGTGGCACGTTGGCAGCCGGTGGCGCGAACGCGATCAACATGGTGATCGACCGCGACATCGACGCCTTGATGAAGCGCACCCAGGGGCGGCCGCTGGTCACGGGGCTCATCACTCCACGGGCAGCGATGGTGTTCGCGATCACGCTCGAGGTGCTCGCTTTCGGTGTGCTGTGGTGGGGAGCCAACCTGCTGTCGGCGGTGCTCACGCTCAGCGCCACGTTGTTCTACGTGTTCGTGTACTCGATCTGGCTGAAGCGCAGGAGCCGCCAGAACATCGTCATCGGTGGCGCCGCCGGTGCGGTGCCCGTGCTGGTGGGCTGGAGCGCGGTGCAGAACTCCGTCAGTTGGAGCGCGGTCACGTTGTTCGTGGTGATGTTCCTCTGGACCCCTCCGCACTTCTGGGCGTTGGCCATTCGCCACGTCGACGAGTACCGGGCCGCCGGCGTGCCGATGTTGCCGGTGGTGGTGCCCATCGAGCAAGCCGTACGCCAGATGGTGATCTACACCGCGGCGCTGGTCGTGAGCTCGTTGATCCTGATCCCGGTTGCCGGCGTGGGGGCGATCTATGCGGGCACCGCCGTCGTGGCGGGATCGGTGTTCATGTGGGGCACCATCGATCTCGGTCGTCACCCCACGGCGCAGCGGTCGATGCGGCTCTTCGGCTTCAGCATCACCTACGTCACCTTGCTGTTCGGTGCGCTCACCACCGACGTGCTCGTCCGTCACGGCTTCTGATCGGGTCTGCACGCACCGGCCTCACGATCGCACATGATTTCAATCGGCGGGCCACCCTGTGGGTAATCTCGCACCAGTCAATCCGTCACACACCTCATCAGGACCGCGTGGCGCGGCCTGAGACGAATCGAGCTCATTGCCCATGACAACCATCGATCCCCACGCTGCCGGCGCCGGCGTTGCCGCGGGTGCGGGCGAGCGCACGGGCGGTCTCGCGGCCACCGTCGCCGACTGGGTCACCACCACCGATCACAAGAAGATCGGCCGGCTGTTCATCATCGACTCGCTCGTGGTGCTGTTGGCGATGGCTGCGATCGGAGCGGTGCTCGGGTTCGAGCGCATCGATGCATCAGCCAACACCATCGACGCCAACGCTCTGCCGCAGATCTTCTCGATGTATCGAGTGGTGCTCACCTTCGGTGTCGTGGCCCCCTTGGGCCTCGGTCTGGCCATCGCCATCGTGCCGCTCCAGCTCGGAGCCCGCGCCCTCGCCTTCCCCCGGCTGGCGGCGTCGGGGTTCTGGGCTTGGCTGCTCGGGTCGGGGCTCGTCATCGGCTCGATCATCGCCAATGGCGGTCCTGGCGGTGGCAACCCCGACATGGTCGATCTGTTCCTGGTGGGTCACGTGGTGCTCCTGGCCGGCCTGGTTGCGGCGGCCGGCGCGGTCACCACCTCGGTGCTCACCACCAGGGCTCCGGGCATGAACATGCGTCGTGTACCGATGTTCGCCTGGTCGGCGCTCGTGGGATCGCTCGGGCTGGTGCTGATGCTGCCGGTGGTCGTCGGCACCCTCGTGTTGGTCACCGTCGATCACAAGTACGGACGAACCACGTTCGGCGGCAACACCGGCGTCGGTGAGTGGCTCGGGTTCGCCTTCACCCAACCGGCAACCTTCGTGTATGCGGTACCGGTCTTCGGTCTCGTGGCCGACACGATCGCCACCGCCACCCGTCGTCGTCTGGCGATGCGCGGCGTGGCGCTGATCGGCATCGGCCTCGTCGGATCGGCTTTCCTGGCCGGCGTGGCACAGGTCGATGCCGGGCTGCGCCGCGACGTGCTCGATGCGAGCTTCTCCGATGCGTTGGGCGACTTCGTGCCGTTCGCCGTGCTCAACCTGTTGCCGCTGGTCGGTGCGCTGGCGGTGTTCGCGGTGGTGATGCAGGCCGTCGCCGCACGGCCGCGGATCATCTCGCCGTTCGTGTTCAGCTTCCTCGGTGCGGCGATGGTGCTGGTCGGCATCGCCGCCAACGCGCTGTATCACGTCGGCGACGCGCAGCTCGCCGACACGGTGTTCGAAGAGGGCGCCTGGATCGCGGTCTGCTACGGGGCGGTGCTGGCCGCTCTCGGAGGTGTCACCTACTGGGGTCCGAAGCTCTGGGGGCGTTCGATCGCCGACAAGAAGGTGCTGCCGTTCGCGCTGCTCGGCTTCTTCGCCACCGTGCTCGCCACCTTCCCGTACTTCGTCGCCGGGTTCGCCGATCAACCTGGCGGGGCCACCACGTTCGACTACAACGGTCCGCAAGACCTGTGGAACACGTTGTCCACCGTCGGCCATGCGCTGATGGTGTTGACGGTCATCGGCTTCGTCGCACTCGCCCTGCGTTCGTTCGCCACCGGAGCACACGCCGGCGACGACCCCTGGGATGGCCAGACGTTGGAGTGGGCCACGTCGTCGCCTGCCCCCGCCAACAACTTCGCCGAGATCCACGTGATCAAGTCGGGGGCTCCGCTTCTCGATCTGAAGCCGGCCGTCGGGCCGGCCTCGATGCCCGCCCAGCCTGCCAGAGGTGACTCCTGATGCACGCACTCCCCGCCGCCCCCGTCCCCGCCCCGCGGCGGCAGTTGTTCGTCGGCACGTCGCTCGCTTGTGCTGCCGGCGCCACGCTGTACGGCGGCATGCTCGCCTTGTTCCTGCGTTTCCGGCACGCCTCGCTCGCTGTGCCGCAGAGCGAATGGAAGCCGGCCGGGGTGACGGTGCCCGAGGTGGCCACCAACACGATGCTGATCTCGTTCCTCGCCGCTCTCGTGTTCGCCCAGTGGGCGGTGTACGCAGCCCGCCGCGGCATCCGCAGTCACACCGGCATGGCGCTCGGGTTGGTGGCCCTGGTTGGCGTGGCCGTCGTCAACAGCCAAGCCTTCGTGTACGGCCAGATGCACCTCGCCGTCGCCGGCGGCACCTACCAGATGATGTTCTACACGCTCACCGGAACGTTCCTGGCCCTGATGATCATCGGCCTGGTGTTCACCGCCGTCACGGCTTTCCGATTCCTCGGTGGGCGCACCGAAGACCGCGAGATCGTCGCCGCCCACGCCATGTACTGGTACTTCCTCGGCGCGGTGTACACCGCACTGTGGTTCGTCGTCTACGTCACGAAGTGAGCAGGTAGCCAACTCATGTTCACCACAGGTTCGAAACTCTTCATCGCAGCGACATCGCTCGCCATCGCCGCGGCGATCGTCTTCGGCATCACCAACACCGGCGACGTCGGATGGACCGCCACGGTCGGCCTGGTCGGCGCCGCGGTCGCCCTCACCTTGCTCACCGGAGTCAACTTCTTCGTGCGCGACTCCAACGTCGGTTCGATGCAGCCCGATGCCACCACCAACTCGCCGGCCGCTCACGATGCGCCTGGTTCCAGCATGTGGCCGCTCATCGGTGCTGTCGGGGTCACCCTCATCGCGATCGGCATCGTCGCCACGCCGGTCGTGTTCAAAGCCGGTGTCGTGGTGGTGCTGGCCACCGTGGTCGAATGGATGGTGCAGGGTTGGAGCGAGCGGGCCTCGTCCGACCGCGCCTTCAACGCCGGCGTCCGCAAGCGAATCCTCAACCCGCTCGAGTTCCCGGTTCTCGGCGCGGTCGGCCTTGCGGTGGTCGTCTACTCGTTCTCGCGGATCATGCTGTTCCTGTCGAAGGCGGCCGGTCCGGCGGCGTTCGCCGTGATCGCCGCGCTGCTGCTGGTGGGCGGGTTCCTGTTCGCGTCACAGCCGTCGGTGAAGCGCAGCATCGTCGTCGGCATCTGTACGATCGCCGGTCTCGGGCTCGTCAGCGCCGGAGCAGTGATGGCGATCGACGGCCAGCGTCAGATCCATGCCCACGACATCATCGAGGCCGACCCTGCGGTGTGCGCCAGCAACGCCGAGGCCGAGGTCGACGAGAAGGGTTCGCAGAGCCTGGCCGCGAAGAGCAACGTCGCGGCCACGCTCTACTTCGAGAACGGTCGACTCTCCGCACAGGTCATCGGCATCCCCGGTCGTGTCACCACCATCACGTTGCCGCGCAGCACGCCGTCGAACATCGTGTTCCGCAACCTCGACGCCGAGCCGGTGCGACTCACGGCGAACCTCGGCACGTTCGAGACCGACGTCGAGGTGAACGGCGAGTTCATCAAGCAGAGCCCGCTCACGTGCACCACGCTCGTCGAGCAAGACGGACGCCAGTTCCTCACCATCACCTTCGCGAAGGCGTCGTCGGGATCGCTGGCGCCGTACAGCCTGGTCGTCCCCGGCGTCGACGGTGCCGTCGTAGAAGTCGTGGTGCCGTGAGTCAACGCGTGCGAACCCCGGAGTGTGGAGAGATCAACTTGGCTACCGTTAGGACAGTGCCCTCAATGCCGCGTCGCACATCCATCACCCTCGCTGCTGCCACGGCGCTGCTCGCGTTGGCCGGGTGCGCGACAGATGCTCCGCAAGACACGTGGGCACCGGCCGGCGAGAACGCGCAGCGCATCCACAACCTGCAGTGGCCGATCTTCGCCATCGCCGGGGTCGTGCTGCTGATCGTTTCGGCGGTGGTCGTGTTCTGTGTGATCCGCTTCCGCGACAAGGGCCAGCCGATGCCCGAGCAGACCCACGGCAAGCCGGCGCTTGAGATCCTGCTCACCATCATCCCGGCGCTGATCCTCGTCGGCGTCGGCATCCCCACGGTGAGCACCATCTTCGAGCTGGCCAAGACCGACGACACCGAGTGCGTCATCAACGTCACCGGACAGCAGTGGTGGTGGGAGTACGACTACCCGGCGCAGCAGGGGTGCGGCGGCATCGCCGAGCCGATCGTCACCAGCGGTCAGCTCGTGCTCCCCGTCGACGCCAAGGTGCTGCTGCGGCTCACCAGCCGCGACGTCATCCACTCGTTCTGGATCCCGAAGTTGAACGGCAAGCGCGACACCGTGCCCGGACGCGTGCACACTCTGCGCCTGCAGGCCGACGAGCCCGGCATCTACGCCGGTCAGTGCACCGAGTTCTGTGGGCTCAGCCACGCCAACATGAAGATGGAGGCGGTCGCGCTGAGCAAGGCCGACTTCGAGACGTGGAAGGCGAACCAGATCGCGCCGTACGCGTCCCCTGAGGCGGGCACCCTGGCCGCAGCCGGCGAGGCGACGTTCACGGCGAACTGCTCGTACTGCCACCAGGTGAACGGGCTGGCCACCACCTCGCCATCGGGCGAGGTCACGCCGGTGCTGGCCAACCCCGACGAGTTCGTGGTGTCGGGCGCCGTGCCCAACCTCACCCATCTGATGAGCCGCAACACCTTTGCCGGCGCCACCTGGGACCTGCTCACCGAGGAGTGCCGCGATCGCGTGTGGAACGCGCCCCCCGACCAGTTCGGCGCGCTGTACCTGCAAGGAGTCACGCCGGAGTGTCTGAACGAGGTCGACCTTCGGGAGTGGCTGCGCAACGCCCCGGCCAAGAAGCCGATGTTCGCCAGTGACGCCCAGAAGGCCGAGAGCGGCGGCAAGGTCCGCGGCATGCCCTACCTGGCGCTTTCCGAGAGCCAGATCGACGAGATCATCGCCTACCTCCTCGAGCGGAAGTAACGGAGCGAACTGAGAATGGCCATCATCGAACGTCCCTCTTCCTCTGCACCTGCCCCTGCCATCGTCGGCGGTGGCAACCTCTCCCCGGCCGTGGTCGGGGCCACTCAGGCCTATGGCGTGCTGAAGCGACCTGTGTCGTCCACCGGCTGGCGCTCGTGGGCCTTCACCGTCGATCACAAGAAGCTCGGCATCATGTACGGCGTCGTCGCGATGTTCTTCTTCCTTGTCGGCGGGGTCGAGGCGTTGCTGATCCGCGCCCAGTTGATGGGCCCGAACGGCAGGGTGCTCAGCGCCGGTCTCTACAACGAGATGTTCACGATGCACGCCACCACCATGGTGTTCTTGTTCGTGATGCCGATGGCTGCGGCATGGGCGAACTACTTCGTGCCGTTGCAGATCGGCGCCCGCGACGTTGCCTTCCCGCGGCTCAACGCGTTCGGCTTCTGGTGCTTCTTGTTCGGTGGCATCTTCTTGAACACGTCGTGGTTCCTCGGCGGTGCAGCCGACGGTGGCTGGTTCATGTACCAGCCGAACGCGAACGCGTTGTTCTCGCCAACGCACGGCGTCGATTTCTGGAGCCTCGGCCTGCAGATCACCGGCATCGCGTCGCTCACCGGTGCGATCAACCTCATCGTCACCGTGCTCAACATGCGCGCTCCCGGCATGAAGCTGATGAAGATGCCGATCTTCACCTGGATGATCCTCGTCGTGCAGTTCCTGTTGCTGTTCGCGATCCCGGTCATCACCGTGGCGTTGTTCCTGCTTATGTTCCAGCGTGCCTTCGGCGCCACCTTCTTCGACGTCGGGGCCGGCGCCGATCCGCTGCTGTGGCAGCACCTGTTCTGGATCTTCGGTCACCCCGAGGTGTACATCCTCATCTTGCCCAGCTTCGGGATCGTCAGCGAGGTGCTACCGGTCTTCAGCCGCAAACCGTTGTTCGGCTACCGATTCGTGGTGTTCTCGGGCGCGGCGATCGGCTTCCTCGGTTGGGGCGTGTGGGCGCACCACATGTTTGCCAGTGGCATCGGGCCCGTCAGCGTGGCTGTGTTCTCGGTGGCCACGATGCTCATCGCCATCCCGACCGGCGTGAAGATCGTCAACTGGACGCTCACCCTGTGGGGCGGCAAGCTGCACTTCACGACGGCGATGATGTTCGCCATCGGGCTGATCATCGAGTTCACCATCGGCGGCCTGTCGGGTGTGACCCACGCGATCAGCCCCAGCGACACCCAGCAGACCGACACGTACTACATCGTCGCCCACTTCCACTACGTGCTGTTCGGCGGCGCCGTGTTCGGCATCTTCGCCGGCTTCTACTACTGGTGGCCGAAGGTGTTCAGCAAGCTGCTCAACGAAACGCTCGGCAAGTGGAACTTCTGGCTGATGGTGATCGGCATGAACCTCACCTTCGGCCCGATGCACGTCATCGGCCTGCAGGGCCAGCCACGCCGGATGATGAACTGGACCGAAGCGCGAGCAGGCGAGGGGTTCTTCAACCTCGGGTTCTGGAACCGCGTCGCGTCGGTCGGGTCGTACATCCTTGCCGTCGGCGTGCTCGTGTTCTTGATCAACGTCGTGTACACGCACACGAGCAAGAAGGTGGGCAAGGCCCCGCTCGACCCCTGGGATGCGCGCAGCCTGGAGTGGATGACCACCAACCCGCCGAAGGTGCACAACTTCGACGTCGTCCCCACCGTGCACGCGCTCGACGAGTTCTTCCATCGCAAGTACGAGGAGGACCCCGAAACCGGTGCGGTCACCAAGGTCGCCACCGCCGAGGAGATCATGGCCGAGCAGGAGGCCAACGCCGACAAGAACATCCACATGCCATCGCCTTCGTACTGGCCGATGGTGCTCGCCCTCGCGCTGCCGATCATGGCCTACGGCGTGATCTTCACGAGGGTGCTCATCGTGGTCGGCGGCCTGCTGCTGCTCCTGTCGATGTTCGCCTGGGCGCTCGAACCCTCGGTGGCCGACGATTCCGACTACGACCCGCCGGCCGACACCGGTGGTGCAAGCAAGGAGCTGGCCCTCGATGTCTGATCTAGCGGTGGCCCACGACGACCATGCCCACGACGCGCANNGCCCACGACGCGCACGCGACCTCCACCGGGCTCAGCAACAACAAGATGGCGATGTGGTTGTTCCTCGGCAGCGAGTGCCTGCTGTTCGGCGGGCTCATCTCCACCTACATGCTGTACCGCGGTCGTCACGCGGCCAACCTCGGACCGAATCAGGTCTTCGACATCCCGTTCACCTCGGTCAGCAGCTTCGTGCTGCTGATGAGCTCGCTCACGATGGTGCTCGCGGTCAGNNGCCACCTTCGTCGGTGGCCAGGTGTACGAGTTCACCGCCTTCTACGACGAGGGACTCGGGTTCACCACCAGCCTGTTCAGCTCGAGCTTCTACACCCTCACCGGTTTCCACGGCGTGCACGTCACCGTCGGGATCATCATGTTGATGGCCCTCGTCGGCATCAACAAGCGCGGCCGGATCCCCGGAGACCGGGCAGAGGTCGTGGAGCTGGTCGGTCTCTACTGGCACTTCGTCGACATCGTGTGGATCGTCATCTTCACACTCGTCTACCTGATCCCATCGTGAGCGAGGGCAACACCATGACCACGGTTGCAGCACACAGCGACGCCCACGATCACAGCGAGCACGGCGAGCACAAGTCGAACAGCTACTACGTGAAGGTCGCGCTCATCCTCGCCGGGCTCACCGCGCTCGAGACGAGCACGTACTGGATCGACTTCGGCCCCTTGTTCATGCCGGCGCTGCTCACGATGATGACGGTCAAGTTCTTGATGGTGGTGTCGCTGTTCATGCACCTGAAGTTCGACAACAAGATCTTCAGCTACCTCTTCTACTCCGGCCTGATCCTCGCGTTGCTCGTGTACATCGCGGCGCTCGCCACGTTCCAGTTNNCCCTGGCAGTTCCAGGCACACCCCGAGGTGTGGCTGCTCATCGCGTTCCTGATCGGCGCGTACGTCTACATGGTGCGCGTGATCGGACCGAAGGCGGTGTCACCAGGAGAACGGCCGGTATCGGGCAAGCACGTCGCCTGCTTCGCCGGTGGTGTCGGCTTGCTCTGGGTCGGTTCCGACTGGCCGATCCACGACATCGGCGAGGGCTACCTGTACTCGGTGCACATGTTCCAGCACATGGTGTTCAGCTACTTCGTGCCCCCGCTGCTGCTGATGTCGTTGCCCACGTGGATGGCCCGCGCCCTCATCGGCACCGGTCGCGGCTACCGGGTCGGCAGTTGGCTCGCCAAACCGATCGTGGCCGGCGTCGCGTTCAACCTCGTGGTCATGGTCACCCACATACCGGGGGTGGTGAACTCCTCCACCGAGAACGGCGCACTGCACTACTCGCTGCACTTCCTCGTGGTCACGCTGGCACTGCTGATGTGGACCCCCGTCGTCGGCCCGATCGAGGAGTGGCAGATGGGTGCGGGTGGCAAGTGCATATACCTGTTCCTCATGAGCGTGGTGCCGACGGTGCCGGCCGGCTGGCTCACCTTTGCCGACGGCGCCGTCTACAAGCACTACGACCAGCCATGGCGGGTGTGGGGCATCAGCGTCACCGACGACCAGCAGCTCGCCGGTGCGATCATGAAGCTCGGCGGCGCCGTGTTCTTGTGGGCGATCACGATCTTCTTGTTCTTCAAGCGCTTCGGTGCCGGCTTCGAGACCGAGAACACCTACGTCCGCAAGGGCCAGATGTCGCGGGCCGAGATCATCGGCCACGATCAGGAGCCGCTCACCTACGATCAGGTCACCGCGGCGTTCGATCGAAGCGAACCAGCCCTACTGGAAGCGAAAGAGCCGGCGGGCGACTAGCGGGGCGGCCGCGGCCCACGCGGCCAGCACCGCCCACGATTCCCCGACCCGCACGCCGCCGCCTCCACTGCCGGTTCCGCCGCCGTCGAGCGAGTCGCGGAGCACATCGGCCAGCGCACCCGATGGCAACACGTAGGCAACACCTCGAAGCACGCCAGGGAGCTCGGCGAACGGGATGACCATGCCCCCCAGCAGGAGCAGAACGAGGTACAGCCCGTTCACCGCGGCGAGGTTCACCTCGCCGCGCAGCCGGCCGGCCATGGTGAGACCGATGCCGGCGAACGCCATCGTGCCCAGCAGCACCGCGGCGACGGCCACCAGCACTCCGGTGGGGTCGGGTCGCCAGCCGAGCCCGATGGCCGCCGGCACGAGAACCACGAACTGCACCAGCTCCACCACCATCACCGATGCGATCTTGGCCGCGACCAGCCTGGTGCGGCCGAGCGGGGTGGCGCCGAGCCGCTTCAACACCTGGTACGACCGCTCGAATCCGGTACCGATGCCGAGGCTCACCATTGCCGTGCTCATGACTGCGAGGGCGAGCACGCCGGGTGCCAGGAAGTCGACCGGTTCGTCGGTTCCGGTCGGCAGCACGTCGACCACGCTGAAGAACACGAGCAGCATCACCGGGATCACCAGCGTAAGCAGCAACTGCTCGCCGTTTCGCGCCACCAGTTGCAGCTCGACGCGGAGCTGGGCCGTGAACCGACTCACGAGCCGCCGCCGGTCTTGCCGTCGGTGGCCGGCTTGTCGTCGCGTGCCGGTTGGTGGGGGCTGGCCAGGAGCCGGCGGAACACGTCTTCGAGGCGCTGGGCGCCGCCGCGCACGTCGTGCAGCGGATGGCCGTGTTCGGCGAGCCATCCGGACAACCGGGCGACGAGTTGCGGGTCGGGTGCGGCATCCACCAGGTACTCGTCGTGGCCGTTGCCGCGACGCGGGCCATGCCCGTCGTGCCGCTCGTGCCCGGCGCAGCGCACCGGCCGGCCGATCGCCGCCGAGAGCGCGCCGATGTCGAGGCCCGCTGCGCTGCGGAACCGAACTTCGTCGTGTCCGCGGCGCAGTTCGTCGAGGGTGCCGTCGGCAACCGTGCGGCCACGATCGAAGATGATCACGTGGTCGGCGATGCGCTCCGCCTCGTCGAGCTCGTGAGTTGCCAGCACCACGGCACACCCGCCCTCGGCCAACTCGCGGACCACTTGGCGAATGGTGTCCCTACCGTGCACGTCGACCCCCGCGGTGGGTTCGTCGAGGAAGGCCACATCTGGTCGCGCGGCCAGCGCGAGTGCCAGCGACAGCCGCTGCTTCTCACCGCCGCTCAGTCGACGCCAGGTGGTGGAGTGCCGATCGCCGAGACCGACGGTGGTGATGATCTCGTCGGCGTCGGCGCCGCGCTGGTACAGGGCGCAGTAGTGACGTACGCAGTCGCGCACTCGGGCGCTGGGGTACACGCCACCGTCTTGCAGCATCACACCCATCCGCTCACTCAGCCGTTGCTGGTCACGGGCTGGGTCGAGGCCGAGCACCCGCACCGAACCGGCATCGGCCCGGCGGAAGCCCTCGCACACCTCGATGGTGCTCGTCTTGCCGGCGCCGTTCGGGCCGAGCACTGCTGTGACCTCGCCGGCCAGTGCGGTGAACGAAACGTCGTCAACGGCTACGAGGTCGCCATATCGAACAGTCAGTCCCTCCACCGCCACGGCTGTCATGACGCGACCCTATGGCACGGGCCGCGACGACCGCCCATCAAGTTCTCGTTGCCGAATGACGATGACTAGCGCATGTCGAGGATCTCGGTGGTGATACCAGCGCACAACGAACAGCGGTACCTGCCAGCCTGCATCGACTCGATCAAGCGGGCCGCGGGGTCGATCCACTGCGGTGTCGAGATCGTCGTGGTCGCCAGCCGTTGCACCGATGCGACGGCGGAGGTGGCGGCGGCCTCCGGCGCGATCGTCGTGCGTGACGACAGCCGCAACATCGCCACCGTGCGCAACGCCGGCATTCGCGCCTCGACCGGAGAGATCGTGGTGACGATCGATGCCGACAGCCTGATGCACCACGACGCGCTGGGCGAGGTGGAGCGCCATCTCGCCACCGGCCGCTTCGTCGGGGGTGGGGCGTCGTTCGTTCCCGAACGACGCTCGATCGGCATCGATACGACCATCGCAATGGTGCGACTGAGCATGCTCATCACCGGTCTCGGCGGTGCGATGTACTGGTTCCGGCGCAACGACTTCGACGCGATCGGTGGCTTCGACGAGCGGCTGACGATTGCCGAGGACCTCGACTTCGCCCGGCGGCTGCGCGAGTTCGGCCGTCGCAGCGGGCGCCGGTTCATCACGCTCCGTTCGGCTCCGGTGGTGACCTCTTGCCGGAAGTTCGACCGCTTCGGCGACTGGCACGTGTTCGGGATGATCCGCCATCCGGGAGAGGTGCGGGCCTCGATGCGTGGCACCGACACGGTGTTCGCCGACCGTTACTTCTACGACTTCAGCGGGTGACCGGCAGTAACCTCAGGTCTCTGTGATCGACGTACGCCTGCTCCGCACCCAGCCCGATCTCGTGCGTTCGGCCCTGGCTCGGCGGGGAAGCCCGGAGCTGCTCGACCAGCTCGACCAGGCCATCGCCGGCGACGAGCGGATGCGCGACATCGTTGCTCAGCGCGACGCGATCCGCGCCCAGGTGAACGAGATGTCCAAGCAGGTCGGCGCGCTGCGCAAGGCCGGCGAATCCACTCAGGCCGAGCAGTTGCAGGTGCGCTCGCGGGCGCTCGGCGAGCACGAACGGATCCTCGCCGCCGAGTACGACAGCGTGCAGCTCGGGGTTCGCGACGTGCTGCTGCGCATCCCCAACACCCCCCACCCCGACGCTCCCGACGGTGCCGACGATCACGACAACCCGGTCGTCGCCGGTCCGGTCGGTCTTCCCGCCGAGTTCGCCGATCATCAGCGTGTGGCGCACTGGGCCTCGGCTACCGCCTTGGGGATCCTCGACGGCGAGCGGGCCACCAAGATCAGCGGCGCGATGTTCACGATGCAGCGCGGGCTCGGCGCCACGCTCGCTCGAGCACTGTGTCAGTACGCGCTCGACTCGAACGCCGACGCCTTCGAGGAGATCCGCCCGCCCTCGCTGGTCACCACGGCCACGCTCACCGCCACTGGCCAGCTGCCCAAGTTCGCCGACGACTCGTACCTGATCGAACGCGACGACCTGTGGTGCATCCCCACCGCCGAGGTGCCGCTCACGTCGATGTACGCCGGCGAGGTGCTCGATGCGGCACAGCTGCCGTTGCGGCTGATGGCCTTCTCGCCCTGCTACCGGCGCGAGGCAGGCTCAGCCGGCCGCGACACCCGCGGCATGCTGCGTTCGCACGAGTTCGACAAGGTCGAGATCTTCGCGCTGGCCACACCCGAACAGGCTCCCGGCCTGCTCGCCGAGATGGTCGGCCGCGTCGAGAAGCTCATCGCCTCGCTCGAGCTCCCGTACCGCATCATCGAGATCTGCACGGGCGACATGGGCCAGAGCCATCACCGCAGCTTCGACGTCGAGGTGTACGCGCCCGGCTGCGACAACTGGCTCGAGGTCAGCTCGATCAGCTGGTTCAGCGACTACCAGGCGCGGCGCGCCGACATCCGCTACCGGGTGCCGGGCGAGAAGGGCACCTCGTTGGTCAACACCCTCAACGGTTCAGCCCTCGCCGTGCCGCGGGTGTGGGCGGCCATCGTCGAGAACCATCGCCAGGCAGACGGCAGCATCTCCATACCAGCGGTGCTTCATCCGTACATGCGCGGCGCCCACGTCATCCCCGCACCATGAGCGACCTCGCCGGGCGCCGCAGCGAGTACGAGACCGCCGGTCTCGACGACTCCGACCTTGCACCGTCACCACTCGACCAGTGGCAGACGTGGTTCGAGCAGGCCACCGAAGCCGGTTGCGTCGAGCCCAATGCGTTCGTGCTGTCCACGGTGGACACCGACGGGTTCCCACAGTCGCGATACCTGCTCGCCCGAGGGGCCGACGAGCGCGGTTTCTCGTTCTTCACCAACTACGAGTCGGCCAAGAGCTCCCAACTCGCGGCCGACGGTCGGGTGGCGCTGCTGTTCACGTGGTTGCAGCTGCATCGCCAGGTGCGCGTCACCGGCGTCGCCGAACGCCTCCCCGAGGCCGAGAGCGACGAGTACTTCGCCAGCCGGCCGCGGCCGTCACAGGTCGGGGCGTGGGCATCGCCGCAGTCACACGTGCTGGCCGACCGGGCGGCGCTCGACGCGCGCGTCGCCCAGATGGAAGCAACCTTCGCCGGTGTGGCCGAGGTGCCGCGCCCACCGCAGTGGGGCGGATGGCTGGTGCGTCCCACGGCGTTCGAGTTCTGGCAGGGCCGACCGAGCCGGCTGCACGATCGACTGCGCTACCGGGTGGTCGACGGCCGCTGGCACATCGAACGCCTGGCGCCTTGAGGGCGCCACCGTGCGGCGGCGATCGTCACAGCGACCATGAGTCGACGGCTTCGACGAGGCCATCGACGAGTGCCTGGGCATGCGGGGCCAGACCCGGCCCTTCCCAATCCCAGAACAGTGGCGTGGTGCCGCGCACCCGCGGTGGCAGCTCGATCTGCACGCCTCGCTGCGGGGGAAGGTTCACCGGGTTGCGGGCATGCATGCCGCGCAACTCGTTGGGGATCCGGTGCAGATCGGTGAACACCTCGTAGGCGGGCAGTCGGCGGCGCAGCACGGCCCCCACATGGTGGGCCAGATCGCGGTTCTGCCCGCCGAGCAGCAGGGCGGTGTAGAAACCCGGCCGGCCGAAGCCGTGGATGGTGACCACGATGTCGACGTGGTCGACGAAGGCGCGCAGCTGAGGTGACACTTGCGGGTCGAAGCGGATCGAGGGGAGGTGCCGTTCGATGCCCTTCGGCTGATGCACCCCGTAGTAGCTCGATCCGGTTCGTTCGGCGGCGGCCATCGCGATGTGGTCGGTCATCTCCTCGAGCGCGCCGCCGTGGTACGCCATGAACCCGAACGAGCTGCGCAGTTCGCAGACCTCGTCCACGCCGGGGGTGGCGAGGAGTGCTGCGAACGAGTCGTTCATCCGGCCGGCGGCCGTCGTCGCCTGGACGCGGCGGTGTGCAGCAAGGCCGCGCCGACGATGGCGAGCAGCGCTACCGCGACGCCGCGCCAATGGTCGTTCAGGAAGTTCTGGATGTCGGTCTGGTAGCGCTGCACCGCATCGCTGATCGGGTCGCCGTCGCCCTGCACGTCGACGTGCCAGAAGTACCACAACAGGTACAGACCCGACAGCAGCACGAACGCTCCGGCCACCATCTCCACGTACTGCATGCCCGAGCGGAGCACCTTCAACAGGCCGAGGTTGGCCGCGGCCAGGCTGACCGTGAGGGCCGTGACCAGCAACGCCATGCCGGCTCCGTAGGCGACGATGTTGGCGACGCCGGCGAGGAAGCCTTCGCGCCGGGCGGCGCCGAACAGGTTGGTGATGAACAGTGGCAGCGTGCAGCCGATAGATGCGACGGCGTAGGCAATGCCGTACACGAACATCGACCACACGGTGCGGTCGCTCCCACCGGCATCGACCTTGGGGGTGTTGATCGGCAGCCGGTAGCCGAACAGCATGGCGATGCCGAGGGCCACGAGCACCACGCCGATCACGCTGGTTGCGTACTTGGCGTTGGCGTTGATCCAGCCTGTGAAGAACTCGGTGATCACACCGACCACCAGGAACACGCTGAGGAAGCCGGCCGAAACGGCGATGCTCACTTGCAGCGCTCTGCCGATCGGCGCCCGCTCGCTGCCGGCTCCACCGGCTGCTGGGTCGCTGGAGAGCCCGAGGAAGTACAGCAGGTACGTGGGCAGGAGGATGAACCCGCACGGGTTCACTGCGGCGAGCATGCCGGTGATGAACGCCAGCGAGAGGTTCATCCGGCGAGCTCTTGTGCGTAGGAACGCAACTCGTCGAGGTCGAGCACGGCTGTCTGGCGCACGATCGTGCCGTCGGCGGCGATGAACAGCGTGACGGGCGCGTTGGCGATGCCGACGGCGTCGGTGAAGGCACCATCGGGGTCGCGGAGCAGTTCGTACTGCACGCCGCGCTCGCGGGCGAACGACTCGTTGACCTCCGGTGTGTCCACCGGGTTCACGCCGACGAAGCGGATGCGGTCGCCCAGCTCGGCGTGCACGGTGGCGAACGCCGGCAGCTCCTTCTTGCACGGTACGCACGTGGAGAACCAGTAGTTCATGATCAGCGGCTGCCCCAGCAGGTCGGCGGTGCTGATCGTGCTGCCGTCGTTGTCGACGAGATCGACGATCGGGAGCGCTTCTCCCTCGACTTCGGCGTTGACGCTGATGCCGGGAACCTGCTCGATCCCAGGGGTGTCGAGCACCACGTCGACGTCGTCGGCATTGCCGGAGTCGCCGTTGCGGCGGCTCAGCGCGTAGCCGCCGATCACGCTGATCGCGAGCGCGGCGGCGATCGACGCGCCGAGCACTCGGCGGTTCACAGGCATTGATGAAGGTTACCCGGCGGCCTCCTGCCACCCTCCGGGGGGACCTCCCGTGGCGCCTTCGGGGGAGGGCTTCGGGAGCGGAGGGTGGCAGGAGGCTCGGAACAGCCTGGGGTTCGTCGGTGCGTCACCCCCGGCCGGATCGTCAGGCCACCAGGTGTGGTGGGATCGGGACCTCGTCGATCACGAGGATCGGCCGTGGGTTCTTCGGCGGCCGGCCGCGGGGTCGCTTGTTGACGACGATGCGGCCACTGTCGATCAGCTCTCCGCCCCACACGCCCCATGGCTCGGCTCGGTCGAGCGCTCCGTCGAGGCAGCTGGGGGCGAGCTTGCACTTCGAGCAGATCGCCTTGGCACGGGCGATGCTGAGCACGTCGTCGGAGAAGAACAGGTGGGTCAGCGTGCCGTTGCCGTCGGCACAGCGCGCCTGCGGCGTGCGCAGGACGACACCGGCATCCAACGTCGGAGTGCTCGCGTCGGCGACCAGCTCGTTGAACACGGTGTCGACGTCGAGCTCGGCGCCGCGGGCGTCGGGGCTGCGGGTTCCGCTGTGGGTGATGTCGAGTCGGTTGTCGTTGATCGTTGCGTACATGGCTTCTGTTCTTTCTCGAGGACGACTTCGGAAGGGTTGAGGGACGGGCGGAAAAGCAGAAAGGCCGTCGGGATCTTGTGATCCCGACGGCCTCGGAGCGAATGCTTCCGACGTGAAGTTCTACGTCGGTTGGCCTCCGAGGTGTCGGGCCGGGCGCTTGGTGGTGATGTCCTTTTCGAACTCGAACGAACTCGCGGTCATCGCCACCGATGCATTCCACTGGTAGCCGCCACCGAGCACGCCGCACGGACGCGCGCCAGCGGGCATGTGGCCCTGCTGCGGTGCGATCGTGTGCTTCATGTCGGTTGGTCTCCCTGGTGCGTCGTGTGAGCGTGGTGGTCCGCCAGAGCGGGCCGTCCCTAGGCAACCACGGAACTCACAGAACGTCAACCGAATTACGCGTCGGGGCGTGAATCGGGAAAAGTTTGCCGCGCCTTGGCAATCAGGGGGCGGGCGCCGGCGGCGGTGGGGTGGCGGTTGGCGCCGGAGCGCCGGGTGCCGCCGGCACGAACACCCTCTCGCGGTAGAAGCGCAGCTCGGAGATGCTCTCGCGGATGTCGTCGAGGGCCCGATGAGAGCCCTGTTTGAACGGTCGGCTGCTGTTGATCGCCGGGTACCACCGGCGAACCAGCTCCTTCACGCTGCTGACGTCGATGCTGCGATAGTGCAGCCAGTTCTCGATCTCGGGGAGGTAGGTGTCGAGGAAGCGGCGGTCCATGCCGATCGAGTTGCCGCACAGCGGCACTTTGCGCGCCTCTGGCACATGGGTCTTGATGAACTCCAAAGTGGCGGCGCCGGCATCCTCGAGTGAGATCGTGGAGGCGCGGATCGAATCGAGCAGCCCACTCTTGGTGTGCATGTCGACCACGATCGGCTCCATCAGCGCCAGTGCTTCTTCGGGTTGATGGACGACGAGGTCGGGCCCTTCGGCGACGATCTCGAGATCGTCGGTCGTGATGAGCGTGGCGATCTCGACGATCACGTTCTTCGCCGGGTCGAGTCCGGTCATCTCCAGATCCATCCAGACGAGCACCACCGGCAAGACTACGTCACGTGACCCCGAATCGTGACTACGACCCGGTCGCCGTGCCGGTCAGGCCGGCCTCCACGGTGATGCTGGTGCGCGACGTCGAGCCAGGCCCCGCGACAGGCCCCGAGCCCGGCATCGAGGTGTTCATGCTGCGCCGCACGCTCGACGCGGTGTTCGGCAGCGGGATGTACGTCTTTCCCGGTGGACGGGTCGAGACGAGCGACGGTGACGATCTCGATCGCGCCCATCGACGGGCGGCGATCCGCGAGTGCTTCGAGGAGGCCGGTGTGCTGCTCGCCCGCGACCGCGCCGGGGCGACAGTTGCCGATGGCCACGGCGCCTTGGCCGCGCGGGTAGCGGTGCACGAGAGCTCGCTCGATCTCGGCGAGCTCTGCCTCCGCTACCACCTCACCCTCGATCTCGATGAGCTGGTATGGGTGAGCCACTGGATCACCCCGGTCGGCGAGCGGCGGCGCTTCGACACGCGCTTCTACCTCGCCCAGGCCCCGCCCGGCCAGGCACACACGCACGACGACAACGAGACCATCGCCAGCCTCTGGACACGCCCGGCAGGTGCACTGCAGCGACAGGCAGCGGGCGAGCTGAGGATGATGCCTCCGACGATCAAGAACCTGCAGTTCCTCGCGCGCTTCGCCACCGTCGACGAGGCGATGGCCGCGGCCCGCGCCAAGCCGGCACCGAGCGTGGTGCTGCCGCGACTGAGGACCTCGGCCGACGGCGAAGTGGTTGGCGTGGCGTTGCCCGACGACGCCGACTACGACGCGCTGGCCTGACCGGAATCGCGGGCATCGAGCGCAGCCGAGACCATCGAGAGCATGCGGGCCGTGCATCCGGCCATGTTGGTGGGCGGAGCGATCTCGTCGATCACCTGCTGGGCGATGCCCCGGAACGCGTCGGCGGCCGGACCGGTTCCGGCGAGCGCGACCGGCGTGCCGGTGTCGCCGCCGAGCGCTACCGCTCGTTCGATCGGGATCTGTCCGAGCAACGGCACACCGATCTCGTCGGCGAGCGCCTGCCCGCCACCTTCACCGAACAGCGCGTACGACTCGCCGTGGTCGCAGGCGAACGCGCTCATGTTCTCGATCACGCCGCACACCCGCAGGAAGCTGCGCCTGGCCATATCGGCGGCGCGGGCCGCGACCTTCTGGGCTGCCAGCGCCGGCGTGGTGACGATCAGCAGGTCGGTGCGCGGCAACATCCGGGCCAGCCCCATCTGCACGTCGCCGGTACCGGGAGGCATGTCGATGAACAGGTAGTCGAGCTCGCCCCAGTGCACATCGCGCAGGAACTGCTCGACCGCCTTGGTGAGCATCAGACCACGCCACATCAGTGCGGTGTCCTCGCCCACGAGGAACCCGGTGCTGACGACCTTCAGCATGCCGTTGCCGACGGCGCGCTCGTTGGGGATGATCAATGGGCGATCGCTGCCTTCGACCGCTCGGGCTTCGAGACGCTCGTCGATGCCGAGCAGGCGCGGCACCGAGAACCCCCAGATGTCGGCATCGAGCACGCCGACCGTGAAGCCTCGTGCGGCGACCGCCGCGGCGAGGTTGACGGTGACCGAGCTCTTGCCGACGCCGCCCTTTCCGCTGGCGATGGCGAGGATGCGGCAGGTGAGCGGCACCTCGGTGTCGGGTGCGCGCTCGCGGGCGTTCCACCGGGCCTTGGTCATCACCTCGCTGCGCTCCTCGCTGGTCATCTCGCCCCAGTCGATTCGGACCGACGCGACACCGGGATGAACCGCCACCCGGGTCTCGACGTCGCGCTTGATCTGTGCCCGCAGCGGGCAGCCCCCGATGGTGAGCTTCACACCGACCGTGACGGCGCCGTCGTGGCCGACCGAGACGTGCGGCACCATGCCCAGCGAAACGATGTCGGCGCCCAGTTCGGGGTCGATGACCGATCGCAGCAGCTCCAGCACGGCGTCCTCGGTGGGAGGTGTTCGGCTCGGAGAAGGCTCCACCGGAATGATTGTACGGGTGACTGGCGTTACACTCGCTGTCACCCGATCGAGAGGAACCGCCGTGATCACCCTCACCGACACAGCCGCCGTCAAGGTCAAGGAACTACTCGAGGCCGAAGGCGCCACCGACCTGGCCTTGCGCGTCGCGGTGCGTCCCGGCGGGTGCAGCGGGTTCTCCTACGAGATGTTCTTCGATGGCGACGTTGCCGACGACGACGAGAAGACCACCTTCGGCGAGGTCAGCGTCATCGTCGACCAGGCGTCGAAGCAGCTGCTCGAAGGCGCCACCCTCGACTACAAGGACGGCCTCAACCAGGCCGGGTTCTCGATCACCAACCCGAACGCCACCCGCACCTGCGGTTGCGGTTCGAGCTTCAGCTGAGCGCCGCGGCCAGCAAGGCCGTCAGTTCGTCGGCATCCCACACGATGTCGATCCGGCTCGTCACGATGCCGGCCGCGTCGGTCACCCAGATCAACGGTTCGTAGTCGAGCGCAAGTGCGTTCACCGCGGGGGCCAGTTCGGTGCCCTCCGGGTTCGCGTACACCTCGGCGTGCACGAACGTGACGGTGTCGACGTAGGGCTTCGATGCCTCGATCAGGAACTCGAGACCAGGTGCACAAGTGCCGGTCGAGCAGTGCGCCGGGGTGCCGACGATGTAGACGACTGGCTTGCCGGCGGCGAGCGCTTCGTTGAGCGTGACCTCATGGAACGGGCACGGCCCGTCGGTCCGGGTGCAGATCGGATCGACGCCACGGGCGTCGGATGTGGTGGGGGTGTCGAACCCCGGTAGCGCAG